>ERZ791765.41-NODE-41-length-180709-cov-33.503487_pt1 | contig 180709 bp, 155 predicted proteins | sample MGYA00509949_ERZ791765 | MGnify/ENA primary metagenome ERZ791765 (study PRJEB30046, sample SAMN00791980) | human gut metagenome | study: EMG produced TPA metagenomics assembly of the A metagenome-wide association study of gut microbiota in type 2...
CCGGCACGGGAGTCCGCATAGTATGTAAGGCATCTTCCCTGTCTTATGATACGGGCAGATATTACATCAATAATCAGAAACTTGGTCTGGAAATTTGTGCAGCAGGTGTGACAAAGAAATTCTGTACTCTGACAGGAAATGTGATCCGCAACCGTGGTGTTGAGGAGCGAAACACTGAAATTGGGGAAATACTGGAAACTTATATGCTCCGTCCGATTCCTAAGAAAAAGAACGATGTACAGGATATTCCCGGCAGTTATCTGTCCGATGATTCCGTGGTCCGCTTGGCATCGGATTCCAGACAGGGCGAAAAGTTCAAATCCTTGTGGAATGGAGAAATCCCGGAAGGAAAATCTCACAGTGATGCGGATATGTCGCTTGCAAGTATTCTCACATTCTGGTGTGGCGGTGACACAGAGCAAATGGACAGGCTGTTCCGAAGATCGGGATTGATGCGGAGCAAGTGGGACCGTGTGCAGAGTGGATCAACCTACGGTGCATTGACGATGGAAAAAGCAGTGGCACAGGCACTGGATTTCTACCAGCCTTATGCAAGGACATCAGCAGAGAGTGATTTTGATGATATGCTGCAGAAGCTGATAGAACTGAACGTGTCGGATAACAGCAGATACCCGTGGAATGACAACGGCTCAGGCAGATTATTTGCGGATGTGTATAAAGATATCGCAAGGTATGTGCCGGAAAGGAAAAAGTGGTATGTGTATGACGGGACCCGGTGGATTCCAGACATTGGCGGACTGAAAACAATGGAGCTTGCAAAATCCCTTGCGGACAGTCTGGTCAGATATGCCCTGACAATTACTGATGAACGTATAAGAAAGGACTATCTGGAATATTCTGCGAAATGGCAGAGCCGGAATTACCGTAACACGTATATCAGTGATGCCCAGAGCGTGTATCCGATTGCAATGTCTGAGTTTGACCGCAATGTTTATTACCTGAACTGTCAGAACGGAACACTGGATCTGCAGACGGGAGAGTTCCATCCGCATACACCACAGGACAAGCTGACCAAGATTGCAGGGGCGGCCTATGATCCGAATGCAAAGAATCCACGTTTTACCAGATTTGTTTCAGAGGTGATGAGTGGGGATACTGAGAAAGCAAGGTTCATGCAGAAAAGCCTTGGTTATGGTCTGACAGGTGATACCCGCTATGAATGTATGTTTTTCTACTACGGTGCAACCACCAGAAATGGGAAAGGGACTCTGATGGAAAGCACACTTCATGTGATGGGAGATTACGGTTTGACTGTCCGACCAGAAACGATTGCTGCAAAACCGTCTGCCAACAGCCAGAACCCGACAGAGGATATTGCACGTCTTGCCGGAGTGAGGTTCGCCAATATCTCAGAGCCAAGGCGGGGATTGGTGCTGAATGAAGCACAGATCAAAAGCATGACGGGAAATGATACACTGAATGCCAGATTCCTGCATGAAAACAGTTTTGATTTTAAACCACAGTTCAAGCTGTATGTAAATACAAATTATCTTCCGGCTATTACGGATATGACACTGTTTTCGAGCGGACGTATCGTAATCATTCCCTTTGACAGACATTTTGAGGAATGGGAGCAGGAACAGAATCTGAAAGCAGAATTTTCCAGGCCGGAGGCAGCAAGTGCCATCTTAAACTGGCTGATTGAAGGATATACCCTTTTACAAGAAGAAGGATTTGCCCAGCCAAAAGCAGTAAAAGATGCCACCATGTCCTATCAGCATGACAGCGATAAAATGGAACTTTTTGTGGAGGAATTTCTGGAACAGGAGAAGGATGCGGAATGCCGGACATCGGCAGTGTATCAGGCATACCGAAACTGGTGCAATGACAATGGATATTTTGCGGAGAACAGCCGGAATTTCAATCAGGCACTCCGCATAATCGGCACGATAGTCCGCAGGCGCCCAAGGGATGGCGGAGAAAAGACTACACTTTTAACTGGATATCGGCTCTCGTGCAGAGATTTCTTCTGTTAAGAAAAAAGGAGGTACACATGGGAAAACAGAAAGCAGCACCACCGATGCGGTTTGAGCCATCGGATTTTTCAACAGACAAGTACAGATGTGTGAATGTCATCAATTTAAGGGACAGATGCCCGGTCATTATCATGGCAAGCGAATCCTGTGACCCGCCCTATTACCGTGTGGTTGACGGCTCATTGGAGATGTTTTATCTGTCCTATTCTGGAGCAGTGGATTATTGCAGACAGAGTGGTTATATGACACAAAAATAATTTTTCAGGAGGTTTATTATGATTAACAGTACAGCTTATTATAATGATTTTTGGAACGAAATGAGAGGAAAACAGGCAGTTACGGACAGCCTTTATAACAACCGTGAAAGCAAGACAAATGCGTACCATCTGCCCGGAGAATCAAATAAAAAATATACGGCAGTACTACAGAAAGAAAGTGCAGTCCGTCAGCTGGCAACCGTTGTGAATGCGACCAGAAGTGACAGCCGTCTTTGGACATTTGACTGTGAAGGTCAGGCTGAATGGGGCGATATGGTCAATCTGGAGGGCATGGATAACGAGGACGATTTTCAGAGATTTGAAGTACAGGCATACCGATTGTCCGAGCTTGTCAGACTTGGATTGGAGTTCGCTTCTGACCAGTCCTTTGCCATAGAGGATTATGTAATCGGGAAAATGGCACGTTGTTTTGGCACAAGCGAGGAACAGGCGTTTATCAACGGAACAGGGGAAAATCAGCCGACAGGTATTCTGCACGCCACTGACGGAGCAGAAACGGGCGTGACGGCAGAGAGTGATTCTGCTATCAGCTATGATGAGATCATCAAACTGTATCTGTCCGTGGATAAGAAATACCGTAAACATGGTACATGGCTTATGAATGACGAAACGGCTCTGGCACTCCGTACCCTCAAAGATTTAGCCGGAAACTATCTGTGGAAGGAAAGTGATGAAACGATTTTCTCAAAACCTGTGCAGATTGTTGATTCCATGCCGTCTGTCGGAAAGGGACAGAAAGTAATCGCATTTGGAGATTTCAGCAATTACTGGCTCGTTCAGCGTTTTCCGCTGACTATCCGCACACTGAAAGAAAAGTTTGCCATGCGTGGACAGGTAGGATATCTGGGATGTGAGTATCTGGATGGAAAGCTGATCCGTAAGGATGCAGTCAAGGTACTTCAAATGGCAGCAGACTAAGCAGTTGGGTCTGTGGAAATACTGCAGCCCGTATGGAAGGAGGATTGCACATGGCAATAGAAAAACATGATACTACGGAAAATACACTTGTCCCTGTGAGTGAAAAGTACACACTGACAATCAAAGAAGCAGCATCGTATTTTAATATCGGGACAAAGAAAATGCGTAGACTGGCAGAAGATAACAGAGGAAGATTTGCGGTATTCAGCGGAAACAGGTATCTGATTATCCGTCCACAGTTTGAAAAATTTATCAGTGCTTCTTCGGAGATATAATTCCGTTTGTCTGCCGAAAGTAGTTGATATTATCAGCGTTCAGAGTGATATATAGTATGACCTCGAAAAACCTTGAAAACAGCCACTTTTGGCAGAAAGGAAGTACTTTTGTGGCAAGACCAAGTTTAGCAGAAAAGGATATTTTGAATCCTTCTGAGACAATTGAATATTTTGTTTTGAGCCGGAGAAAATTTTATGATTTATTGAATAATACGGATGGGGAAGATTTTCTGGCATACTACGGAGAACGCAAGCTGATTCTTCGTGTAGCCTTTGAAAGGTATCTGCATAACCATCCAGAACTAAGGAGGCGGGTATAATGGCAAAGGCAGGAAGAGGACAGACAAGGCGAGATTCCAAGCGTAGAGTATTAAGACCGGGAGAGAGTGTAAGAGCAGACGGAAAATATCAATATAAGTACCATATTGATGGAAAACCACACTTTGTATACAGTTGGAAACTGGAACCTACGGACAAACTTCCAAAGGGCAAAAAGCCATGTCTATCGCTTAGGGAACTGGAAAAACAGGTAAACACAGATTTAGATTTACTTGTAAATATCGTGGACGGACAGATGACTGTCTGTGAACTGGTAGACCGATATTTGAAAACAAAGACCGGAGTAAGGCAAAGTACGAAACAGGGATATGTTACAGTACAGAGATTGCTTGTGAAGGAAACATTTGGCAAAAAGACAATACGAAGTGTGAAAACTTCCGATGCAAAGCTGTTCCTTATAAAATTGCAACAGGAAGATGGGAAAAGCTACAGTTCCATTCATACCATCCGGGGAGTGCTGCGACCAGCCTTTCAGATGACGGTGGATGATGACATTCTGGTAAAGAATCCATTCGGATTTCAGCTTGCTGGAGTATTGGTAAATGATGCAGTCACAAGAGAGGCAATCACAAAAGACCAGATGAGAAAGTTCCTGAAGTTTGTGCATGACGATGTGGTGTACTGCAAATACTATGAAGTGGTGTACATACTCTTTCATACGGGAATGAGAATATCAGAATTTTGTGGCTTGACGCTGAAGGACATTGATCTTGAGAACAGAACTGTAAATATTGACCACCAGTTGCAGAGAACATCGGATATGCGATACATCATAGAAACCACAAAGACGGATGCCGGAACAAGAGTATTGCCGATTACAGAGGATGTGGCACAGATGTTTCAGGCAATCATCGAGGACAGAAATGCACCGAAAGTAGAGAAATCCATAGACGGATATAATGGATTTTTATTTTACGATGATAATGGAATGCCACTTGTTGCAATGCACTGGCAGCACCGATTCAATCATATGGTCGGCAGATACAATGACATCTACCGGGTGCAGATGCGAAACATTACGCCTCATGTATGCAGACACACCTATTGCTCGAATATGGCAAAATCGGGAATGAATCCAAAGACATTGCAGTACCTTATGGGGCATTCAGATATATCGGTCACAATGAATGTGTACACGCATATCGGATTCGATGATGCTGAGGAAGAATTGAAGCGGATGGAAGAGTTTAGAAAAGAACAGGCTGAGATTGAAAAGAAAAACGATGCCAAAGCGGTATCGCAGAAAATGTTTAAGGCAATATAATATAGAAGATTTGTGACGCTCTGGCTTTATGTCTGGGGCGTTATTTTTGTGGAAAAAACACTAAGCCACTGATATAATATATTTTGGAGAAATGTTGTATTGGAGGTAAACCAAATGAAACAGTTTTTGTATTTAGACACAGATATAGTAAATTCTATTATTGCTCAAGCGGAAAAGGGGATAATAACTCAAAGAACTATTGAGGCGTCTGAAACCAAAAATAAGAATCGAAGAAAATTGTTTTCTCCTAAAGTAAATGCATCTTCTTCTGGAGGTTTCTGGAAATTTGTAGAAGCAAAAGCTCAATTAGAAATGTCGGGAGAATTTGAAGGTGTTATTTCAAATGGACATGCATCTAAAGATGTAATAGAAAAAGTTTTGCATGACGCAGCATTTGATGAGGCATGCAAATACATAAAAATTCATGATGTTAAAGAAGGAATACAGGATTTTGATGAAGAAGGCAATTATCTGAAATTATGGAGGGAGTTTACATTTGTTGACTTAGATTACTTAGAGAATATTTTTCAGATTGGAGAAGATTCTACACTAATGAAGGAGTTGTCAAAAGAACAAATAGAAAAGAAAGCTTCTGAATCAACAAACAGGAAACAGCGAAGAAATAATAAAGATAAATTTAATCAATTGTTGGATGAAACAATTGAAAAGAGTGCTGGGCAAATTGATATGCTCAATTCAATGATACGTTTGCTGAAGAGACTGATTCCATACAAAAGGTTGTTGTTGTCTAAAGATGGATATATTATACCTGTTGATGATAAATATTTTAGAATTGATTCAAAGTGTATGGGATTTAAGTATGGAGGTTCAATCACATGCATTGGAATGGTGACTAATTTGATTGGTGAAGATTTTAACCCTACAGATAACGATAATGTTTTTGAAAAAATTCAATTTTCAGCACACGAAGCATTAAGAGGATTGCTTCCTACAAAAGAAAAGAACCTCTGTGTAATTCATCCGATTGCAATTTATTACGGAGAGTAATTATTGCATTTAATATAAGCAAAATAATAATGAAAACATATATTTCACGTATTTCAAAATGATTAGGAAGGATGATATAAATTGAGAAAAGTTTTGAAAATAATTGGATTTATAGCGTTGATAATAGTTGTACCATTGCTAATTGATTTGTTTATATTTGGCAATGCGTTTCCTAGTAATATTGATAATCAAGCATGGGCAGGATTTTTGGGAAGTTATCTTGGTGGAATAGCAACATTAGTAGCAGTTTTTATTACTATTTCAGATAACAATAAGAAAATAGAAGAACAAAAATTATATGAGCAAGAACGCATAGCAGAGGAAAAGAAAGCTGCAGTAAAACCATATCTTGATACTCGTTATATTTTCTTTAATGAAGATGCAGAATTTGGACTTAATGATAGGGTGTTTGATATTAAGGATGGTATAGTGGATAAGGTTCGATATGGTTTGACATCAATGGATGAGAAGTATATAAAAATGAGACAAACAGTACCTAGTTTTGTATATCTTAAATATATAATCAGAAATATTGGCGCTGGTAGTGCTGTAAATATGCAGGTTAATGTAAATGGTTTTTCTGAAAAAATCACAATTGCAAAAGATGAAACAGTTAACCTTTATATGCTCATTAGTCTGGGTAATGAAAAATCGGTTCCTTTTAATGTGTTATTGGATTATTGGGATGTTGAAAAAAGAGCACATTATAATCAGTCGGAAGAATTTGAGATTATAATTGATGGAACACATCAAAAAATTCAAGATAAAGAGCGTAAGCCACAAATTGAAATTAAAAATCCTTAGTAGTAGGAATTTTCGTTTTACTACTAATTTTACTACTAACAGGCAGTACCAACTTGCTCAATCTTGCTCTGATTTGCCACAATCTGTAATTCCAGAGCATAACAAAAAATCCCCGAAATTCCTCGCAAAACAGGGCATTTCTAGGCAAAACAAGGAGAAACAAAATTATGATTAAAGTATTATTCATCTGCCACGGCAACATCTGCCGTTCCCCAATGTCAGAGTTTGTATTAAAAGACATGGTGGAACAGTGTGGCTTGACAGAACAATTTGAAATCGCTTCGGCGGCGACTAGTACAGAGGAAATCTGGAACGGCAAAGGAAATCCAATCTATCCGCCGGCGCAGGCAGAACTAAAAAAGCATGGGATTGGAAAGACCGCATACACCAACTTTGCGGGCAAGCGCGCCAGACAGGTGACAAAAGAAGATTATCATCACTATGACTACCTGCTTTGTGCGGATACCAACAACATCCGTAACACAGAGCGTATCACAGGCGCAGATACCGAAGGAAAAATTCATCTGTTGTTAGATTATGCAGACGAACTTCAAGAGGGTAGTCAGCTTCAGACTAAAAATAAAAGCGGCAAATCAATCGGCCAGACAATCAGCCGCCGCGGCAAATCAATCGCAGACCCGTGGTATTCCGGGGATTTTACACAGACATGGAATGATGTGGTGGCAGGGTGTACAGGTTTTTTAAATTATCTTAAAAACGTGCATAAGATATAAAAGCGGCATCAGTTTCTGCGCGCCTGCCGGAATTTGGACGGTGTCATATGATATTCGCGCAGGAATAAGCGGTTAAAATAAGATACATTTTCAAAGCCGCATTCCAAGGAAATCGCAAGAATGTCATCATCTGATGCACACAGCAGGTGCGCGGCACGGATTAGGCGGTACTCATTTAAGTAAGCAATAAAGGGTTTTCCCATATACAGCTTGAAAAATCTCATAAAATGGGAGCTGCTGAAACCGCAGACTGCCGCAATCTGCTCAATACTGATTTTTTGTGGGTAGTAATTTGCAATATAATCGGTAATCAGGCACAGCTTTTCCTTCGTATTTTCTTTAAAATAACCGTTTTTTCGGGAGGAAACAGCACTGTTTTTTTGCTGCGGTAAATCACAAGTTGTAATTTCACGCATTTTATCCGGTGCAAGAATCTCTGATTCCAGAATAAAAAACAACTGATACAGCCAGCCTTTAATGCCGAGATAATACCCGGCAGGATAGGTGGTACGCAAATCGTCAATCCGGTCAAGGCAGATTTGAACAGCGCGGTGCGCTTTCGGAACCCGGTCTATTAAAACCGGAAAATCTTCGGGGAAATTTTGCAGGCGGTGAAAAAAGTTAAAAGACATCGTATCCCCTTCTTTTGGGATTAACATCTGCATATCAAAAATGATATTTTCGTATGAAAATGCTTCCGATTCATACTGCGCAATGGAATGAAGCCTGCCCGGCAGAATAAAGACAATGCTGTCTTTGACAACCGGGTAGGAAATACCATCGACATTGACCATTCCCCTGCCGCTCTTTACATAAATAATTTCCGTTTCACGGTGCCAGTGCAACGGCACACACGGAAAATCCAGCGGAATCGAGCAAGGATAAGTATTATAGGAAAAATCCGTATCATAGTGTTTTTTCGTTTCTTCGTAATTTTCATATTCTAATATGTGCATAGCCCCTCCAATCCGCAGATTTACTGCACAAACGCCAATTTCATATATTTTGTATATCATGATATGATGTTGGGGTCAAAAGCCTTAACTATGATATCTATGGATTGTTCCGTGCTAAACATGTGCCACTGGCACATAGCACCCGCCTATGAGCAAGCTCATGTGGGTTCAGATATTTTGACCCTGGTAGCATGATATAAAAGTATGATAGTATTGTATTATTTTAAGCGGTAATTATGCAAGATAAAAAATCTTAGAAATATATAATAATAATCAGAATTATCGAAAAATAATCAGAAATAAAAATAGGAGTGGAGAGAAGTATGAGCATAGCAGAAATTTGTAACAAAATGTATGGAAAGACCATCAGAGAGTGCAGTAACGAACAGGTCTATACGGCACTGCTGGCACTGGTAAAGAAAGTCACGGAAGAAAGAAAAGAAGCACAGGAGCGGCAGGAAAAAGAAAACGGCAAGAAAGTGTATTACATTTCCGCAGAATTTCTGATTGGAAAGCTGCTGTCAAACAACCTGATTAATCTGGGGCTGTATGAGCAGATTTCGCAGGAATTAGAGGAAAATGGAAAGAATATTGCACAAATCGAAGAAGCCGAGCCGGAGCCGTCACTTGGAAATGGCGGACTGGGACGGCTGGCAGCGTGCTTTTTGGATTCCATTGCCACATTAAACTTAAACGGGGACGGCATTGGCATCAATTATCATCTGGGGCTGTTCCGTCAGGTGTTTGCACAGAATAAGCAGACAGAACAGCCGGATTACTGGATTCAAAAGGAAAGCTGGCTGACAAAGACGGAGGTGCAGTACCCGGTACAGTTTGGCAAATTGTCCGTCATGTCGAGAATGTATGACATTGATGTGACAGGTTACGAGGGCAGGGTCAACAAACTGCATTTATTTGATATCGACACGGTTGATGAAAAAATACCGATGCACGACGGCATTGATTTTGATAAAAATGCGATTGAGAAGAATCTCACGCTCTTTTTGTACCCGGACGACAGCGACAGAGCCGGACAGTTATTGCGCATTTACCAGCAGTATTTTATGGTAAGCAACGCCGCACAGCTGATTCTTTCAGAATGCCGCAGGAAATGTGAAAAAGCGGGAAAGACGTTAAAGAATCTGAATGAATTTGCGGTGATTCAGATTAATGATACGCACCCGACAATGGTTATTCCTGAATTAATCCGCATTTTAACAACGCAGAAAGACATTGACGGCAGTGTGATGACGATGCAGGAGGCGGCAGAGGTGGTGACAAAGACGTGTGCATATACAAATCACACGATTCTTGCAGAAGCACTCGAAACATGGCCGCTGGACTATCTTGAGGAGGTTGTGCCGCAGTTAGTTCCGATTATCCGTTATCTTGATGAAAATGTACGCGCCCGTTATACGGATGCTTCCGTTTACATTATTGACGAAAACGACCGCGTGCATATGGCACATATTGATATTCATTATGGTTTCAGTGTAAATGGGGTGGCAAAGCTGCATACGGAGATTTTGATGCAGGAAGAACTGAAATCTTTTTACCGCATTTATCCTGAAAAATTTAACAATAAAACCAACGGCATTACGTTCAGAAGGTGGTTACTGCACTGCAATCAGGCACTGGCCGCCTATATTGAAGAACTGATTGGCGCAGATTTTAAAAAGGAAGCAGGGGAACTTTCACAGCTTATAAAATATGCAGATGATGAAAATGTGATTGCGCGCATGCTTGAAATTAAGGCGGAAAATAAGAAACGTCTTGCTGCATATATGCAGGAAAAATGCGGTGTAAAAATCAATCCGCAGTCCGTCTTTGACATTCAGGTAAAGCGCCTGCATGAGTACAAGCGCCAGCAGATGAACGCACTGTATGTCATTTACAAATATTTTGAGATTAAGGCTGGAAATATCCCGGATACTCCGGTTACGGTTATTTTCGGTGCAAAGGCGGCAAAAGCATATACGATTGCAAAAGATATTATTCATTTAATTTTATGTCTGGGTGAATTGATTGCAAATGACCCGGATGTCAGTCCGTATTTAAAGGTTGTCATGGTGGAAAATTATAATGTGACGATGGCGGAAAAGCTGATTCCGGCGTGCGACATTTCAGAGCAGATTTCGCTGGCTTCCAAGGAAGCTTCCGGAACGGGCAATATGAAATTTATGTTAAACGGTGCACTGACACTCGGAACATTTGACGGTGCAAATGTCGAGATTGCACAGCTTGTCGGCAAAGACAATATCTATACCTTTGGTGCATCCAGTGACGAAGTCATTGCGCATTACAAAAATGCCGATTACTGTGCAAAGGACCTTTATGAAAATGATGAAATGATAAAAAAATGCGTTGATTTTATCGTTTCAGATGAGTTAAAGCAGTATGGTGATGAAGAAAACTTAGCCCGTCTGCACCATGAAATCATCAGCAAAGACTGGTTCATGACACTGTTGGATTTCAAGGAATATATAAAGGTAAAAGAACAGGCGCTTGCAGACTACAAAGACAGAGCCGCATGGGGCAGAAAAATGCTGATAAACACCGCGATGGCAGGCTTCTTCTCCTCCGACCGCACCATCCGCCAGTACAACACCGATATCTGGAAACTGTAAGCCGGGCAAAAAGTAAACAGGCGGCAAAAAACACAAAACCTTTCCGTCCCCGCCAAGGCGAAATCACCCATAATCTTTCCGCCCGCCCCCTCCAAGGCAAAAAACACCCTCACTTTACGTCAAACAGCGTGTGTAAAGTGAGGGTGTTTTTTTGCCTCTCACAGCGTGTGGAAAATGCGGGTTGTTTTTTGCCTGTTACAGCATCACTCCGGAATTTTCCTTACTCCGTTCCATATAGTGATTGAGCTGTTCAAACGGCTTGCGAAGGACAAGACCGATGAGAATGGCAATGATAATATAGATAAAGAGTCTGCCGATACATTCCCAATAATAATTGCCGTACATGCCGCCAATCGTTTCGCGCAGGGCATCCATGGCATATGGGAACGGCAGGTAGCGGTAAATCATCCGGTAAACCTTTGGCAGGACGTCAATCGGGAACGTACCGCCGCTTCCGGCAACCTGGACTACCATGAAAATAATTGCAAGGGCTTCACCGATATTGCCAAAGGCAACCGTCAGTGCATACATAAAAATCGTAAAGACCAGGCTGGTGACAGAACATGCAAACCAGTATAAAACCGGGTGCGGACACTGAATCTGGATATAAAACAGATTTCCGAGTACAATCAGAAGTGTCTGCAACTGCCCGATACAGTAAAATGTCAGGTATCGTCCAAAAAATTTCTGATACGGCTTTACACCGGCCGGCAGGTGTTTGGATTTTTTCACCTGTGTATGAATGATAGCCACCATAATCAGACCGCCGACCCAGATGGAAAGGACCGTGTAAAACGGTGAAACGGCAGAACCGTAAGCTGAAATTTCATAAATCTTTTTGGTCGTAATTTCTACCGGTGAGGCAATAAAGTCTGCCAGTGTCTGCGGGTCACTGCCTAAAATCTCATTCACAAAATCATATTCCGGGTCGGAAGCGATTTTATTGAGTAATTCAATAGAATCGGAAAGCTTAGTCATCAGTGTATTTAAAGTCTGCTGTGTCCGTGTCAGATTTTCCTGTCCCTGTGTAATCGCATCCGTAAAGGTGTTCATGTCGCCGTCCATATCCTGATATAAAGAAGAAATGGAAGACATTACACTGCGGATAGAGGATACATTTTCCGAAAGTGAAGCGGAAACCTCTGACAGGGAAGAAACTGAATTGGCATCCAGAATCTTTTGCAGGGCGGCAAGTTCTCCTGCCTGAGTATCCAGTGTTTCCGGTAAATCCGATGAAGAACTGCGTGCAAGAGAGGAAACATCGGAAGAAATCTGTGTAATGGAAATCAGGGAATCTAACATCACATTGTATGTCTGCAATTCATTGTAGGCATCGGTCAGTTTACCGGATATGACATCAATGAGTGAATTTCCTGTGGTATCATCCAGTGTCAGACTGTCAAAATCCACAGTGATAGCAGCAGAGCTGGCGCTTACAAGACTCTTTGTTAAAGTATTGACAAATGTGGAATTGGTCTGTGACTGGACTGCTTTTTTTGCTTTATCTGTAATTTTCGGCGCAATGGCATTTTTCTTCTGATTACAGTAATACTGAATCTGCGGATGTTCTAAGGAATCCGAAAGAAAACTTACCATATCGCTTGTAAAGTCAGACGGCAGAACCAGTGCGGCATAGTAGTCGCCGCTGTACACGCCGTCAATGGCTTCCTGCGTGGAATCCGTAAAGACCCAGCCGATGGTTGTATTGGCTTTTAAATTAGAAATAATCTGGTCGCCGATGTTTACAGTCACACCGTCAATAGTTACACCCGGATCATCAGACGCCACAGCAACCTTGATGCGGGAAGTGGAATCTGTTCCGTATGGGTCCCAGTTTGACAGAGTGTTAAACCACGCATACAGGGATGGAATGACGGTAAGACCAATCAGTACAACAATGGCGACCACATTGGTACTGATACGTTTGAGGTCCTGTATAAAAACAAGAAAAATATTTTTCATAGTTTAATCTCCTTTGCAGCAGTGATAATAGACTGTAAGTTGTTATTGAGACGGGATGGTAAATCCTGTACAAGGTAGTCGTGTCCCTCTTTCAAATCCAGTCCGAGCTGTTTTAATTTTTTTTGCATCTGGTCATCAATGTAAGCGACCGTTACCAGATATGCAGAAATTAAAAAGAGTGAAATTACCCATAATAAAAGATACACAACCTTTGAACTCTCCATATGCAGCAGCAAAATAAGGAAAATCATCGGGATAATGGCAATACACCAGAGTCCCGCCTTAATACGCTTCTGATTGCGTTCATGCAGTGTATGGCTGAATTCTTGAATCTGCATTAAAGTCGCGTTAAAATCTTCATCACGTCCGTTTTTAGACGAAGACACGTCCGTAAAATCCGTATCCGGTGAACCGGAATCGGACAGGCTTCTGGCAGAAGTCCGTGCTATGGGTGTTGCCAGAAGGTCATCTGACACAGGGCTGTTTTTTAAAGTCATAGTTCTACCTCACTAACAAATATGTATTGGTTACATCATTTTGGTTTCTTTCATCTTTTCCTCAAAGAAATGATTGAGCGGAATGAAAGGTTTGCGGATTACCAGTCCGAGTAAAAGGGAAGCTGCGGCAAAAATCAGCAGTTTTCCCATATAAATAAAGTAGTCCATTTCATACATGCCGCTGATGGCTTCGCGCATGGCGTTAATCGCATACGGGAACGGGAAGTACAGGTATACGTTCTGGAAAAACTGCGGCAGCAGTTCAATCGGGAATGTACCGCTCGAACCGGCAATCTGGATAACAACCATAACAACGGCAATGGTCTTTCCGACATCGCCAAAGGAAAGTGTCAGCGTGTAAATCAGCAGGACAAACACAAAGCTTGCGACAGAAGCCGTCAAAATGAGCAGCCCCGGATGTTCACAGGATACCTTTAATAAATATAAATCGCCGAGTACAATAATCAGGCTTTGTATCTGTCCCATCACAAAGAATAAAAGGAATCTGCCCAGATACAGTTCGTGCGGTTTCGCCATCAGTTCCATCTTCGGATTATTGTCAACGTGTACTTTCATCAGTGCCACGAGTACGATACCGCCGACCCACAGCGCCAGTGCTGTGTAAAACGGTGTAACTGCCGTACCGTAGTTGACTGCCGGGTAGACATCAATCTGTTCAACTTCCACAGGTGTTGCAATAAATTCGGCATAGGAGGCCGCATCGGCATGTAATAACTGTGAAAGCGTCTGATAAGCCGAAGAATCCGTAATATTATTTAAGGAAGTTAAAATCAGCTGGATTTTATCGGACATGCCCGAAATAATCGTTCCGGTATCGCCAAGGGTCTGGTTTGCCGTCAGGGCGATTTTGCTGGTTCCGAGTAAAATCTGTTCTAAGCTGTTTAGCTGGCTGCCTGAATTTTCAAGTGATTTATAGGCAGAATCCGCAGCTGCGTTCACGGTGATTTTTAATGAACTTAAACCGGATGAAGCAATGGTGTGATACTTCTGCTGGGTCTGTGTCATTTTATTAAGGCAGGAGGATAACAGGGTATGCAGCACCTCTGCCTTTGCAGCGGCAATTTCAGGTGTTTCCTTTACAATCGAAGAAGTCTGGTCAATCAGATTCTTTGCAAGGTCCTGTAAAGTAGAAATTGCTTCAAGTTGTCCGCGGATCTGTGCAATAATGTTATGGTCAATATATTCCAGATCATCTAATTTGTTTAAAAGGTCATCCAGTTTATGATTCTGCTCAAGCAGGGAGTTTAAGCCGTCTAATGCGGCAGAAAGTGCATCGGATGCCCCTTGTGTATCGCTTGTGATTTTATTCTGTGCCGTGTCTAAATGCTTTTGCACCTGCTCAGAAATGGTTTCCATGGCAGCAAGTGTTGTGTCAAGCTGGTCGGTCATGTTATCGACAGAGCGGGACAGTGCAGACTGTGTCAGCTTTGTTGTATCTTTTGAATTTTCTAAAATATCCTGTAATTCCGGAATTAATGCACTCATGGATTCCAGATTTTCCGATAAAGAAGCATTGCCGTTCTGGAAGGTGGCAATGGTATCGGCATAACCGGACAGATTATCCTGAATGGTCTTCATATCGTCAATAAGTTTGCCGGAAATGGAAGAATCCTTTTGGGTAATACTTTCAAGACCGCTTAATGCCGTCTGTGCGGCAACGTTAATAAATTCTGTGTTAATCGTCTGCTGCAGTGTAGAACTTGCCGTATCGGTAATCTTTGTGGCAACGGCATTTTTCTTTGAATTTTCGTAATAAGTCACGCTTGGGTGATTCATGCCGTTGTCTAAAAAGTCAAACAGGCTGCGGCTGAAATCATCACCGATAATAATGGCGGCATAATAACTGCCGTCATAGACGCCTTTTAAAGCAGCATCTGTATCCTCCGGGAAAACCCAGCCTACACCGGTATTGTCATGAAGCTGCTCCACAACCTGATTTCCCATATTGACAGGGTCGCTTCCCTTTGAAGAAAATCCACTGTCTTCAGATACGACAGCAACCTTTAAGGAAGATGTGTTGGCATACGGGTCCCAGTTGGAATAAATGTTAAACCACGCATACAGGGACGGAATAATACACAATCCGCCCGCAATCACCAAAGCGAATAAATTACGGCTAAGACCGGTAACGTCTTTGCGGAATATATGTAAGATATGTTTCATAAAGACCTCATTTCTGTGCCTGATATACAGCACACTGTTATCATCAGAAAGCGAGCAAAGGCACTTTCATAGCGACATTATAGTATATTGGCAGTTCAAAAGCCAGTTATTTTTTACATTAAATGGAAGGTGTGGTATACTGGCTATATAGTAAATGGACAGAATGGGGAATGGTATGTATACAATTTTAATAGTGGATGATGAAAAGATTGAACGTAACGGAATCAAATTTCTGTTAAAGAAGCAGGCAGAGCCGTTTGAAATCTATGAAGCACCAAACGGCAAAGCAGCACTCGAGCAGCTTTGTTCAATGCGCAATCAGGGGAAAAAGATAGATATATTGCTGACTGATGTAAAAATGCCGTTTATGGACGGCATAGAACTTATTGGAGCAGCCAAAGAAGAGGGGTTTACATTAAAAACAATTATATTCAGCGGGTATAATGAATTTGAGTATGCCAAGCTGGCAGTGCGTCTTGGCGTATCGGACTACATTTTAAAGCCGGTTAATCCACAGGAATTTGCACAGACCATAGAGAAGGTTACAGGAGAATTGCAAAAGCAGTATGTTGAAAATGAACAACGTCTGCAGCAGAGCAGCTATATGCGGGAATATCTTTTATATACCTTATTTAATGGGGGCAGTGTAGAACAGGTGCATACACTGGCAGGAAATCTTGCAGGAGAAAATTTCTGGAATCATTTCCACCGGATTGTATTTCTTGAATTTGACCGTGAATTTTTTGGGAAAAAAGCGCTTGATTTTCAGGCGGAGATACTTGAAGAAAATATGGGTGAAGAATATCAGTATTTAAACTTAAACCCGCAGCAGGCAGTCCTTTTATTAAATGCCAGTCCGCATTACATGACCCTGCAGCAGACGGCACAAAAGCTGCATGATGCCGTTTTTAAAAAATACGGCGAACACTGTCATTTTGCAATTTCAGGCGAAATTGACGATTATGAAAAAATACCGCAGACAATGGATATGCTCGAAGCTCTGATGGAAAATAAGTTTTACCGTCCCGATGTGTATGTGTATTCCGAGGATATCAGTGAGGAAACGCCGGTGCTGGTGCAGATTGATGACGACACGCTCATGAAACAGATGAAACAGGATATTAAGATGAAAGATATCCGGGCGCTCCGGGAGCATTTTGACAGAATGTGTGCCAAGTACCGCAAAAAATCATATTTTTCACAGATTTATATTAAATTTATTTTTTCCAATCTGTTAAAAGACTTCTATCAGAATCTGCCTGAGACGCGGGAAGAGGAGTTTAATAAGGAAATTGATACACTGTATAAGTCTGGTGATTTTAACTGTATTGTGTCGATTGTCAACAGCCATATTGATAAGCTGGAAGCGGCATTTGCAAAGAATCCGCAGACACAGCATAAAGAAATTGAAACAGTCAAAAAGTACATTTACACGCATTTCGGGGATGAACTGGGCGTAGAACAGCTTGCAGACATGGTGTATCTGGCACCGAGTTATTTAAGTACGGTTTTTAAAAAAGAAACCGGACAGAATTTAAGTAAATTTATCAAGCAGTATCGCATGGAAAAGGCAAAGGATATGCTTGAAAATACAAATATGAAAATTGTAAATATCAGCGAAGCGTGCGGTTATCAGAATGTTTCGTACTTCTGCCAGAGTTTCCGCGAGTGCTACGGAGTGAGTCCTCAGAAATTCAGAAATGGAATTTAAGATGAATATAAAAAATATGAAGTTGAAATACAGGCTGGCAGGGATTTACCTGCTCACGGCAGTACTGCCGGTTATTGTGCTGTTTACATTTTCCTACGGGCAGATGAAGCATATTTTAATTGAGCGCGATACGAAAAGTATCCAGAATTTTGTCAATCAGGCGGGAGCGGGCATTGATACCAAGTTAGAGGTGTATAACAACCTGTCCAATTACATCACCTTTAATGAAACGATTTCGCGGGTTGTCAGCTACGACTATAAAAGCGATTATGAAATGTACGACCAGCTTGTGCTGTTGTTTGACCCGATGCTATCGTCGCTTAAATATTTCCACGAAGACGTGAAACAGGTGACGATTTACGCAGAAGGCACGGTAAAGCACGATACCACGCTTGCCCCACTGTCTGAAATTGAAGCTGCACCGTGGTTTGATACGTCAAAGGAACATACAACGATTCAGTGGTTTGCGGACAGCTCGGCGCATACGCTGTCATCGGCACGAAAAATGTCACTGCTCTATCAGAAGAATAAACTCGGCATTTTATACATTTCAGTGGATTATGATAAGGTGTTTGAAGCACTTGAAGAAAATACGCAGAAAAACTACGGGATTTATATTGTCGATTCTGCGGGCAGAGAGGTGTATGAATTCCACAGCTTTACCGGTGAAAATGTGGATAAGGCGTTAAATTTTGCAGACTTTTGTGGAATACGGGACGGCAGCGGCGATTACACGGTTATCAGTACACCGCTTGCGACAACGGACTGGACGATTTATATGTATGAACCGACAGAATTGATTATCCAGTCGGCAAAGCCGATGATGCGCATGATTTTTGTGGCAGTGACGGTGATTATAGCCGGTGCAGTGCTTGCACTGATATCGACCTCGCGCTTTTTAATAGAGAGAATTGAGCTGTTACAGCACAATATGCAGAAGGTGGAGCAGGGCGATTTCACAGTACGTGTCCATAGTGACAGCAACGATGAAATCGGTGCATTAATTAACGGCTTTGATCATATGGTCAGCCGCATCAGCACCTTAATTACCGAGGTTTATGAGGGCAGGATTCACCAGAAGGAATATGAAATGCGGGCACTCCGGGCGCAGATAAATCCACATTTTTTATACAATTCGCTGTCCCTGATTAACTGGAAAGCCATTGAGAGCGGGCAGGAGGACATCAGCCGGATTACACTTGAACTTTCCAATTATTACAGAACTTCATTAAATAAAGGAAGAAACACATTGACATTAGAGCAGGAATTAAGCAATGTACGCTCCTATCTGCAAATCCAGCAGCTTATGCATGACGGGGATTTTGATGTGGAAATAGATGTGGCAGCGGAAATTTTACAGTACGAATCCCTGAATCTGATTTTACAGCCGCTGGTTGAAAATGCGATTGATCACGGAATTGACTTAAAAACAGAGGGCAGAGGGCGGATTACAATCCGCGGCTGGCAGGAGCCTGCACAAAAGCCGTTCACACACCGGACAGATATGGAATCTGACACACAATCCGAAACGAAATCCGGTACAGAATCCCGTCGAGAACCAGATGTGGAATCCGGCACAGATTATCTGGTAGTATTGACGGTATCGGATAACGGTGTCGGCATGGATAAGCAGACGGCGGCAGATTTTTTAACGGTGCAGTCCGGCGGATATGGTGCAAGAAATGTCAACGAGCGGTTAAAGCTGTATTACGGGGATCAGTATCCGTTAAAGGTGGACAGTAAACAGGGCGAAGGTACAACGATTACAATTACATTTCCGGCACGTGTCTATACCACACAGAAACAGGCTTAAAACGGCGGTAGACGGGCATTTTATAAAATGATTTTACAACTGTCTTGTCACCTGTAAAGAAACGTGATATAATTACCAACAAAAAATTTAGCACTTATACAGGAAAATGAGGTAAATGATGAACGCGGTAACAGAGGAAATTAAGCAACTGAAAAAAGAGAAAAATGCAGTCATTCTTGCACATTACTATGTGGAAGATGCCGTGCAGGAAATTGCAGATTACATCGGGGACTCGTACTACTTAAGCCGTCTTGCAACGGAAACAACAGCAGATGTCGTTGTTTTCTGCGGTGTGGGATTTATGGGTGAGAGCGCAAAGGTATTAAATCCGGGGAAAAAGGTTTTAATGCCGGATATGAGTGCGGACTGTCCGATGGCACATATGGCAGATATCGCAGGAATTGAAAAGCTTCGTGCAGAGTATGAAGATTTAGCGGTTGTCTGTTATATCAACTCCACGGCAGAGTTAAAAGCACACGCGGATGTATGTGTGACTTCCTCAAATGCGTTAAAGATTGTAAAGGCACTCCCGAATAAACACATCTTATTTATTCCGGATGACAATCTCGGACATTTTATTGCAGAGCAGGTGCCTGAGAAAGAATTTTTATACCAGAACGGACACTGTCCGGTTCATAAGGCAATTGCACCGGAAGCTGTCAAAAAGGCAAAACAGGAGCATCCGCAGGCACTTGTGCTTGCACACCCGGAATGTCTTCCGGAAGTGTCGGCACTGGCAGATTATGTAGGCAGTACCTCGGGTATTATTGATTATGCAACAAAAAGCGATGCAGAGGAATTTGTGATTTGTACGGAAACAGGTGTATTTTACGAGTTGAAAAAGAAAAATCCTGGGAAAAAGTTTTATCCGGCATCGGCTCATCAGATCTGCCCGGATATGAAAAAGATTACATTAGAGAAAGTACGGGATGTCTTAAAAAATGAGAGCAATGCCGTAACGGTGGAAAAAGAGTTAAGTGAAAAGTCAGGCCGTCCGCTTGAGAGAATGTTAGAGCTTGCAAAATAGCCGGAAAGAATGTGTCAAGATGAATGAGAATAAGGTAAAGTTACATATTAATACGGACATTGTGATTGTAGGAACGGGAGTCGGCGGCTTGTTTACCGCACTGAATCTGCCACGTGATAAGCAGATTGTGATGATTACAAAGGCGGATTTGGAAAGCAGTGATTCGTTTCTTGCACAGGGTGGAATTTGTGTATTAAAAAATGAAGATGATTACGACAGTTATTTTGAAGATACTATGCGTGCAGGACATTATGAAAACAGAAAAGAGTCTGTGGATATCATGATTCGTTCTTCACGTGAGATTATTGATGATTTAATCGGATACGGTGTGGATTTTGAGCGGGATGATAACGGACACTTGCGTTTTACAAGAGAAGGTGCCCATTCCACACCGAGAATCCTCTTCCATGAAGATATTACTGGAAAAGAGATTACAAGCAAGCTGCTTGCACAGGTGAAAAAGCTGTCCAATGTTACAATCCTTGAAAATACGGAAATGGTAGATATTGTGGAACAGGACAATGTATGCTACGGTATTGTATGCCGTGTATCAAAGGAAGCAACACCGCATCTGATTACAATTTCGGCAAAGGATACCGTATGGGCATGCGGCGGTATCGGCGGTTTATACACACATTCCACGAATTTTCCGCATCTGACGGGCGATGCACTGGCACTGTCCCTGCGCCATCATATCGAACTGGAAAATATTGATTATATCCAGATTCATCCGACAACACTGTATTCCGAAAAGCCGGGAAGAAGGTTTTTAATATCCGAATCAGTACGTGGGGAAGGCGCTGTTTTGTTAAATAGGAAAGGTGAGCGGTTTGTTGATGAACTGCTTCCAAGAGATGTGGTTGCACGGGCAATTTATGAGCAGATGGAAAAAGACGATATGCCGTATGTGCATCTGTCACTTGAAAATATAGATAAAAAGACGATTATGGAACATTTTCCGAATATTTATCAGCATTGTCTGGAAGAAGGCTATGACATTACAAAGGAAAGTATTCCGGTTGTACCGGCACAGCACTATTTTATGGGCGGTGTCCACGTAGACTGCAACAGCAAAACGTCTATGGAACAGTTATATGCAGTCGGTGAAGCAAGCTGTAACGGCGTTCATGGCGCAAACCGTCTGGCAAGCAATTCCCTGCTTGAAAGTCTGGTCTTTGCGAAACGTGCGGCAAAGCATATTACAGATGGATTTGATATGGCAGAGAGTTGTCTGGAGCTCGTGGAAGCGGCAGCACTCCAAAAGTACAGCGGCTATGATGAATTGAAAAAACAGTACAAGACAGAAATTTTTGAAGAAATTGAAAGGGAGAAAAAGTTACATGAACAGTATATCAATGAAGTTAAATGCAGATAAATTAATTATGCAGGCACTGGAAGAAGATATCACAAGCGAGGATGTTACGACCAATGCCGTAATGCGCCATCCGCAGCAGGGAGAGGTACAGCTTTTGTGCAAGCAGGACGGTGTAATTGCAGGCTTGGATGTATTTAAAAGAGTGTTTGAGCTTTTAGATGAAACAACACAAGTCGTATTTTACGTAAAGGACGGAGATGCTGTAAAAAAAGGTGATCTGCTTGCAGTCGTAAAGGGTGATATCCGTGTCCTGCTTTCAGGAGAACGCACTGCCTTAAATTACTTACAGAGAATGAGCGGTATCGCAACGTATACCCGCTCGATAGCCGATTTGTTAAAGGGCAGTAAAACAAAGCTGCTTGATACAAGAAAGACAACACCGAACAACCGCATTTTTGAAAAATATGCCGTAAAGGTCGGCGGCGGCTATAATCACCGTTACAACTTATCCGATGGTGTCTTATTAAAGGATAACCACATCGGAGCTGCAGGCGGTGTTAAAGAGGCTGTAACGATGGCAAAGGAATATGCATCGTTTGTCAGAAAGATTGAAGTGGAAGTCGAAAATCTGGATATGGTACGCGAAGCGGTAGAAGCGGGCGCAGATATTATCATGCTGGATAATATGACACCGGAAATGATGAAAGAAGCAGTCCGTATTATTGACGGCAGGGCAGAAACAGAGTGTTCCGGCAACGTTACGTTAGAAAATGTGGCACGTCTGACAGATATTGGCGTGGATTATATTTCAAGCGGTGCGCTGACTCATTCCGCTCCGATTTTGGACGTTTCTTTAAAAAATTTACACGTAGTATAAAAAAACTTTCCTAAATAAAGAAAAAAGTAAAAAAATAGCTTTATTGCTTTAATTGGATAAATAATCTGCTTTTCTTTTTTATAATAGTGTGTTAACATAGTAACACACTAAATTTTTGGAGGTTTCTAATGAAGAAAGACGAATTTAAGCCGTATATTCCGGCTGACAAAATTACGCCTGAGTTTACAGTGACATCTGTGATCATGGGTGTCCTTCTGGCAATTATTTTCGGCGCAGCCAACGCGTACCTTGGTCTGCGTGTCGGAATGACTGTATCTGCTTCTATTCCGGCAGCAGTTATTTCCATGGGCGTTATCCGCGTCATTATGAAAAAGGATTCAATCCTTGAAAGTAACATGGTACAGACAATCGGTTCTGCCGGTGAATCCCTGGCAGCGGGAGCAATCTTTACACTTCCTGTATTGTTTTTATGGTCAAAGGAAGGTATTACAGAGGCTCCAAGCCTGATTACCATTTCATTAATCGCATTATTCGGCGGTATCTTAGGTGTGTTATTCATGGTGCCGTTAAGAAATGCACTGATTGTAAAAGAACACGGTGTGCTTCCGTATCCGGAAGGTACAGCCTGTGCGGAAGTTCTTTTAGCCGGTGAAGAAGGCGGCGCAAGTGCGAAGTCTGTATTTGCAGGTATGGGACTTGCTGCTTTATTTAAGTTTGTAGTGGATGGACTCAAAGTGATTCCAAGCGTTATTACAGCACCACTCAAGGCATTTAAGACAGAGCTTTCAGCAGAAGTATATCCGGCACTGCTTGGTGTAGGTTATATCTGTGGACCAAAGATCGCTTCTTATATGTTTGCCGGCGGTTTAATCGGATGGTTTGTACTCATTCCGGCAATCATTACATTTGGCGGTTCCACAATCCTTTATCCGGGAACAAAGACGATTGCTGATATGTATGCTGCAGGCGGTGCTTCCGCAATCTGGAGCAGTTATATCCGATACATCGGTGCAGGTGCCGTAGCTGCAGGTGGTATCATCAGTTTAATTAAATCCCTTCCGTTAATTGTAAGAACATTTGCAGATGCAATCAAGGGCATGAAGGGGGCAGGAAACAGCAACAGCACTGTTCGTACAGAAGCAGACCTTGATATGCGTGTAATCGGTATCGGTGTATTAATCATGATTATTGCAATCTGGCTGTTACCGGAAATTCCGGTATCTCCGCTCGGAGCAGTTCTTATTGCATTATTCGGTTTCTTCTTTGCAACGGTTTCATCCAGAATGGTTGGTATCGTCGGAAGCAGTAACAATCCGGTATCCGGCATGGCAATTGCAACCCTGTTATTTTCTACACTCTGCTTAAAGGTGACAGGAGATACAGGTGTACACGGCATGAAGGGTGCTATTGCAATCGGTTCTGTTATTTGTATCATCGCAGCAATGGCCGGTGATACTTCACAGGATTTAAAGACAGGTTATATCCTTGGTGCTACACCAAAGAAACAGCAGATTGGTGAATTAATCGGTGCAGTTGTTTCAGCAGTTACTATCGGGGGCGTTCTTGTATTATTGGATTCTGCATGGGGATTTGGTACAACAGAGCTTGCAGCACCACAGGCAACTTTAATGAAGATGATTATTGAAGGTGTTATGCAAGGAAATCTTCCTTGGGCGCTGGTATTCATCGGTGTATTTATTGCAATCGTTGTTGAAATTCTTGGAATTTCCGTACTTCCTGTAGCAATCGGTTTATATCTGCCACTGGAATTAAGCGCAACAATTATGATTGGTGGTGTTATCCGCTGGTTCGTTGACAAGAAGAAGGCTGATAAGGAAGAAAATAAAGATGCAAACAGTGGAATCTTATTCTGCTCCGGTATGATTGCTGGTGAGGGGCTTGTAGGTATCCTTCTTGCAATCCTCGCAGTTGTCAACGTAGCCGGTAAGATTGATTTATCAGGCAGCTTTACAACAGGAGTTGTTGGCGGCGTTGTATTAATGGTTGTTATGATTCTGTGCATCCTGAAGTTCTCACTTTGGAGTAAGAATGGCAAAGAAAACAAGTAAAAAAGATTTAAGAAATTATCTGGATTTTATACCGGTGCATCATGAGCAGTATTCCTATACGGTGTCAGATAATGGTGCAGTTACGGTTTACGTGGAAAATAAAGGCGTATTTAACAAAATTGCCCAGGTGGTTTTTAAAAAGCCGCGGATTTCCCAGATTCATCTGGATGAAATGGGGAATTTTATCTGGCCGTTAATGGACGGAAAGAATACGGTATACGATATTGCAGAACAGGTGAAAGCGCATTTTGGCGAAAAAGCAGAACCGCTTTACAACCGGCTGGTGCAGTATATGAGAAATCTGGAAAGCTACGGATTTATCCGTTTTAAAGAGTAATAGAAAGCGGCAGGCACATGGAATAGGGTGCCTGTCTTTTTTTATAAACGTCAATAAAAATCAACATGAATCTAAAATATCTGATATTTTAAAAAATTCCAACACCTAATATAATAAAACTATCAAAAATGTTTCTGCTGTTTTAAAGGAAAACAGCAGGGGAATGGAGGGTTTTATGAAAAAAAGAAGAATGACAGCCGCATTTTTAGCAGCGGCACTTGGGGTAACAGCATTGACAGGCTGTGGAGGCACAGGCGGCAGTACCGATACGGGGAAAAGCACAGAGGCTGAAAAAATCAGTACAACGATTACCGTATGGGGCTGCGCAGAAGATCAGGCAGACGAGAATGGCAAATGGCTTCAGACGATGTGTGAAAAATTCAACACAGAACATCCGGAATGGGATCTTACATTTGAATACGGTGTCTGCTCCGAACAGGATGCCGGAAAGACCGTTCCGCAGGATCCGAGTAATTCAGCCGACGTATATTTCTTTGCAAATGACCAGTTACAGACATTAATTGATGCGAAGGCAATAGCAAAGCTTGGCGGTGAAACGGCAGATTACGTAAAGAGTACAAACTCACAGGCAATTGTAGATTCCGTTACGGTAGACGGAGCAGTTTACGGTGTACCATTTACAACCAACACCTGGTTTATGTATTACGATAAGAGCAAATTTACAGACAGCGACGTGAAGAGTCTGGATACAATGCTTGCAAAGGACAAGGTTGCATTTAATATCACAGAAGGCTGGTATATGTCATCATTCTTCCTTGCAAATGACTGTGTATATTTTGGTAAAGACGGAAAAGATAATGCAGCAGGAATTGATATTTCAGGTGATAAGGGTACAAATGCAACGAAAGCAATGGTATCTATGGTCAGCAATCCGAATTTTGTAAACGATGCAGGCGGCGTCGGAATCGCAGGTCTGCGTGACGGCAGTGTTGCAGCTTATTTTTCAGGTTCATGGGATTATAAGAATGTAAAAGAAATTTTGGGTGATAATTTTGGTGCCGTACAGCTTCCGAAAGTCAAGATTGGCGGTACGGATAAGCAGTTAAAGGCATTTGCAGGTTCTAAAGCAGTTGCCGTGAATCCAAACTGTAAATACCAGCAGATTGCCGTTGCACTTGCAAAGTATTTAGGTGGTAAGGAAGCACAGCAGTCCCATTATGATTTACGTAGTGTAATTCCTTGCAACACAGAACTGCTGGCAGTAGAGCCGGTTAAATCCGATGTGCTTGTAACTGCACAGAATAATACCTTTAACAATACTGCTGTTATCCAGCCGACGGTAACTGGTATGAATGATTACTGGACACCGGCACAGAACTTCAGTAAATCCATTGTTAACGGAGAAATTACACTGGATAATGCTGCAGAAAAGACAGAAGAGTTTTACAAACTGATTAATACATCAATTGTAAAATAGAAATAAAACGCACACAGCGTTTGGAGGTTGCGTATGGAATTGGTTAATGCGTTCAAAAAGGGAGATTGGCTCACAAGAAGTTCAGCAATTGTGATGGGACTTGGCAATATCCTCAGAAAACAATTTATCAAAGGAATCTTATTCCTTTTCACAGAAGCAGCTTTCCTATTCTTTATGGCAGCCTATGGCTGGCAGTGCCTTCTGGCACTGCCGGGCCTTGGTGAAAAAGAACAGGGAGAAGTGTGGAATGAAACACTGGGCGTCTATGAATATGTTCAGGGAGATAACTCCCTGTTAATTTTACTTTATGGCATTGCAGTTTTATTTATTTGTGCCGCATTTATCTGTGTGTGGGCAGGTGCAGTAAAAAGTGCGTATCAGGCACAGGTCTGTATTGAAAAAAATAAGCCGGTGACAACATTTGCAGATGACATTAAGTCCCTGTTTGATAAAAATCTGCACAAACTGCTTCTGACACTGCCGGTTGGCGGCATTTTGATTTTTACGATTCTGCCGCTGATATTTATGATAGCCATGGCGTTTACAAATTACAGCAAAGTAAACAGCCATCTTGTTCTGTTTGACTGGGTGGGGCTGGAAAATTTCCGGCAGATGTTTGATGTGAGCGGAACGTTCGGAAAAACATTCTGGTCTGTGCTTGGCTGGACAATTGTCTGGGCGGTATTTGCAACAGGTTTAAATTACATCTTAGGCATGCTGCTGGCATTGCTTATTAATAGGAAAGGAACAAAAATCAAAGGCTTCTGGCGGCTGATTTTTATTTTGTCGATTGCTATTCCTCAGTTCGTGTCCCTGCTTGTTATGCGCAGTATGCTTAGTCAGGATGGCATTATCAATGTAATGTTAAAAAATGCGGGCTGGATTCAGAAGTCCCTGCCGTTTTTCTCTAACGTCGCATGGGCGAGAATAACGGTAATTGTTGTTAATCTGTGGATTGGTATTCCGTATACGATGATGCAGGTTACGGGAATTTTACAGAATATCCCATTGGAGCTTTACGAAGCGGCAGAAGTGGATGGTGCCGGTCCGGTAATCCGTTTCTTTAAAATTACATTGCCGTATATGCTGTTTGTGACAACACCATATCTGATTACGACATTCACAGCAAATATCAATAATTTCAACATTGTTTATCTTTTAACAAAGGGCGACCCGGTGCTGTCAGGCAATACCGCGGGCAAAACAGACCTTTTGGTTACATGGCTGTATAAGATGACGGTGGATTACCAGTATTACAATCTGGGTGCCGTTATCGGAATTATGACCTTTGTATTTTTGGCAATCGGTTCGCTGCTTGTATACAGACGGACGAAATCCTATAAAGACGAGGAGGGATTTCAATGAAACGAAAAAAGAAAATCAACAATATACTGGTGCATCTGTTTTTAAGCGTGCTTGCAATTATCTGGGTCAGTCCGCTGTTCTGGATTATCCTTACAAGCTTCCGCGCACAGAAAGGCGCTTATACCTCGTCCTTTTTTCCGAAAAAATATACATTTAACAATTATATCAAATTATTTACGGATACCGGAATTTTAAATTTTCCGAGAATGTTTGGCAATACGCTGTTTATTGCAATCTGTTCCTGCATTATTTCAACATTTTTTGTATTGTCCGTGGCATATTGTATGTCGCGCCTGCGCTTTCGTTTAAGAAAGCCGATGATGAATATTGCAATGATACTCGGACTGTTTCCGGGATTTATGGCGATGATTGCGGTTTACTATATTTTAAAAGCAGTTGGACTTTCAGAAGGCTCCATGATTCGTGTGGCACTGATACTGGTATACTCCGGTTCGTCCGGAATACAGTTTTATATTGCAAAAGGATTTTTTGACACAATTCCAAAAACGATTGATGAAGCGGCTATGTTGGATGGTGCTACCAAATGGCAGGTGTTTACAAAAATCACTATACCGCTTAGTAAGCCAATTATAGTATACACGGTGCTCACGACCTTTATCGCACCATGGGTGGATTTCATCTTTGCAAGAGTAATATGCCGTGCCAATGCCGATTATTATACGGTGGCAATTGGTCTGTGGCAGATGCTTGAAAAGGAATATGTAGACAGCTGGTACACCTGTTTTGCCGCAGGAGCAGTCTGCATCTCAATTCCGATTGCAGTGCTGTTCATTTTCATGCAGAAGTGTTATAATGAGAGCATGTCGGGAGCGGTCAAAGGGTAGTGTCAGGGCTTTTTGCAGAGAACGCCTCAACGTGTTACTTGACTTCGGCTTATCTCTGCAAAAAGCCTGTGACGGTTGCGGCGTGGGTGTTTCACAAAGAACGCCTCACCGCTGTCGCATAACTTCGGCTTATCTCTGCAAAAAGCCTGTGTGTGAACGTTTTGACGGCTTATCTTTGTGAAATAGCCTGTGAGAGAGTGAAGTGGCAGGGCTTTTTGCAGAGGATGACTCGGTTTTGGAGTGTGTGGAATGATAAAAGGATTTAAAAAATTTTGTTTGTGTCTGCTGGCGGCGGGAGCTGCGGGCGGGATTTTAGCCGGGTGTAACAGCCCGGCTAATCGTGTTTTGTCCTCGCGGCAGGAATATGCAGAGCAGATGCAGGCTGCGGTATCCACGCCGTTTGGCGCGTATCCCGAAACGGTTGTGTATACACTGGGAAAGATGATAAGCACAAATAATTCCAATATGCCGGCGGGGGATACGTATGAAGACAATGCGTATACGCGGTATATTAAGAAAGTGATTAATGTCCAGAACAGGGATGTTTTTGAAGAAACCGATAAGCAGTATGATACCAACGTGAGCATGGCGATTGCAATGAATGAACTGCCGGATATTATGCTTGTGAGCAATTATGAAGACTTGGAAACGCTTATCGAAAATGATATGATAGAAGACCTGACGGTATCGTATCAGAACTGTATCAGTGACAGAATACGTGAAATGTATGCCAGCTACGGCGAAGACCTGATAGACAGCGTGACATTTGATGGTAAAATTATGGCATTGCCCGAAACGAATATTACGGACGGACCGAACCTTGTGTGGCTGCGGAAAGACTGGATGGATACGCTGGGACTTTCGGCACCGCAGACCATAGAAGATGTGGTTGAAATTGTACGTCAGTTTATAGATAATCAAATGGGTGGGGAAGAAACCGTGGGACTGGTCTGTGATACACAGATTGCAGGCGAGTGCGGCTACAGCAGTGAATATCTGCTTGATTTGATTTTTGCTTCTTATGGAGCATACCCAAAGCAGTGGATTACAGGTGATGACGGCGAGGTGGTATACGGTTCGGTGACAGACGAAGCCAAAGCGGCGCTTTCATATGTGCATACACTTTATAATGAAGGAATCCTTGAAAAAAATTTTTTGATACATACAACATCGAATCTGATTGAAATGATAGAACAGGGAAAATGCGGCTCGTTTTTCGGACCGTGGTGGGCGGCAAATAATCCGCTGGCATCTGCGGTCAGTGCTGTAGCGCAGTCTGAAAAGCCGGACTGGCAGCCGTATCTGATAGCGACGGATGCGCAGGGCAATACCTCGTATCACAGCCAGAATCCGGCATATAAATATGTGGTTGTGAGGAAGGGGTACGAACACCCTGAAATTGCCGCGAAGATGATCAGTGTAATGTTTGACAAAATCCGCTATGAGTGTGATTCGTCCGAAGAATTTGAAAAATATTATCAGTTAAATGTAGAACCCACGGCAAGACCGCTGGCAATCAATGTGGATTATAACAATGCGCTGGAGCTGTGCTATGAGGATATTGCGGCAGTTTTTTCCGGCGAAAAGCAGGAAGACGATTTAAAGCTGCTTGAAAAGTCTTATTATACTGCATGTAAAAATTATATGGAAAATAAAGAGTCCGCGGGAACCGATGCGTGGGCGGCGTATATGACACGGATTAAGGCGTGTGAGGCAATCCGGGAAGGCTCGGTGATTACAGTACCGTCTTTGTATTTTAAAACCACTAAAACCATGAAGTCGGAGTGGTGGAAATTAAAGGAAAATGAAAAAGAAGCCTATTTAAAAATCATCTGCGGCGAAGAACCGCCGGAATATTTTGATATTTTTGTGCGGTCATGGCAGGAAAATGGCGGCGCACAGATTACAGACGAAGTAAAAGCCGCCCTTGCGGCAGAATGAGGAAGATTTTGGAAAAACTAGAAGTATTAAAGAAGGTATTTGGTTACGACAGTTTCAGGGAAGGCCAGGAAAAAATTATTGATGCGATTCTGCGGGGGCAGGACGTACTGGGCATTATGCCGACCGGCGCGGGAAAATCGATCTGCTATCAGGTTCCGGCGCTGATGTTTCCGGGAATTACGGTAGTGGTATCGCCGCTTATTTCCCTGATGATTGACCAGGTGAAAGCATTAAATGATGCCGGAATCCATGCGGCATATATAAACAGCGCCCTGACGGAAACACAGATTACAAAGGCACTCTACAATGCAATGTGCGGGCGGTATAAAATTGTATATGTTGCACCGGAACGCCTTGAAACCGACCGCTTTCTGGAATTTGTCATGAATGCCGACATTTCCATGATTACAGTCGATGAAGCGCACTGTATTTCCCAGTGGGGACAGGATTTCAGACCGAGCTATCTAAAAATTGTCAATCTGATAAAGCGATTTCCGAAACGTCCCGTTGTCAGTGCATTTACGGCAACGGCAACGCAGACGGTTAAAGAAGATATCCAGTGTATTTTAGGACTGCAGAATCCGGAAGTATTAATCACCGGATTTGACAGGAAAAACCTGTATTTTGAAGTGCGCAAAACAAAGCAGAAGGATGCCGAAATTCTGGATTATCTGGAAAAACACAAGGGCGAGAGCGGTATTATCTATTGTTCTACAAGAAAAAATGTGGACAATGTATATCTGATGCTGCGTAAAAACCGCATTGCTGCGGCGCGCTATCATGCGGGTTTGGACAATGACACCCGCAAAGAAAGCCAGGAGGATTTTATCTACGACAGGGCGCAGGTGATTGTGGCGACCAACGCATTTGGCATGGGCATTGACAAATCCAACGTGCGTTTTGTCCTGCATTACAATATGCCCGCGTGTATTGAGAATTATTATCAGGAGGCGGGGCGTGCCGGACGTGACGGAGAGCCTGCCGAGTGCATTTTGTTTTATTCGCCGCAGGATGTGGTCATTCATGAATTTCTGATTGAACAGAAAGGTCAGAACACTGAATTTACGCAGGACGATTTAGACGTTATCAGAGAAAATGATATCCGTCGTTTAAATAAAATGCGTTTTTACTGTGCAACCAAAGAATGTCTGCGGGAATATATGCTCAATTACTTCGGGGAGTATACAAACCGCAGGGAATGTGGCAACTGCGGCAACTGCAATGCTTCCTTTGAAGAAAAAGACGTTACGGTGCTTTGCAGGGATATGATTGCCTGTATCCGGGAGAGCGGACAGCGGTATGGAATGGGAGTGATTATTGGCATTTTAAGAGGTTCAAATACCGCAAAGTTAAAAAGCTACGGTGTCAGCCGCTATGAAACCTTCGGAATCCAGAGCAAAACAAGCGAAGCGCAGCTAAAGGCGGTTGCAGAAGAACTGCTTTTAAAAGGGTACTTGACAGAAACGCCGGACATCTATAGAATAATCAAGCTGGATAAAACATGCGAAGAACTTTTAGATGAGGGCGCTTCTTTTTCAATCCGCTGGTCAGAACGGACGGAAAAAATGGCAGAGGCAAAGGTCAAAACGGCAAAAAGCCGTGTAACCGATACGCTTTCGCCAAAGCAGCTTGCGCTTTTTGGTGCGTTAAAGCAGCTGCGTCTGACACTTGCAAGAGAAGAAAATTTACCGCCGTACATTATCTTTTCGGATAAGACACTGATTGACATGTGTCATAAAATGCCGCATACACAGCAGGAAATGCTTGATGTCAACGGTGTCGGTGAAAATAAATTTGCGCGGTACGGAGAAGCATTTATCCGGTGCATTGAACAAAACAGCTGATGATTCTGTACAGAATGTGTTTATCAAGTAATTACGGAGGTTTCTCATGACGAAGAATATGACAGAGGGTTCACCAATGAAGCTGATTCTGGGATTTTCTATACCGATGCTGTTTGGTATGCTGTTCCAGCAGTTTTATAATCTGGTGGATACGATGATTGTAGGAAAAACACTGGGGGTTGATGCGCTGGCAGGTGTCGGTGCAACAAGCAGTATTAACTTTATGATTATTGGTTTCTGCATGGGCGTGTGTGGTGGATTTGCCATTCCCGTGGCACAGCAGTTTGGTGCGCAGAAATATGAACAGCTCAGGCGCTATGTATACAACGGCTATTTATTAAGCGTTGTGTTTTCGATTGTGCTGACGGCGCTTTCCGTCTTTTTCTGCCGGAATATTCTGACGGTAATGCGCACGCCGGAGAGCATTTATGAATATGCGTATGCGTACATTGTCATTATTTTTGCCGGGATTCCGACCGTATTCTTATATAATATTGTATCGAGCATTATCCGTGCACTGGGGGACAGCAAGACACCGGTCATCTTTCTGGTGTTTTCGGCAGTGTTAAATATTATTCTGGATTTTGTATTGATTCAGGGACTTAAAATCGGTGTCGCGGGAGCAGCTGTGGCAACTGATATTTCACAGCTTGTATCGGGTGTTGCCTGTCTGATTTATATGAATAAACGCTACGAGGTTTTAAAGCTTTCGGCAAAAGACCGCAGGGCGGGAAAACGGTATATGATTAATCTCTGCATGAACGGGATTCCAATGGGGCTTCAGTATTCGATTACGGCAATCGGCAGTGTTATTTTGCAGACCGCCGTCAATACGCTCGGTGCAACGTATGTAGCGGCGATGACCGCCGGCAGTAAGATTTTTACATTTACGTGCTGTCCGTTTGATGCGCTCGGTTCCACCATGGCAACCTACGGCGGGCAGAATGTCGGTGCGGGCAAATTAAAGCGCCTTGGAAAAGGAATCCGTGCAGCAGGCATTATCGGTGCGGTTTACAGCGTGGGTGCGCTGATACTGCTGTATTTCATTGCCGATTACATCGCCCTGCTGTTTGTCGATGCAAATGAAGTGGAAATCATTCATCTGACATATCAGTTTATTTTATATAGTGCGCTGTTTTATATTCCACTGACCTTTGTCAATGTTGTGCGTTTCTGCATACAGGGTATGGGCTTTTCGGTATTTGCGATTCTTGCAGGCGTATTTGAAATGGCGGCAAGAACCTTTGCGGCAGTCCTGCTTGTGCCGAAAATGGGCTACACCGGTGCATGTCTTGCCAATCCGTGTGCGTGGATAGCCGCCGATATCTTTCTGATACCGGCATTTATTTACTGCTGTAAGCGGCTGGAAAAAAGCGCGCGCAAAGGCAGAACGGCGATGAGCGTGTAAAAAGGATCTTCCTTACCGGGTAAAACCGGAATGGAAGATATTTTTTTCGCCTTTTTACATACATTTTAAAAAAATTTACGGATATTTTATTGTAATAAGGTAGTAAATTTTACAAAGTTTGAGATAAAATAAGTGATATAAAGAGCGAAAACAAACAACCCTGTTGGCAGATGAGAAATCGCCTGCGCGAGTTTCTCATCGCCACCTCGCAGCAAGGTCGCTCGGAATGGAGGAAAGTATGAACAAGCCATAAACGTAAGCTTGTTCATACAGCAATTTGTGTTGCAGGCAGCACAAATTGCTTTTATCGCAGAACTGAATAAATTCAGTCCGCGGTTCCTTCGGCATTGAAATGCCTGCAGAATGGAGGAAATATGCCATCAACATATGCACATTACAGAATGGGTCAGGAGGTTTATCATAATCTCACAGGAAAGCCCAAACAAATTATAGAAAAGTACAAGGAATTATATGATATCGGACTGCACGGACCGGATATTTTGTTTTATTACAAACCGCTCTTTGCAAATCCGGTCAATCAGGTCGGATATGCGATGCACGACCGTCCGGGCATTGAATTTTTCAGGCAGGCATCCTTGGTGATGCAGAAAGCGGAAAATAAGGAAGCGTGTGAAGCGTATATTTACGGCTTCTGCTGTCATTTTGCACTGGACGTCAGCTGTCACGGCTACATTGATGAAAAAATTGCGGAAAGCGGGGTCAGCCATACGGAAATCGAAGTGGAATTCGACCGTAAATTAATGCTGACGGATGGGTTTAATCCGCTGACACACAATCTGACGGGGCATATTCATCCTACTTTGAAAAATGCCGAGGTTATCAGTCCGTTTTATAAAAATATAACGCCACAGCAGGCAGAGCAGGCATTACAGGGCATGATTACCAATAATAAACTTTTAATAGCTCCATCCTATTTTAAGCGTTTTTTGATTTACGGTCTGTTAAAGGCAACGGGAAATTATAAGGAAATGCACGGTCTGTTAGTCAATTACAGCGAAAATCCGCAATGCACGGACAGCACCCAGATGCTGATGCAGCTCTACCGCGATGCCGAAAAGCTGGCGGAGCGGCTAATTGATGAGTATGAGGACAGCGCATCGGGAAAAATTCCGTTTGATAAGCGGTATGGTCTGACATTTGGCGGTAAAGAAAAAGATGAACCGCTGGAAATGTGCGGGTAAACAAACGGCAGAACGTATATCACTTAGAAATGGAGCAGAAAATGGGAAAGAAATTAACAAAAAAGGAAAGAAACTGGATTTTGTATGACGTGGGAAACTCAGCATTTACATTGTTGATTGCGACAATTTTACCGATTTATTTTAATTATCTGGCAGGCAATGCCGGGATTTCATCGGTGGACTATCTGGCATATTGGGGATATGCGGCATCGGTTGGCACGATTCTTGTAGCACTTGCAGGTCCGGTGCTTGGAACCATGGCGGATACAAAGGGCTTTAAGAAGCCGATTTTTACGGGGGCGATTTTAGTATGCATGGGGATATATCGGAAGCTGTGTGCCGTTTATTGTCTGTCTGGTGCTTGTGCTTGGCAGCGGAAAAATCGGAATCAGCATGGAAATGGCAATGGGAGCCGCTTTTTTAATCATTGCCGTCTGGTGGCTTGTGATGTCGCTTCCACTGTTAAAAGGCTATGAACAGAAATTTTATGTAAAAAAGCAAAAGCACGCAGTAAAAGAAAGCTTCTGCCGTCTGGGACAGACCTTTGGCAATATCCGCAAAGAAAAACATATTTTTATGTTTCTGCTTGCATTTTTCTTTTACATAGACGGTGTATACACGATTATCGACATGGCAACGGCATACGGCGCTGCACTGGGGCTGGACAGCACAGGACTTTTGCTGGCACTGCTTGTAACGCAGATTGTTGCATTTCCGTGTGCAATACTTTTCGGAAAATTATCCGGTAAAATGGAAACCAGCCGCCTGATTACCGTGTGTATCTTTGCTTATCTTGGAATTGCAATCTTTGCTGTATTTTTAAAGAGCCAGATTCAGTTCTGGATACTTGCGGTACTGGTTGGAATGTTTCAGGGTGGAATTCAGGCGTTGTCCCGTTCATATTTTACAAAAATCATTCCTGCCGAAAAGTCCGGAGAATATTTCGGACTGATGGACATCTGCGGAAAAGGCGCATCATTTATGGGAACAACGATTGTAAGTCTTGTATCTCAGATAACCGGAAACATCAACGCCGGTGTAGGCATGATTGCGGTTTTATTTGTAGCAGGCATTATTTTGTTCCGTAAATCAGTGTCACTTTGCAATATAGAAAAAGGTGAAGAGGTGTATCCTGCACCGGAAATGCCACAGCGCTCGTCCATTTAACTTCGGCTTATTCCTGCACATGGGACGGAGAAGGTGTGGCAGCCCCGGGGAGTGAACAGGAAGTGGTATAGAAATTAAAAGATGAAACTTTGCAAGAAATGTAGTGCAGAGTTTCATCTTTTTGTATTTTAAGGGGTAAAGCGATGCACAATATATAGAATGAAATTTATAAAAAAGTTGAAAAAGTTGCATTTTTTATTCAAAAAAGGTTGGAAAAGTTGCAAAAACAGGGCTATTTTGGGTTGGAAAAGTTGCAAAAATCCTCTTGACATTTCAAAAACTTGAATCTACAATTGTTGCACATACAACAGTTGGAGGTGCAATAAATGTTAAAGAGAATCTTTTCTTATATGAAACAGTATAAGAAATATGCCTTTCTGGCATTGTTTTGCATCGCGGTGGAAGCGGTGCTGGAGTTAATGGTTCCGATGATTATGGCGGATTTGATTGACACCGGTGTTGCGACAGGCGATGAAAGATACATCTATCAAAAAGGATTTCAAATGGTACTCTGTGCGGCGGCGGCACTGGTGCTTGGCATCGGAAGCGCCCGTTTTGCGGCGCTTGCCGGTCAGGGACTGGGCGCAAACCTGCGTGAAGCCGAATACGAAAAATTGCAGTCGTATTCATTTGCCAATATCGACCATTTTAGGGTATCGTCGATTGTGACACGTTTAACAAGCGATGTCACGAATATTCAGAATGCCGTTTCAACCGGTATGCGCCCGTTTGGCAGAAGTCCGGTCATGCTGATTTTTGCAACGGGCGTGGCATTTTCCATTAATTCAACACTGGCGCTCGTATTTTTCGTGGCCCTGCCGGTACTTGCCGTTTTACTCATTTGCATTATTGTAAATGTACGTCCGCTCTATTCCAAAATGCAGTTTGCGATAGACCGCATGAACCGCACGATTCAGGAAAATCTGACGGCAGTCCGTGTAGTCAAAGCCTATGTGCGGGGTGATTACGAAATCGCAAAATTTGAAGAAGCAAATCTGAATCTGAAAAAAGAATCCGAAAAAGCATTTGGCATTGCCGTGTTAAATATGCCTGCCATGCAGTTTGTTATGTACGCAACAATACTGTCCCTGCTGTTATTCGGCGGTTATCTGATTCATGAGGGCAGGCTTGGTATCGGTGAACTGACCGGATTTTTAAGCTACGTCCTGCTCATTTTAAATTCGCTGATGATGATGTCCAATGTATTTTTAATGATGACACGTTCCTTAGCATCCGGCGCGCGTATCCTTGAGGTTATCGATGAAAAAATAGATTTGACCGATGAAAATGCAAAGGACATCAGCGTAGAGCGCGGCGAAATCGAATTTGACCATGTGTGGTTTAAATATAAGGAAGAAGCAAAAGAATATGTGCTTTCCGATGTATCATTTCATATTAAAGCCGGTCAGACAGTAGGAATTATCGGTCAGACCGGTGCGGCAAAAACCACGCTTGTCCAGCTGATTCCGCGTCTTTATGATACCGTGCGGGGAACGGTAAAGGTGGACGGCGTTGATGTCAGAAATTATCCGATGCAGCATTTAAGAGATGCGATTGCTATGGTACTTCAGAAAAATACACTGTTTTCTGGAACAATGCTTGATAACTTAAAATGGGGCGATGAAAACGCTTCCATGACGGAAATTGAAGAAGCCTGCCGGATTGCCTGCGTTGACGAATTTATTGACCGCCTGCAAGACGGCTATCAGACCGAAATGGGACAGGGTGGGGTCAATGTGTCCGGCGGTCAGAAACAGCGCCTCTGCATTGCAAGAGCCATTTTAAAGAAGCCGAAGGTACTGATTTTAGACGATTCAACCAGTGCGGTTGATACGGCGACAGAAAGCAGAATCCGCGAAGGACTTGCAGAGAAACTGCCTGATATGACAAAAATTATTATTGCACAGCGCATATCTTCCGTGCGCCATGCGGATCAGATTATTATTTTGGACGGCGGAAGGGTAAGCGGTATCGGTACACATGAAAGCCTGCTTGCTTCCAACCGTATTTATCAGGAAATTTACGAATCCCAGAAGGAAGGAGCGGATTTATAATGGCAAAATATGTAGGATATAAAAGACCGAAAGACACGAAAAAGACAATCCGGCATCTGCTGGTATATTTAGGCATGCACAAATGGTCCTTTTTGCTGGTTGCCCTGCTGGTACTTATCAGTGCCGGAGCCAATATTACGGGAACATATCTTTTAAAGCCGGTCATTAACCGCTTTATCGTTCCGGGAGATTTAAACGGACTGGTGCGTGCCGTTGCGGCAATGGGCGTGATGTATCTGTGCGGCGCGCTGGCAACGCTCGGATACAACCGTTTAATGGTGAAGACCTCGCAGAAAGTCATCCGTGAAATCCGAAGCGATTTATTTGCACACGTACAAAAACTGCCCCTGCGGTATTTTGATGCGCATACACACGGCGAATTAATGAGCCGTTTTACCAACGATGTAGATGCCGTACAGGAAGCGATGAACAACAGCTTTGCAATGATTATCCAGAGTTTCATGATGCTTTTCGGTACGGTGATAATGATGATGGTACTCAGTATCCGGCTGTCGCTGATTGTTGTGGTATTTTTAATTGTTATGTTTGTGGTTATCCGCTTAAATGGAAAGCACAGTAAAAAATATTTTAACCGGCAGCAGGAGGAACTCGGCAAAATTAACGGATTTGTACAGGAAATGGCAGAGGGACAGAAGGTCGAAAAGGTCTTCAATCACGAAGCAAAAGACTATGCGCGTTTTTGTGAACTCAGTGAAAATTTCAGAAAGCAGTCCACCAATGCTCTGTCCTTTGCCGGTATGATGATACCAACCATTGTCAGTCTTTCCTATCTGAATTATGCGGTGTCTGCCTGTGCGGGCGGCCTGCTTGCAATCCGGGGACTGATGGATTTGGGAAGTCTTTCGGCATATCTGGTATATGTACGCCAGAGTGCAATGCCGTTAAATCAGTTTACCCAGCAGGTCAATTTCCTGTTGTCTGCGCTTTCCGGTGCGGAACGCATTTTTGACATGATGGACGAACAGCCGGAAGTGGACGAAGGTAACGTGCATTTATGTCACGTTGTAAAAAATGCGAACGGCACACTGACAGAATGTGAACAAAGCACACCGGATTACGCATGGAAAGTGCCGGAAAACGGCGGCTTCCGCTATGTTGAATTAAAAGGTGATGTGCGTTTTCAAAATGTAGTCTTTGGGTACACTGATAAAAAGCGCGTATTAAACGGCATTTCTCTTTTTGCAAAACCGGGACAGAAAATCGCATTTGTCGGTTCAACCGGTGCGGGAAAAACAACGATTGTCAACCTGATTAACCGTTTTTATGAAATCCAGTCGGGAACGATTACCTATGACGGTATCGACATTCAGCAGATTGCAAAAGACGATTTGCGCCGCTCACTGGCAATGGTTATTCAGGATACGCATTTATTTACGGGAACGATTGCGGACAATATCCGATACGGCAATTTAGATGCGACTGACGAGGAAGTTTATGAGGCAGCACGCATTGCCAATGCGGACTCCTTTATTCGCAGACTGCCGGATAGCTATGATACAATGCTGTATGCAGACGGCAGTAATCTTTCGCAGGGACAGCGCCAGTTACTTGCGATTGCGAGAGCGGCAGTTGCCAAACCGCCGGTGCTTATTTTAGACGAAGCGACCAGTTCTGTAGATACCCGCACCGAGCGGCTGATTGAAAAGGGCATGGATGCGATTATGGAAGGCAGAACGGTATTTGTCATTGCACACCGCCTGTCAACCGTGCGAAACTCCAAAGCAATCATGGTATTGGAAAAGGGCGAAATCATAGAGCGCGGCAGTCATGAGGAATTGTTAGAACAGCAGGGCAGATACTATAGGCTGTATACGGGACAGTTTGAACTGGAATAAAGTATGAGCAATCCATATGCGAGAGATTGCTCATACGGCAATTTGCTTTCAGGTAAAGCAAATTGCCATTATCGTAGATTGACAGTAAACTCGTCCATACAGATATTTGCGCCGCAGGTGTCGCAAATATTATTTATCGCAGAACTGAATAAATTCAGTTCGCGTTCTTTCGGCATAAATGCCTACAGAAAAGAGGAAAGTATGAAAAAAGAACAGATTCGGAATGAATTATTTAAGATAGAAGTGCTGCGGCAGAGATTAATGCGGCCGCAGTTTATCGCATTGGGGCTTACAGTGGGGCAGGGACAGCCGCGCATTTTAAAAGAACTGCTTTTTGAAGGCAGTATGACACAGAAAAAACTTGCGGATGCCTGCCTTTTAGATGTAACCACAATGTCAAGGACACTTGACCGAATGGAGCAGGCAGGACTGCTTGTGCGGGAAAGTAATCCCGACTGCCGCCGTTCATGGCTGATTGCTCTGACAGACAAGGGAACGGACATAGCAAAAAAGGTACAGCAGATATTTGAAGAAACGGATAAAATTTATTGCAGTAATCTTTCAGAGAAAGAAGCGGAGCAGCTTTTCGTATTGCTTCAAAAAGTAGCGGACAATATTTCCCAAAATTGCAAATAAAAACGTCTTTTATGGCTGTCCTCATTTTTGTGGCTGGCAGGCTTTAAGAATAAGTCATATATTCCCCGTTGTCCGAATAGGATATACAAACAAACTTTAGGATATTGCATGAAAGGATATATCGAAGAACGGGCAGTAAAGACGGCGGAATATATTATCGAAACCAAAGCAACCGTGCGCCAGACCGCGCGTAAATTCGGTGTCAGCAAAAGCACCGTACATAAAGATGTGACGGCGCGTCTGACACGAATCAATCCGGCGCTTGCAAATGAAGCGCGCAAGGTGCTTGATGTCAACAAAAAAGAGCGCCATATCCGCGGCGGACTGGCAACGCGCGAAAAATACCTGCACGAACAGTAACCGTGCAAAAGCAGATTCTCATAAACGGCTGATACGACCGCCTGCGCGCAGTGTTTATCGCCGTTTTACGGAAAATGAATATAAAAATAAGCCGGTACGGTCTATTGTTAATAACATCAGACTGTACCAGCTTGTTTGATTTAGAAAAAATGTTACTGTAATACTGCAACAATCTCTAAATTACGTTCTTTTGATAAATCTACAAATTCATTGCCTTCACACTTTACAATCGGACGTGACAGAGCATGTCCGTTAATTAAAACGACTTCGCCGGTGCGGCCATCAGAAAGCTTGACATTATTTCCGATATAAGAAGTGGCGACATTCTTTAAGAACGGAAGGCTGAACTTCGGGTCAAATTTTGTAAAAGCATCCTGTTCCATATCCCGTACAACGTGGAATGGACAGAGGGCTTTTCTGTATATGCGGGAAGAGGTCATAGCATCGTAGATATCTGCAATTGTAATAATCTTTGCAAAATCAGGAATATCATCTGACTTTAAACCCATTGGGTATCCGGTGCCGTCGCATTTTTCATGGTGCAGTAAAACAGCAGATTTAACACGCTCATCAATATCGGCATCCTTTACAATCTGATAGCCTAAGTTGACATGCTCTTTAATAATGGCATATTCGTTAACGGTCAGCCGGTCCGGTTTGCTTAAAATTTCATTTGGAACTAAAAGCTTTCCGATATCGTGTAAAATACCGCATAAAGTCAGCACCTTTACATCTTCCTCAGAATAGCCGACCCATTTTCCAAGAATGGAGGCAATAATGGCAACATTAATGCAGTGGACATATGTTAAATCGTCCATATCACGCATACAGTGGAGCATATCGAAAATCTGGAGAGTATTCGTATATCCTGCAAGAATTTTTTCGGTATTCTTTAACAGCGCAGTCGTATCAATTGTTTCGTGGTTAATGACAATGTCATTTAATTCTGTCTTTAAATCATTAATGCCATCAATAAAAGTTTCGTTAAAATGTTCGAAATTCTGGCTCTGCTTAACTTTTTCATAGTAAGTCATCTGTTCCAGAACTTCCGGTTGCTCAGGCTGTGCGGCAGCTTCCTCATATACATTAATTTTTAAGACATTGTACTCAGAGATTTTTGCAATCATATCTAAAGTCAAAACGGTATCTTTTGCAGCAATAAGATGACCGGTGGAAGTCATGATATCCTGTGATAAAACCATGCCTTCAGCGGCATCAAAAATAAAAATATTTTTCTCCTGTGTATTGTCGCTCATCCTTGAAATCTCCTTTACAAAAGTATAAATGTTCCGGTAGCTTCATTATATGGTTGAGGGGATAAAAAGTCAATAAAAAGTACTTGACCAATGCCCATAGATTGTGTAATATACATACGTATGAATGATTAACTGAATAATTTAAGATGTCCCTTATTTAGAGCGGTGGAGATACATAGGATCGATGAAGCCCGGCAACCCCATATGGTAAGATATGGAAGGTGCCAACCTGAGCGACTATCCTGCTTTTGCGGCAGGTCGAACAATAAGAGGATTACGGATCTTACATAGATTACGAGTCCTGTCTGAGGGGCTCGTTTTTCAGTTTCAGGAGAAGTACCAGAAGCAGCGTTTAACAGTTTACAGGGACATAAAAAGCCCGATGAAAGAAAGGAAGAAAGAATTCATGGAGAAAAGATTATTTACTTCAGAATCAGTAACAGAAGGACATCCGGACAAAATCTGCGATCAGGTTTCTGATGCAGTACTGGATGCATTATATGCACAGGACCCATATTCAAGAGTTGCCTGCGAAACATTAACCAATACAGGATTTGTGATGGTTATGGGTGAAATTACAACAAAGGCAAATGTAGATATTGCACAGATTGTAAGAGATACCGTAGTAGAAATCGGCTATGACAGCTCTGAAAAAGGCTTCGATGGTAATACCTGTGCCGTTATGGTGGCACTTGACAAGCAGTCGCCGGATATTGCAATGGGTGTTGACAAGGCACTTGAAGCAAAAGAAGGCATTGATCCGGATGCAGATGACATTGGTGCAGGTGACCAGGGTATGATGTTTGGCTATGCAACCAATGAAACAGAAGAATATATGCCATATTCTGCAGCACTTGCACAAAAGCTTGCAAGACAGCTGACAAAGGTCAGAAAAGACGGCACACTTTCTTATTTAAGACCGGACGGAAAGACACAGGTTACAGTGGAATATGATGAAAACAACAAGCCGGTAAGACTGGATGCCATCGTTGTATCTTCACAGCATGCGCCGGAAGTTTCACAGGAACAGATTCATACAGATATCAAAAAGTATGTTATTGATGCCATTGTAGACAACAGTATGGTAGATGATGACACGAAAATTTATATCAATCCGACAGGACGTTTCGTAATCGGCGGACCAAACGGTGACAGCGGTCTGACAGGTCGTAAGATTATCGTTGATACTTACGGTGGTGTTGCAAGACACGGCGGCGGTGCATTTTCAGGTAAGGACTGCACAAAGGTAGACCGTTCTGCAGCATATGCCGCAAGATATGTAGCAAAGAACCTCGTTGCCGCAGGTATTGCAGACAGATGTGAAATCCAGTTATCTTATGCGATCGGTGTTGCACTGCCGACATCTATCCGCGTGGAAACATTCGGAACAGGGAAGTTAAACGAAGATAAGATTGTAGAAATCATCCGTGAAAACTTCGATTTAAGACCGTCAGGTATTATCAAGATGCTTGATTTAAGAAGACCGATCTACAAGCAGACAGCAAGCTACGGACATTTCGGCCGTAACGACCTGAATCTGCCATGGGAAAAACTTGACCGTGTAGATGCATTAAAAATGTATTTGTAAAATATCCTGAAATCCAGGAATAAACAACGGGAAATTCTGGAAGAATAAAGAAAGCCAGAGGGAAGATATAAGCCGGCTATGGACAAACCATCCATTGTCGGCTTATACTGTTTTTAAATAAAGTCTGTTTTTTAAGAAAAAGTAAGCTGCCGCAGGGCAGGTGTGAAACTGCATTTAAAAATGAAGAAATGAGGAATTGTATGATTGAAAATTATAGTATTACAGAGTGGATTGCGTTCTTTTTTATTTACAGCTTTTTAGGGTGGTGCATTGAATCCGCCATTGTATCTTTTAACAAGCGCAAACTGACAAACAGAGGCTTTTTAAAAGGTCCGATGCTGCCACTGTACGGTTCGGGAGCGGTAATCATGCTGTTATCAACACTTTGGGCAAAGGATAATTATGTTTTAGTATACATCTGTGGTACAATCGGTGCAACGGCGCTGGAATATGTCACAGGGGTACTGATGGAAATGATGTTTAACATGCGCTACTGGGATTACAGCAATAAAAAGTTTCAGATTCACGGCTATATCTGTCTGACCTCATCCTTATTCTGGGGCGTGCTGACGGTATTGCTGGTCTGTTTTGTGCATATTCCGGTTGCGGCACTGGTGGCTTCCGTTCCGGCAAATATATTAAGAGTTGGATTATTTTTTATCATTGCGGTGGCATCCGTGGATACGGTTGATGCGTTTAAAAAGGCGCTGGATTTCCAGAAGCTGCTCACGTATGAAACAAGAATTAAAAATGAACTGTCAGAACTGACAGAGCGTTTAAATGATGCTAAAGGTGTCTTTACAGATAAGAACAACGAGCGCAGCAGGGAATTTTTCAGTATGCAGGAGGCACGCGCAGAGCGCTTAAGGCTGGAATTGGATGCGGCAAAGGAAAAGGCCGGCAAATTCAAAAATTCCATGTTAAACAGTTTCCCGTCTGCAACATCTAATAAGTTTGGCGAAGCGCTGGACGAATTTAAAGAGTATTTTAATAGGAAAAAATAAAAAAAAATTTCATTTAGCTCTTTTAAATTTTGAAAATGTTGTATATAATGGTATTCTACGATGTATGTTTAGACTGCGTTATACTGTCTACATATATATAGAAATGAAGAAAATAAGAAAAACGAACATAGATAGAATGAAGAACATCGGAAAGGGGATTCATATGTTATCAACCGATATCGGAGTAGATTTGGGTACAGCCAGTATTCTGGTTTATATAAAAGGAAAAGGCGTTGTTTTAAAAGAACCGTCCGTAGTAGCATTTGACAGAGATACCAACAAGATTAAGGCAATCGGTGAGGAAGCACGTCTGATGTTAGGAAGAACACCGGGTAATATCGTAGCGGTAAGACCGTTAAGACAGGGTGTTATTTCTGACTACAGAGTAACTGAAAAAATGTTAAAGTACTTCATCCAGAAGGCAATCGGCAAGAGAATGTTAAAGAAGCCAAGAATCAGTGTCTGTGTACCGTCAGGTGTTACAGAAGTAGAAAAGAAAGCTGTAGAAGATGCAACACTTCAGGCTGGCGCAAGAGAAGTAGCAATTATCGAAGAACCGATTGCAGCTGCTATCGGTGCAGGGATTGATATTTCAAGACCTTGTGGTAACATGATTGTTGATATCGGTGGTGGTACAACAGATATCGCGGTTATTTCTTTAGGCGGTACAGTAGTCAGTACATCCATTAAGATTGCCGGTGATGATTTTGATGAAGCAATCGTCCGATATATGAGAAAGAAACACAATCTTCTGATTGGTGAAAGAACTGCGGAAGATATCAAGATAAAAGTCGGTTCAGCTTATCCGAGAACTGAGATTGCAACAATGAACGTAAGAGGTCGAAACCTTGTAACAGGTCTTCCAAAGACGGTTGAGGTAACGTCAGAAGAAACACAGGAAGCATTAAAAGAAGCAACATCCCAGATTGTTGAAGCCGTACACAGTGTACTGGAAAAGACACCACCGGAATTAGCTTCCGATATTGCAGACAGAGGAATTGTCCTGACAGGCGGCGGAAGCCTGCTGCAGGGACTTGAAGAACTGATTGAATCAAAGACAGGAATCCATACAATGACAGCCGAAGACCCGATGACAGCAGTAGCCATCGGAACCGGTAAGTTTATTGAATTCCTTGCAGGATACAGAGATGATAAATAATTATCAGCAAAATAAGAAGTGAGCGGAGGAGGAAAGAAATGGTAAAGGGGCTTTACACAGGGTACACAGGAATGGTGAATTCCCAGAAAAGACTGGATGTGATTTCCAACAACCTTGCAAATGCAACAACGACAGGTTTTAAAGCAGAGGGCTGTACAACACAGGCATTTGATTCCATGTATGCCATCAAGATTAAAGATGCAACAGTCGGACATTTAAACCAGAATATCGGTTCGGTCAGTCTGGGTGCAAAGATTGGGGAAACATACAGAAACTGGGAGCAGGGTTCGTTACAGGCAACGAACAACACCTATGATTTTGCACTGGCAGGACAGGGCTTTTTCTCGGTAGAGTTCACCAATAAGAACGGTGTAACAAGCACAATGTATTCCAGAGATGGCGCATTTCAGATGAATTCAGAAGGCTATCTTGTGACAAAAGACGGCGATTATATTTTAGGTGAAGGCGGAAGAATCCAGCTTCCGACAGATTTGAATGAATTATCTGTTGATTCACAGGGAAATATTTTTGCAGACGGACAGTATGTAGATACATTTGCCTTGGTTGATTTTGAAGATTATAACTATCTGGAAGAATACGGTGAAAATCTGTACCGTGCGGTGGATGGTGCAACCGAACAGGATTGTACGGCAACCGTACAGCAGGGCTACTTAGAAGCTTCTAATATTAATGTCGTATCAGAAATGGTGGACATGATTGCGGTTGCAAGAGAGTATGAAAGCGGACAGAAAGTCATCCAGGCAATTGATGAAATGCTTGGCAAAATGGTGACAATGTCAGAATTATAATAAGGTCCGGGTTAAAAGACATTAATATTATGGTAGTAAGCTGCCGGTAAAATCACCGGTATTGATTACGGAATGGAGAAGAATATGGTAAGATCATTATGGACGGCAGCAGCAGGCATGACGTCACAGCAGACAAATGTCGATACGATTTCCAATAATCTTGCAAATGTAAATACAACAGGATACAAGATGGAAACAACACATTTTAAATCCCTTTTATATCAGCAGTTACAGGCAAAGACCACATCTGCAAACGGTGAAACAAAGCCGGTTAATGCACAGGTTGGTTTAGGCTCAAGAGTATCTGCTGTAACATCACAGTATGTACAGGGTTCTGTCAACAAAACAGACAGTGACACGGATTTTGCAATCGTAGGAAACGGCTTTTTCGGTGTAGTCGGTGAAGATGGACAGACTTATTACACAAGAAACGGTAACTTTGGATTCTCAATTGCAACAGAAGGCTATATGCTTTGTACATCAGAAGGTCTTCCGGTATTAAGCTCAGACGGTAATGAACTGGTGCTGGGACCGGAATATGACCCGACAAAGATTACAGTAGACGGCGACGGTAATTTATTATATCCAAGTGAAGAAAATAACAACAATCCGACGGCAATCGGTTTAAAGATTGGATTATTCCAGTTTGCTAATCCGGCAGGTCTTGATAAGACAGGAGATTCTCTTTTAATGGAAACGGAAGCATCCGGTATTGCATTAAATGAAGATATCGATGAGGTAGGCAAAAAGAGTACTTTAAAGCAGGGATATTTGGAAGCTTCTAATGTCAATGTAGCAACAGAAATGGTAAATCTGATTACAGCGCAGAGAGCCTATGAATTATGCTCAAAGGCAATTACCACATCTGATACGATGATGGAACAGGCAAACAACCTGAAGCGATAAGTAAAAGCAGCGGTGCGGCAGTTTAATGCCAGGGAGGAAAGGTGTACATATGAGCGATACAATCAGCGGATTAAATTCGTCATATTTAAACGGTACCTATACCAATTCAACAACAAGTGCGATTGAAAACACATTAAATAACAAGGATTTATCCACATCTTCCAGCGATGAACTGATGGAAGTCTGCAAGGATTTTGAAGAATATTTTGCAGAACAGATGGTAAAATCCATGCTTAAAATGGCAAAAGTAGACAGCAGTGATGATGATAACAGCTATGCTTCTATTTTTGGACTGTCTTCTGACAGCAGTGATTCCGGAATGAGTACCATGTCCAGCTATTTTGGTGACCAGATGGTGTCAAAGCTGTCTGAAGCACTGTGCAGTACAGAAAACGGCAGCGGACTGGGACTGGCACAGACCCTTTATAATCAGATGAAGAGGAATTACGGAATTGAGGAGTAATTTAGATTACGAAGCAGAATATATTGAAGGCTTTGTAGAAAATATCATATACCGCAATGAAGACAACGGCTATACCGTTTTCAACGTGGTTTATAAAGGTGAAGAGATTACCTGCGTTGGTGTATTCAGTTACATCAACGCAGGTGAATTTATTACTGCAAATGGAGGATTTGTCAAACATCCGTCCTATGATATGCAGTTTTCTATTAAATCTTATGAATTCAAAGCGCCGGACGACACCAAGTCGGTCAGACGTTATCTTGCATCCGGTGCCATCAAAGGCATTGGTGAAAAAATGGCTGAGAGGATTGTAAAAGAGTTCGGGGATGACACCTTCCGCATTATGGAAGAAGAACCGGAACGTCTTGCGGAGATTAAAGGCATCAGTCTTACAAAAGCGATGGATATCGCAGCTCAGCTTGTCGATAAACGCGACATGCGTAAAGCCATGATGTTTTTACAGGACTATGGCATCAGCATGGGAATTGCGGGTAAAATTTATTCCAGATACGGACAGGAAATATATACAATTATTAAGCAGAATCCTTACAGACTTGCAGACGATATTGACGGCATCGGATTTAAAACGGCCGATGAAATTGCGGCAAAAGCCGGCATTAAAGTAGATTCGGATTTCAGAATCCGCAGTGGGATTTTGTATGTGCTGACACAGGCGGCAGGACAGGGACACATCTATCTGCCGTGGACAGAATTAGAGCAGGGGGTCACAGCACTGTTGTTAATAGATATTCGTGATATGGAGCGCCATATCATGGATATGGCAATTGATAAAAAAATTGTTGTCCGTGAAAATGCGTCTGGCGAAAAGTGCATTTATGCTTCGATGTATTATTATATGGAGGCTTCTATTGCCAAGCATTTGATCGAACTGAATATCCCGTATGAGCGGGACAAAGCGGAAATCAGCGAAAGAATCGCGCAAATCGAAGAAAAAAACGACATAATTCTTGATGATATCCAGAAACAGGCGGTTCATAAGGCTGTTTTAAATGGATTGATGGTTATTACGGGCGGACCGGGAACGGGAAAGACAACAACTATTAATACCATTATTAAATATTTTGAAATGGAAGGTCTGGAAATCCGTCTGGCGGCGCCGACGGGCCGTGCGGCAAAGCGGATGGCGGAAACCAGCGGATATGAAGCGCAGACAATTCACAGACTGCTTGAAATCTGCGGCAGTGCATCCGATTCACAGAACACAGGCATGCATTTTGAAAGAAATGAAGACAATCCGCTGGAAACAGATGTCATTATTGTAGATGAAATGTCCATGGTGGACGTATCTATTATGAACTCACTGCTAAAGGCAATAGCAGTTGGGACTCGTCTGATTCTTGTGGGCGATGTGGACCAGTTACCGAGTGTCGGACCGGGAAATGTGTTAAAGGATATTATCCATTCGGGCTGCTTTGAAGTCGTGAAGCTGGAAAAGATTTTCAGACAGGCGGCAGAGAGCGAAATCATTATGAACGCGCATAAGATTAATAAAGGCGAACCGGTAACACTTAATAAATACAGTAAAGACTTTTTGTTTGTCAGACGGAACAATCCCGATGCCATTATTGCGGCGATGTGTACACTGATTAAAGAAAAACTGCCGGATTATGTCCACGCGGACCGCAAAGACATACAGATACTGACACCGACGAGAAAATCCGTAGTCGGCGCACAGCGGTTAAACCGGATTATGCAGCAGTACTTAAATCCGCCGTCCGCAGACAAAATGGAAAAAGAAGTCGGGGATACCATTTACCGCGTAGGCGATAAGGTCATGCAGATAAAAAATAACTATCAGCTGGAATGGGAGCGCAAAAGCCGCTACGGCGTTACCTATGACCGCGGCAACGGCATTTTTAACGGAGATACCGGTGTGATAGAAGACATCAACTTCTTTTCGGAACAGATGCTGGTGCGGTTTGAAGACGACCGTTTTGTATACTATGATTTTACACAGTTGGATGAACTGGAGCTGGCATATGCGATTACAATTCACAAATCGCAGGGCAGTGAATATCCGGCGGTGCTGATTCCGATGTTTCCGGGACCGCGTATGCTGATGAACCGCAATCTCTTATACACGGCAGTGACAAGGGCGAGAACCTGTGTCTGCATGGTAGGACTGGAAGACTGCTTTCATGAAATGGCGGCAAATGAATCGGAGCAGAAACGATATTCTTCACTGGACCTGCGGATTCAGGAAATGGATAATCTTTAAATCAAAGATTCTTCAGAAATGAATTCAGTTTGTGCATCATTTAGAATTGGAACGTTTGTGAAATAGAGGGGAAAATGAAACAGGAAAAAAACAAGCGGAATAACACGCAGAACTTAAAAGAATATATCCAGCAGCTTGCACAGACCGGCATCAAAGAACTGACGGATATAGTGTTTCCGCCGGCGTGTCCGGTCTGCGGCGGGGTTCTGGGGTTTGAAAAGGGCAGACGAAGACAAATTTGTCAGGATTGTGACAACAGACTTGAATATATCGGCGAACCGCGCTGCATGAAGTGCGGCAAACCGTTAAAAAAGACGGATACGCAGCAGTTTTGCTATGACTGCACGGTGAAACGGCATTTCTATGAGCGCGGGGTGGCGGTATTTGCCTATACGGACGGCATAAAGCAGTCCATCTACCAATTTAAGTATCACGATAAAAGGGAGTATGCGTCGTTTTATGGCAGACAGGCAGCACGGCAGTGCGGTGCGCTGATTCGGAAATGGGACATCGATCTTGTACTTCCGGTGCCGATGTATGCAGCTAAACAAAGAAAAAGAGGATACAATCAGGCGGAACTGATTGCACGTGAACTTTCTAAAAATCTAAATCTAATCTGTGCTTCGGAAATTCTGGTACGTATCAGAAAAACAACTCCAATGAAAGAATTAAATGACGAGGAAAGAAGAAAAAATGTAGAAAGGGCTTTTCTTGTAAAAGAAAATGTAGTAAAATATAAAAAAATTTTACTTGTTGATGATATTTATACAACAGGAGCAACGATAGACAGCTGCGCAAAAGTTTTATATGAAAAGGGCGCACAGAAAGTATATTTTTTATGTCTGTGTGCGGGGAAAGGATTTTAAGAAAATGCCGGGAACGGCAGAATGGGAGAATTGGTTATGGATGTTAGAAATTGCAGACAATGTGGAAAATTATATAATTATATAGGCGGCAGTTACCGTAATTTATGTCCGAGCTGTATTAAACAGCTGGAAGACAAGTTCGTGGAAATTAAGGAATATATCCGCGACAACAAAGTTGCAAGTATTTCAGAGATTTCAGATAAATTTGAAGTCAGCACCAAGCAGATTGAACAGTGGGTGCGTGAAGAACGTCTTTGCTTTGCGGATGATTCACCGATCGGACTGCAGTGTGAGTGCTGTGGTGCAACGATTAAGACAGGACGTTATTGCGATAAATGCAAAGGAACGATGGCAAACAAGCTGGATAATCTGTATAAGGCACCGGCACCGGCACCAAGGGCAGGCAGGGATCGTGACAATGCAAGAATGAGATTCCTTGATAAATAACAGATTCTATATTACAGAGCATAAAGAAAGAATTACTCAGGATACATACAGAATTCAGGGTGATTCTTTCTTTTTTGTATTTAAAAATTGTAAAAACAGGTTAAGGAATATGCCGAAAGTACCGATAATATTTCTGAAACCATTTTAATGAGAATAGGAAAAGAGTTTAAACGGAAAGAGAGGCGGTCAGCAATGCGTGTAGAGGCATACAGTGCTGTGAACCGGATTTATCAGAGTGGGGCAGCTTCTTCTGCAAAGAAGGGAGGCAGTACTGCTTTATATAGTGATAAACTGGAAATTTCAAGAACAGCAAAGGATTATCAGACGGCAAAAGAGGCAGTCAGCCAGACATCAGATGTAAGAGAAGACAAGGTTGCACAGATAAAAGCGGCAATGGAGGCAGGAACATATCGTGTGAGTGCACAGGCAGTTGCCGGCAAGATGCTTGAGAATATTGCAACATTAACATTTTAAGGAGATTCTTTCATGGCAAGTTTAATTGATACACTTATTGATGTGCTTGGACAGGAAGATGCAGAGTATAAAAAACTGCTGGAGTTATCCAACAACAAGACACAGGCAATTGTCGGTGCAGACATTGAACGGTTACAGGACATTCTGGTTCAGGAACAGGCACGCATTGATGCCATTAACAAACTGGAACAGCAGCGTATGGAAAATGTAGATGATATCTGCAATGTACTCAATTTAAGAAGAAAAGACATTAAATTAGAAGATATTTTAGAAGTGTTAAAGAAGCAGCCGAAAGAGCATGATGCACTTGAGGCAGTTAATGCACAGCTTAAAAAGACATTAAATGAGTTGATGAAAATCAACGAGAATAATAAATTACTGACAAAAGAATCACTGGATATGGTTGAGTTTGAACTCAACATTGCAAAAAATGCAGTGCTTACACCACAGACAGGAAACTACAGTAAAAACGCTTATGACGAGGAGAGAATCCAGACCGTCAGCGGCTTTGATGCAAGACAGTAATATTTAATTTTATACTTTATACAGGTTTTCCCACGGAGGGGAGGACGGCCGGCTTAAGGATAAGCAGATGAGGGCAGAAATGGAGAAACAATGGCAAACGGAATGGGAAGTCTGTATATTGGCGTTTCCGGCCTGCACAGCGCGCAGACAGCTTTAAATACAACAGCACATAACCTCGCCAACATTAATACAGAGGGGTATACAAGACAGCAGATTACGTTTGAAGATATGACGTATCTGACTGTTGGTACGAGAAGTAATACAATTGATAAATACGGACTCGGTGTTTCCGTCAGTGAAATCCGCAGAATCCGCGATACGTTTATCGACAGAGCGTATCGGACAGAAAACGGCAGATTAGGTTACTATGAAAGCAACTTAAAAGCCGTAGAAGAAGTAGAAGATCTTTTTGGTGAAATGCAGGGCGTTACCTATCAGGACTGTTTGAAAAATTTATATTCCGCAGTGAATGAATTAAGCAAGAATCCTGAAAGCACCGTTGCACGATCCTCTTTAATTCAGTATACATCAGCATTTGTAAACAGATCCAATAAAATCTATGAGAGTTTAAAAGACTATCAGACAACGCTGAATACCGAAGTACAGAATTCCGTAAACCGGATTAATGAACTGGGGCAGACCATTTTTGCATTAAACAAGCAGATTCAGGGAATTGAATCCGGTTCGGGCGAATATGCCAACGATTTACGTGACCAGCGTGATAATGCACTCGATGAACTTAGTGGATATATTAAGATGTCTTATTATGAAGAAGCAAACGGACGTGTCATCGTCACATGCGAAGGCATTCCGTTTGTCAATGAGAATAATGTGACAGAGATGTCTACAAGAACCATGGACAGTAATTCGCTGCTGATTCCAACCTGGCCTTCCTTTGAAAAGGATGTATTTGACATTACACAGCCGATTTCAAATGGCAGTAAAAATGATATGGGTTCATTAAAAGGTGCAATTATTGCGCGGGGAAGTGTCAATGTCAAGGCTTCCGATGTACCGGTAAAGCCGGATGAGAGTGATTATGACCTGACAACGTCAGAAGGACAGGCAGCATACGATGCAGCTTATGCCGCATATCAGGAAAAGCAGGATTATTACAATACATACATTGAACCGTCTGCTATTTTAAGTGCGATGGCAGGGCTGGATAAGCTGGTAAACGGAATTGTGGAGTCTATCAATGATGTTTTATGTCCTGAAAAAGAAATTACGCTGGATGCACCGCTGACAGACAGTGAAGGCAATGAAATTGCCGCAGCGAAGTATACATATAACGCATCATCCAATGCAGTGCTGTATACAAGACACGGACAGGCAGTACAGGGAACGGACAATGGTGACGGAACATACAGTTACACATCGGAGGAAGCCCTTTTTACAGATGAAACACTGAAACAGAAAGAACAGGTAGATTCTTATGTATATTCTGTTTTGGATATGGATAAGACAGATTATGGTATGGACGATGATAAGACCATCGGTGAGGAACTGATTTCACGTACGAATACCAAGCGTTATATCGTGACAACCGATGCGAACGGCGGTACAATCTATGTCAGAAACAATCTGGATGTCAAGGGCAACCAGTCTTACTACACCATCGGCAGCCTTGAGATGAACGAAGAAGTTGCACAGAATGTTGGTAAGATTGCGCTGACAACAAAGCAGGGAAAAGAAGATTTTGACAAAGCACAGGAACTGGTGGATATGTGGGAGAACAAATTTGCTTCCTTAAATCCTGAAGTCTATGCAAAGTCAGATTTTAATACATATTATACAAATTTCATCAGTGAATATGCAACAATGGGCCGTGTGCTTGACAATTATGTGAGCAATCAGGAAACCATGGTAAACGGATATGATAACCAGCGTTTACAGTTGCAGGGTGTATCTTCTGATGAAGAGCTTGAAAAGATGATTAAGTTCCAGCAGGCATACAATGCGGCATCACGGTATATTAATGTTGTCAGCGATATGTTAGAAAGCTTAATCGTTTCACTTGGAAATGCATAAAATGAAGTTTAAACAGTTGTCTGCACCGGGGCGAAAGCAGATAATCATGGCAGCGGGTGCTGCCCGGTAATAAAAACGCCCGGAAATGAGGAAAATATGGCATCAACATTTTTTGGATTAACAATATCATACAGCGGTCTGCAGGCAGCATCCACATCGCTGAATGTTACAGGACATAACGTATCCAATATTAATACAAAGGGATATTCAAAACAGCAGGCATCAACAGAAGCAGCACAGGCATTACGTACGTTCTCAACATACGGTATGCTCGGTGCCGGAGTTAAGGTAACAGGTGTCAGCCAGCTGCGTGACAGCTATTACGATGAAAAATACCGTAACAATCAGGCGAATTACGGCGAATATGAAGCAAAAGAAAATTATATGGACCAGATTGAAGATTTCTTTGATGAATGGAATCTGAACGGTTACTGTAAGGAATATCAGAAGTTCTTTACATCGGTAGAAGAAGTTATTAAAGCGCCGGGCGAGGCTTCGACAAAGAATCAGCTGATTAACAATGCGGCGAGCATGGCACAGTATTTTAATACACTCTCTACGAATCTTAGGAAGATTCAGGAAGATGCAAATAATGAAATCAAGGATGCGGTAGAGCAGATTAACTCCTACGCACAAAACATTGCTTCTTTAAACAGACAGATTAATCAGATTGAAGCCAACTACGGCGATGCAAATGATTTAAGAGATAAGAGAAATGCGCTGATTGATGACCTGGCACAGATTGTCAATGTCAGCATCAATGAAGAAGACATCGGAAACGGTCTGACAGATTTCAGGGTATCCATTAACGGACAGACGCTGGTTGCAGGATACGATTACAATAAGCTTTATACAGAAGCCAGAGCAGATAAAAGGAATGCTTCCGATGCTGCCTCTTTATATGATGTAAAGTGGGAAAGTGGTCAGAGTTTTAATCTTTACAGTCCGTCCCTTGGCGGACAGATGAAGGCACTGGTAGATATCCGCGACGGCTGTAATGGTGAGTTTGAACAGTACAAAGTGGATGAGAACGGCGATTACATTCTGGATTCAGACGGTAACAAAGGATTGGAATCTGTATTAAGAAATGAACAGAATACAGATTTTAAGGGGATTCCGTATTACCAGTCCCAGTTAAACCAGTTCATTTCCACATTGTCGGAAGCAGTCAATAACGTTTTAAAGAGTGGTCTGACATCAGACGGAACACAGCAGGGCATTTCATTGTTTGTAACACAGACAAACACAGATACGATGACGGCTTTAAACATTACAGTCAACCCAGAACTGATTAAAGATGCCGATAAGCTTGCAACAAGAAGTTCTGCGGCAACCGGACAGGCAGAAGCAGATATTATGGAGCAGTTAAGAAAGCTTCAGAGTGAAAAGATTTTCGATGGCGGTACAGGCGCATACTTCCTTGAAAGTATGGTCAGTGATATGTCCATTGATTCAAGCAATGCAACCAATATGTTAGACAATTACAACAACCTGCGCACAACCATTCAGAACCAGCGCTTATCAATCATGGGTGTGGATACCGATGAAGAAGCGATGGATATGATGAAATTCCAGCAGGCATATAACTTAAATTCAAAGATGATGTCTGTCATGAATGAAATTTATGACAAGCTGATTAATGGAACAGGCTTATAATTTGATGAATTGCAGGAATGATTCCGGATTGGAGAAGATATGAGAATTACAAATCAGATGATGATTAACAGCAGTATGGCAAATATCCAGGTGAATAAAAAACAGGTTAATACACTGGATACCCAGCTGTCTACACAAAAAAAGATTAATAAGCCGTCAGAAGACCCGATTATTGCCATTCGTGCGTTACGTCTTCGTGCCAGCTTAAATGAAGTAACACAGTATTTAAAGAAAAATATCCCAGATGCACAGCAGTGGCTTTCAACAACACAGGGCGCGCTGACACAGGGCGAATCTGTTATTAATAAGCTGTATGAATACTGCAATCAGGGTTCATCCGATTCTTATGCATCAGAACAGAGAAATACGATTGCAGAAAGCTTAAAGGCTTTAAAAAAGACTTTCTACGATGAAGGAAATGTAGATTACGCCGGACGTTACGTATTTACCGGTTATAAGACGGATACGACACTCACCTATCAGTCCGATGCACTGGCAGCTGAAGCAGATTATACAATTACACAGAAGTTTGGCAGAGATGATATTTCAAGCAAGACCGTCTATACCAATGCGTATAGCAATGCAGATATTTTAAATTTAAACGTATCCTATGATGCCGACGGAAATGCTGTGATGCCAAATGTGGAAAGTGTCTACAGACTGCGCCTTGGCTATTCAGATGTGAAAAACACCGGATATAGCTTAAGCTATAACAATACAGATATCAGCTTTGCCGCAGACGGCACAGCAACCGTTACAACATACCAGCTTGATGCAAATGGCAATAAGCAGCTTGATGCCGACGGCAACCCGATTACAACGACAACAACGGTCAATCCGGATGCCAACGGACAGTACAGCATTACAGATTCTACCGGTACTGCACTGACATTTACCAATACAACGGATAAAAACTACATTCCGGGCGATAATGAAATTGCCTTTAATGCAACAACAGGCGAAGTACTGATGGGCGAAAATGTTTATAAGCAGGTCTACACCTCTGACAGCTTTTCATTTACGTATCAGAAGGATAACTTTATTAAGGATGATTTAAATCCAACCATGTACTATGACTGCGTGGATAATAAGACTGGAATTGTTTATGATAAAGTCAGGGAAGATGTAGAATATAATATCAACTACGCACAGAAAATCAAGATTAATACCGAAGCCAATGAGGCATTCGATATTAACCTTGGCAGAGATATTGATGACCTTGTGACATCCGTTCAGAATGTGCTCGACTTAGAAAGCCAGATTTCACAGGTAGAGAGCATGATGAAACAGAGCCAGTACAGCGACACGGATTCACAGAAAAAGTTAAATTCCATGCTGTCTGGTCTGAACAAGCAGAAAACACTGGCAGAAGATGAGATGACAAAGGCATTTGAAAGCGGCATTTCACAGATGCAGGGCTATAAGCAGACGATTTCCCTTGCCAATGCAGATGTCGGTAACAGACTGACAAGACTGGAACTGACACAGGGAAGACTCACAGAACAGTTTACCAATGTCACAGAAAGCAAGTCTGCCAATGAAGATATTGATCTGGAAGATGTTGTTGTAAGCTATACATCAGCCCAGCTGGTATACAACGCATCTCTTCAGGCTGCAAGTAAAGTTGTACAGCAGACATTGTTAGATTTCTTAGGATAAAAATAAAAGCAAAATAAAAGACTGCTTGTGAGAATGTGCGCAGGCAGTCTTTGTTAGAAAATGGAGAAATGCAAAAAATATGCTTGATAGCATATGTTTCACACGGCTATTTGTTTCTGAGCGAAAACAAATAGCCATTATGGCAGATGAGAAATCGCCTACGCGAATTTCTCATCGCCTCTTCGCAACAAGTCGCTCAGGAATGGAGTAAAATATGCAGATTAATACAAAATGGTTTGGCACGGTGGAAATTGATGATGCCAAGGTGATTACATTTGAAAAAGGGCTGATTGGGTTTGAGGACTGCAGCCGGTTTGCAATTGTATATGAAACAGAAGATAAGAAAGAAAAACCAATTATGTGGCTGCAGTCGTTAGATGAACAGGCACTGGCACTGCCGATTATTAAGCCGGAATATATTGTGGATGAATATGCACCGGATGTTGAAGATGAACTTGTTTATAAACTGGGAGAAAATGTAAAAAGTGATGATCTGATGATATTTGTGACAATGACAGTACCGTCTGATCTTACAAAGATGACCTGTAATTTAAAAGCGCCGATTATTATTAATACGGCGACGATGAAAGCAGTTCAGGCAGTTGCAGCCAATGAAGACTATGTTGTTCGCTTTCCGGTTTATAATCTTTTAAAAGAAAGAAAAGAAAAGGCGGGTGAGTAGAAATGCTGGCATTATCGCGGAAAAAAGACGAAGCAATTATTATTAATGATAATATTGAAGTAAAAATTCTTGAAATCAAGGGCGACCAGATTAAAATCGGTGTTTCTGCACCGAAGTCCGTTCCAATCTACCGGAAAGAAGTCTTTACACAGATACAGGAAGCCAATAAAGAGGCATCAGAGTCTGTAGATATGGAAAAATTAAAGAAGTTATTCTAAAGATTCAGGTGCAAAAAACCGATAATACTAATAAGAAATGAGATAAACTGCGGTTACTGCGCAGTTTAAAAGCGGTGAAAAAGGATATTCACCGGGGAACAAGGAAACAAAGTATGCGTTATCACACGGAGGTGGATAAAAGTGGGATTAGAATCAATTAACAAAGCATCGGCAGCAACACAGAGTGTGCAGACGACAGCACCCGTAACGACAAATGTCCAGGCAGCAGGCAGCAGCGCACAGACAGCAGATTATACAGCGGCACAGGCAGTACAGCTTTCGTTGGGACAGGACAGTGCATCTCCTGAAAGCCAGGAAAGCAAAGCAACCCTTGCAGATGTCAAAGACATCAGCAAAGTCTTAAACAGCAATACGGTTGCGGAGTTTGGTGTGTATGAGCCGATGAACCGGATCACCATTAAGATTAAAGACAAGGAAACAGGAGAAGTATTAAAAGAGATTCCTTCTGAGAAAATGCTTAAAATGTTTACAAAGGCCTGTGAACTGGCAGGGCTTCTTGTCGATGAAAAAATGTAGTAAATACAGGTACAAAACATACAGACATATAGAAAGGGGTAGATGATATGCCAATTCGTTTATCAGGTATGCAGTCCGGTCTGGATACAGAAGCATTAGTATCCGCACTGGTCATGGGGTATCGTACTAAAAAAGAAGATTATGAAAAAGCACAGAAAAAGCTTTCCTGGAAGCAGGATAAGTGGAAGAGTATCAATACAAAGATTACGAATTTCTATTCAGGAACACTTTCAAGTAACCGACTGACAAGTGCGTATAATTTAAAAAAAGCAACAATTAACAATTCATCTTATGCAACCGTATCCGCTTCTACATCTGCAGTCAGCGGTACACAGAGTTTAAAGGTGACAAAGCTTGCTTCAACCGGTTATCTGACAGGTGGAAAGATTAGTGGAAGCGGTAGTACGAAGCTGACAGGCAGCAGCAAACTCAGTGAAGTGGACGGTATGGGTTCTGCTGCGGATGGTGCCAGCATTTCTCTTACAGCAGATGGAAAGACATCAACGATTGATTTGTCTTCTGATATGACAATCAATGAATTTGTTGTAAAATTAAAAAATGCAGGTCTCACAGCGAGCTTTGATGAGAATAATCAGCGGTTCTTTATCAGTTCCAAGTCGTCCGGTGCGGATAACGATTTTTCAATGACGGCTGCCAACAGTAATGGTAAGAATGCTTTGGGGGCATTAAAGCTTCAGGCAACAACAGCCGATACAGTTGCAAAGGATATTGCAAAATATCAGACAATTGCAGGCACGGATAAGAATACTTACATTGCTGATACAGCTAAGAGCAATTATGATGCAACAATTGAACAGTATAATACAGCAATTGAGAAGTTAAAGACATCGAATGCAGAACTGGAAGAAAAGAATAAAAAACTTGCATACCAGAAGCAGTATGTGGACAGCTTTATTGAAAAGGCAAATTATACAGGCACAGGTGATGGAATTTATAATCCGACGACACTTGATGATGCCAGAAAGTATTTGTCTGACAGAGAGTCAGAGTTAGAAGCTAAAAAAACAGATGGAACCATTACGGATGATGAAAAGTTAGAATTGGAAGCAGTAAAGACTGTTTCTAAAACAGTGAGTGATGATACACTTGTATTTACAAGAACACAGAAGACAGATGACGATGGCAATGTGTCATATACAAGTGATGTGGATTCATTGCTTACAAATACAGAAGCTTCTATTACATCAAATAACGAAACAATTGCGGCGAATAATATATCAATCAATCAGTATTATACGGAAGCGGGCGTAGACAGCACCAATGCAGCACAGGTAGACAGCACCAACGGAAAGATTCTGTTAAGCTACAGTGATGCAATCACAGGCAACAATTCACTGGCAACAGGCTATCAGGCAGCAGCGACCACGCAGTATGAGTATGCTGTGAGCATGGTAGAAGCCTACAATGCATATACAGCAGGTACAGCTACAGATTCTCAGAAAGAATTGCTCGGACTGTCCACCTCGTCATCAACAGATACAACATCAGCAGTCCGTATTGCCGGAAGCAATGCGCAGATTGAGCTTAATGGTGCAGTATTTGAGAATACGACCAATAACTTCTCAATCAATGGTTTAACGATTCAGGCAACAGCACTGACAGGCAACGAAGCGGTAACGATTACGACAGATACAGATGTCGATGGTATTTATGATACGATTAAGGATATGTTCTCTGAGTATAATGAACTGATTAAGACGTTAGATACTGCTTATAATGCGGAAAGTGCAAAGGGCTATGAGCCATTGACAGATGATGAAAAAGAGTCCATGTCTGATGATGAGGTCGAAAAGTGGGAAACAAAGATTAAGGATTCACTGCTTCGCCGTGACGGTACATTGGACAGTGTTATTTCATCCATGAAGAATACAATGCTTGCGGGAATTACAATTGATGGTAAATCTTACAATTTATCGACATTCGGTATTTCTACAGGAAGCTATTTCTCCAGCGGAACGAATGAAAAGGGCGTTTTTCATATTGACGGTGATGAAGACGATTCAACATCAAAGGGAAATGAAGATAAATTAAAAGCAGCGATTGCCAATGACTCGGATACAGTCATTAAATTCTTTTCACAGCTGGCAAATAACATGTACAGTACACTGAACAAAAAGCTGGGAACCTCAAACAGCATGAGCAGCTATATGTCCATTTACAATGACAAGGAGATGGCAACACAGTATTCAGAATATAAGACAAAGATTTCAGACCAGGAAACAAAGATTTCAACGTGGGAAGATTATTATTATAAGAAGTTCTCAAGAATGGAATCTGCACTAGCTTCATTAAATTCACAGGCATCTTCTATTTCTGGATTATTTGGCTGATAAATACAGCATGCAGGAGGAAAAATCGTGGCAGTAAATAATGCATATGCACAATACAATAACAATAAAGTCCTCACCGCATCTCCGGCAGAACTGACATTGCTCCTTTACGAAGGAGCAATCAAGTTCTGCAACATTGCGATGATGGGACTGGAAGAAAATAATATTCAGAAGACACATGATAACATCAAAAAGGCACAAGCTATTATTGAGGAATTACAGGCAACATTAAATCATTCATATAAAGTTGCAGAAGACTTTGATAATGTATACCGTTATATTTATAGTCTGCTTACAGATGCCAATATCCATAAGGATAAAGAAACGTTAGAGAAGGCTTTAAATGAAATCCGCGGTATGCGGGATACATGGAAACAGGTTATGAAAAGCGCAAAAAGTGTGTAACTCATTGAATGTGGAAGTATGTACACGAAAAATGAGGAGCAGATATGGATACAGAAAATTATCTTCAGATTATGATTGACAGTCTGGTTCAAAAAGAAGAATTGCTAAAGCAGATTGTAGATTATAATGAAAAACAGCAGGCAATTATTACGGCAGCAGAATTTGATGAGGATGCTTTTGAACAGAATTTAAATGACAAAGGCGAACTGGTCGAAAAGATTCTTAAGCTGGATGAGGGCTTTAATTCCGTCTTTAACCGTGTAAAAGACGAAGTACAGCACAATAAAGCAAAGTTTAAGCAGCCATTACAGCGGTTAAAAGAGCTGGTGTCGGCGGTTACGGACTTGGGTGTCCGGATACAGGCACAGGAGCTGCGCAATAAACAACTGGTCGAAAAGCGGTTTGCGCAGATGCGTAAAGAATTAAGTAATGCCAAGCGTGCAACCAGCAAGGCAAATGCGTATTATAAGAATGCCAACAAGCTGAATAATTACGAATCGCATTTTTTAGACCAAAAAAAATAAAAAAAGTTTATATCCGGGCTAAAGTATTCTAAAATACACCCGATATAATAAATGTAAGTAATCAAGAAGGTTACTAAAAATAATCATGGCGGCATGGAAGCCGCTACATATTCAAGGAGGAAGAATATTATGGTAGTACAGCACAATTTGACAGCAGCCAACACTAACAGACAGTTAGGAATCACAACAAACGGACTTCAGAAGTCTACAGAAAAGTTATCATCAGGTTATAAGATTAACCGTGCAGCAGATGATGCAGCTGGTCTTTCAATCTCAGAAAAGATGAGAAACCAGATCAGAGGTCTTAATAAGGCATCTGACAATGCTCAGGATGGTATCTCTTTAGTACAGACAGCTGAAGGTGCTTTAAATGAAGTACACTCAATGCTTCAGAGAATGAGCGAACTTGCAGTTCAGGCTTCTAACGGAACTAACGCTACACAGGATAGAACAGCTCTTGATAACGAAGTTCAGCAGTTAAAGACTGAAATTGAAAGAGTTGGTACTACAACTCAGTTCAACAAGATGGATATCTTAACAGGTGAGTTTTCATCAAACAATGAAAAGACACTTCAGGTTGGTGCTAATCAGGATCAGGTTATCACAATTGCAATCAGTGCATTAACAAGTACTGTAGGTTCAGCTCTTGATGCTAAGGTTAAGGTTGGTACAGCTTCTGCTGCACAGTCTTCAATCACAATCATCCAGAACTCTATTACAAACCTGTCTGCATTACGTTCAAAGTTAGGTGCGCTTCAGAACAGATTAGAGCATACAGTAGCTAACCTTGATAACATCAGTGAAAATACTCAGTCAGCTGAATCACGTATCAGAGATACAGATATGGCTGAAGAAATGGTTCAGTACTCAAAGAACAACATCTTACAGCAGGCTGGTCAGTCTATGCTTGCACAGGCAAATCAGGCAAATCAGGGTGTTCTTTCATTACTTCAGTAATTGTAAGTGCTATTATAAGAGAAAGGAGTCGGCTTTGGCTGACTCTTTTTTCTTATTAAAATAAAATACTTATATAAAAAGGAAAATGCATGGATACATTAAATTTATATGGCATATTAGAAAATATAGGCAGAAAACTCTATCAAAATGATAATACTGCATGGCTGGAGTTGCAGGAAGTATTGCCCCAATTGAATACATTTATATCGGAGGCGGTGCAAATATCAGAAGGGATGAAAAGAGCAGTCTTAAGTGTCTTTTCACAATTATTAGACGCAATAGAAAATACAGATCAGTTGTTGACCGCAGATACTGTGTATTATGAAATTTGTGATATTATAGCTGTTTATGAAAAAATGAGTAATAACAGACAAATTACATTGCATGAAAAAGCAAATTTAGACACAAGTAATATAGATACGAATAAAATATTTGAAAATAACATGAAGTGTTTGAAAGAACAACCAAATGATTATTATAAAAAATTGGAAGTATACTGTAGACAGTTTGATTTATCAGATGAGGAAATTGCAGTAGACGAATATGGAAATATTGCTATTCTAAAAGAAGACAGATGGTGGAGAATGAATAGCTTTTATAACAGCAAATATGCCGCTGAGTTTGCAGCAGAAGAAATTAAAAAGCAAAATTATATTAGCTGCTTATATGTGTTCGGCATGGGCGATTTTGATACATTAAGAGCCTTGACAAAGATTGTACCATCTGACACTATTGTTTTTATATATGAACCAAATCCAAAGATATTCGCAGTAAATAGTTATTATCATGACTGGTCGGATGTAGTAAGTAAAAAGAATGTTTTATTGTTTGTAGAGGGGTTAAATGAGCAGGAATTGATAAGATGTACATTTGATCGTATGGAAAATGTCGCATTTTTACATTCATATGTTTATATACAGCCGGAATATGGGAGAATATATGCTGCAGAAATCAGCGAAAAAATTGTAGAATGTAAAAAAATGATACGAAATGCTGTTTATACGGATAATACTATAGATAAATACGCAAAAATTTTTAACTATAATCGTATTATGAATTTACCATATATTTATAAAAGCATTCTTATATCTGATATGAAAAAATATTTTGAACAGAAAGTAGATATGGAGAATGCAGTTGCAGTTTTAGTTGCGGCAGGCCCGTCGCTTGATGATAATATAGAATATTTAAAACATATTAAAGGAAAGGCATTTATTTTAGCAGTTGATTCAGCAATTAGAATGTGTGAGGAACATCATATAAAGCCGGATGGATTTGCGACAATTGATCCGCAAAAGCAGGAAGTCCTTTTTGAAAATCAGACAGCGGATGAAACACCGCTTTTTTGGTGCTTACAGAGTGTATATAAGCAGGTAAGAAAATTAAAGGGAACCAAAATCTTCTGCAATTGTGATTCATGTGTTCCAAAAGATATTGCAGATAAAGTGGAATATATCAGTCCAGGTGGAAGTGTTGCCAATATGGTATTGTCGATCTTAAATTATTTAGGATTTCATAAGATCATTGCAATTGGATTGGATTTGGCATTTTTAAAGGATAAAAAGCATGCGTCTGTTGTCTATGATGATGGCGGGATTAATGAAGCAGAGAAAGATGATTACACGGAAGTAAAGGGACAGAATGGAGAAACATTATTGACATATGTAAACTTTATGCCATATAAAGAAGATGTTGAAAAAAGAATCAAGGATAGGAAAGAAGATCTTACATTTATTAATTCATCTAAGGGAGTATATATTGAAGGCGCAGTTCATATGTCTTTTGAGGAGGCAATAAAAAAATTTGTTCCAGATGTTAATAATGATTTTAAAAGGTTGATAGAGGAATGCCAGAAGTCTTTCACTTTGGAGCAACCTTCAACTATCATAGAAGAATATATACAGGAATGTGAGCTAATCTATCAAAATTATGAGGAATGCTATCATTTATATGATAAATTAAAAAAAATAGATAATATAAATGATAGTAAAGAAATCATGAAAAAAATAGATGAACTGTATATGACATCAGAACGCAGTTTTTCAGGTACACTAATTACGGATGCATCATCTATGGATGCAGACCAGATTTTGGAAGAAATGTATAGCGGAATTACTAATAAAGAGAAATATTCTAAGGAAGACTTAACTTCAATTGCAGATAAAGGCATGCGGATCGCTGAGATTTTTATGAAAAATGCGCGTGAAACGAAAGAACTTTTTGAGGAAAGTTTAAAAGGACTGTAACAGCAAAAAGAAATTTTGAAGAAAGATGACACAGATATGGAATTAGGAAGCAATTTTGAACTGGATATAACGCAATTATCGTATAAACAGGATAATATCTTTAGCTATTTAAAAGATTATCATGCTGTTTATACAGACAGTGGCAGAAGTGCGCTTAAAATATTGGATAGAACGTTAAAAAAGGGAATTGTACTGCTTCCTGCATATATCTGTGAATCTGTAATTGATGTATATAAGAAGGATAACCAGATTCGCTTTTATAAAATAAATCCCGATATGACAATTGATATTGATGATTTGAAAAGTAAGATGGATTCACAGGTGACGGTTATCTACCTGATGCATTATTTTGGAAGTATCCAGAATGATGAAGTGTTGGAATATCTTCACGAGGCAAAGGAAAATTATGGATGCTGTATTGTTGAGGATACAACGCATAGTATTTTTACAAGAGAAAAAACGATAGGTGATTACTGTGTATGCAGCCTTAGAAAGTGGTTTCCAATTACAGATGGTGGTGTTCTTTATACGCAAAAAGATATTTCAGATCAGTGTAACATGACACTGTATCAGAAAAACTTATTTTATGATTCACTAGAGGCAATGATATTAAAAAAATATTATATACAATACGGTGTGGATTGTAATTCGATTTACAGAGAAATTTTTGCAAAGTCAGAACAACAGCTGGATATGCAGTCAGAGATATATCAGATATCCGACATATCAAAGAGTATATTAGAGTGCATATCGATTAAACAGCTTCAGGAAAAAAGAAAGAAGAATTACAGTCAGTTAAAAGGAAAGTTAAAGAATATCCCGGTAAAAGATGTATTATCGACAGATAATTTTGTGCCACTTGTATATCCGGTATATGTTGAGAATAGAAATCAATTCCGTCAGTATCTGATGGAAAATAAGATATATTGTGCAGTACACTGGCCTTTAGCAGGGACAGGGCTGGAAACCGATTCAGATGCGGTAAAGATATATGAAAACATCATTTCACTTCCAATTGATCAGAGATATGAAAGTATGCACATGGAATATCTGGCACAGGTAATAGAAGCTTATTTTAAAGAGGAAAAGCAGGATGGAATTAATTAGCTTAAAAGAAAAGGAAAAGTGGAACAATTTGGTAATGGAATTCCCGCAATGGGATATTTATTATCTGAATGAATATGCGCATTCGCTGCAGCTTCATGGTGATGGTATACCGTACTTGATATATCATGAGAAAAATGGTGCAAGATTATGCTATGTAATGATGCAAAATGATATTTCAGAGTTTGCTCCATTGAGTGGAGTGATACCGGTACAAAAATATTACGATTGGACAACACCATATGGGTATGGTGGTCCGTTGATACAAGGGAATATTTCCGAACAATGGATAAAAGAATTTATGCACGAATTAACTCAAAAGTGCATGCAGAGTGGAATTATATCCCAGTTTTTTAGGTTTCATCCATTATTGCAGAATCAGAAGATACTCGAAAGTGTCAGCGATGTTATTTATATGAAGAAGACAATTTATATTGATACGGGAAATTCTGATGTTATTTTTAAGAATATGACACCGAACAATAGAAACATGGTACGCAAGGCGAAAAAAAACGGAGTTTCTATTGTTACAGATAAGGGAGAACGGCTGGAAACATTCATTAAAATATATGAAGCAACAATGAAAAATAATGGTGCTGACAGCTACTATTATTTTGAAAAAGAATATTTTAAGGAATTAATTGACACAATGCCTGATTCAATACAGTTTTTCTATGCGGAATATCAGGGAATGCCGGTGAGTGCATCTATATTTTTATATAACCAGCATTTTATGCACTATCATTTATCGGGAACACTGCCGGAATATAGAAACCTGGGGGCAGCCAATCTGGTATTAAGCGAAGCAGCTTATTGGGCGGCAGAACATAATATTAAAAAATTTCATTTAGGGGGAGGATTAGGCATAGAAGACAGCCTGTTTTCCTTTAAAAAGCATTTTAACAGAAATGGAGAAATCGATTTTTGTATTGGAAGAAATATTTTTGATAAAAGCACATTTGATGAGCTGGTAAAAATCAGAGAAGAAAATGATCCGGATTTTGACAGTTCAAGACCATTTTTAATAAAATACAGAGGGTAATATCATGAATAATCAGAAAAAAGTATTTATTATAGCAGAAGCAGGAGATAATCATAATGGGAATTATGATACAGCGTTAAAGTTAGTAGATAAAGCAGTTGAAGCCGGTGCAGATTGTGTCAAATTTCAGACGTTTGTGACAGAGAGAGTTATTTCTAAATTAGCTGAAAAGGCCGATTATCAAAAGGAAAGTACGGGCACTGGTGAAAGTCAGTATGAAATGGTAAAAAAACTGGAATTGTCATTTGAACAGTTCCGGCAGATAAAAAAATATTGTGAACAGAAAAAAATCATGTTTTTATCTACACCTTTTGATTTAGAAAGCATAGAATTTTTACAGGAAATAGATATACCTTTTTGGAAGATTCCCTCAGGAGAAATTACAAATTTACCATATTTAGAAAAAATAGCACATACAGGAAAAGATATTATTATGTCTACAGGAATGTGCACGATGGAGGAAATACAAAAAGCAATTGATATTTTGAAGAAGAATGGTGCAGGAAAGATTACACTGTTACATTGTAATACAGAATATCCGACACCATATGGAGATGTCAACTTGCGGGCAATGAAGACAATGGCAGATACATTTGGAGTAGAAGTAGGTTATTCTGACCATACAAAGGGAATTGAAGTACCGATAGCTGCGGTTGCAATGGGAGCTGTTGTGATTGAAAAGCATTTTACGCTGGATAAGAATATGCCGGGACCGGATCATAAGGCTAGTCTGGAACCATATGAATTAAAGCAGATGGTGCAGTCAATTAGAAATATTGAGAAAGCATTGGGAAGTTCTGAAAAAAAACCAAGTGCTTCAGAAATGAAAAATATAGATATTGCTCGAAAAAGTATTGTAGCAAAGAAAACAATTAAAAAAGGTGAAGAATTGACAGAAGATAATCTGGATATTAAAAGACCGGGCAATGGCATCAGTCCGATGTGCTGGTATGATTTGTTGGGAACAAAAGCAGTAAAAGACTTTTCGGAGGACGAACTGATAACAAGATGAAAAAAATATGTGTTGTGACTGCGACAAGAGCAGAATATGGTCTTTTACGCAGAGTGATAAACGAAATATATCACGATAAAGAGTTGGAATTGTGTCTTGTGGTTACAGGAACACACCTGATGAAAAAATATGGGTATACAATTGATGAGATAGAAAATGACGGTTTTCCAATTGCGCAAAAAATTGAAGTTTCAATACAGGGCAATTCCGAGAAAGAAATCTGTTATACCATGGGTGAAATGACCATGAAATTTGCGGATATGTATGAACAGCAAAAGCCGGATATGCTCATTGTTGAAGGCGACCGGTATGAGCTTTTGCCAATATGCAGTGCAGCAATGATGTTTGGAATACCGATTGCTCATATTTCAGGTGGAGAAGTCACAGAAGGTGCAGTAGATGATGTGGTTCGGCATTGTGTGACAAAGATGAGTTATTTGCATTTTCCGGGCTGTGAAGAATACTGCAAGAGAGTAATACAGCTGGGGGAATCACCGGAAAGAGTGTTTAATTATGGTGATGTTGGAGTTGAAAATGTAAGAAAGATGGAATTTTTATCAAAGGAACAGCTTGAGGAATCTTTAAAAATTTCCTTGAGAAAGCCTTATGCAAGCGTTACATTTCATCCGGTTACACTTGAAAAAGATACGGCGGTTGCTCAGGCACAGGCACTGTTAAATGTTTTAAAAAAGCATAAAGAGATGAACTTTATTGTTACAATGTCCAATGCAGATTTGCATGGTGCTGAAATTAATGATGTTTTTATGCAGGGGGCAGAGCAAAATGACAATATATTTTGTTATGCGTCTTTGGGTATTGTACGGTATTTAAGTCTGATGCGGTATGCAGAGTTTGTAATCGGAAATTCATCCAGTGGAATCGTTGAAACGCCGTGTTTTGGAGTTCCAACGGTTAATATAGGTGACAGACAAAAAGGAAGACTGCGAGCTGACAGTGTTATTGACTGCGGAACAGATGAGCAAAGTATTTGTGCAGCGATAGAAAAAGCAAGGTCACAGGTATTTAAAGAGATTGCAAAGAATGCAGTCAATCCATATGGAGATGGAGAAACATCTAAGAAAATTGTTGAGACAGTCAAGAAATTCTTAACAAAGGACTGTATTAATTTAAAGAAAAAATTTTATGATGTCAGATGAAGATTGAGATAAACATAATAGACATTTAAGGCAGAGAGGAGTAATATGCGCAATTTAGCAGTAATTCCGGCAAGAAGCGGTTCAAAGGGATTAAAAGATAAAAATATTAAGGAACTGCTGGGAAAACCATTATTAGCATATTCTATTGAAGCAGCATTACAATCAGAAGTATTTGATGAGGTACATGTGTCTACGGATTCTAGGGAGTATGCAGACTTGGCACAAAAATATGGTGCAGATGTTCCTTTTTTAAGAAACAGTGATTTATCATCTGATACGGCATCAACATGGGATGCCATGAAATATGTTTTAAAACAATATGAGAAACTTGGGAAAAAATATGATACAATTACAGTATTACAGCCGACATCACCATTAAGAGATGCGGAAGATATTAAAGCTGCATTTGCTTTTTTTAAAAGTAAGGATGCGAATATGATATCATCTGTATGTGAAATGGAGCATTCGCCGTTATGGAGCAATACTCTTCCGCCTGACTTGTCGATGAAAAATTTTGAAGATGAAAAGGTGGCAATGCTTCCAAGACAACAGCTTCCTACATATTACAGGGAAAATGGGGCGATATATATTGTTAGAACAGAACATTTATTTCATGAAAAAAATATTTATGAAAATAACTGTTATGCATATATAATGGACAATCTCCATTCTGTAGATATTGATAGTGAGTTAGATTTTATGATTGCAAAGGCAATTCTTGAAAATTGTAATTAAAGAGGAATGTTGATATTGTGATAAAAGGCGGGCAATATATAGGGAGGAATACACCATGAAAAAAGTATTAGTAACAGGAGCAGATGGATTTATCGGAAGCCATCTGACAGAAAGTCTTTTAGAAAAAGGATATGATGTAAAGGCATTTGCTTATTATAATTCATTTAATACATGGGGGTGGTTAGATACACTTCCAAAGGAAAAGTTAGATCAGATAGAAGTGTTTACAGGAGATATCAGGGATCCGAACGGGGTACGCGAAGCAATGAAAGGGGTGGATGGTGTATTTCATCTGGCAGCATTAATTGCCATTCCATTTAGTTATCATTCACCGGATTCCTATGTGGATACGAATATTAAAGGAACATTAAATGTGTTGCAGGCTGCAAGACAGCTTGAAACAGAACGCGTATTAGTGACTTCAACATCAGAAGTATATGGAACGGCACAGTATGTCCCAATTGACGAAAAACATCCATATCAGGGACAATCACCATATTCTGCAACAAAAATTGGTGCAGATCGTCTGGCAGAAAGCTTTTATAGAAGCTTTGACATGCCGGTATCTATTGTAAGACCATTTAATACATATGGACCAAGACAGTCGGCTAGAGCCGTGATTCCAACCATTATATCGCAGCTGCTTGCAGGAAAAGAGGAGATTCAATTAGGTTCTTTAACACCTACAAGAGATTTTAATTATGTAAAAGATACGGCAGCGGGATTTATTGCAATTGCGGAATCGGATAAAACAATTGGTGAAGAAATCAATATTGCAACACAGAAAGAAATCTCCATTGGAGATTTGGCAAATGAAATTATTTCACAGATTAATCCAAAGGCGCAGATTGTATGTGATGAACAGAGACTGCGTCCGGAAAAGAGTGAAGTAAACCGTCTGCTTGGATGCAATGAAAAGATTAAAAGACTGACAGACTGGCAGCCACAGTATACATTTGCACAGGGAATTACTGAAACAATAGACTGGATAAAAAAGAACATGGGTGCATATAAGACAGATATTTATAATGTGTAGGGAGAAACTTATGGAGAAATTTATTCCGTTATCAATACCAAATTTTGAGGGAAATGAAGAAAAGTATGTATTAGATGCTGTTCATCAGGGCTGGGTATCAACAGGCGGTGCATATATTGTGCAGTTTGAAGAAAAGTTAGCCGCTTTTTTAGGAGTTGAAAAAGCAGCGGCATGTCAGAGTGGTACAAGTGCATTACATCTTGCGCTGGTTGCGTGTAATGTAAAACCGGGAGATTTAGTAATTGTTCCGACAGTTACATTTATTGCGGCTGTAAATCCTGTGAAGTATCAGTTTGCAGAACCTGTATTTATGGATTGTGATGACAGTTTGTGTATGAATCCGGAAAAATTGAGAAGCTTTTGTGAAATAGAGTGTGAATTACAGGGAGAACATCTTGTATATAAAAAGACGGGACAGGTTGTAAAAGCAGTAGTGGTGGTGCATGTTTTCGGGAATCTGGCTGATATGGAACAGATTATGGAGATTGCCGGACAGTATCATTTAAAGGTGATTGAAGATGCAACGGAGGCACTGGGCTCACATTTTACAGATGGAAAGTATGCCGGGAAAATGGCAGGTACGATTGGTGACTACGGAGCCTATTCATTTAATGGAAATAAGATTATTACAACCGGCGGCGGCGGAGCAATAACAGCTAAAAATCCATCAGATTTGGATTATGTAAAATATTTGTCTACACAGGCAAAAGATGATGCCTTGTATTATATTCATAATGAGATTGGATATAATTACCGGATGACCAATGTACAGGCTGCAATAGGAGTGGCACAGCTGGAATTACTGTCGGAATTTATTCAAAGAAAGCAGAAAAATTATGATACCTATCAGAAATGTTTAAAAAAGATAGGATTACCGCAATTATTAGAATTCAGACAGGGAACAGAGTCTAATAAGTGGTTTTATTCATTCCCGATTCCAAAGGAATGTGCAGTTGAGGTGAGAACACTGATTGAATCACTCCAGAATGAGAAAATACAGACAAGACCAATATGGGGGTTGATTCATGAGCAGAAACCATATCAATCTGATATTGCGTACGAGATTGAAAAGGCAGAAGAATACAGCAGGTGTATTATCAATGTACCGTGCAGCACAAACCTAACGGAAGAAGAAATAGAGCGGGTAGTAAAAGTGTTAGCAGACAAATTAAATTTACAGTAATATACAAAGCTTATTATGGAAAATGAGCAGAAAACATGGAGGTTTTTATGAAGGCGGAGCAATTAGATAAGTTTTTAATTTCCTCGGAAAGTACAGTTGTCGAAGCAATGCAGAAAATTGATTCCAATGCAAGAGGAATTCTTTTTGTAACCGACAATAAGCAAAAGTTGACGGGGGTTCTTACAGATGGAGATATCCGCCGGTGGCTGATTCACACGGGAGATTTACAGGCAGCGATTGAAAAGTTTATGAATACTGCTCCTAAAAAAATTGTAAAAAAGGAACAAAACAGGGCAAAAATGCTCATGCAGCAGTATTCGATTACAGCATTGCCGGTTGTTACTGCTAAAGGTGTTGTATCAGATATAATCTTCCGGGATGAAAAGGCGGCAGTGCATAAAGATATAAAAGGAACGTTAAAAGATGTTCCGGTGGTTATTATGGCTGGTGGGAAAGGAACAAGATTATATCCATATACCAAGATTTTACCAAAGCCGTTAATCCCCATTGGAGATATTCCGATTATGGAAAGAATTATTACAAAATTTTGTGAATATGAGGTGCAACATTTTTATGCGACGGTCAATTACCGTAAAAATATGATAAAGTCCTATTTTTCAGAGAGTGAAAGAGACTACAGCATACATTATGTGGAAGAGGACAAGCCGCTTGGAACAGCAGGGAGTCTGCAATTAATTCAAAATGAATTTGAAAAACCGTTTATTGTAACGAATTGTGATATTTTAATTCATGCAGATTATGAAGATATTTACCGGTATCATAAAGAATCCGGTAATGAATTAACCATTGTTACAGCTTTAAAAAATATTGTGGTGCCATACGGTGTGGTACATTCAAGTGAAAACGGAGTGGTACAGTCAATGGAAGAAAAACCGAAACTGTCTTATTTTGTTAATACCGGAATGTATATTTTAAATCCTGAATTGAAAAAAGAAATACCGGAAGATACTTTTTTTCATATGACGGATTTAACAGACAAGCTGTTAAAAGAAAATAGAAAAGTAGGAATGTATCCAATCAGCGAAGATTCATTTTTAGATATGGGTGAATTTGAAGAAATGCGACGGATGGAAGAAAAGCTGAATTTAAAGGCGGAGTGAAAATGAAAACAGAGCTAAAAAATCAAATAGAATCTTATTTTGAACAGGAAAACTTCGAAGAAGTGAGTGGACTACTGCATAAATACAAAGAACAATATCCATCAGACAGAGATTTATGGTTTTATGAATGTGTTCTCGCATTGACAGTTGGAGAGCTGGAAAAAGCGCAGAAAATAGCAGATAAATGCGTGCATAAATTTCCAACAAGTTATGAGGCATATTATTATCAGGCGTGTGTCTATCAGGCAAGGGGAATGATACTTGAAGCGTTGAAGAGTTATCATATTGCATATGATTTAAATTTATATACACATTATGCAAATGATAGTATATTGGAAGATATAAAAGTACAAATTGAAAACTTAGAGGATCAGTTCGAAAAGTTGTTAAATGAGTATATTGCTTACAATGATTTCGTAAATATTTCTAGAATGTTATCTTTTTTAAATCGTCGAGATGTAGTATGGGGCAAAGATGAAAAGATGGCACGTTCAGCTAAGGAACTTGTTGTAGGCAAAGAATACTGGGTTACAGACGATGATTTAAGGTATATTGGAATATATAGGGCACCATTGCCACAATCCATTGGTGAAGAAAATTTAAGTCTGATAAGAACAAAGGCAGAATTTCTCAAATTTGATAAAAAGGGAAATAGCAGCTTGGTAAAAGGAACATCGGATGAATATTTACTTCCGATAGCAAGTACTGAAATTGACAATATGCATACATTTCAATCACCAGAGGAAGTGCATAAGGTAGGTCAGTTATATTCACAACATTTTAACTACTACAGAGTGAAAAATGGTATGCAGATAAAATCTGATAAACAGGCATATTATGGTTATCCGATTCCATTGGAACACAAGCAGGGAAGGCGGAAGCTAGTTTTGAGCTTTTTTGTAGATGGACTGGCACAGGAAGTTATTAATGGTGATGATTTTGAAAAGCTGATGCCAAATACCTATAAATTTTTTAGCAAAGGAACAATCTGTACACAGGCACATAGCTGTTCGGAGTGGACATATCCAAGTCTTGCAACTTGCGTGAGTGGTTTGGATACATTGCATCATATGATGTTTCATGACAAACTGGATGGTGAACTGCCCAAAAACAGTCCGACTTTAATTGAGTACTTTAAGGGAAAAGGATATTATACAAGCAAGATGGATGGTGAATGGAGAAGTATACCATCTTACGGTTATGCAAGGGGGTTGGATCAATATGTGTATCAGCACCAGTCTATGGGGGCTAGAGCTGAACAGGAAATTATGGATGTTATTGAGCATTTAGAAACATTTAAGGAGACAGATCAATATCTTTGGATGGCAGTAGGTGACCTGCATGATGTAGCAGACGGGCTGGATTTATCAGATGCCGTACAGAAAAATCTTACACTGGAAGAACGGGAACTTGACGAATTGGGCGTGACGTCAGTGAAGCAGAATTATAGTGCAAAAAAGACAGCAATGTATAAAAAAACAATTCAGTATTTTGATATGCTGTTTGGTTTTCTTTATACTTATATTGAAAACAATTATACAGATGATGAAATTTTAATCAGTTTATTTGCAGATCATGGACAGGGATATCTGATACCAACAGGTAAACCGTTTCTTTCTAAGGAAAGAACAAAAGTTGCATTTATGTTCAGAGGTGCAAATGTAAAACAGCAGGTAACAGATGAGATTATATCAACAGCGGATTATCTCCCAATTATGTGCAGGCTTGCAGATATTCAATATGATGCAGCCAGCATCGATGGTAAACTGCCGAAGGCATTTGGCGGTTTGGAAGAAAGAGAGTATACGATTACAGAATCTCTGCATCCAAAAGATAGATATTATGCAGTTGCAAATGCCAGGGATTATGAAATTTACTTTGAAAATTCTGAAAAGACAGATGAGGAAGGCCGGTTCTTACTTGGAGATTATAAAGTATTTGGATTTTATAAGGATACAGAAAATACACCGATTACAGATGCAGAGCTTTTGAAACGGTATGAGAATATCTTTTTAGAGAGAATCGCTGAACATATAATTTACGAATAATAATACAAAAGGGCTCGTAGAATGATTTATATCGTTTAGACGAGTCCTTTTGTGTAAGTTTATTTGGAAAATACAACCTCAAAAATTTCTTTCAGCCGTACTTCATACGTATGGAATTCTTTTACTTTGCCATAGCCGTTGGCAGCAATCTGGAGGCGCTCATTGTCATGCTTTAAATAGTAATCGCATTTATTTAAGAAATCTTCCTGAGATTCAAAAAGCACAAGGTCTTCGCCGGGAACAAAATGTTCATAAAAATCCCCCTGATAGTTAGAAAGCAAAAATCCGCCGCAGCCCATGATATCAAAGCAGCGGAGCGGAATACCGCTTCGGATACTGCGCAGGGAAATATTGAGATTAATAGCCGAATTTTTAAAAACATACGGCATCTGGCGCTGGTAATCCACAGAACCCATATTGTGAATTAATGGAAGTTCCGGTGTCGGATTTGGCGTGAAAAGCTTTGTATTGAAATGTTCGGAAGCTGATTTTAAAAGTGCTGTACGCTCTAAGTTTGCAATTTTGCGGGCAATTACATAATGGGCAAAGAGCCATTCAACAGTTTCAACGCTGTCAGTCCCCGGCTGAAGCGGCAGGGAGTGCTGCATATCTTCAATGATTTCTTTGGATAAGAGTTCTTCAATAAAGTAATATCCATACACTTTCATCTGCGCCTGCATAATCCCCTGTAAATAGCCTTTGGTGTAGTCGGATAAATGTTCCATGCGGTCATACAGGTTGTGTATTTCATTATACATTGTACCGACAAAGGAAACATCACTCTGATAAAAATCCAGTGGCAGCTGGGAAGCGGAAATGGCAGAAGCGGTCATCTTATCCAGTCGGCCAGTATTGACAGCAAGCGGCATATAATAGACGGTCGGAATGTTTTCTTTTTTAAGTTCCATATAAGTCTGCTGGTCAAATAAAAATACATAATTGCACGGATTGATAATGGTATATGAATACAGCGAAACCAGCGGTGAGTCATATACAAATGCAATATAAGGTATATTGTGCTTCTTGCAGCAGTTTGAAACAATTGGAAAATAATTAAAGGTAAAAACAGCATCATAAGAAGCACTTTCAATCAGCTTGTCAAAGCGTGCATCAAAAGCTTCATCGACATGGTTATAAATATTTTCGTCTGTAATAACAGTATATGTATGTCCGAGATTTGTCAGCGCTTCGCGCAAATCTTCAATTGCCATATGTTCATACTCAAAAATCAGTAAATTCATGAAAATCTCCGTTTCTTTTATAAAATATAATTTTATTGTAAGGGACAGGGCGGGGATTTGCAAGAGGGGAGTGGGGAAAGAATTTTGCTAAAAGAGTAAAATAAAAATGGTGCAAAAAGTTGTAGAATAATGTATAATAATTGTAAGATAATTTTTAGTTATCCATCAGTCTGTAGGGAATTTGCTGAATAATTAGAGAATTATCTCTTGAAAAATCTGATGTTGTTAATTCATTAGTTTAAGGGGCAGGTTGTGAAAAAAGTAAAAACAGTATTTAAGAAAAGATATTATTATATAGTCTTGGTTATAGTCCCAATTATTGGACAAGTATTAAATTCGGTATGTAGTCATAAAAACTTCTGCTTTAACCAATATATTCTTTTTACAATGTTGATTATTCAGTTATTCGTATTGAAAAAAATTGATGCAGATAATCTAGCAATTGAGATAGAATTAAAGAACATAAGAGAAAATAATGTGAGCGGGAGTTTTAATACTAAAACAAAAATGCTGTTGCATACAACAAAAAGTAAGATAATATCCATCATTTTAGTACTGACTTATATAGTTACAATGTTTAAAGTGGGATGTTTAGAGAATACTATTACAGGAATTTATGGAGGCATCTTAGGTGCAGTAGTTTTCTATGTCGGAATACAGGCTTATTTTAGGTATCTGATGTTATTATATTTTTCATGGGATTTGAAAAATCTGCAGATAGAAAATTATTTCTTTTATATCCCAGCTTTAACAGAATGGATTGTACAATTAGCACGAGAGTTTAGTTATATCGAAAAATGGTTTTTAGTGCTAGGTTTCATGTATAGTAGCATATATGCAGTCAACATACCATCTGGTGCCATAGTTATTAACAATGGTTTATCAGTTCATACATCTTCCAATTTATTGTTTTTAATTACATGGATTGGGATAATTGTTTTTTTCGTATTTGCTGTTCCAACGTTTACATTTTTAAGCAGGCATTTTATTAAAGTGTGCATTGAGCAATGTAAAAGCAGGAGCATAAAAACACTTGAAAAACAAATTGCTATATTATCAATGGATACTTCTGAAAAGGATTTAAAGGTTCTTCAAACAAAATTATCACTTATAAAGGATATATCGCTTTCAGAAGATTATCCACTAAATTATAATCATACTGTTTTTGACAGAATTTACACAGTTTGCCTGACATCATTAACATTAGTAAGTTCATTTTCATCAGTTATTGAACAATTCATTTTTTAGGGGTAATTCACATTTTTTATAACATATATTGAACATTACTATTAGAAAATTTTTGAAGTCATTATAAAATTGCAAATTACTATTTTTAAAATATAGACATTGTTGCATGATTTCAATTATTTCTGATTCCAATTCATTTAATAAGGTTGCTAAAACATCATATTTTTTAACTAATTTGCATAAATACTCAAAATCAGATGTAGTCGCCAGTTGTCTTCGCTCACGTTGCGTGCAGCAACCATATAAATATGAAATAACAATGTTTTTTCTGTGTTTTTCAAAGTCATAATTTATATTACCCTTATACTTTTGATTAATATGAGGAGCAGAAAAAGGTTCTATATCATTTAAAACTTGGAAACAATATCCACAAGAGTGTCCTATATTTATTATAGCGTCTGGGACACTCAAAAAAGCTGGATTTGATAATTTATAGCCTAAAGTAAAACTATTTTTAATCAAAGAAACTGTCTCTAATTCAATAATCTCTTTTGCATCTTCCAGATTGAAAGTAGTGTTTGTAGAACTAATTTCCTTAATTCCACCCCTTGCCATATTATCTATAATTTTTAGTAATGAAGATGTATATAATTTTTCATCATTTATATCCTTTTCATGTATCAGCGTTATACTTCGGTTTAATATATATATCGCATATAGTAACGCTTCGGATTTAGAATATTGAATATGAAATGTTTTACGTTCATGTCTGGCTATATCTTCATCAATCAAGTCATCAAGTAGAATGGAGGCTTTATGTAATAATTCAATAGAGACTGCGTAATCTGCAATATATGAGTTGTTTTCATGACTACAATTTGCATAATAGCCCCATGCCATCAGAATAGGTCTCAATCGATTTCCATTTTCAATTTGTATTGCATTAGTATAAGGTAAATTCTGAGATTCAATTTCCTTTTTCCAAAGTTTATTAAATGTAGTTACAAAACATGAGTCATTTGTTCCCATAATTAAATTATAATAATCAAGCATCTAATGAACCTCCATTAACTATTCCCTACAGACTGATGGATAACTAAAAATTATCATCTGAAAAAGCAACCTACAGTTCAAACACTATAGATTGCTCAATAAAAAATTATATTTTAAAATTTCTGCGGGGATGTTTTGTTGCCAATATATCGCGCTGTTTAGCTATCGCAACATGAGTATATATTTCCGTGATATTAATAGAACTATGTCCGAGCATTTCCTGAATATATCTGATATCAACATCCGCTTCAAGAAGACTAGTGGCAAATGTGTGCCGGAACATATGCGGAGTGATGTGCAATTCTATGGCGGCCAGAGAACAGTATTTGTTAATCATTCTACGCACAGATTGATCGGATAAGGGGGCATTGTTTTGGTTTGCAAAAAAGTAATGACAGGAGTTGATTTCAGTAGTAAAATCTTTTTTATATTTACGTAAAATATCAAGAACCTCATTATTACCGATTTGAATACGACGTTCTTTAGAACCTTTCCCATAAATAAGTATAGTACCATCATAAAGATTAATATTATCAGGGGATAAGGAACACAATTCTGATATTCGCATACCGCTTGAAAATAATAATTCTGCTACGGCGGCGTCACGCAAAGCATTGCGGCGTTGGTATAATGTTGGAGCGTGTTCACATTGGTCATAAATTGTAGAGAGAAATAGCTCTAAAGTATGCAAAGGGATTGTTTTTGGAAGCTTTATTGGCTCACGAAAATGTATCTGCATACGGTTCAATGGACTTTGGCTGACAATATCTTTATATTCTAAATAATGAAAAAATGCTTTTAGTGTTGCAATCTTACGTTTAACAGTTTTTGGTTGATATTGTAAGTGGAGTGATGCAATATAATTTTCTAAAATATGTGAATTGATTTCAGTAATTTTTTTCACACGAATGTTTTTAGAAAATTGCTGTAAATCAATCCGGTATGCTTTTAATGTTTTTTCGTCTAATCTTTTCTGAAATTTGCAATACTCCAGATAATTTTGAATAAGTGTTTGTAAATTGTTCATTGTAAAGACTCCTTTGTGTATTTTTAAGATATATCATAATTGATTTAATTCATTAAAAATAGTAATATATTCTTACAAAATACAAAAACAAATGGAATGTATTATAATACATGGGAGTGGTAATGAATAAATTAATTTCAATAGATAATATAATTGAATATTGGAAAAATATCGAATTTTTAGGACAGGCTGAGATACCGGCAGAAAAACCGGAGGATCGTGTTAATAATAAAAAAGCAAAAAATCAGATGAAAAATAAAAATGGGACAAAACTACTGGTAAAGAAAATTTGTCTGTTTCATGAAATAAAGGACGGAGTAAATGTTGAAAACTTTTTAATGCAGGATGGACAGGAGTATTCGGCATATCATGTTTTAGGGGATAATTTATATTATTGCTTCGGAAATATAAAAAGAGAAAAATGCACAGCTTTAATAGCAAATCAGGTCCATTATGAATCAGAGTTAAGACCGGAGAAACAGTCAGATAGTATTGCATGGTTTGCATTTAAGACAACAACAGACGGTGCATATGTGAGGGGAAGCTTATCAGTGTCGCCGGTGCTGTGGGCAATAGATGTAATGAAAAAGCAGGGAATAAAAGAATTGGACCGGGCAATTTCATATCAGAATTACAGAACTTTTATAAAAGAATTTGAAAATCAGTTTTTCAATAAGGAAAAACTTTCTGTTAGCGATATAAATAAAATTTATAAAGCGTTTTATGATAAATATATTAATCAATATTTTAAAAATGAATCGTATGAAATGAATGGAAAGCTGATTTATCAGCGTTATTGCAGTATTGAAGAGAAACAGAAGGAAGCATACGAAACGGATTATAGCTGTTTGTGGAGAAGTTTTATCTTTAAAGATTTAGAACTGTTTCAGGAAAAATTCAGAGAAGGCTGTTTTGGAAATACGGAATATGAAGATATGGTTTTAAATTATATATATGCTTTATATTCAGATGGGATTAAAAAGAAAAAGCGGATAGATATTAGTCCCCAGGCAGAAAAGAAAGAATTAAAAGATTTTTTTCAAAAGAATTTGGATATTGGAAGAGCTCCACTGGGAAAGTGGCCGTCAAGATATATGCCGGCATTGATGCAGCAGGCAGCAGTAAATTTGTTCACAGGTGATGAGAATTGCAAAGTCTTTTCGGTAAATGGACCTCCGGGAACGGGGAAGACAACGATGCTGAAAGAAATTGTGGCAAATAATATTGTTGAACGGGCAAAGTTGTTAGCAGAATGTGAAGATGCAGATGATTTGTTTGAAAGATGTTCATTTGAATATGGCAATATTGCGGGGAGTAAAGGATATGACAAATATGCACCGTATTATTATAGATTGAAAAATGATAAAATAAATGAATATGGAATCCTTGTAGCTTCATGTAATAATGCAGCTGTAGAGAATATTACAATGGAACTGCCGGATGGAAAAGGAATCATTGGTAGTTTGAAGTCAGAAGAAGATGACTGCGAGGAAGTATCAGCTGGATTAATAAAAATCAGGGAGCTATTTAGCGTAGAATCTAAAGAAGAGATTAAGGAAGATAGTGAAGAGGATATTTATTTTACACAATATGCCAGACATATGATAGATTCTATAGATGCGTGGGGAATGATTTCGGCACCTTTGGGAAAATTAAAAAATGTTGATAAGTATTGTAGAATTGTTTTGGAACCTTTCTTAAAAAATAATATTATTGAAAAAAGAAATATTTATAAAGAAAAATATTTAAAAGCACGAGAGGAATTTCAGGAACAGTTAGCGAAAGTAGAAAAGTTGAGAGATGAGGTGGAGCTTTTTTGCAATTATGAGACAGCAATATCAAATATGCCGACACCGGAAGAATATGATTTGAAAATAGCACAGTGTAATAAAAAGTTAGAAGAAATGTCGCAGGCATATGAGAGCGTTCTTGCTCAATACAAATGTTTAGATAATGAAAAAATAGAATTGCAAAAAGAAGTTTCTGAAAAACAGGAAGCAATTATTGATTTAGAAGATAGCAGAACGTGGAATGACAGAATTAAAAAGTTATTTGGTAAAAAGACGATGCGGGATTTGAAAATAGAACAAGGAAAGGATGAATATGTCAGAAAGGTAGAAAAACTAAAAAAACTACAAGCAGATATTGAAAGGAAAAATGCAGAAAAAATTCGAAGTGCTGATGAACTGGATAGATTTAAGACAGATGTCAATAGAATAATGGAACAAAAGCAGAAAATAGAGGCTGAAAAAGAATATTATGAGCAGTGCTTACAACGGTTTAGCGTGAAAGATAATAAAATAATTCCGTTAGATGAGGAATTTCTTCATAAATATTTATCAGAAGATAATTTACAATCAACGGAGGCGCAGATTACAAATCCGTGGTTTTCTCACAAATATAACAGAGAACGGGAAAAATTGTTTTATGATGCATGTGTCTTAAATAAAGAATTTGTATTATCTTCAAAATGCTGTATGCATAATGTTAAGAATCTTCTGGTAGCCTGGGGCTGGAGTACAGAAACGGCAACCAGTATGGATTGGCGCGATCGGGAAAAAGCATTTGCAACGCTTCTTCAGACAGTATTTTTGATTACACCAGTGATTTCAACTACATTTGCATCAGTTCAGTCATTTTTAAAAGATATAAAAAGTCCTGAAGTGCTTGGAACATTGGTAATAGATGAAGCAGGACAGGCATCGCCGCAGATGGCATTAGGGGCAATGTTTCGCTGTAGAAAATGTATTGTGGTAGGCGATCCGAAACAGATTGAACCGGTTGTAACGGATGAAGTTGATTTGCTTAAAGATGTAATAGTGCCGGAGGATTTACGGGCATATAAAAATAAATCAAATTCGGTTCAGGTATTTGCGGATTCAATCAATTTATATGGCACTTATTTAGGAAAAGATACGGAAAAAATATGGATAGGCTGCCCATTGAATGTTCATAGAAGATGTATCAGTCCTATGTATGACATCTCTAATGAAATTTCCTACAATAATACAATGAAACAAAAAACGCTTCCACCCAATCCGGAAAAAGAAAAGAACTTTTGTTACAAACAGTCATGCTGGATTGATGTAAAGGGATTGGAAAAAGATACAGAGGCAAAGAATCATTTTGTTGAAAAACAGGGTGAAATTGTTTTAAAGATATTAGAAAAGGCATTTTCGGTATCAGACAGTCCCAATTTATTTATCATATCTCCATTTAAATCCGTGGTTAAGGAGATGATTACTGAAATTCAGGAATCCGATTTGATTAGAAAATATGGCGGTATGAAAAATAAAGTTTTGGAATGGATTGAGGATACGGACAAAAAAAGAGTTGGAACAGTACATACGTTTCAAGGAAAGGAAGCAGATGAGGTAATTGTTTTATTAGGATGTGATAAAAATTCCAAGGGTGCTGTACGCTGGGTCAACAGCAATATTGTAAATGTTGCAGCTACCCGTGCAAAATACAGGGTGTATTTTATTGGTGATAAAGATGTGTGGACATCTTCAAAAGTAGTAGATAGGGCACGAAAAATTATTGGATGCGAAATAAATCCGGCATCTGAGGATATAGAATTGCAAAAAAATGAACATCATTGTCCTTTATGCAATGGAAAATTAGTTTTAAGGTATAATCATAAATCCGGAAGTGAATTTTATGGATGCAGTAATTTTCCGGAATGCCGCTATACGACTAGTGAAATGTAGAATTATCAAAAAAATATCGGTCAAAGAAATGAGTTTAATATGGTATGATAATATCAGAATAACGCTATTATGTACAGTATAAAGGGAGGCGGCGTAGATAATGGGAATATATCTGAATCCGGGAAATGATGAATTTTACAACGCGGTAATAAATTCTAAAATATATGTTGATAAAACGGAATTGTTAAAATTCACCAATTCCGTTCTATGCGGTGAACATAAAAATATATGCGTAAGCCGTCCGCGACGTTTTGGAAAGTCAATGGCTGCAAATATGCTTGCCGCATATTATAGCAAAGGCTGTGCGTCAAAAGAATTGTTTGAAGGGCTTAAAATAGCAAAGGAGCAAGATTATGACGAACATCTTAATAAGTACAATGTAATTCATATTAATATGATTGATTTTTTAAGCAGAGCAGATTCGATGGATGACTTAATAGACTATCTGCAAAGAAGGTTACTGTGGGATATTAAGAAAGAATATTCGGATGTTGACTGCTTTGACTGGAACGATCTTGTAGATGTTCTTGAAACTGTATACAGTGAAAAGAAGCAGCCCTTTATAATTATCATAGATGAATGGGACTGCATATTCAGAAAATATCCGGATAATATTGAGGAACAGAAGAAATATCTGGATTTTTTGAGATTTTTTATAAAGGGGAAGTCCTATGTTGCGTTAGCATACATGACAGGTATCCTGCCGATTAAGAAATACGGCGAACATTCAGCGTTAAATATGTTTGATGAGTATTCCATGACAAATCAGCGAGAACTGGCAGAATTTACTGGATTCACCGAAGAAGAAGTAAAAGAATTATGTGTCCGGTATGATATGCCATATGAAAAAATGAAGCAGTGGTATGACGGATATGAGCTGAAAGGTATCCAGATATATAACCCAAGGTCCGTTGTTATGTCACTTCTTGGACACGATTTTGACAGCTATTGGACGAAGACGGAAACTTATGAAGCTTTAAAAAAGTATATACAGCTAGATATGTATAATCTTAAAGCACTTGTAACAAGACTTATAGCGGGAGAAAGTGTTCCTGTCAATCCGGATAAATTTCAAAATGATATGACTACGCTTGAGAGTGCCGATGATGTATTGACACTGCTTGTGCATCTGGGATATCTCACATATGATTTTTATAATCAGAAGGTTACAATACCAAATCAAGAGGTACAGAAGGAATTTATCAACTGTATTGAAGACGGAGGCTGGGAACCGGTTATGGACGCAATTCGAAGCTCGGATGAGTTGCTTTCGGCTACATTAGAAGGCGATGAGGAAAAGACAGCTTCAATGATAGAGCAGGCACATCAGGAGAATACATCCATATTAAAATATAATGATGAAAATGCACTGGCGTGTGTGATATCGCTTGCATATTATTCGGCAAAAAAGGATTATTTAATTTATCGCGAACTTGCAGGCGGCAAGGGATATGCAGATATGGTGTTCATACCAAGAAATAATGTTAATAAACCGGCAATCGTAGTGGAATTGAAATGGAATAAAACAGTCAGTGCGGCGATAGATCAGATTAAGCAAAAACAATATGTACAAAGCCTTAAAGGGTATTCAGGTGAAGTTGTTCTTGTTGGGGTTAATTATGTTTCTGGTAAAGAGGAAAACGGAGAGTTTAAGAAGCATGAGTGCAGGATTGAGAGGGTGGATGTGTAGAATTAAAGCAGGTTGCACTCCGGTTGTTTTGTAACAGAATAAATCTAATAGAAGGGAGTTACATCAAATGATTGATATATATACGAAGAAAACTGATTCAAAAGATTGGATACTTCAAAATGACCTGTATTTCAATTTGAATACGGGGAATGAAGAAATGTCGCAAAAAGAAATTGATTTAATCCGGCAAATAGATGAAGCAAAGCTGACACCGGATAAGCACATTGAAACAAAATATGGCTTAGGTACAATTCGTAATTTGTCCTCCGGGTGTAAGACATTACTTAATATTGTGAAGCATCCTGATAAGGCTGTAAATGTTTAGGAATGTGGTCCGAATGTACTTAGAATCATTTTTACTATGGATAATATAAAGATTTATATGTCCAGACCAACGCTTTTTGACATTTTGGATGATGTAACAATCAGATTTAATGATTCAGATATAGTTACCGGTGGAAGAGGTTATAATTCTTGGTGGAGTAAGGAGTATGAAAGGAGAGAGACAGATGATTTATAAGAGTATTACATTTAAAGCAGATCCATTTTCATATGATTTAGAATTTGATGATAGGATTACTCTTGTTGGTGGAGACAGCGGTAGCGGAAAAACAGTGCTTTATGAAATGCTTGAAGATATAAGATTGACAGACGAATACAAAGCAATCAAGCTTTTTAACTACAAATCAGATGATTTTTTAGAAGCAATCAAACAGTGTAGAGATAAATTCCTTGATAAGAAGTAAGCCGTAATCAGAGGATGAATCACCTCCATTGAAATTAATTGTGTTTATAAAATAGGTTGTTGCACAAGAAACAAATAAAGATTATACTATAGACAAGATAATAAGAGATAGGATTTATGATAAATCCTGATGATTGCATGGAGGCAATACACAATATGTAGACACAAGAATTTCAAGCCATTCGAATCGTTAGGGTTCGGGTGGCTTGTTGCTGTTTTGATGAATAATATAGAGGAGATGATTTAAAATGAAAGAATCAAAATATATAATTTATCCGTGGAGTTCTTATTGTCCTAAAAATCTTGAAGAATATTTAGAAAATACACGTTATATTATGCCAGTGGAGTTTTTGTCTGATATAAAAATTGATTTTTTTAATGAAATTGATTTTTTGTCAGAAGAAGAAATGCAGGTGTTAATAAATGCATTATATAAAAATTGTACAGTAATTGATAAAGAAAAAATAAAAGATATGTTTAATGAAATGGAATTTATTAATCAAGATGTTAATTGGTATATAAAATATATAGAAAATAAGAATAAATATGATCGGTTAATAAGACATTTTGAAAGTTTTGTTTTAATTAAAGAGAGATTGGATAAATTAACTAAAAGTACAATTCGTATATTTAATAGGTGTAATTTGGAAAATAAAATTACAAATATAAAATGGGTAGCAGATCTTCAAAAAGAAACAGAATATGTTGATATTAATAACGAAAAAACAATAATATTAAGTTATAGCCAGGTTAGTGATTTTGCTAAAATAATTATTTCTTCATTCCTTATGAATGAAGATTCATTAACTAAATTTGAAAACTATGATTTAATTAAAAAAATGGATTCAATTGATAAAAATGATTTGATTAATTATTTTTTAATGCAAGGAATAGATATAAATGATTTTTTAAATCATGTATATGAAAAGAAAATTAATTACAAAATAATATTAAAAGATGTGTATGGAATAATTGCAGATATTATGTTTATACATGGATACTATGATGCAGCATTTCATTATATACAGCAGTCTAATTTGATATATGCAACGAATGTAGAAGTACATATTTATAGAGAACGCTATGAAGAGTTAAGTAATAATAATAAAAGTTGGATACTAAATATGGAAGAACTGATTACACATATAAGTTCAGTTTTTTTGTTAGCACATGAAATTCATCATATTGAATTAAAAGATAAATTAAATATTCCGTTAAATATAGTTTATAATTGGTATTTTGTTGGCATGAATACAGCAGAAAAAGAATATAATAAAATTTTAAAGCATTTTACAAGTGGTATTTGTGAACGAAGTAGTCTCATTATTAAAGAATTAGAGGCGGGAATTGGCAAAGATAAATTTGCTCATCAGTTATTGAATGCTTGTAAGTCTGAAATAACATCATGGACAAGATTTTATAATGTATACAAAGATATAGAGAATCAGATTAATAATCAGGAAAAAGATAGTGATTTATTTCAGAATTTCGAAGAATGTTATTGCGATTTTATGGCATTGTATGATGTTTTAGAAGAAGCTGATTATCAGTTGCATGATGTTATAATTGCTATCGATTTGATATTAAAAATTCTTGTGATTCAAGAATCTAATCATATGATAAAACAAATGATAGATTTTATTGATGGAAAAACAAAAATAATAAAACAAAAATATATAGTAAGAATACAATTATTTGTAATAGGCATCTTAAATGAAATATATATAATAAAATGTAGAAAACAAAATAAAAATATGAATTCAGAAATTATAGATAATATCCCATGTTTTAATGTATTTACAAAATTTTATGGGACTGCTAATTTTGATTTTGAATTTGAAGAAGGTATACAAAGTATATTTGAAGGATTAGATGAAATACATGAGTATTACTATAAATCAGTTGTTTATACGGTTTTTCATGTTTATCAAGATGGATATGTGAATAAGGATTTTAAAGGAATGTTTGTTAAAAGTGAAATTGGAAATGAAGAAAGTATAAAAGGTGTTTTTGATTTACAATCTCTTTGTAATTCGGTTACATATAAAAAACTTGTTAAAAATATAGAAAATAACATTAAAAAATTAAAAAAGGAAAATCCTAATATTAATATAATCAAAATGGATGAAATGCTTAAAATTCTTAATATTGATGAGATTTTAAATGTATATGCTAAATTACATAAAAATCAACTATTTGAATAATGAAATATGGGAGTAAATGATATTATGGAAAAAATAACATTAGTTTTATCAAATGAAGATAAGGAATTAGAAAAAGAATTAAAAAAATTAGGATTGAATGCTGAAAAAGTAAAAAGTGAATTTTTTAATGGTACAGCAGAATTAAGTACACTGTTGATTAATGTAACACCAGAGATTGTTTCGGCATTATTGTCTATTATTATTTTATCTAAAAATAAATATAAAAAAAGTAAATTTAAATATAAGGGAATAGAGTTAGATGGATATTCACCAAAAGAAATAGAAAAAATTTTAAATATGATTGCTAAAAAAAATTGGTTACATAGTACTCATGACGAAAAAAAAAGATAAGTAACTCAAACGGCGCACATAAATTTAAGCTATGCACCTTGAAAATTCAATACCTGGCAGTTATTTGATTGTCAATGTTCAACTTTATGCAGCATATAGTTGGAATTTCAACATTACTGGAAGTGCACTCATAAATGTATCTACAAATTTGCTGATTTTCTTATCTGATAACTCGGTATTTTCTGTAAGTATTGTTCTGAATGTTTGGAACAGTATTTGAAATGCTTGTATCTAAGTGATTTCAGACATTTCACCAGAAAAGTATAAAAGAGTTCACCAAGAAACCGGTTATTAGTAAACGCTCCAACGGTTCTTTCCAGACTTAGTTGATAATAATGTGATTTTGCTTTATAGTTATTGGAGGATGGTGATATTATGAAGCAAGCATTTATACAAAATTTAGACAAGAACTTAAAATGTGTTGAATATAAAATTAAAAAAGAGAAGTTTATATTAATTGCAGAATCTATTGAAACAGATGTTAACTTATATATCGCGAATTAGAAAACATAAAGGGTTTGACAAAAGAACAATATAATGCATCTATAAAAAAATACCCTGTTTTAGGTCAGTTATATTCTCTAATTTGTGAATATCACAGAATAATTTTTTCTCAAAAAAGTGAAGAACTTGAGACATGGATAACACAGGCTTTATCATTACAGATTGATGAAGTAGAAACATATGTAAATGGACTATTGTCAGATATTGATGCAGTAAAAAATGCAATAAAATATAAGTATAATAATGGTTTAGCAGAAGGTAGCGTAAACAAAATAAAGTTAACTAAACGAATAATGTATGGTCGCAATAGTTTTGAATTATTAAAAGCTAAATTGCTACTGAATGAAATTCAAATCAACTAAGTCTGGAAAGAACCGCTCCATTGGATGGATTGGTTGCGGTCAAATATGGTATTATAAATGAGTAACTAAAACTTTTGTGAGCTAAATAAATTTTTAAGCTATAAATCAAATTTTAGGTATGAAAATTTATTACTAAAAGAGTTTAATTAAAGATATACTAAATTTTTATGAAATATAGCCGATACATTATATATAATTATGAAAGATTTAGGATGAGTCTTAGTATTGCATGGAGGCAGAAATATTATAAAAAATTATACTTAACCATCCGAAGTAATTAAATTCGGATGGTTTTTGTTTGTTAAGTAGGAAGTATGATTTGATTATTTATACACACGTTATGGAACATGTGGAAGATATACTGACATTTATGGAAGGGCATACAACGCAATAAGAAAAGAAGGGATTTTGGTATTTGCACTCCCAGATAAGGATGTCTTGTTAGAACAGAGAGTTACAAGCATTCTTAATTTTAAACATATTTTTTGGTTAGGGGAATGGTATGTGGATATTATTTTGGAAAAGTATGGATTTGAGGTTGAAGAAAAATCAAGTATGAAAATGGGCATTAGCTAATATATGTTGCAAAATATAATGCGAATAGAAAAGAAATTTCGATAACTAAGGAATTAGTCGAGAGAAACAAGGCAGACTTTCTAGACAATGTAGATTAGTATAAAAAAATGATTGCGAGATGGAATGATGTAATTTGCTCAACAAATAGGAAATGTTACTTGTTTAGAGCACACATTGCTGCACAATTTTTTGTGAGTTATGGTTTGAATATTGATCAAATAGAGGCAATATTAGACAATGACTCGTACAAACAAGGAAAGAAGGTAAGTAGAATTCAAATAGAAATATATTCGCCGCAAATAAAAAAACAAAGATACACAACGGTAATTCTTCCTAATAATCCATATAAAGAGGAGGTTAAACAGGATATTCTAGACAATATAAATGCTGATATTGAATTTTTGAAGTAGGAGTAAAATAAAGGGCTATGAATTATGAAATTTTCTAAATTGAAAAAATCAGATATCCATGCAATAATGATAAAGAAATAATTAATTCATGTGATGCATATTATGGTGACACATCTGTCATTATATAGGCGTATAGTAATGATGGAAAGCCTATTATGATAATGGATTATGAAGTGTTGGTTGCATGTGTGGTATTATGAAATTAAGTTACGAGGTTTTGCTATGAAGATTGTATATGGAGCTAAAGATAACTGGATAAGTGATGAATGGAAATTAAATGTTCTCGATCAAAACAGTGACATTTATGTAAAAAAAATTATTGCAAATAAATATATGAATACCGAATTGAATAGTGTGGAAATTGAAACAATTAACAGATGTAATAATGATTGTTCTTTTTGTCCAGTGTCAGTAAATAACGATATTAGAAGCCTGAAAATGATGGATGAAGAATTGTATTATAAAATCATTGATGATTTATCGGATATGAAATATACTGGATATATAAGTCTTTTTTCTAACAATGAGCCATTATTAGATAAAAGAATTGTTAAATTTCTGAAGTATGCCAGAGAAAAAATACCATATGCAAAGCATGCATTGTGTACGAATGGCTTATTGATCACTGAAGAGGGATATAAGGAACTTATAGAGTTATTGGATTATTTAGTGATTGATAATTATAATGATGATTTTGAAATAAATGAATCTATTAAAAAAATAATGAATATAGAAGATACTTATAGCAGATGTAATGTTACATTAAGTCTCAGAAAAAAAAATCAGGTATTGTTAAGCAGAGGTGGAAATTCCCCGAACAAAAAGAATCAATATTTATTTAAGTCAGCGTGTATTTTACCTTTTTTTCAAATGGTAATCAGACCAGATGGAAAAGTCAGCAGATGTTGTCAGGATGCTTATGGAGAAGAAACATTAGGGGATGTTTCGGTTAATAGTATAAGAGAGGTCTGGAATTCGGAGAATTACAATAGATTAAGAAAACGCATGTTAAATGTTGGAAGAACTGATATTCAGAGTTGTTCTCAATGTGATTTGTTCGGTCTAAATAATTATTATGATTCAGATTGGATTAGAGATTATACAGACGTTTTTATTGAATTAGTAAAAAAACATATTGCAGAAGGTAAAAGAATAGTTATAGTGGGTTCAAATATAGAAAGCGATGAATTTATCAGACTTTTTATGTGGAATGGAGTGTATATAGACTCTGTTATTGAGAATATAGAGCAAGTTGAAGATGACAAATTTTATATTTTTATAGAATATGACTGGAAGCAATTACTATTGTTTAAGAACAAGAATATAGGGAGCGATTACGTGGTTTTTACAAAACCATTAAGTTTTGACTATGAAAATAAAATGAAATTTCAAGGCAATAATATTATCAAATGTATTGAATCAATATATGAAAATCAGACAAAGGAAAATCTTGTGATTTTTGGAACGGGAAGTAACGCAAAGAAGCTGATTAATCAGCTTTCGTTAAATCCGAAGTTTTATGTGGATAATGATTTGAAAAAACAAGATATTAAGTTTAATGGTAAAAAGGTATATGGCGCTGAAAGCTTATATAATAAACAATATTATATAGTTGTAACACCATCTGATGATGAATCTATTATAAAGCAATTACTTGAGAATGGTATATCGAAAAATAATATTGTTCGGGGTAAAAATCTGATTAAATATATTTAATTATATTTCAAAGATGAATATATTTAAAATAAATATAATAAAAAATGCGAGGAGAGTTATGAAAATTTCATTTGAAACAGCGGGGTGGTTAAATGGAAAGTTAATATTTCCTGTATGGGATTATGATGCAATATTTTTATATGACATAATAACAGATAAAATAGAAAATTATGAAAATTATAATCTGATAGAATTTAGCAATGGCCCTAAATATGGCTCAATTGTTGTTTGGAATAATCAAATAATATTATGCCCATTATATTCGGAAGATGTAGTAATTCTACAAAATAATTCAGATTATGTTAGAAGAATAAAAATAAAGACAAGTGAATCACCTAAAGATTTGTTTTTTGAGTCGTTGGTCTATAATAATAGCCTATATATGTTTCCAGGGACATATTCTTCAATTGTTAGAATTGATCTTCAAACATATGAGATACAATACTTTAACGATATTGTAAATAAAGTAAGGAAGAAAACAAGTGGAAACTTCATACGTCACGGAATAGTTCAAATTGATAAATTTGCTTATTTTGCATGCCCTTCAATTAATAGTCTGATAAAATTTAATTTAGATACAGGTTATGGTGAATTATTAGATGTTAAGATTGAGGATAATTTAAGCTCAGTAGAGATTTCAAATCAAAGAAATAAAATTTATATTTTAACTGTGAGTGGACATTTATATATAACAGATTTGGTTTTAAATCGTTCAGAATTATTATATAAATCTACACACATATCAGATAAAATAGGATTTTCAGAAATTCAGTTTGATCAAAGAAATAATGTTATTGTAATATTTCCGTTTGAGGCAGAAAATATAAAATTATATGATATCACTAACAATGAAATGCATACGATTAAAAGTGGTGGTGAGACTTTTTGGTCTTCTCAATATAACGGAGAGATATATGCGTTTATTAATTCTGAAAATAAGTTATTGAAAATAGATGTGGCTAATAAATGTATAAAAAAAACAATTGTTTTAGATGATGATTGCGTACTCATGAAGCAGGATAAGAAATTCAAACTAAGACATAACAAATTTGCGTCAGGATATTATCAGGAAAGAGACAATAAATCATTAGAATTATATATCAAATATATTGTCTGATAAATAGGTGAAATTATGTTGGAATTGTATAGTGTATCGGAATTAAAAGAAAAATTACAGAAAGCGGACAGAATATTTATTTTTGGTGTAGGTAACAGACTGGGGTTATTTCAAGAAATGTTTTTAGACTGTAATATAAAGAATAAAATTAGAGGTGTGATAGATAATTCGGAAAAATTAAAGGGGAATATTATTAAAATATTTAATAATAGATATATAGTGTGTAGTTTAGAAGAGATTATGCACAATATCACAGAAGAATCTATAATAATCGTCACTCCGGATAGAGTATATCGCGATATCTGTTGTCAGTTAGAGATACAGCATATTATGGATAAATGTAAAGTTGTCTGTTTGACGCATACAATTGCAATAGAACACGATATTAATAGTCTAAATAAGAATATAGACTATGTATATCTAAATGATAAGCAGCAAATCCCTAAGATTATTCATTATTGTTGGTTTGGTAAAAACAGCATACCTGATAAGTATAAAAATTGGATGGAATCATGGAAAAAATATTGTCCAGATTATGAAATAATTGAGTGGAATGAAAGTAATTATGATATAAAAAAGAATAAATATATGAGGCAGGCTTATGAATCACAAAAATGGGGATTTGTTCCAGATTATGCAAGGATTGATATAATTAATACATATGGGGGGATTTATCTAGATACTGATGTGGAACTAATAAAAAACATGGATGATTTGTTGTATCAGAATTGTTTTATGGGATTTCAGCAAGATGATTTGGTTAATTTAGGGCATGGATTTGGCTCAAAGAAAGATAATGACATATTATGTGAAATGATGGAAGAATATAACAAATACAATTTTATATTGGAGAATGGAACATTAAATATGCTTCCAAGTCCATATTACCAGACGGCTGTTTTAGAAAGAAATGGTTTAAAATTAAATGGAGAGTATCAGATTATAAAAGGAAATGCAATATATCCAGAAAAAATGCTGTGTGCCAAAAGTATATATACATTTGTGATAAATACAAAGCCTTATACACATGCCATACATCATTTTGATGGATCTTGGAGTGATAGTTCCAATAAGTTATATAATATGAGTACAGAGAAAGAATTAGGAGCGTATCATTTATGGAAAAAATAGCAATTTGTGTTCCTACATTTAACAGACCGCTGGTTATACGGGAACTGATATTAAAATGCTGTAGATATTTTGAGAACTTGGATTATGATTTATATATATACGATTCAAGCGATAATGACGAAACATGGTCTGTGTGTAAAAATCTCAGATTAAATTATAAGTTTAAATATATTCATGCGGATAGGAAGATACACTCTAATGAAAAAGTCTATAAAATATATCAGGATCATAATTTGCTGGAAAACTATAATTATATATGGGTATGGTCTGATTCGATAAGGTGGTCAGAAGATATTTTATATAAGGTGAAGCGTACAGAAGATTATGATTTAGTAATATTAAATCATAGAGATAAAGAGAATATAGGTGATAAAATATATAATAATCCTCAACAGATTTTCGAAGATTTAGCCTGGGAAATGACATTGTATGGCTCAACTATTGTTAATACGGATAGAATATTAAGAGGTGTACAATGGAACAAGTATGAGAATGCATTTTTGCTCTCTGAATGTATTAACTTTTCACATATTTGTTTATATTTTGAACGAATGATGGAAGTTAAAAACATAAAAGTTTTACATTATAGTATTGATTCCTCTGAATTTACAGTTAGTTCATTAAAAGAAGAATCGGGATGGTATAATAATATATTTTTTATCTGGTGGGAATGTTGGTATAATGCAATTAATAAACTTGATGGGTACATTAATAAAGAATATGTAATTAGAAAATTAGGAATAATGTCTGGGTACTTTACAGTTAAAGGAATGTTGATATTAAGACAGAAGGGGAAATATTCTTTAAAGGTATTTATAAAATATCTAGAAAGAATTAATTATGTCACAGATATCTCTTTTTTTAAAATGTTTTTAATGGCTATTATGCCTATTAAATTAGCGTCGTATTGTTTAAAATCAAATTGTAAGAATTTGATAATTGATATAGAAACATTTCAAAAAAAGTATAACAAATTATATATATATGGATGCGGATGTAATGCAAAAATAGTTGCAAACAAATTTAAAGAATGGGGAATTAATTATGAAGGATTTTGTGTTACAATAAAAGAAAATGACTTCTTTATGGGAAAAAAAGTTGAGCAGTTTAGTTCGTCATTATTAAATGATTCTGATGTTGGAATTGTTTTAGGAATGAATAAAAAAAATTCGTGTCAGGTTATCGAAGCTTATTTTAAAGAAAATGAATTACAGAAACGTGTATTTTGTGATTTTAATGATTATTGGGAGCAGTTATTTAATGAGTGAAAAGATGGTATTATGTTTGTTGACTTATAATAGACCTGAAATAATAAATGAGTTCTTAATGAAAGAAATAGATATACTATACAAATTAAAAGTTGACTTGATATTTTATGACTCGAGTGAAACAGAAGCGACAAAAAAAATTATAGAGCATTTTCAAAAAGAAAAATATAACAATCTGTATTATAACAAAGTAGACAGTAAAGTCTCATCAAATGAAAAATTTTTCAAAGTTGCATCTGAAATAGATGAAACATATCAATATGTATGGATTAGTCATGATCATACAATTTTCAATGAACAGGCATTGAATTATATTATGAAGAGTTTAGAAAAAAAACCGGATTTTATTTACATTAGAAAACAATGTCAAGATTTTAATTGCATTATAGAATGTGACATGAATCAGTTTGCTTTAAAGGCTGCATGGCAGTTAGGAAGATTTGGAGCTGCTATAATGCGGAATGAAACATTTTTAAAAAAGGTAAAATGGGAAGAAATGTCAGAAAAATATCTTGATGAAAAAAAAATAAATTTTTCTCAAATAGGTTTATATCTTGAACAAATAAGCAATATTGGTAATCCATTAATATTAACATTAGAATTTCCGAGAGAAACTTTTTATGATTTATTCAGGTTTCAAAAGGCGAGCTGGAATGATGAAACAATTAGAATATGTTTAGAGAGCTGGGGAAGTGTTATATCTTCCTTACCAGATAAAGTCTACGATAGTAAAACTATTTTGCAGACAATTGATAAATATTTTTTATCAAGAGAAAAACTTATTGAGTTAAAAAAACAACATTTGTACAATCTAAAAATGTTTTTAAAATATAAAAAGTGGATTAAAATGATTATTCCAGAAAGGTATAATGACTTTCTGACAATTGCTTTTTTTTCGGGCGAAATATTAGAGAATATATACTCAAAAACAATAAAGCGTAGGATAAAACAATTGGTAAAAGAAGGGTATAAAATATGCGTGTTTGGAGCGGGAAAGCATGGAATTGAGTACATAGAATATCTGTCAGACAATAATATAAATATTGATGCGGTATTAGTTACAAGTAAATTTGGAAATCCAACGGAAATACATGATGCTCCAGTTGTTGATATAACAGAATATCTGCCATATAATAAAACATTTGTATATATCTGCGTGGGAGAGGAATACCAGAAAGAGGTAATTGAAAGATTACAGAAATTTGATAACTGTGACTATGAGATTTTAACATACTAATTTAGGGAGAGTTTATGCTGCAATTATTAAAGGGAACACAATTTGAGCTTGCTGATTATATCAAAAAGAATAATTATGAAGTGTATATATATGGAGCCGGAATGATTGGCAAAATTGTTATTCCCAATTTTTGCATTCAATTTGGGATTGAGAATAATATTAAAAAGTATATAGATCAAGATATTAAAAAAAATGGCAGTATTGTGAATATAAATCAGAATTGTGTTGAAATATGTAGATTAGAAAACATAAAACCAGATGTAAAAAGAAGTCTATTAATTATTTCAAATAGTGATTTTAACTCAATTGTTAATATGTTAGATTCGGATGAAAAATTTAATGGGTTAAAAACAGTAATATTTCCAGTGTTACAAACTATAGAAATTAATAATAAAAAAAATATAAAGAAGAATATTATAAAAGATTATAGTAATGATATGATTCCCAAGGTTATTCATTATTTTTGGTTTTCTAAAAAAGATATTCCGGATAATCTAAAAAAATGTATATCAAACTGGAAAAGTAAATGTTTTGGTTATGATATAGTAAGATGGGACGAGAATAATTATGATATTACTAAAAATGATTATGTAAGGCATGCTTATGAATTAGGAAAATGGTCATTTGTATCTGATTATGCAAGATTAGATATATTGTATAATTATGGAGGATTTTATCTTGATACAGATGTAGAATTGTTAAAGAGTCTAGATTCTTTAAGAAAACAGGGAGCATTTTGTGGAGTTGAGAAATGGGGGAATATCAATACAGGTGGTTGTTGCGGAGCTATAAAACATCATAAGATGATAGGTAAAATGTTGGAATATAGAGAAAATATAAAGTTTAATAAAGATGACTTCAGGATTGAAACAAATGGATTTTATGAAACAATCCCATTTTTAGAATTAGGTATGAAAATAAATAATACTGTTCAAAGAATAAATAATATGACAATTTTTTCTTCTGATTTTTTTCATCCATATGATTACATGAGTGGACAAACGGTATTGACAAGTAATACTTTTTCAATACATCATTTTGATGGTGGATGGATGAAAGAAGAATCTTTGAAAAACAGACAAAATACAGAAAAGGCTTATAAAGAAATATTAAATAGAATGTGTATCATTGATCATTGACAAAATGTTAAGAAGGGAAGAATACAAAATGAAAAAAAATATGAAAATATATATATGGGGAACGGGAAAAATTGCTACACAGTATATGGCATGTAATGAAATACCAAATGAAAATTTATGTGGATTTATTGAAACTCAAAAAAGTAAGAATATATTCTGTAATAAACCTGTTCTTACTCCTGATGATGTGGTTGATAAAGAATATGATTATATTATTGTGTGTGTATATGATTATGCAAATGAAATATTTGATTTGTGTAATCATATAGGATTGGATAAAAATAAAATTATATTATTAAAAAATTGGATGTGGAATAATGGGGAAAGTATATCATCTTTAACACCACCAATGAGATGTTGCAAAAAAATAAATGATGTTCAAGAAAATGTACAGAATGAGTTTCCGCTATTATATAATAAATATATTAAGGAAAATGATATTTTTGCAAATCAATTTATAGTTGTATCAAGGAATGGTTATGATTTGCTAGATGACAATATTTTAATATCAAAGGATGAATTTTTAAATTTAGATTACCAAAAAGATTATTTTCGATTTAGAACATTTGAATTAGTAGCAAATGAAATTTTAGACAATAATATAAAGGGAAATGTTGCTGAGTTAGGTGTGTTTAGAGGAGCATTTTCTAAGATGATAAATCTAAAGTTTCCGAATAAAATGTTATATATGTTTGATACATTTGAATCATTTGATAGAGAAGAATTTGAAAAAGAGGTTAACTTGAAAAGAGTTCCGGACACATTTTATGAAACCTTTAAACAGACTGACGAAAATTATGTGTTATCAATTATGCCTTATCCAGATAAATGCAAGATATGCAAAGGCTTTTTTCCAAAAACAACCAAAGGAGTTGAAGAGGAAAAATTTGCATTTGTATCTATAGATGTTGATTTTGAACAGTCAATATTTGAAGGACTTAAGTTTTTTTATCCTAGATTAAATAATGGTGGGATGATTTTTATCCATGATTATAATAATAGATATTTGGAAGGAGTAAAAATCGCTATTCACAGATACGAGAATGAAATTGGAGTAAAATTAAGAAAAGTTCCATTGGCAGACGAGGGAGGGACTATAGTTATAGTTAAATGAGAGGTCTAATCTTCCAGCTATGCTGGGGAGAATGGAATAGCTGGAAGCGATGAGGATATCAATAAAAAGCCTCCTGTGATATATTAAGAATGGTGTCGCGGCACTAGGAGCAGAAGGCATGAAAAAAACCTGGCACGATGCAAAACTGAGAGGACGCGGTTACAGCAGAGCTGGAGAAATCGTGGATTACGCAGAGAAAAGTGTAGGACTAACGGATGGAACCGATGCAGGCAGGGAGTGAATAATCCAGGCTGAAAGGTTCTTCCTCAATTATCGGATATATAGTATAATATATGTATCAAGATATATAAGAGTTTTACAAATGATGGAGTCTAGAAACACAATATGTTTAGATAAATTTTATCCCGAAACAGATTTGATGATAACAGATGTTAAACAACAAAAAGACAAAATTTTAATTCGGATGAAGTCGATATCCTCTGGATTCTCGGAAACGTGACGAGGTGTGCTATGGCAATTGTAATTCAAACAGATAAAAGAACTGGTATCACATATGCTTATGAAACTCAGTATCACTGGGATAAAGAGAAAAAGCAATCACGTTCCAAGCGCGTATGAGTAGGAAAGGTGGACCCGGCCACTGGTAAAATCATTCCTACTCGTGGCAAAGCCAAGAAGAAAGAAGGAAAAGCAGCCATTACAGATGCTAATAAGACAGGACCAAAACCATTTGCTCGGACAAGGCATCTTTATTATGGCGCTACTTATCTGTTTGATAAACTTTCAGAAGAACTTAGTCTCACATCTGATTTGAAGCAGTGTTTTCCGGATTCCTACAAGAAGCTTTTGTCGATTGCCTATTACCTGATACTTGAGGATAATAATCCCCTGCATCGTTTTGAAAAGTGGAACTTCACACATAAGCATCCTTACGGTGCAGATATAACTTCGCCTCGTAGCAGCGAATTCTTTGCATCAATTACCGATGAACAGGTAAATAAGTTTTTTAGGCTTTAGGGAAAGCGTCGTGTTGAAGAAGAATACTGGGCATATGACAGTACCAGTATATCGAGCTATTCCGAAACCCTTGCCCAGGTGCAGTATGGAAAAAACAAGGAAGACGATAAGCTGCCGCAACTTAATCTTTTACTTGTATTTGGCGAAAAATCCGGCATCCCTTTTTATTACCGCAAGCTGGCAGGGAATATCCCTGATTCCAAGACGGTTAAGCATCTTCTGGAGGATCTTGATATTCTGGGGTTTGGTAAAACAAAGTTTGTCATGGACAGGGGCTTTTATTCCGAGGAAAACATTAATGGTCTTTATCGCGAGCATGTGAAGTTTCTGGTTGGCACCAGGCTTTCACTTAAATTCATCAAGAAAAATCTTGATGATGTATATGACGATATTCGTATGTTTAATAACTATGATGACAGCATCGCAACTTATGGGTATACGGTTTCCACAGAGTGGGATTACATTCAGGAAAGACCCTATAAGGGCGACACGATCAGGGATAAGCGCCGGATGTACATCCACTATTATTACAGCATCGAAAAGGGTGCTGATGATGAACAGGATTTTGACAAGAGAATTGCATGTCTGCATAAGGAACTGCTTGAAAATAAGCTGGTTGAAAGTCACAAAAAGGCTTATGAACAGTTCTTCGAAGTTAAGAACACACCGAAGCGTGGACGTCAGGTTAATTACAAAGAAGATGCCATAAAAGAGGCAAGGAAGTATCTTGGTTATTTTGCTCTTATCACAAACGAAAAAATGGATGCATTTACTGCATTGCACCTTTACAGAATGAAAGATGTAGTTGAAAAAGCATTTGGCAACATTAAAGAACGTCTAAATATAAGACGTCTCCTTGTGTCGAGTGAAAAAGGGCTCGATGGAAAAATTTTCATGGAGTTTGTTGCATTGATTCTGGTTTCTTATCTTGATCATAAAATGAAAGAATCAGGCTTATATAATAAGTATACAATGCAGGCACTGCTTGATAAACTTGATATTTTGGAATGCTTTGAGGACTCAAATCATTCACTACGGATTGGTGAAATGCTTAACAAACAGGCAGAGATATATGAAGCGCTTGGGATAGAGGCACCAACTTCGTCATGTTAAGCTGAGAATCTAGGATATATGTTGCAACAGAAGATGCATCTTATTGCAGATATTTCAAAGAAAAATATCAGGACAAAGTTTATTTTACGGATCAGGAAAGATATACAACGAAAAAAGATGAACTTCTTGCAGAATTCCATGAGAAAGAAATTGATAAAAGAAGTGGATTTGATTTAGGAATGGAATATATATTGTCGATTAATTTATTATCAAAATGTAATTCATTGATAGCTTCCGGTGGCTGCAGCGGTTTAGAGGAAGCATTGAAAGAAAATGGTGGCAGATATCAGAATGTATATATTTTTGATTTGGGAAAGAATATTTAACATCAACAAAATTGGGAATAGTGGGTACGTGACAAAGAAAGGAAATACATATGCAGTTTGAATTATCAGCATCGATGATGTGCGCAAATTACGGAAATCTTGCGCAGGAAGTAAAAGCACTGGAAGAAGGCGGAATTGATTCGTTTCATATAGATATTATGGACGGAAGATACGTTCCGAATTTTGCGATGTCGCTAAATGATATGCGCTATATTGCCGGTGCGGCAACAAAACCGTTGGATGTGCATTTGATGATTGAACATCCAAACAACCACATTAATTTATTTTTGAAAAATTTAAGAAAAGGTGATACGGTCTATATTCACCCGGAGGCTGAGTATCACCCGTCAACGACCTTGCAGACGATTATTGATGCAGGCATGGTGCCGGGCATTGCGATTAATCCGGGGACGTCTGTAGAAACGGTATTGGAAATGCTGCGTATTGTAAAAAAGGTTTTGGTGATGTCTGTAAATCCCGGAAATGCCGGACAGATGTACTTGCCATATGTCGGAAAAAAGATTACAAAGCTTCTGGCATTAAAAGAGGACATGGATTTTGAAATGTACTGGGACGGTGCCTGCAGTGCCGAGCGGATTTTAGAATTTGCACCAAAGGGCATGAAAGGGTTTGTGCTGGGAACAACGCTACTGTTTGGAAAGGACAGACCTTACGGTGAAATTTTGCGGGATATCCGGGATTTGCGGCTGTAATGTAATAATATATTTTAATGCTTATTGAAAATGCACAGCCGATTGTGTAAAATATAATGATACCAGGGTCAAAAGGTCTAAAACCACATGAGCTTATTGGAGTGAAGAAAGGGGTCGTGAATGAAACTTAGTATAGAAAATTTTTCTAAAATTCCAAAGGCGGATATTCTTATAGATGGGATAACTGTTATAGCAGGAGAAAACAATACAGGGAAAAGTACGATTGGCAAGATATTATTTGCCTTATTTACTTCGCTTACAGATATTGAAGAAAAAATAAAAAATGAGCGGTTGAACGACATCAGAAAAAGCAGCAGAATTACAATTTCAAATTATATAAGTTTAATGGACAGTGCGCAAACTTCAATTTTAAGAAAATTTCGTGTGGTTATCGGAAGAAAAATTGCAGATAAAATAGAAGAAATTTTAGACAGCGGTATTGAAGTTACAGAGCAAAGTGTCCGGGAAGTTGTACAAAATACAATTAATAAGTATCAGTCGCAGGACAATGATTTAGAGGAAAGAATGTTCTATAATGACATGGTAGATGAACTTACGGATAAAATTATGGACATATTACAGACACCTGAAAATGTCATTGTGGTAGAAGCAATCTCAAGATACTTTGATGATATATTTTATGGACAGATAAATTCATTAGCACATGATATGGATAAAACAGCGGCAGTAAGTCTGGAAATTAAAGGCAGAAAAAACAGGTTGATTTTTGAAGATAATATCTGCAAATTCTTTCATGGAGAAGTGCCTATCGTCAAAAAGGCGGTATATATTGATAATCCATTTGTGGTAGATGAACTGGCTGGTTATAATGACTTGAATGTCATGCAGGAGGTATTAAAAGAGTTACTTACCGATGATTCAAACAATGATATATTAGACGGCATTATTGAAACGGTCAGAGCAAAAGAAAAACTTAGTGACATTTATAAGACGTTAAAGTCGGTGGTTGACGGTGATATTGTAATGGCACAGGATGAGCAGCTGTATTTGAAAAACGACAGTTTTGATAAGCCCGTAGCGGTTCAAAACTTGTCAACAGGGGTAAAAGCATTTGTTATTCTCAAAATGCTGATTGAAAAGGGCGCATTGCAGGAAAAGGATGTATTAGTGCTTGATGAACCGGAAATCCATCTGCATCCACAGTGGCAGGTTGCATATGCACAGTTGATTGTTTTATTGCAAAAGTATTTTGATTTATCCATTGTGGTTACAACGCACAGCCCTTATTTTATGGATGCCATTAATTTATTTTCATGTAAATATAAAGTGGATAAAAAGGTAAATTATTATTTGTCATCTGTAGAAGATGGAAAAGTGAAAATGCAGCTGGTTACGGATAATATAGATTTAATTTATAAAAAAATGGCATCACCGATAGAGGAATTAGATTCTTTGCGTTATGAATTGAATAATCAGGAGGATTAATGACAGAAGAAGATATTGAAAAATTACCGGAAATTTTAAAAGATTATATATGTACCTTGAAAAGGGCATCGTTGGACACGACGAATAAGCAATATATGTGTGAAAGTACAATAAAGGTTGTAAATTTTGACAAAATACCGAATGCATATGCAAAAGGCAGAGGGTGGAAAAGCGTTCCTAATTCTAATGATGCACTCTATATATCATTTGAGAATGGCTGGTATTTTATAGAATTTAAGAATGGTTCTATTGATAAAGCAGATTTATATCGTAAAATATATGATAGTGTTATTATGCTTTTAGAAATGAATATTATTCCTGATATTGAGTTTGTCAGAAAAAATATTGAATTTATTTTGGTATACAATTCTGAAAAATATGGAAAAATTAAGCCGTCTCCGGCAAGAGAGGCAAATTTTAATTATATACTCAGGTGTGCAGGCCAGGAAGAAAAGCTGTTTCAGGTTGAGAAACTTGAACAGTATCTGCTAAAAGAAACACATACGTATACAAAAGAACTTTTTAATGAGAAATTTGTAAAACCAATAGAAATTGCTGAAAACGCATCGGGAAGTAAAAGATAGTTGTAGGGAAGGATGAAAAATGAACACAGCACTGATTTTATCTGGCGGGGTCGGCAGCAGGCTCGGCGCGGATATGCCAAAGCAGTATATCAAAGTTGGAAACAGAATGATTTTATCATATTGCGTGGAACGCTTGTCCTTACACCCGCAGATTGATGCGATTCAGATTGTAGCACAGGAAGCATGGCGCGGACCGATTGCAGACTGCTTAAAAACTTATGACGTAAACAAAAAATTTAAAGGCTTTTCAAGTCCGGGCGAAAACCGCCAGCTCTCTATTTATAACGGACTGCGGGATATTTTAACTTATGCTGGGGCGCAGGATACCGTGCTGATTCACGATGCGGCGCGTCCGTGCCTGTCAGAAGCACTGGTTACGGCATGTATTGGCGCATTGGAAGAACATGACGGCGTACTTCCGGTGCTGCCGATGAAGGATACGGTTTATTTAAGCCGTGACGGAAAATGCGTGTCGTCTTTGCTCAACAGACAGGAGATTTTTGCAGGACAGGCACCGGAACTGTTTGTTTTAGGAAAATACTATGAAGCCAATGAACAGCTGCTTCCGCAAAAAATTTTGCAGGTCAACGGTTCGACTGAACCGGCGGTGCTTGCAGGAATGGATATTGCGATGATACCGGGCGATGAGGGCAATTATAAAATCACGACAAAGGTGGATTTGGAACGTTTCAGGGAATATATTTCGCAAAAGAGGCTATAATTGGAGGAATCATTGAAAATGAAGGCATGGGTGCTTGAAGATATCGGAAATATAAAATATAAAGAAGTATTAAAGCCGCAGATATCGGAAAATGAGGTTTTAGTGCAAGTGAAGGCGGCAGGTATCTGCGGTTCGGACATTCCGCGGATTTATCAGACCGGCGCACACCAAATGCCGCTGATTCCGGGACACGAATTTTCAGGTCAGGTGGTACAGACCGGTGAGAATGCCGATGTAAAATGGCAGAATAAGCGGGTGGGTATTTTTCCGTTAATTCCGTGCCGTAACTGCATTGCCTGTCAGAAAGGGCAGTATGAGTTGTGCAGAAATTACAGTTATCTCGGTTCCAGACGGGACGGCGGATTTGCGGAGTATGTTGCAGTGCCGGAGCGCAACCTCATTGAACTGCCGGAAAATGTTTCATATGAGGAAGCGGCAATGCTTGAACCGATGTCGGTGGCATGCCATGCACTGCGCCGTGTGAAAGTGTCACCGGACGATACGGTTGCGGTGTGCGGTCTGGGAACAATTGGCATGTTTATTGTCATGCTTTTATTGGAACGGAATGTGAAAAATCTGTTGGTAATCGGCAACAAAGCATTTCAAAAAGAAAAAATTTTAAAGCTTGGTATCAAAGAAGAACAGTATTGTGACAGTAAATGCGAAAATGCAGAAGTATGGCTGGATAAGAAGACCGGTGGAATCGGAGCGGACGTCTTTTTTGAATGTGTAGGTAAAAATGAAACCTGTTCGCTTGCAATAAATCATGCGGCACCTGGCGGAAAGGTCTGCTTAGTAGGAAATCCGTATTCGGACATGCTGCTTGATAAGCAGGTTTATTGGAAGATTTTAAGAAATCAGCTGACGGTAACAGGAACGTGGAATTCTTCTTTTACAGGAGAAGTAACCGATGACTGGCATATGATCGTGCATTTGTTAAAAGAAAAAAAGATTGAACCGGCGCAGTTTATTTCACACCGTTACAGACTGGAAGAATTAAACCGGGGCTTTGAAATTATGCGGGATAAATCAGAAGATTATATTAAAATTATGGCGGTTACGGGATAAGCGGCTAAAGTGGATTTGAAACATTTCAGGCGGACAGTAAAAATGGATTGGGCGAAAGAGGCAGAGCAGATGAAAGAAATTTCAATGGATTTTTTCAGGGATGAGGTAAGAAACGGATTTTTTATTCCGACAGCGGTAAAACAGGTGTGGGCGGCGCAGTTACAGGTGTTGGATGTAATTGAAACAATTTGCAGAAAGCATGACATTACGTATTTTGCGGACTGGGGGACGATTCTTGGAACCGTGCGCCACGGCGGCTATGTGCCGTGGGACGATGATATGGATATCTGCATGAAAAGAGAGGATTACACGCGGTTTAAAGAAGCCGCAAAGACAGAACTGCCAAAGGATTTCCGGATTCATGATTATGAACATCAGGAAGACCATTGGCTGTTTTTGTCGCGCGTTGCCAACAGCGTCCATATCAATTTTGAGCCAGAGCATATGAAACAGTTTCACAACTTTCCGTACATAGCCGGGATTGATATTTTTGTACTGGATTACCTGTACAAGGATGAACAGCAGGAAAAACAGCGCTGTGAGGAAGTTAAACACATTATCGCGGTTGCGGACAGCATTATTGCGGGAGAGATTGCACAGCCGGTAAAAGAAGCCAATCTGATTCAGCTGGAAGAGAAATATCATAAAACTTTCAACAGAAAACTGGACAACCGTCATATGGGAATTGAATTGTACCGTCTGGCAGAGGAACAGATGGCGCGTGTGCCAAAAGAAGAATCTGACCGCATGGCACAGATTTTTCCGTGGGGCTTATTAGGAAACCGCGGACAGGATAGAGAGTATTATGAGAAATTTGTGCGCCTTCCGTTTGAAAATACGACAATGCCGGTGCCTGCCGACTATCACAGGATTTTAAGCGGTAAATACCATGATTATTTTAAAATCCACAAGGTCTGGAGCGGACATGATTATCCGTATTTTGAAGGACAGCGAAAAAATCTGCAGGCGGTTGCGGACTTTAAACTGCCGGAATTTACATTTGATAAGGCAATGCTGCGCCAAAATGCCGGAAAAAGGGATAATCAGGACACTATGCAGAACATTGCCGCAGAAGCGCTGTCAAATATCGAAAAATTACACAATGCATTTTTGGCGGAAATATCGCGTAAAACGGCGGGTGCAGAGCAGGCAGATAGTGTGGCACAGCTGCTGGATATGCTGGCACAGTGTCAGAGTGTGGCAATTGATCTTGGCAATTTCATTGAGCAGATGAAAGGTGAAGAAAATCTGTCTGCAAAAGCTTGTGTTGCAGCACTGGAAGAATATTGCGAGAAGATTTTTGATGTTTATAATAATTTGCCTTTAGCTGTGGAGCGGGAGAAAGAAGATTTTCAGAAGTTATGTGCGGCATTGAATCAGGCATTTGTTCAAATGAAGCAGACGGTTGAAAATGAAATTATCCATAAAAAGCTGGTTGCATTTTTGCCGGACAACCCAAAACGCTGGAAAGAAATGCAGGCGCTATATGATTATTACAGACAGCAGGAAAATACAGAAGTCTGCGTAATTCCACTGCCGCTGTTTGCCAAAAATCTATATGGGGAGATTGTGGCAGGGCAGGACGAATACGATAAGAATGATAAGAGGGGCGAATACCCGGCTGATTTGAATATCATTGCGTGGCATACAGTTCAGATGCAGTCGTATGAATTTGCGGCGATAGTGATTCAGAATCCGTATGATGCCGAGAATCCGTATTTGACGGTTCCGCCGGCGTATTATGCAAAACAGCTTCAGCAGTATACAGACTGTCTGATTTATATGATGCCGCAGGGGGTCAATGATTTTACGGAAAATGATATTACCGATATATATGGGCTGAAATACAGTCTGACTGTGCCGGGCGCGATGTATGCCGATAAAATTTTAATCGAATCGGGTGCGATGAAGGAACTGTTTGTAAATCATCTGACCGCATTTGCAGGCGAAGATACAAAAGAGGTCTGGGCTGATAAAGTGATGACAATTTCTGCATTTTCAGGTGAGAGTGCGCAGACCGGACAGCCTGTTCAAAACGGTCAGTGCGGTCAGACACCGCCGAAAAAAAAGCTGTTATACTGCATTGGTGAAAATGAATTTTATGAAAATGCGGAGATGGCAATCAATAAAGTAAAAGAACGTCTGAATGTTATGACACAATATCCGGAATCCTTAAAAGTTGCAGTCTGCCTGTATCCGTATGATATTGCAGCGTGGGATATCTGCACAGGGCAGGAAAAAGATATGCTTGTACAGGTATTAAAGGAATACCAGAAGAATAAAGGAATTGAGTTATTAACGAAGAATGTTTTTGATATAAACGGTATAGATGATATGACAGCTTATTACGGCAGTCCATCCCCGCTCATCTGTCGGTTTGTACAGCAGCGTAAACCGGCGATGGTGTCGGAGGAGCAGTAGTAGAAAATCAAATTGAGATATGCTATAATATGCGCAAGTTACAATAGTATTGCAATATCAGGAGAGTGAACCGATGAATCAAAAAGCCATTTCGATAGGGATAGAATCTTATAAAGAAATTGTAGATAGACCATATTATTATGTTGATAAAACTCTGTTAATAAAGGATTTATTGGATAATGGTACATTAGTGAGTTGCTTCACCCGGCCGCGCCGTTTTGGCAAGACACTGGCATTGAGTATGTTAAAAACATTTTTTGAGCTGGAAATGGACAGCAAAGGAAATGTAATTGATAATAGCCATTATTTTGAGGGAATGAAGATTGCAGAAGCTGGTGAATGCTATATGAATCAGCAGGGGAAATATCCGGTGATATCACTTTCGTTAAAATCAGCAAAACAGCCGGATTTTGATATGGCATATCAGTGCATGATTCAGGATATTGCTTATGAATATGACAGACATCGTTACGTATTGCTTGGAGAGGCACTGTCTGATGCAGATAAAGCAATTTATACCAGCATCATGGAGAGAAAAGGCGAAAAGGCACAGTATGCAACGTCATTGAAGTTTTTAGCGGAATGTTTGAAAAAATACCATGGCAGGAATGTAGTGATATTAATTGATGAGTATGATGTGCCGCTTGAAAATGCATATTTCAGGGGATTTTATAATCAAATGATTGATTTTGTCCGTTCCTTATTTGAATCAGCATTAAAGACGAATGACAGTCTGGAGTTTGCGGTAATTACAGGGTGTCTTAGAATCAGCCGGGAGAGCATTTTTACAGGATTGAATAATCTTGAGGTAATTTCTGTGCTGAATGAGAATTATTCAGAGTATTATGGCTTTACTGAATCCGAAGTGAAAGAAATGTTAAGAACTTATGGATTGGAAGAAAAATTACAGGAAGTAAAGCAGTGGTATGATGGATATTTGTTTGGCAATACCGAAGTATATAATCCATGGAGTGTTATTAATTATGTGAAAAATGGTATTTCAGGCAGCCGTTCATTTCCGCAGCCGTATTGGTCAAATACTTCGTCGAACAGTATTGTACGTGAATTAATAGATCATGCGGATTTGCACGTAAAAAAAGAAATTGAAGAACTCATAGCAGGCGGGACGATAGAAAAACCGGTACATGAGGATATTACGTATGAGGATATCCATAAAACACAGGATAACCTGTGGAATTTCTTATTTTTTACAGGATATTTGAAAAAAACTGATGAGCGCTTCGAGGTTGATACGAGTTATCTGACAATGACAATACCGAATGAAGAAGTGCGATTTATATATAGAAATAATATTAAAGAGTGGTTTGAAAATAAACTTAAAAATACAGATTTGAATGTTTTATATAATGCAGTGCTAGATGGAAACTGCACTGTATTTGAAGAACAGGTAAACAATCAGCTGGCAGAAACAATTAGCTATTATGATTATGCCGAGAGTTATTATCATGGATTTTTGTGCGGCTTACTGAAAGGCTGTAACCGGTATGCAACGATTTCTAACAGGGAGAGCGGGAATGGGCGCCCGGATATAGTGCTTGCGTATCCGTCGGCGAGAGGGCCGGTTATCATACTGGAATTAAAGGTTGCAAAGCGGTTTCAGGAACTGGAAGCCGGGTGTGATGCGGCATTAGAGCAGATAGAACAGCAAAATTATGCCGCATATTGGGAAAATGAAGGCTATACCAGCATTACAAAGTATGGCATATGTTTTTATAAAAAAGAGTGCATGGTAAAGAAATTTTCCCTCTAAAAAGGAGCCCCCATGATCAACAAAATTCTAATCTATACAACCCGACAGTTATGCTACCACAGCGCCGGATTTTTTGCGGCGCAGCTGGCAGATGCACTGGAAAATGCAGGGTATCAATGTGAATTGTGCGAAATCCCGGAAGATGGCATCGCGGGAGAAATGCGTGAGCAGGCAGTACCGGCAAAAGATACGGCGGGGGAGATTTCGCCGCAGGCAGCAGCCGTGCTGGAGCGTTATATCGGAAAGGAATACGCGGCGGTCATTGACTTTAATTCCAAGCTGCCGCGGCTGATGTGCGATGATGACACCTATTATCTGGACACCATTCAGGCACCGTTTTTTAACTACATTTTAGACAATCCACTGTATCACCATGCAACACTGCAATGTCCGTTACAGCGGTATCATGTGCTTTTGGTCGATGAAGAACACGCCGCCTATGTACGGAAGCATTATCCGCATATTCAGGGTGCGCATATGCTGTCGCTTGGTGCCAATGAAGCGGTTATCGGAAAGGCATTTGAGCAGAAGCAGGAAAATGTATTATTTATGGGGACATACCGCAGCCCGGAAATATATCTGGAGCAGATTCGTAGTCAGGATACACAGGCGCAGAAAGAAATGCTGCAAATGATTGAGCGGATTCAGGCAGAGCCGGATTTATCGGTGGAACGCGCATTAAGAGCTGTTTTGGAAGAACAGGATAGAAAAATTTCAGAAGAAGATTTTGCATTGCTGATGAATACATACTATCCGGTGGAAATGTATCTGCGCAATTATGACCGGGAACAGCTGGTGACGGCACTCGTCCGTGCAAAAATTCCGGTAAGAATTGTAGGTGACTGGTGGGAGCGGTACGCATATGCCGCTGCGCCGAATCTGCAATTGGAGCAGCCGGTTGCATTTGACCGTTCATTTGATAAAATTGCGGGAAGTGCCGTGATAGCGGATTCGTCCCCGTTTTTTAAAATGGGAATCCATGACCGTGTGTTTGCGGGCATGGCAAATCATACAGCGGTTCTGACTGATGAAAGCCCTTACAGAAAAAAAGTCTTCGAAACAGGACAGCATATCCTTGATACGGACTGCCCGGTTGTTTTGTATTCACCGGCAAATCCACAACAGGCATGTGATATGGCAGAAGAATTGTTGATAAACCGCGGCAGGCGTAAAGACCTTGTGGATAAAGCGTATGAAATGTATCAGAAAGAATTTACATGGAATAAAGTAGCGGAACGATTTGTAAAGCTTTTGACAGAATAATTTACAAGAACCTTTAATAAGTGTTATAATAAAACACAAATGATATCAGGGTCAAAAAGTCTAAATCCACATGAGCTTGCTCATAGTTTTGTGTTTATGACCCAGACATCACATAAAGGTATGTGATAAAAATACATTGTCGGAGGACGGATTATGCAGGATACGAATTCGATTTACGGGCTGTTAAAAGAAAGCGCAGAAAAATATGCCGGGAAAACAGCCGTTTTATATGATACATTTGCAGGAAGCTATGAAAAGCTGTTTCGGGATGTGACCAATAAGGCAATTCATTTGCAGCATTTTGAGGGGAAGCGGGTTGCACTTTGCGGACCGTCATCATACCGGTGGATTGTCAATTTATTTGGTATTATTCTGGCGGGAAAAGATGTTGTGCTGGTGGACTCCTTTCTGCCGCATAAGGAACGGGAAAGCCTGCTGGAAAAAGTAGGGGTGGATTACATTTTATCTTCTACCAATCAGTACATCCTTGCAGACAGTCATGCCATCATGATACCGGGGGCAGAAAAAGATGATGTTGAGGGAGAATATAATCCGCAGACACCGGAAGGAAACGTATTGGTATTTACGGCAACAGATAAAGAATCTGATAAAGCGGTTGTGCTGACCACACAGAATCTGATGTATACGGTGAATGCAATGAATCATCACTGCTATTGCAGCGAGCATGACAGAGTGCTGGCACAGACTATGCTGTTTCATATTTTCGGACTGGTTTACAGTCTGTTGTGGCCGCTGGCAAACGGCGCGTGTGTATGTGTCGGACGTGGACTGCGTCATATTGATGCTGAAACCTATTATTACAAGACAACGATTCTGCCGGGTACACCGTCGATGATTGAATATTTAAAGAGAATCAAGGCATTTAATCCGGAACTGCGTACCATTGTAATCGGCGGCGCACCGAGCAGCTATAAGTTATTTGAAAATTTAAAAGACCGGAATTACAACGTGTATACAATATATGGCATGGCAGAGTGCAGCGGTGGCATTGCGGTGAACCGTGAAATGGACGGCTCATATGAATTATATGATGATGAGGCAGTACAGTTAGGTGCAGACGGAGAAATTTTAGTCGGCGGGCACTGTGTAATGAAAGAGTACGACAAAGATGAACAGACGACAAAAGAAGTTTTAAAAGATGGTATGTTCCATACCGGTGATTACGGCAGGATGAACTGCCATGGCAGACTGGTAATTACAAAGAGAAATCCGGGCGTACTGCAGCTGCCAACCGGTGAAAAAATCTGCCGCCGGGTAATTAATGAGGAAATTACGGCAATTCACGGTGTTGCGGAAAGCTATCTGACAATGGACGGGGACAAGCTCACCATTGTAATCGTACCGATTGATAAAGAGATGACAGCAGACCGTATGAAGAAAAAGATTGACAAATACAATGAAAAGAAAGGATATCGCTGGGAAATCCAGAAAGTCATTGTATTAAAGCAGAATCTGCCAAAGCTTGAAAATGGTCAGGTGGACGGTGAAGCAATTCAGGAAATGTTAGAAACGGGACAATATTAATGATAAAAAGGGACAGAAAAGATTAGCAGGTCACATGACACAAGCTTACTTTTCTGTCCCTTTTGGTGTATCAACCATACCGGATTGAAGCCGTACAATGATAATAAATTTATTTTTTATGACTCTGCATTAATTGATAGTAACGGGGTTACAGATAACCGTCAAAAATCATGCCGGTATAGGCGGATAAATTATAGGGGTCATTTGTCGGGCGGAGCGGGTTTTTATAGGCGATAATCTTATTGTTGACATAATCCATCGGATTGAGTGAAATGTCTTCCGCTTTTTTCTGAACAGCCTGTTTAAAGGCATTCAGACCTGAAAAAATGTCGCCTAATGTGCCGTTATCTGCGGCAGAAATAATGGCATCACGGTCAACGGCAATCGTACCGTTATCGGTAACGCTTAACCCGTTTTCATTTAAAAGGTGGTTGTAAGATTTTGCAATGCCTGCAAAGTCCTTTTTTAACTTTTCATTTCCTTCAAAATGTTCGTTGGCATCATTGGCTGTTACCGAAATCAAGTTGTTATAGCCGCCGATTAATTCGCCGATACTGTCGGCAATTGCATCGGTGTCGGTATTCATGCTGATGGTGACAGGCGCTTTGCCGGTTGTATCAAAAAAGGTCAGTACATAATTATTATCAATTGTCACCTCATTTGAAACAGAGGTGGCAGTTGTTCCGTTTACAGAATATACAGCATTTGCCGGATACTGTGTCACGCGGTCCAGACCCAGTGTAGATACCAGTTCGGTATTGGAATCGGAAGCATCTGAGGAATTCTGGGACTGGATATGGAAAATCGTCGGAGAAATTCCCCTGATGCCTGTTGCATCGGATGTGATGGAAATAGCAGAGTTGCCAAGACCATCCGTTAAAAGCTGTGCGTTTAACCCGATATCAGCCTGGTTAATCAGACGTGCAATCTTTTGCTGGGTATCGGTTACGGTGTCAGTAGCGTTTACGCCGAACTCAAACTGATATGTCAAATCCTGCACCTGCAGATCAAATGAGTACTCACCTGCTGCAAACGGCTTAGAATTTGGCTGTAAGAAGTTGCCGGTGTTTGTCTGTGGACAGGCAAGCTGTGAAACGGTAACTTCAAGCGGTTCATAATCCTGCACGCAAGAATCTCCGATATATTCGGCATCGATGACCTGCGGCGAACTGGATGTTGCAGAACGTTTGTATGTAATGGAATCTGTGGATTCATCGGAAAGCTCATCTGCAATCTGGCTTAATTCCCGTGCATTTTCTTTTAAATCAATAGCATATTTTAATGCCGCGTCAGAAAAATCAATCTTATAAGAAGGAGTCTGACTGTTGATTTTTTGTAATCTGCCAAAGGTGCTTTTGAGCTGGGCCTTTGAATGGGTATCATATTTAGAATACTCTCTGTGACCGTACTGGGCGGCATAGTAGTTATAAACCGAATTGATCATCGTCACGAACCTCCTTGTCTGCAATAATCTATATCTCGTGTATTGTGGTTATTAGTGGTAAGCTGTGAAGTTACAAAAACTATAATAGACAGCTTTACGTAAAAAAGCTGAATGTCCCGTTGGAAAATCCGTTTTCCATGTGGGGCATTTGTAAAAAAAGCAATTATCTAAAATGATTGGATAATATTATATACTAATATATTCGGAATGTCACGCAGTTTCTTTAAGGAAAATTTAAAGATTTGGATTAAAAAATTTGTCAAAAAAGATATTGACGAGTGCCTGTTTACTATGATAAACTAGAACGGCTATGGAAGCGGTCTTTTTTTTATGCCTAAAAAAGAACCAATTGGTGTAGAATCTCATACACCTACAAAAATTTAACGAAAATTGGAGGTGGAAGTTGTGCGCGTTAAGATAACATTGGCATGTACAGAGTGTAAACAGCGTAATTACAACACTACGAAGGATAAGAAAACTCATCCGGACAGAATGGAAACAAAGAAGTACTGTAAGTTCTGTAAATCACACACATTACACAAGGAAACCAAGTAATTTGGAGCAGTGAGGTAAAAGCTATGGGTGAAACTGTTAAAACAAAAAAACAGAAAAAAAGCTGGTTCAAAGGTTTAAAGGCTGAGTTCAAGAAAATTGTCTGGCCTGACCAGAAGTCACTTACAAAGGAAACTGCTGCGGTTGTGATTGTATCCGTTGTAGTCGGTGTAATCATTTCAGTAGTGGACTTGATTGCCCGCTTTGGTATCGAATTCTTGGTGAAGTAAGGAAAAGGTGATTAGATGGACGAAGCAAAATGGTATGTTGTCCACACTTATTCCGGTTATGAGAATAAGGTAAAGGCAAACATCGAAAAAACAGTTGAAAACAGAAATCTTCAGGACCAGGTTCTCGAAGTCATCGTTCCGCTTGAAACGGTTGTTGAAGTAAAGAACGGTGCAACAAAGTCTGCCCAGAAGAAGATGTTCCCTGGATACGTACTCATTAACATGGTGATGAACGATGACAGCTGGTATGTTGTCCGCAACACCCGAGGCGTTACAGGATTTGTAGGTCCGGGATCCAAACCGGTACCGCTCACTCCGGCTGAAATTAAATCACTTGGAATTACCCTTCCGGGAACTGAGGCTCCAAAGCCGGTTGTCCAGTTTGCTGGTAAAGTTGGTGACCAGGTAATGATTCTTTCAGGAGCATGGGAGAATACAGTTGGGGAAATTACAGCAATTAATGACGGCAAGCAGTGCCTGACCATTAATGTAGAAATGTTCGGCCGTGAAACACCGGTTGAGATTGGTTTTACAGACGTAAAACTTATGTAACAGAAAGCTTAAGCAGCTGCTTATGGGCATATAGGCAGTGAGGCATAAGCGTGGGAGATTGAAGCGGCAGATTTAAATCAGCCGTATCTTTCGCCAATTACCACATAATATTTAGGAGGTGCCTAAAATGGCAAAGAAAGTAACAGGTTATATCAAATTACAGATTCCTGCCGGCAAAGCTACACCGGCTCCACCAGTTGGTCCAGCTCTTGGTCAGCATGGTGTAAACATTGTAGAGTTTACAAAGCAGTTCAATGCAAAGACAGCAGATCAGGGAGATTTAATTATCCCGGTTGTTATCACAGTATATGCTGATAGAAGTTTCAGCTTTATTACAAAGACTCCGCCGGCAGCAGTTCTTTTAAAGAAGGCTTGCAACATTAAGTCAGGTTCTGGTACACCAAACAAGACAAAGGTTGCAAAGATTTCTAAGGAAGAAATCAAGAAGATTGCTGAATTAAAGATGCCAGACTTAAATGCTGCATCTATCGAGACTGCTATGTCTATGATAGAAGGAACAGCAAAGAGTATGGGAATCGTTGTAGAAGATTAATTGATTCATATTAATTTGATATATGTGGGAGGAAAGCAAGTCCCTTCCGATATTACCACTAGGAGGTTTTTTGATAATGAAAAGAGGAAAGAAATACGTTGAAGCGGCTAAGTTAATCGACCGCGCAACATTATATGAAGCTACAGATGCAGTTGCTCTTGTAAAGAAGTCTGCAGTAGCAAAATTTGACGAAACAATTGAAGCTCATATCAGAACAGGTTGTGATGGACGTCATGCTGATCAGCAGATCAGAGGTGCAGTTGTTCTTCCACACGGAACAGGTAAGACTGTTAAGGTTTTAGTTTTCGCTAAGGGTGCTAAGGCTGAAGAAGCTGAAGCAGCAGGCGCTGATTTCGTAGGCGGTGAGGAACTGATTCCTAAGATTCAGAATGATAACTGGTTCGATTTTGATGTTGTTGTTGCAACACCTGACATGATGGGCGTTGTTGGTCGTCTGGGACGTGTACTCGGTCCTAAGGGCTTAATGCCAAACCCGAAGGCTGGTACAGTTACAATGGATGTAACAAAAGCTGTTAATGATATCAAGGCTGGTAAGATTGAATACAGACTTGATAAGACAAATATCATTCACGTGCCAATTGGTAAGGCTTCATTCACTGAAGACCAGTTAGCGGACAACTTCCAGGCTATTATGGATGCAATCGTTAAGGCAAAGCCTTCAACATTAAAGGGTCAGTATTTAAGAAGTGTTGTACTTACTTCTACAATGGGTCCTGGTGTTAAGGTCAGCACAGCAAAATATGTTGGCTAATTTGTAAAAAACGGTTGACAACCTATATATGAAGATAGTATACTATCATTTGTTTGTGTGATACATCACACAATGCAATATTTTGCCTAAGACAGCAGGTCCCCATCCGGGGTTAAAGGTTATTCGCCTACCGAGGATTATGAAATGCGGCAGACAGACAGTCTGCGGTATATTAAGACATGAATCTACGTCCTCTGAAGTCTTGTGCTTTGGAGGACTTTTTTATGAATTGGGCAGAATTTATCCCTCTGGTGGGATACAAATCTAACAGGAGGTAACAAATTCATGGCAAAGGTAGAACTTAAAGCACCTATCGTAGACGAAATTTCAGGACACTTAAATGGCGCACAGGGCGTTGTTTTAGTTGACTACCGTGGCTTAACTGTAGAGCAGGATACACAGCTTCGTAAGCAGTTAAGAGAAGCCGGTGTCGTTTACAAGGTATATAAGAATACTTTAGTAAAGAGAGCTATCGCAGGTACAGAATTCGAGCCAATGACAGATATGCTTGAAGGACCTACAGCAATTGCTATCTGCACTACAGATGCAACAGCTCCGGCTAGAATCCTTAGCAACTTCGCTAAGACAGCTGAAGCTCTTGAATTAAAGTGCGGTGTTGTTGAAGGAACATACTACGATGCAGCTGGCATTCAGACAATTGCTTCTATTCCGTCAAGAGAAGAACTTCTCAGCAAGTTCCTTGGAAGCATCCAGTCACCTATTACAAACTTTGCACGTGTTATTAAGCAGATCGCTGAAAAGAACGAAGAAGTTGCTTAATTTCCGTGTCCGGATACAAAACGTATCCATGGAAATGTTGAACAGAGTCTGTACGGATACCGTATGGACGGTCCGGGCAGCAGCCCAATAATATAAAAGGAGAGTAAATAAATGACTACACAGGAAATCATTGAAGTTATTAAGGGATTATCAGTATTAGAATTAAACGATTTAGTTAAGGCTTGCGAAGAAGAATTCGGCGTATCTGCAGCAGCAGGCGTTGTTGTTGCAGCAGCAGGTGCTGGCGCAGCAGCAGGTGAAGAAAAGACAGAATTCGACGTAGAACTTACAGAAGCTGGCGCTAACAAGGTTAAGGTTATCAAGGTTGTTCGTGAAATCACAGGTCTTGGCTTAAAGGAAGCTAAGGAAGTTGTTGATGGCGCACCTAAGGTTGTTAAGGAAGGCGCTTCTAAGGAAGAAGCTGAAGAAATTCAGAAGAAGCTTGAAGCTGAAGGCGCTAAGGTTACTCTTAAGTAATTTTACCCACAACAGTATCAATATAAAATTAAGAACCGGATTCCTGCGGGAGTCCGGTTTTTTACGTTATAGAAATACTGTACGGCAGCGGTGTAATTCGTGAAAATGAATTTACTTTCAATTCTGAAAATGTTATAATATTCATAATTATGCGCGCAAATGTAATAAAAAGGAAAAACTGGTAAAAATTATCATGTATAGTGCTTGACAGACAAGTGACTGTATGCTATTATGGACAATGCACTATTGTGTATGCTTATGCTTTTTTATTGCATTGCATATTAAAAATATCAGATTTTATATAAAAATAAACACAAGGGGTGAAACGTCAATGGAGAAAAACAGAATGCGTCCGGTCAAGGCAGGCAAGAGCATGAGAATGAGCTATTCAAGACAGAAAGAAGTTCTTGAAATGCCGAACCTTATTGAAGTTCAGAAGGACTCTTATCAGTGGTTCCTGGATGAAGGGTTAAAAGAAGTTTTTGATGATATCTCTCCAATAGCAGACTACAATGGCAGATTGAGTCTGGAATTTGTTGACTTTGCTTTATGCGAAGATGATGTCAAGTATTCTATTGAAGAATGTAAGGAAAGAGATGCTACATATGCAGCACCTCTGAAGGTAAGAGTAAGACTCCACAATAAGGAAAGTGAAGATATCAGCGAACATGAAATTTTCATGGGCGACCTTCCACTTATGACAAAGACGGGAACATTCGTTATCAACGGAGCAGAACGAGTTATCGTCAGCCAGCTGGTACGTTCACCAGGTATCTATTACGATATCCAGAAGGATAAGTACGGTAAGATTTTCCTTTACAGCTCACAGGTTATCCCAAACCGTGGTGCATGGTTAGAGTATGAAACAGATGCCAACGATGTGTTCTATGTTAAAGTAGATAGAAATAAAAAGGTTCCTGTAACCGTGCTGATTCGTGCACTCGGTTTCGGAACAAATGCTGAAATTATTGATATTTTCGGCGAAGAACCAAAGCTTCTTGCTACAATGGAGAAGGATACTTCTACAAACTATCAGGAAGGTATTTTAGAGCTTTATAAGAAGTTAAGACCGGGTGAACCGTTATCTGTAGATAGTGCGGAAGCGCTGATTTCAGGTATGTTCTTTGATCCGAGAAGATATGACCTTGCAAAGGTGGGAAGATATAAGTTTAATAAGAAGCTTTCTTTCAAGAGCAGACTTTCAGGACATATCCTTGCAGATGATGTTGTGGATACACAGGGCAATGTCATTGCACAGGCAGGCGATAAGCTTGACAGAGAAACAGCACAGGCAATTCAGGATGCAGCGGTTCCGGCAGTTTTCTTAAATGTAGATTTAAGAAACAGTGACGGTACAATTACAACAAAGAGAGTAAAAGTGCTGTCTAACATGGCAGTTGATATTACAAAATGGGTTGATATTTCAAAGGAAGAAGCAAGAAAACTCGGTGTTACAGAAGCTGTATTCTTCCCTGTACTTAGCCAGATTTTAGCTGAAAATGAATCACTTGAAGAAATCAAAGAAGCAATCTGCAAGAACATTGCCGATCTGATTCCAAAGCACATTACTGTAGAAGATATTATTGCTTCTATTAATTATAATATGCACCTTGAATACGGCGTTGGTACAAAGGATGATATTGATCACCTTGGTAACAGACGTATCAGAGCGGTCGGCGAACTGTTACAGAACCAGTTCAGAATCGGTATTTCCAGAATGGAAAGAGTTGTCAGGGAAAGAATGTCCACACAGGACTTAAGCGGTATTTCTCCGCAGTCGCTGATTAACATTAAACCGGTTACGGCAGCGATTAAGGAATTCTTCGGAAGTTCCCAGCTGTCACAGTTCATGGATCAGAATAACCCGTTGTCAGAAATTACGCATAAAAGGCGTCTTTCTGCATTAGGACCGGGTGGTCTGTCAAGAGATCGTGCCGGTTTCGAGGTTCGAGATGTTCACTATACACATTACGGAAGAATGTGTCCTATTGAAACACCTGAAGGTCCGAACATCGGTCTGATTAACTCACTTGCATCTTATGCAAGAATTAACGAATATGGTTTTGTAGAGGCACCGTACCGTCTGGTAGACAGAACCGATCCAAAGAATCCGCGTGTTACCGATGAAGTACAGTACTTTACGGCTGATGAAGAAGATGATTATCATGTAGCACAGGCGAATGCGGAAATTGACGAAGAAGGACATTTCGTTAAGAATACTGTATCCGGCCGTTACAGAGAAGAAACTTCTGAATTTGACAAGACACAGATTGAATTAATGGATGTATCGCCAAAGATGGTATTCTCTGTTGCGACATCCATGATTCCGTTCCTTCAGAACGATGACTGTACACGAGCACTGATGGGTTCCAACATGCAGCGTCAGGCCGTACCGCTTCTGATGACAGAAGCACCGGTTATTGGTACAGGTATTGAAAATAAGACAGCAAGAGACTCAGGTGTCTGCGTTGTAGCAGAAGCAGACGGTGAAGTTCTTTTGTCTGAATCTGATAAAATTATTGTAAGAGAAGATGACGGCAAGGTACATGAGTATAAGCTGACAAAGTTCTCAAGAAGTAATCAGAGCAACTGCTATAACCAGCGTCCAATCGTATTTAAAGGTGACAAGGTGAAGGAAGGCGATGTTATCGCAGATGGTCCTTCTACACAGAATGGTGAAATTGCATTAGGTAAGAACCCGTTAATCGGTTTCATGACATGGGAAGGTTACAACTACGAAGATGCTGTATTATTAAGTGAACGTCTGGTGCGTGATGATGTATACACTTCTATCCATATTGAAGAATATGAAATCGAAGCCCGTGATACAAAGTTAGGACCGGAAGAAATCACAAGAGATATTCCTTCCGCAAGCAGTGATTCTATCAAGGATCTGGATGAAAACGGTGTGATCCGCATCGGTGCAGAAGTACGTGCCGGAGATATTCTGGTTGGTAAAGTAACACCAAAGGGTGAAACAGAACTGACAGCCGAAGAAAGACTGCTTCGTGCAATCTTTGGTGAAAAGGCAAGAGAAGTAAGAGATACTTCATTAAAGGTACCTCATGGTGAATATGGTATCGTTGTGGCAGTGAAGACATTTACAAGAGAAAACAGCGATGAACTGGCACCGGGTGTCAGCAAGTCTGTCCGCATCTATATTGCACAGAAGAGAAAGATTTCTGTAGGTGATAAGATGGCCGGCCGTCATGGTAACAAGGGTGTCGTTTCCAGAGTTCTCCCTGTGGAAGATATGCCATTCCTTCCAAACGGACGTCCGCTTGATATCGTCTTAAACCCTCTGGGTGTGCCTTCACGAATGAATATCGGACAGGTGCTTGAAATCCATTTAAGTCTTGCAGCAAAGGTGCTTGGCTTTAACATTTCTACACCGGTATTCGACGGTGCAGACGAAAATGATATTATGGATACACTGGATATGGCAAATGACTATGCAAATACACCTTTTGACGATGAAGAATTACAGCGTGAAAAGGCAGCTGCACAGGAAAATGGCGAAGATTATCCGGAAGATATGGTAACATTTACAGATAAATATAAAGAACTGCTGAATCCTGACGTATTCCAGTATCTGAGTGACAACAGAGCACACAGAGAAGAATGGAAGGGTGTTCCGATCGGACGTGACGGTAAGGTAAGACTGCGTGACGGACGTACAGGTGAATATTTTGACAGTCCTGTAACAATCGGTTTCATGCACTACTTAAAGCTCCATCATCTGGTTGATGATAAGATTCATGCACGTTCAACAGGTCCTTACTCACTTGTAACACAGCAGCCGCTCGGTGGTAAAGCACAGTTCGGTGGACAGCGTTTCGGTGAAATGGAAGTTTGGGCACTGGAAGCTTACGGTGCATCATATACATTACAGGAAATCCTGACGGTGAAGTCCGATGATGTTGTAGGACGAGTTCGTACTTACGAAGCAATCATCAAGGGTGAAAATATCCCTGAACCGGGTATTCCGGAATCCTTCAAGGTACTTTTAAAGGAACTCCAGTCCCTGGCATTAGACGTAAGAGTGCTTGATAAGGATAACAATGAAGTGAAACTGCTTGAAAGCTCTGAATACGAAGTAACTGACTTCAAGAAAGTTCTTGATGATGGCAGATACAGACGTGACAGCAGAGAAGAGGAAGCAGAATATGCTAAGAATGGTTCAACCATTCAGACAGTCGGTGAAGACGGCTTTGAAGATGCAGAGGATGTAGAGTATGCCGGCGATGATGCATTTGATGATGCAGATGATTATGGCGATGGCAATTCAGATATGATGGATTAATAGAAGGGAGCACGATCATGGCAGAAGAATCAAAAAGAGATTTGACCAGTCAGTCTATGAAGTTTGATAAGATTCAGATTAAACTGGCTTCTCCGGAGGATATTTTAGAGTGGTCTCACGGTGAGGTTACAAAGCCGGAGACAATCAACTACAGAACTTTAAAACCGGAAAAAGATGGTTTATATTGTGAAAGAATCTTTGGACCGAGTAAGGACTGGGAGTGTCACTGCGGTAAATATAAGAAAATCAAAGATAAGGGTATTATCTGCGATAAGTGTGGTGTCGAAGTAACAAAGGCCAGTGTCCGTAGAGATCGTATGGGACATATCCATTTAGCGGCTCCTGTTTCCCATATCTGGTATTTTAAGGGAATTCCTAGCCGTATGGATCTGATTCTGGATATCGGACCGAAGAACCTTGAAAAAGTATTATATTTTGCAGCTTATATTGTAATTGATCCGGGTACGACAGAAATTCCGTTCAAGAAGATTTTAACAGAACAGGAATACCGTGAACTCTACGATCAGTACGGCAATACATTCCGTGTCGGCATGGGTGCGGAAGCCATTTATGAACTGCTTAAAAATGTAGATTTGGAATCAGAAGTTGCAAAGTTAAAGGAAGAACTTGAAAATACAACTTCCCAGAAGGCAGCAAGACTCATTAAGAGAATTGAAGTCATGGAAGCGTTTTTAACAGCCGGAACAAGACCGGAATGGATGATCTTAACTGAAATTCCGGTAATCCCACCGGATTTAAGACCAATGGTACAGTTAGACGGTGGACGTTTTGCAACATCCGATTTAAATGACTTATATAGAAGAATCATCAACAGAAACAACAGACTTGCACGTCTGATTGAGCTGGGCGCTCCGGAAATCATTATCCGTAATGAAAAGAGAATGCTTCAGGAAGCTGTTGATGCCCTGATTGATAACGGACGTAGAAACGGACGTCCGGTAACAGGTCCTGGTAACAGAGCGTTAAAGTCACTTTCAGACCTGTTAAAGGGTAAGCAGGGACGTTTCCGTCAGAACCTCCTTGGTAAGCGAGTTGACTATTCAGGCCGTTCTGTTATCGTTGTAGGTCCTGAATTAAAGATTTATCAGTGTGGTCTTCCAAAGGAAATGGCAATTGAGCTGTTTAAGCCGTTTGTTATGAGAGAACTGGTAAGACGTGGACTGGCTGACAATATTAAGAAAGCGAAAAAGAGCGTAGAACATCTTGAAAACAGCGTATGGGATGTGCTGGAAGATGTTATCAAAGAGCATCCGGTTATGTTAAACCGTGCTCCTACACTGCACAGACTTGGTATTCAGGCATTCGAGCCAATCCTTGTAGAAGGTAAGGCAATTAAGCTGCATCCGCTTGTTTGTACAGCGTTCAACGCCGATTTCGATGGTGACCAGATGGCCGTCCATCTGCCGCTTTCAGTAGAAGCACAGGCAGAATGCCGCTTCATGCTGCTTTCACCAAACAACCTGTTAAAGCCGTCTGATGGTGGTCCTGTAGCTGTTCCTTCACAGGATATGGTTCTTGGTATTTACTACCTGACACAGGAAAGACCGGGGGCAAAGGGTGAAGGTAAGTTCTTTAAGAATGTAAACGAAGCACTTCTTGCATATGAAAACGGAGTTATTACATTACACTCTAAGATTTTAGTTCATATGACAAAGACCGATGCAGAAGGCAATACCGTTTCAGGTAATGTAGAATCTACACTGGGAAGATTTATTTTCAATGAAATTCTTCCACAGGATTTAGGATATGTAGACAGAAGCAAGGAAGAAAACCAGATGCTTCTGGAGGTTGATTTCCATGTAGGAAAGAAGCAGTTAAAGGATATTTTACAGCACGTTATTAATACCCACGGTACAACGACAACAGCCGAAGTACTTGATGATATTAAGGCAATGGGTTATAAGTATTCTACAAGAGCAGCCATGACCGTTTCTATTTCAGAAATGACTGTGCCGCCGATTAAGAAGAAACTGATTTCCGATGCAGAAAAGAAGGTTGAACAGATTACTGTAAACTACAACAGAGGTCGTTCAACAGATGAAGAAAGACATAAGAATGTTATCCGCGTATGGCAGGAAACGGATGAGGCATTAAAGGATGCCCTGATTGAAGGTCTTGATAAATACAACAACATCTTCATGATGGCCGATTCAGGTGCCCGTGGTTCTAACCAGCAGATTAAGCAGCTTGCAGGTATGCGTGGTTTGATGGCAGATACATCCGGTAATACAATCGAACTCCCAATCAAGTCCAACTTCCGTGAAGGTCTTGATGTACTGGAATACTTCATTTCAGCGCATGGTGCGCGTAAGGGTCTGTCCGATACAGCGCTTCGTACAGCCGATTCAGGATACCTTACAAGACGTCTTGTAGACGTATCACAGGATTTGATTATCAGAGAAACAGACTGCAGCGCCGGTAAGACAATTCCGGGTATGTATGTATCTGAATTCGTAAATGATAAGGCAACTGCAAGCAGCGATGCAAAGGCAGATATCCTTGAATCATTAGAAGAACGTATTACAGGCAGATATCTTGCAGAAGACATCATTGATCCATCTACCGGTGAAGTGATTGTAGCTGCAAACCACCTTGTAACACCAAAGAGAGCAGCACAGATTGTTGCAACAGGTGTTGAAAAGGTTAAAATCAGAACAATTCTTACCTGCCGTTCACACATCGGTGTATGTGCAAAGTGCTACGGTTCTAACATGGCTACAGGTCAGACCGTACAGGTTGGTGAAGCTGTTGGTATTATCGCTGCCCAGTCTATCGGTGAACCGGGTACACAGCTTACTATGCGTACTTTCCATACAGGTGGTGTTGCCGGTGATAATATTACACAGGGTCTTCCTCGTGTCGAAGAACTTTTTGAAGCAAGAAAGCCAAAGGCACTTGCTGTACTGGCAGAGTTTGGCGGTGTCGTAAGCTTTGCAAAGACAGAAAAGAAGACAGATATTGTTATTACAGACGATGATGGTAACTCAAAGGCTTATCCTGTATCTAGAGATACAAGAGTCAAGGTTCAGGAAGGTCAGATTGTTGTAAAGGGTGAAGAAATCACAGAAGGTTCTGAAAATCCTCATGATATCGTAAGAATCCTCGGCGTACGTGCCGTACAGGATTACGTACTGCGTGAAGTTCAGAAGGTTTACCGTATCCAGGGTGTAGAAATCAACGATAAGCATATCGAATTGATTGTACGCCAGATGTTAAAGAAGATTGTTATTGAATCTCCTGGAGATTCAGAATTCCTGACAGGTTCTCAGGTAGATACAATTGAATTTACGGAAGTAAACGAAAAGCTGGAAGAGGAAGGCAAGACTCCTGCAACAGGTACTTCAATTATTCTGGGTATTACAAAGGCATCTCTTGCAACAAATTCATTCCTGTCAGCTGCTTCCTTCCAGGAAACAACAAAGGTTCTGACAGATGCCGCTATTAACGGTAAGGTCGATCCGCTGATTGGTCTGAAGGAAAACGTTATCATTGGTAAACTGATTCCTGCCGGTACAGGTATGAAGCGTTATCAGAACGTTGAACTGGATTCTAATGAAAGGGTCCGCAAAGAAATTGAAGAAGAAGCAGCCGAAAGAGCAAAAGAAGAAGCTGCATCTGACATTTCTGATGACGAAACACTGGAACTGACGGAAGAAGAAGTTACAGTAACAGAATAAAACTAAAGCCGTTTCAGGCATAGGATAAAAAGTTCCGGTATAGTGGTAATGCACTGTACCGGAATTTTTGGTTTTTACAGAAAAAGTTTGAGCAGATATATCTTTGAGCTAAAAATTTTAAAAAGTGCTTGACATATAAAAATATAAAATATATACTAAACAAGTGTGTGATAACAGGAAAGCCCTGCTATGCCACATTATTCAGAAATGAACTGAATATGCAACCATGAATTATTCTAATTCCGGGAGGTGAAAAAGGAATGCCTACATTTAACCAGTTAGTAAGACAGGGAAGAAAAACAACAGTAAAGAAGTCTACAGCACCAGCTCTTCAGAAGGGATACAACTCACTTCAGAAGAAAGCAACAGACGTAGCTGCTCCACAGAAGAGAGGCGTTTGTACAGCTGTTAAGACTGCAACACCTAAGAAGCCTAACTCAGCCCTTAGAAAGATTGCCAGAGTTCGTCTTTCAAACGGTATTGAAGTAACATCTTATATCCCAGGTGAAGGACACAATCTTCAGGAACACAGCGTTGTTCTGATCAGAGGTGGACGTGTTAAGGATTTACCAGGTACAAGATATCACATCGTTCGTGGTGTACTTGATACAGCAGGTGTCGCTAAGAGAAGACAGGCACGTTCTAAATACGGTGCCAAGAGACCTAAGGATGCTAAATAATTAGTATCGTAAAGGCAAATTGCAGGTTGGCGGATTTTCTAAAAACCATGCAGTAAAACGCGGAAATGGTCCGCATTTATTCACAATATGATTTATAACAAGTGCCGGAGTTAGATTAATCCGAAGGTTGCAGGTTTAAGATATACCGCGCACGTACACAGCCGATTATCCCGATGGCGGCAGCCTTTATTGGATGTCGCAGGTGGAAAAAGGTCATATATATTTGTGAGTACCGATGAATTAATGAATATTGTTAAGGAGGGAAGAACCGTGCCACGTAAAGGACATACTCAGAAAAGAGATGTATTAGCAGATCCTATTTACAATAATAAGGTCGTGACAAAGCTTATCAACAACATTATGCTTGATGGTAAGAGAGGAGTTGCCCAGAAGATTGTATACGGAGCATTTGACAGAGTCGCAGCAAAGACTGAAAGACCTGCTATCGAAGTTTTCGAAGAAGCTATGAACAATATCATGCCAGTTCTTGAAGTTAAGGCTAGACGTATCGGTGGTGCTACTTATCAGGTACCGATCGAAGTTAAGCCGGACAGAAGACAGGCTTTAGCTCTTCGTTGGATGACAGCTTATTCTCGTGCAAGAGGCGAGAAGACAATGGAAGAAAGACTTGCAAATGAAATCCTCGATGCTGCAAACAATACAGGATCTTCTGTAAAGAAGAAAGAAGATATGCACAAGATGGCAGAAGCAAACAAGGCTTTTGCTCATTACAGATTCTAATAATATAGGAGGATTTACCGATGGCTGGAAGAGAATATCCATTGGAGAGAACCAGAAATATTGGTATCATGGCTCATATCGATGCAGGTAAGACTACATTAACAGAGCGTATCCTTTATTATACTGGTGTAAACCACAAAATTGGTGATACTCATGAAGGTACTGCTACCATGGACTGGATGGCCCAGGAGCAGGAAAGAGGTATCACAATTACTTCAGCTGCTACAACATGTCACTGGACACCGGAAAAAGAAGGTAAGCCAGATAAGACACAGCCAGAATACCGTATCAACATCATTGATACTCCGGGTCACGTTGACTTCACAGTAGAAGTTGAACGTTCACTTAGAGTTCTTGATGGTGCTGTAGGTGTGTTCGATGCTCAGAACGGTGTAGAACCGCAGTCAGAGAACGTATGGCGTCAGGCTGACAAATACAATGTACCACGTATGGCTTTCATGAACAAGATGGATAAGATGGGTGCAGATTTCTTTGGATCATGCAACCAGCTTATAACTAAGCTTGGTAAGAATCCTGTACTTGTACAGATTCCGATTGGTAAGGAAGATGAATTTAAGGGTATTATCGACTTATTTGAAATGAAGGCTTATGTCTTCAACGGAGATAAGGGTGATGATATTTCCGTAGGTGAAATTCCTGATGATTTAAAGGATCAGGCTCAGGAATATCATGACAAGCTTATTGAACAGTGTGCTGAACTTGATGAAGACCTTATGGAAAAGTTCTTTAATGATGAAGAACTTACAATTCCTGAATTAAAGGCAGCTTTAAGAAAGGGTACTATCGAAGGTACAGCAATTCCTTGTCTTTGCGGTACAGCTTATAAGAACAAGGGTGTTCAGAAGCTTCTTGATGCAGTTATCGAATACATGCCTGCACCAACAGATATCCCGGATATCACAGGTGTTGATGAAGACGGTAACGAAGTTACAAGAAAGTCATCTGATGAAGAACCATTCTCAGCTCTTGCATTCAAGATTATGACAGACCCATTCGTTGGTAAGCTGGCATTCTTCAGAGTTTACTCTGGTACATTGAACGGTGGTTCATATGTATTAAATGCAAACAAGAACAAGAAGGAAAGAGTTGGTCGTATCCTTCAGATGCATGCTAACAACAGAAAAGAAATTGATAAGGTTTATTCAGGAGATATCGCAGCTGCTGTAGGTCTGAAGTTCACTGTAACAGGTGATACAATCTGTGACGAACAGCATCCGGTTATCTTAGAGTCAATGGAATTCCCAGAGCCGGTTATCGAACTTGCTATCGAACCAAAGACTAAGAATGACCAGGGTAAGATGGGTGAAGCTTTAGCAAAGCTTGCTGAAGAAGATCCGACATTCCGTGCCCACACAGATCAGGAAACCGGTCAGACAATTATCGCAGGTATGGGTGAGCTTCATCTTGATATCATCGTAGACAGACTTCTTCGTGAATTCAAGGTAGAAGCAAACGTAGGTGCTCCACAAGTTGCTTACAGAGAATGCTTTACAAAGGCAGTTGATGTTGATAGTAAGTATGCTAAGCAGTCAGGTGGTCGTGGTCAGTATGGTCACTGTAAAGTACGTTTCTCACCACTTGAAGCAAACGTTGATAAGTTCGATGTTGAAACTAAGAATACAGTATTAATCAATGAGCCTCCGGTACTTTTCTGTGAATCATCAGTAGTCGGTGGTGCTATTCCTAAGGAATACATCCCTTCAGTTGCAGATGGTATCCGTGAAGCCGCTAACTCAGGTATCTTAGCTGGATTCCCTGTTCTCGGACTTAGAGCAGATATCTATGATGGATCTTACCATGAAGTCGATTCATCAGAAATGGCATTCCACATTGCCGGTTCTATGGCATTTAAGGATGCTATGGCTAAGGCAGCTCCGGCACTTCTTGAGCCAATCATGAAGGTTGAAGTTACAATGCCGGAAGAATACATGGGTGATGTTATCGGTGATATCAACTCTCGTAGAGGACGTATCGAAGGTATGGAAGATATCTCAGGTGGTAAGATGATTAAAGCATTCGTTCCGCTTTCAGAGATGTTCGGATATGCTACAGACCTTCGTTCTAAGACACAGGGTCGTGGTAACTACTCTATGTTCTTTGATAAGTATGAACAGGCTCCAAAGTCCGTTCAGGATAAGGTTATTGCTTCAAGAGCAAAATAATCTAATAAAAATATAGTTGCAAAATATTTAAAAATGCAATATAATAGATTTTAGCTATGAAACCCCATAAAGGGTATGAATCATTTTAAGGAGGATTTTAAACAATGGCAAAGGCTAAATTTGAAAGAACTAAACCACATTGTAACATTGGTACAATTGGACACGTAGATCATGGTAAGACTACACTTACAGCTGCTATCACAAAGACTCTTCATGAGAGACTTGGTACAGGTGAAGCTGTTGCATTCGAAAATATCGATAAGGCTCCAGAAGAAAGAGAAAGAGGTATCACAATCTCTACAGCTCACGTTGAATATGAAACAGAAAAGAGACATTACGCTCACGTTGACTGCCCAGGTCATGCCGATTACGTTAAGAACATGATCACTGGTGCTGCTCAGATGGATGCTGGTATCCTCGTAGTAGCTGCTACAGATGGTGTTATGGCTCAGACAAGAGAACATATCCTTCTTGCTCGTCAGGTAGGTGTTCCTTACATCGTTGTATTCATGAACAAGTGTGATATGGTTGATGATCCGGAACTTCTTGAATTAGTAGATATGGAAATCAGAGAACTCCTTAACGAGTATGACTTCCCAGGCGATGACACACCAATCATCCAGGGTTCAGCTCTTAAGGCTCTTGAAGATCCGAACAGCGAATGGGGCGATAAGATTCTTGAACTTATGCACACAATCGATGAATATGTTCCAGATCCAGAAAGAGATACAGATAAGCCATTCCTCATGCCAGTAGAAGACGTATTCTCTATCACAGGTCGTGGTACTGTTGCTACAGGTAGAGTAGAACGTGGTGTTCTTCATGTAAATGAAGAAGTTGAAATCGTTGGTATCCATGATGACATCCGTAAGGTTGTTGTAACTGGTATCGAAATGTTCAGAAAGCTTCTTGATGAAGCACAGCCAGGTGATAACATTGGTGCACTTCTTAGAGGTGTTCAGAGAGACGAAATCCAGAGAGGACAGGTTCTCTGTAAGCCAGGTTCAATCACACCTCATCACAAGTTTACAGCTCAGGTTTACGTATTAACAAAGGACGAAGGTGGACGTCATACTCCATTCTTCAACAACTACAGACCACAGTTCTACTTCAGAACAACTGATGTTACTGGTGTTTGTGAACTTCCAGCTGGTACAGAAATGTGCATGCCTGGTGATAACGTAGAAATGACAGTTGAACTTATCCACAACGTAGCTATGGAGCAGGGTCTTCGTTTCGCTATCCGTGAAGGTGGACGTACAGTAGGTTCAGGTGCTGTTGCTACAATCATTGAGTAATTTTATTGGTTGATGTACTCAGTATTTATACAGTAAATTTAAAGGCTTCCGGGATTTTCCCGGAAGCCTTTTTTTGGTTTGCTCAGCTATTTATATTCTTAAATTTTTACCACCACTTCTCACGGTAAGAGTACTCTCCATGGTAATTAGAAGCATTATAATCAGGATATTTGAAAGGTGCATATACCTCAGCTTTAGGTGCATCATCCTGTGTATATATGTACATTGAATCATAATCCCATGTCACAATTTCATCACGGGCATCGCCGTAGAGATTTACAGCTTCTGCACACATGGTAGGATGTCCGTCATCAGGGAACTTAACAACCTGAATACCTCTGCCATCAATCATTCCACCGCGTTCTACATCAGCATTAAGAAGTATGAAGTCCTGACCGTCTCCGGTCCAGTTTACAGGTGTTAAAAGATTACCATTAAGCTCATTTTCCATTTCCCATAACTGGTTCCCTTCGCTGTCATAGAAATATATAATTCCCTGATGTCCCCAGAAATTAACAACAACCATTTCATAACCTGGGCGGTCAGGAAGGTAATTAGCGAGACTGACACGCTGTGCATGACCTATGCCATCCTTTTTGAGAAGTTTTCCGTTAAAATCAGATATCAGGAAGCCTTCCTTTCCCGCAACGCAGGCAAAGAATTTAGTGCCTTTGTGCGGTCCTGATTCGAATCTGCCTGGAACAATCTCATCAATATGGTCTTCATTAACAGGCATGGTCCACATCTTGTTACCGTGGCAGTCAAGCATGTTATAACCTACCAGAAGTTCATCATGCCCATCCCCGTTAATATCAATTGCAAAAGGAAAATGCCCGGTATTCTTATCACTCTGGAAATGCCACATAACCTCCAGGTCATCGTTAAGTGCATACACCCTGCAATAACGATCCTTAATAAGAATATCACGTGGCTTATCAAGACCACGGAAATTACATATACGCATACCGTCAGGGTTAATTCTGTCAAAAGCATAGATTTTATCAGGAACACCAATAATCGTTCCGTCCTCTTCTGTTGTGGAGAAAGGTGCTTTGGCACGTTTCTTGACTTCACCTGTTCTGCCATCAAGAATAAGAATTTCAAAATTCTTGGCGGTTATAACCTCGTCAAAACCATCACCATCAATATCATATATCTGCATAGGCATGTCAGCTGATATAGTGCCAATGTCGTGATTATTGGTTGGTTCACCGTGCTGCCATAAAATATTGCCGTCAAGGTCAAATGCGGTGAGACAGCTGATGGTTCCATAAGCATCACGGTTTACTCTTTTCTGGCACTGTGCCATAACCATCTGGTATTCGCCGTTGCCAAGCAGATGACCAAAACGAAGCTGCCTTCCGGTGCCACAGCCCTTAAGATTAATCTTTTTGAGAAGCTTCATCTTAGGATAATGTGCCTGTGCATCTTCACATTCAGCTTTATAAGCATTTCTTGCAGCATCAATAGAAGCAGCAGTACTTTCAGAAGTAGTAACATTTACAAAACCAAACTGTGCAGGGATCGTTGCTGTAATGGCAATCTTGCCACCCTGTCCGGCATATTCAGTGTCAAAGTCAAAATAAACCTTATCATCAACGCTGCATATAACATGGCTGCCTTTAATTTCTGCTTTAAGGATATAAGTATCGTCACAGTTGTAGTTAAAAGCTACAGAATCAAGAATAGTAACCTCTTCTTTATGACGGTATTCAACTCTCAGTTCATGTTCTTCAAAAACAAGGACAAGAAGATTAGCAGAGTTCTGACAACAAAAACCAATGCCGGCATTACCCCATTTGGTAGTAAACATACGGACACTTGCAGTTATAGTATAATCGCGCCAGAATCTGTCGCCGCTTGTAAGCATAGGAAAAGTCCGGTGGGGCTTGTCATTGCGGATACGCATCTGCTCCATAAAATGTTTTCCATTATATTCAGAAATAATCCAGGAAGCACCCTGACCGTTATAAGTGTGGTTGCATACCGGGTCATGCCATTTACCATAATATCCGGGATAATGGATAAAATGATACTCACCCATTGCCGAATGATTCTTATCATAAGGGAATTCACCAATGGGAAAATCAGAGAAATCTTCATCAAGTAAAATAAAATCTGCCATAATAACCTCCATTCTTAAAAAGAAATAATAAAATGGTACATTGCCGCATTCTTGGTATATAAATAATATCTAACGAAGCAAATCATATACTGATTATAGGTCGTTTATAGAGAAAATGTTACTGATTTTTTACATATTTTTGAGATTTTGGAAGATTTCGTGCTGTTTTTTGTAGTTATAAAAATACAATATGAATATAATAAAAGCGTATTAAGAAGCAATATATAAGATTCTATTGTCCCACTTCATGAATAATGTTAAAATAATACTAAATACAATTTAAATCGTGCAGTGGGGAAGCAGATTTAAGATATAAATAACATTTAGAAAGCGGAAATAATATATGAAAAAAAGAAAAGTGTTTTTAAAAGATATTATCGCACAATCTCCTGAAAAAGAGTATGGACAGCTGTATGCAGATATTATGCTTGAACTCTCACAGGGAACGCTGGCACCGGTCCGCAGTGCAGGAACGAATGGTAAAAAGCCGGCGCTTCCCGTGGCATTCTGGGAGTATGTGAAAGAGCCGGATTACGGTGATGTCAGTGAAAAGCTGGATTTTAAGCTGCATCCGCTTCTTCATACAACGTATTACCGGAAACAATTACGGATACAGATTTTAAAGAACGTATACAACTGAAAAAATATAAGGTACAGTCGATTGAAAAAGCATTAAAAAATCTGGAAAACAAAAAAAATCAGCTGGAGGTCCAGGCAGGAAGTGTATCCGAATATGCAGATGAACCGGTGTCAGCTTCACCGGAGAAACAGGAACAAATCAGACAGCAGATTCCGGATATTGAAACAGTAGAGACACAGGAACTTACCCGGTATCAGAAGACGGTAAAAAGAAATCTGCTAACGGCACTGTCCCGGTTAAAGGATGAGCAGAACCGTCTGGCAGAAGAAATCCGTTCAATTGCAGCAAAAGATATTTATGCAGAAGATTATTTTAAGAAAACATTTGACAGTCTGTTGACACAGACTGCCAGTCCAAAGAATCTGGCAGAGCAGTATGCCGTGAATAAGGCTTCGTATGAGAGCCAGCTGGAAAAACTTAAAATTGATCTTGCAAGCATTGACAATGAACAAAAAAACATTGAAGAAATGTTTTTAGAATACGTGCGCAGTGTTAATGCGAATATTGCAATGATTGATAAAAATTCAACAATCAGCGTGCGCGGCAGAAACATTAAAATGTTAAAAATCCAGGTAGCAGACTGGGAAAGCGAACAGGAACATTTCCGTATGAAACTGCACGATTATTTTGAGCAGGTGATACAAAATGGTCTTGATACGATTGATAAGAATGAAAATCTGAATGAATTTTTGGGAAATGTCATTACAACAAAAAGACTGTATGATGATACTGTGGGTATCGGCAGTGTAAAAATTAAGCTGTATAAGATTGAAGCGGAACGTGAAGTCCCGATTACATGGGCAGAGGTATCAGCCAATTCCGGCGGCGAGGGCTTTTTATCAGCGTTTGTGATTCTGACCTGTCTGCTTAGTTATATGCGGCGGGATGAGAGTGATTTGTTTACCACGGGAGAGGAAGGCAAGGTGCTGATTATGGATAATCCGTTTGCACAGACCAATGCGGAACATCTGCTGAAACCACTGATGGAGATGGCAAAGAAAACGAATACGCAGCTAATCTGCCTGTCAGGACTTGGCGGTGATTCAATCTATAACCGCTTTGACAATATGTATGTGTTAAAACTTATGGATTCAAGTATCAGAAGCGGCGCATGGCGCATGGAAGCCAGCCATATCAAAGGCGAACCGGTGAAGCGGATGGTACTGTCAGAATTCAGGGTGGAAGAGAGGGAACAAGATTGGAAATGAAGGTACAGGAAGTAAAACAATCACTGGAAACGGCATTTATAGATGGGACAATAAATTCTAATTTGGCATATCAACCGGAGTTTATTTCTAATGATTATAAGCAGGGAAAGAAAGTGCTTGTTTCATTAGAAAAGGAATTAAAAAAATGTGATGAAAATTCCAATTTTACCTGGATATGCCCTTTATCCGTCCGGGATTTGTTGTGGGTAATACTGTGGCAATTCATAAACGTGGAATAACTGATTTTCAGATGAAGTATTACCGCAGAATCTATCAGGCGAGAATGGTGGAACAGCGCCGATTTGATAAGCATTCTGCATATCTTGCGAAAGAATTGGAGCGTATGAACCAGTTGCAGGAACAGTACCTGTTTCTTGTGGATAACAATATCAAAACTGTAGAGGGACTTGTGACTTATCAGGTTCTGGGAGAGCGGGATGTAGAGAAAATCTCTGAACGTCAGCAGGACTTGTATCAGCAGAACAGAGCAAGAAAACGCGCTTGCAAAACAGAGGAGGATATTCGTGATTACCAGATCTGGCATATGGGAGCATAGGAGAAATTGGATGAACTTAAGGCGGAGAAGAAGGCAATTAATAAGAAACTGAAGATTGCTGAAGGGTGTGTAGAAGAGTATAAGAAGTTTTCAATGTTGGATTTTTCAACTATTGAGGATGAGATTCGTAATTCAATAGAAGTGCCGGAGTATCCGTATGCGGAGGAGAAAAATATTGCGTTATCTGTTAATGATGCAGTGTCTGATATGGAAGATATTTCAGTAATGAATGAATCAGAGGATTATGATATTTCGTTAGGCGCAGAGGTATGTGAACAGATTTCAGCAGAAGATACCATGGATGCCACAGTAGGAGTTGGTGGCGAAGCGAATATTATGGAGGAATATGCTGATGATCGGTCAGATGATAAAGGCGGATATGAGGCGTATAAAAAGATGACACCTTTGGAAAAGGCTCAGATGTATGGATTCGGGGAACTAAAGAGTTACGACACAGTTAGGTCAGTTGTACAGATGAAGTTTCTGGACATGGGGCATATTGCAGATGTGGATGAACTTCTGGAAGAGACGGATTTGATTAATAAGGGCATGTGTGAATTGGTTGTCAAAAACAAGACAGAAGAGGCGTTGGATGAGATTAAACAGCGGGGAATTGCTTTTGATGATTTGTCTGTTATCGAAAAGGCAAGGATGCTACAGTTTCAGCCGGACAATAATTCATACAATATTCAGCTGTACAGTGCTGTTTGCAAGGCATGTGGAGTGGATACTTCTGATGAGGATAAGATATTTGAAGATTATCAGGCTATTTATGAAAAGACATTGGAGATGAAGCAAGAACAGGTCATTGGAAGAAATGATGGAGACAGAGAGAGGGCACGATAGCGTGCCCCTGTTTAGTTTATTGAGTAATAAATCTTAAAATAAAACTTTCTCCCGGGAAATGTTGACTTTATAAATATAAAGGTTTTGATGGAAAAATTATGCGCCATGTGTTACAATAAATATGATACTTTGCTTATGAATCGAAGAAAGGGTAAAGGAATGAAAACATCGTACAACAATTTATGGAAAATGCTAATTGACAGAAATATGCAAAAAAAAGACCTGATTGATAAATTAGGAATAAGCTCCACTACAATTGCAAAAATGGGAAAGGGTGATAAGGTTTCACTTGATGTATTGGAAAGAATATGTGCATATTTTGATTGCAATATAGGTGATGTTATTAGTTTTGAAAAAGAAGATTAGAATAATGTTGAAAGGATATTACTAAATAAATGAAAAAGACTAGTTATTGTAAATGTTTTCCAGAACTGGATGATAAAGAACTTGATGAAAAGTATGCGTTAATTAGTCATGCTATACAATTAGAAAACAAACCAGAGGCTAAAAATTACATAGATATTTTAAAGAAAAACGGGATTAATATTAACTTATATCCAACGAAAAAGATATTTAATGAACAAAATAATATTGTTTTTGAAACAAATGAAACAAAATTTACATTTATAGATTTGTTTGCAGGAATTGGCGGATTCAGAATCGCAATGCAATCAGTTGGCGGACAATGCGTGTTTTCGAGTGAGTGGGATGAAGCTGCCAAAGAAACATATTTTGATAATTATGGTGAAGTACCTTTTGGAGATATAACGAAGCCTGAAATCAAGGCTCTTATTCCAGAAAAATTTGATGTGCTTTGCGCCGGATTTCCGTGTCAGCCATTTAGTAATGCAGGTTTAAAAAAAGGGATTGAGGATACACGCGGTACTTTGTTTTATCATATAGCAGAAATATTAAGGGATCATCAGCCTAAAGCGGTTGTGTTAGAAAATGTCAGGGGATTAATAAGCAATGATAAAGGAAAAACGATTCAAACAGTACTTAGGACAATCACAGGAATGGGATATAAATGTAATATTCCTCAAGAGTTAATTGAGAATGGACCCATTACAAAGTTAAAAGCAGAATGTTCAAAAATGGTTCTGAGTGCAAAAGATTATGGAGTTCCTCAAAATCGTCCAAGAATTTTTATTGTATTATGGCGAGAAGATGTTAACATAACAAATTTTGTTTATCCTTCACCTATGAAAACAAAAACTAGAGTGGGAGATATTTTGGAAGCAAATGTTCCAGAATCATTTACGATTTCAGATAAATTATGGGAAGGTCATCAGAGAAGAAAAAGTGAACATGAGCAAAAAGGAAATGGATTTGGATATAGCATGTTTAATGAAGAATCAGAATTTACAAGCACAATTTCCCGTAGGTATTACAAAGATGGAAGTGAAATTCTGATAGAACAGAAGGGAAAAAATCCACGAAAGCTGACACCGAGAGAAGCGGCTAATCTTCAGGGATTTCCGGAAGAGTTTAAATTGCCTTCCTCAAATGTCAAGGCATATCAGCAATTTGGAAATAGCGTTGCGGTGCCGGTTGTAAAAAAAGTTTCTGAGCAAGTAGTAGAGCAGATTCTGGAGGTGTAAAATGTTTGCAGATTTATTATTAGAAGAAATACAGCCTGGAGAAATAGATGTAAAAAATATTCCGGATATAGAATTAACAGAATCCTTAGAATATGATTTGCAAAAAATGTTGGAAGAGGAAGAGGGAAGTTTTTCTAAAGTATCCAATAAAACATCGGTTGTGCAAACGGATAAAAATTATGTTTTCTTTTCCAATCAATGGCTATATTTGGCTGTTTTGTGCAAAAAATATGCGGAGTCATTAAAACCATATGGTGATTTTTTTGATAACAAGCTACGAGGAAATCAACATGTAATGAGTGCACTCGTAAAGAAGGATTTTACAGATGCTGATTGGATTGAATTGATCCCAGAACAAGTAGACAGGGAGAGAATGATAAAATTTATTGAAGCAGATAGTACATACAGACCAGGAAAAGCATTGTTGAATGGAGATAAAGCTAGATCGATAAAGGATATTTTTGGCTCATGTATATTGAAAAAAATAGCAGTTCCGGATGCATCTTCAGCATATTTAGGTAATTTGATATATTATTTAGCGAAGAGACCGGACTTATATGATAGACTTGAGAAAGAAGTTACACTTCAGATAGGAAATGTTGGAAACGCGAAAAAACTATCGAGGATAACGAAGGATTGTGCAAGACAGATTATTGATGTAATTTACAATATTGATAAGTTTGAAAAAATAAAATCTCTTCTGGAGGTTAATGAAAAAAATATAAAAGTTAATATTTCCAAAACAGGAAAATTACTACCTGCGGGGAATTTTTTAAGGTACTTGTTTGCAAGGCCCAATTCTGACTTGTATGCAGGAGATAAAGCCAGAGTTTTTGTTGACAAGGAGTACATTATTTCTTTTGAAACAGAAAATGTTGAATGCAGGCTTACCACGGAGTGGGTTGATTCGGAAATAGCAGAAGGTGGAAATGGAAATTATTTAAAAGCATTGATTGCTATTGTTAATGAATACTACAAGGAAAATATTGAAATAAAAACAATATTAGGTGAGAGGTATTTGTATATGATTAAAGAAAAATTTGAATTACAGGATTTGCCGGAAGTGTTAAAAACAGATTTTGCCAGAAGATACATTACCTCTTTACTGGCGAAACCTTTTGTGATATTGACGGGTAATAGCGGAACTGGTAAAACACGTATTTCAAAGCAATTTGCAGAATATCTGGAATGGAAATCCGATGATGGCAAGAAAAATTGGGTAATAATTCCTGTTGGGGCTGATTGGACTGATAATACAAAAATCTTAGGGTACTATAATCCGCTGGCTGAAGATGGAAAAGGAAAATATGAAAAGACCAAGATTGTAGAATTAATAGAAGAAGCCAATAGGCATAAAGAGATTCCATATTTTGTAATATTGGATGAAATGAATTTGAGTCATGTAGAACGATACTTTTCTGATTTCTTGAGTCATATGGAGACTCCGGATACACCATTCGAATTAGAAGGTTATACAGGAAGATTAGATTACCCAGAAAATATGTTTGTTGTTGGAACCGTTAATATTGATGAGACAACCTATATGTTTAGTCCGAAGGTATTGGACAGAGCAAATGTTATAGAGTTTAAGCCTCAAAAAGAGGACGTATTTAAGGTATTCAGTGCTGCAGGAACTGTAGGTAAAATGGTACCTGTGAATGATGGAAGTGCACAAGCTTTTTTGAAATTGGCTAAGGAAATACGTACTGGAAAATTTGCTGTTGATGAAGATTTAACACATTATTACACAGATGTTGATGGAGATTTTACAGGAAGTAATTTAGATTATGTAGAAGGTGTATTCTCTGACATATATGAAATTGTACAAAAATATGATTTTGAATTTGCATTTAGAACTGTTAAAGAAATCCGAAATTATATTGCAGCAGCATATGAATTGCTTGAAAAAACAGAATTTAATCTGAATCAAATAATTGACGAGCAATTACTCCAAAAAATATTGCCTAAAATTCATGGTAATAAGAAAGAAATTGGGCAGATGTTGGATGAGTTAACAGGATTGTGTGATAAATATAGTCTGGTGTTGAGCAAAAAGAAAATTGAGCAGATGAAAGGAAAACTTGCAAAGGTGCAGTATGCAAGTTTTATCTAAGGTAGAATTATGATAGGTGCGGTTTGTTTTAAGGTTACAAATGAATATGAAGTAAGAATTTATATGGTTGGAACATATGAACAAATTGACTGGACAAATCCGTCACCATGCGTTCTGGGAGAAAACTATACTTGCTATGCTTTGAAAAATGAAGAGGCCGGTAACGCAATTCAGATAGTTGCTGGTCTGAATGGTCAGTATATGCTGCGTTTATTTGAAACAAAACGATATATATTGCGTCTTGTGTATGAGGAGAATTTAGATATAGAGGTGCCAAGATTTCAGAATGAAAATAATAAATTTCTGAAATTGGAAAAAGATAAAGATTATATTACATTCCAGTTTGTTAATTATCTGGGATATTCAAGGATAAATTTTACTCATGATAACTGTGGGCAGCAGATTTTTTTTGAAATAGCTCCAGAAAAAATGAATTATGAAGAAGACTATATTGTGTTGACAGAAGCAATAGCACAGGTTTGTTCGGAATTATTATTGGAGTATTCTGGATTAACATCAAACTTGTTTGAACAATCAGAAGAAGAGCATAGGACTATATTAGAACAATTTATTTTTCTCAGGCAGTTTTGTTACGGCAATAACTTATTTAGTGTGTTTGAAGCAATTAAGAGAAATCCAGATCGTGTACTTAGTTCGGATGAAATTTATAAACCGATTGGGTGCGGAATTCCGTCACAGAAATTCTATACACATCCGTTCTCATATGGTAAGGGATGGCAAAAAACTAAGAGGGCAGATGGGACATTTAGTATTGTGCCACAAATGATATCCGTGACACAAAAACAAGACAGCATAGATACGCCGGCTAATCGTTTTGTAAAATATGCGTTAGAAAAGTTTGATTCGGTTTGTTTGGAATTGATGAACTCTTTGGACGCAGCGGGTGGGGTAAAACAGGCGGAATGTCTATCAGAAGCAAAAGCTATCCACAATATGCTGGATGAAATATTCAATGATGGATTTTTTGACGAAATTGGAAAATTAGATATTATGCCACAAAATAATCAGGTATTACAGAAAAGAGAAGGGTACTCCCAGATTTTTTCTGCGTACTCGATGATTGATTTGGCTCTACGATTGAATTGGAGTGGACATGATGATGTATATGAAGGAGAGTCAAAAAATGTGGCACTTCTTTATGAATATTGGCTGTTTTTTGAACTATATAAAATTATTGATTCCATTGATGGCTGTAAAAAAGTGTATTTAAAAGACGATGATTTTTTAACGGTAAGTGATGGAGGGATAACAATTTCGTTACAGGAAGGAAAGAAGTCAAGGCAATCATTTGTCATAGAACGATTGCATACAAAGATTAATTTATATTATAATCGAACATTTTCCAGAAAGGAATTTAAAACCACTTTATATGAAGGATCATATTCTAGACCGTTCAGACCGGATTATACTATTGCAATTTTTCCGGATTCTTATGTTAAAGGATGCAATAATGGAGAAAATGAGGCGGTCAAAAATGGAGCAGTAAGTTATATACATTTTGATGCAAAATATCGTGTAACAGATCTGACTTCGTTGGTTGGGAAACGAACAGATGAATATGAAGAAATAGAATTTGCAGAAGATAAGACAGATGCGGTAATGAATACCTATAAACGTGGTGATTTGTTAAAGATGCATACATATAATGATGCGATAAGACGAACAATTGGTAGTTATATTTTGTATCCGGGAAAAGGCGATAGTGAAGATACAAGAGGGGTATCGTATAAATTATATGACGAAATTTTGCCAGGTGTAGGTGCTTTCGCAATCAGACCAAGCATAGATGAAGCTGGGGAAAATGAGTTAAGAAATTTCATTACAGAGTTGCTGGAATCCAAAGGTGCATTGTATTCAAGATTAAACCGAATGAAACAGTATACGGAGATGGTATTAAGAGAGCCTTCGGTATCTTTGTTAAACACTGCAGGTTATCAAATTGGAAAAAAGGATGAGAATGCACAAAAGGGAATACGATGTGTATTAGGATATATACGTGCTTTGAAGGAAGATGATTATTACTATTCACTTGTAGAAAATAATTTGTTATTTACTGGGGCGGAATTCCTTTTTTATTTTTATGCTATAAAAGATTCATATGTTTATTCACATCATCCGGATATTTTTAAGACTAAAAGATTTTGTTTCTATAAAAATTCTATTATGGATACAAAAAAGTATATTCTTGAGCAAACTATATGTGAAATTGAATCAAATGAGTTAATTTCGAAGAAAGAACTTGTGGAAAGATTAAATGTGCAAGGGTATAAGACAAATGAAAGGAATCATCACGCAGATTTCTATTATGTACTAAAGGTTAAAGTTATCGGTAATATGTGCGATTTAAAAGAAATTGGGGTGGATGAGATTAGTTTGCAAAATGGTAATGATGCTTATAGCCCGCATTCACCTAAAATTTTTTACATGGAAGATCTAAGCTAGACGGAGAAGTATAATGGCAGATGTTTTAACAAAAGAACAACGACATAAAAACATGAAAAATATCCGTGGAACGGATACTAAAATCGAAATTATACTTAGAAAAGCTTTGTGGGCAAAAGGATATAGGTATCGGAAAAATTATAGTAAGTTACCGGGTAAGCCAGATATTGTTCTGACAAAATATAAGATAGCCATTTTCTGCGATGGAGAATTTTTTCACGGAAAGGACTGGGAAGTATTAAAACCCAGGTTGGAGAAGAGTAATAACAGTGAGTTTTGGATAAGTAAGATATCACGCAACAGAGAGAGGGATGACGAAGTAAACAAGAGATTATTATTTGAAGGATGGACCGTAATCCGATTTTGGGGTGATGATATAAAGAAGCATACGGATGAGTGTGTGAAGGTAATAGAAGAGGCGATTTTTGATGAAACAATCATGAACGATGATATAAACTAACTGAATATATAAAAAAGAGCAATAGTTCTGGGAGAAGAAGTAATCAAAAAGAGAATATCTGCAGGAAGATAGAAAAATATTTTCAAAATTAAAATTCAGCTATCTTCATTGTAGTATAGAATACTAAGTTTGAAATACCACTTAGGCAGATATGGCTCCTGAGTGAGGAGAAATGGAGAAAGTGAAGAGACATTTATGAACAAGAAGTGCCAGGTATTTACGCCTGAAAATTATGTAAGAGAATTACTAGATAGTGTAGGTTATACGCACAATTTATACGGAAAAAGAATACTAGAGAATTCTTGCGGCGATGGTAATATCCTGGTCGCAGTAGTTCAAAGGTATATTGATGATTGTCGTGAGAATGGCATGTCCAGAACAAAAATTAAAAATGGCTTAGCGAAAGATATATATGGAATTGAAATTGATAAAGAACAGTATGAAAAATGTATTAACAATTTGAATGATGTATTGAAGCGTAATAATATTGGCAATGTTGATTGGAAAATAGTAAATGAGGACTATTTAAAATGGAATTCAATTACAAAGTTTCAATATATTGTGGGGAATCCGCCATATATAACATATAGTGAATTGAAAGAGGAAGAACAGCTATTTGTTAAGGGTAATTTTGAAACATGTGTTAAAGGGAAATTTGATTATTGTTATGCATTCATAGAGAAAAGTATCAAATCGTTAGCAAATGACGGAAAAATGTCTTATCTTATTCCAAGTAGTATTTATAAGACTGTGTTTGGAAATAACTTAAGAACTTTTATGTGTCCCTATATTACAAAAATAAAGGATTATAAGCAAGTTAAAATATTTGATAAAGCATTAGTTAAATCATCCATAATGGTGTTAGATAAACAACGTCAAAATGATGTTTTGCGTTATCATGATATGAGTATGGAAACGGAAATGGAGATACCTATTGAACGATTAGAAGAAAAGTGGTTTTTCGCAGAAGAGAACGAAGAAGGACAACATCGTTTTGGAGATTATTTTAAGGTATCACATGTTGTAGCAACATTGCTGAATAAAGCATATGTATTGCCAGATGGAGCATATACCGAAGTGGATGATGGTTATGTTTGCGGTAATCACACGATTGAAAGAGCAGTAGTCAGAAGTACTGAAACACCTCGAACATTGAGATATAACAAGCATGAGAAAATTATTTTTCCATACACATATGATGAAAATGGGTTAGTACGTTTTGAAGATGGTGAGTTTGAACAATTATATCCGGAAGCGGCAGCATATCTTAATGAGTTACGTAGGGATTTAGATAAAAGAAAAAGCGATAAAAATGCCAAATGGTATGAATATGGACGCTCGCAGGCGTTGAGTGGTTTAAATAGCCAGAAACTATTAATTTCAACGGTTGTAACAAATGATGTGGATGTATATGAATTAGAACAAGAATGTATACCATATGCAGGAATGTATATCGTGGAAAAGGAAGATAATAATGGATATACATTGCAGAATGCAGCTGAAATACTTAGAAGTGAAGAATTTAAAGAGTATGTTTTTAAAGTAGGTATACCTATAAGTGGTAAGTCAGTAAGAATTACGTCAAAGGATGTTGAAAATTATATGTTTTAGGAGGTGCAAGTGATGGAAGAGTTGAAATATGTTATTGAAGATAGCACAATTGCAGAATTGTTGGGGGTACAAAATTTTTCTACGGATGAGGCGGCAATTCTTGAATTAGTTAAAAATGCATATGACGCAAATGCACTAAATCTAAAAATTATATTCAGAAACAATGAGCTACAGTTTGTTGACAATGGCATTGGAATGAATGAGGAAGATATAAAAGAACATTGGATGCATATTGGAAAGAGTGATAAAAAATATGAAATAGTAGATGAAAATAACAAAACGAGAATACAGGCGGGCTCTAAAGGAGTTGGAAGATTTGCTTTGTCTAGATTAGGCCGTAGTGTGTGTATGAAATCAAAAAAACAAAAATCTGTAGGAGTCATATGGAAAACGGATTGGAATACTTCTGTTTTAGAAGAAAACTCTGCTGCTTGTGATAAGGGAACAGATATAACCATTGTAGGTTTAAGGGAAAAATGGAATAAAAAGCGAATAGAGAATTTGTGTAAATATCTTGAAAAAACTTATTATGATACTTCAATGGAGATAAGAATTATTGCTGATAAATATGACAAGATTGTTCCGGTACATTTTCCGAAAGCTGAAGCGGGGATCAACTGTCGAAGCAATATTGCTTTACAGTATAGCGATGGCGCTCTGACAACAACTGTAAAATCTGATGAATTTGAAAGTAGTGCATCAAGGTATTGTCCTGATGTTGATATAAAGAAATTTGAAATAAAGACAGATGTGATCAAAGAATTAAAAGGAACAGAGATTGTTGAACTTGTAGATGATGATATTGACTCTGTTATAAAAGAATTGGGGGACTTTTCGGCTAATTTCTTTTTTAATCTGACTTCTTCAAATGAGGATAAAGACAAATTTATGTATAAATATTTAGATACTCCACAGAATGTGGAGAGCGGGATAATATTATACAGGAATGCATTTAGCATATCTTCATATGAAGGAAAAAAGGACTGGCTTGGATTAGGTAAAAGATCGAGAAAATCACCTGCTGCGGCTTCACATCCATCAGGGGCATGGCGTGTGAGAGAAAATCAAATGGCTGGTTATGTTTTGATTGATAAAAAGGAAAATGCAGTCCTGCAAGATATGGCGAATAGACAAGGATTAGATGAGAATATTTATTATCAATTATTTGTTGAAATTATACTGATTGGTATTAAAGAGTTTGAGAGATATAGACAGAACATTATAAGAAAAATTAATATAAAAAATCAACCGGATGAGCAGAAGGCAACACCAGTATCAGATAGAGTCATTAGTAAGCCGTCATCTATAAATGAATTTACACGGGATGAAGCGAAACAATTAGCTGCTGAGATTAAAGGTTATAAAAAAGAAGGTAAGCAATATCAAAAAGATAAAGAAGCTGTGGAGGCAAGATATAAATATGATATTAGAATATTGAATGTATTAGCTACAACAGGATTAAAAGCATCTTCAATTGCCCATGAAATGAAAAATGACAGGAATGCAATATTTGAAAATTACAATAACATTGTAGATGCGTTGAAGGAATATGGAATGTGGGATGAACTTAATTCAGTAGATAAAACGCGAAAGTCGTATAAAAATGTACCATATTTGCTAAAAAACAATGATGTTGTTGGAAAAAAGCTGATAACATTTATGGATACAATGTTGGAGGAGGTTGAAAAAAAGCAATTTGAAGCACATTATCAGAGTATTGCAGATATATTGGTTGCTAGTAAACAGGTATGGGAAAGAGATTATGCATGGCTAAGTATTGAAATTTTGATGGAAGAGGATATTATTTATCAGATTTCAGAAGATATACTGCAAGTTGTTTTTGATAATTTACTTTTGAATAGTGTACAGCAAAATGATAATACCCTAAAATTGAATGTGACAATAAATGTGGCAGAAATAAATGGTTTTCTAAAGATAAAATATAGTGATAATGGAAAGGGGCTTGACGATAAATACAAAACAAATCCTAGAAAAATATTAGAAGTACATGAAACAACGAGGGCAAATGGACATGGACTTGGTATGTGGATTGTAAATAATACTTGTATAATGTCAGGCGGTGAGATACAAAAAATAGAAGGAGAAGGTGGATTTTCCATCGAATTCACAATAGGAGGAAAATTGTAATGTCTTTTTTGAAAATATTGTATATTGATGATAATCCAGAACCAGCATTGGCAAAATATTTGGATAGATATCAAAGTCCAATGTGTGCTTTTGAATATTCGGATATAAGGTTTAATCCAGATGAAGGTTATGAGAGTTTAATTAATAATCCAGAGGTTAAGTCAGCAAATATTATATTTATAGATTCCAGATTATTTGAAAATAGAACTGCAACAACAGGAAAATTCACGGGAGAAGAGTTTAAAATCATATTAAAGAAATATTTTCCCTTCATAGAGGTTGTTGTGATAACGCAAAATGAGGTGGATGACGATTATGAAACAATCTCTAAATATGATCCCAAATGTGGGAAAAAACCAGAAGAGTATTATGATGATAAACTTCCCATGTTGATAGAACAGTCTGTTAGAAATATATTTGAGGTACGTAAAATTGCATTTGAGATGGAAAAGAATACAAGCTGGGAAAAAGTAATGGTTGAAAAAATAGTTAATTCTGTAAATGGCCAAGGAAGATTTGATGAGTTTACTAAGAATGATATTGATGAAGTAATTAAGTTGTTTCGCGAATTGCAAGATAAGGTAGAAGGATAAAATATGGATTATAGAAGAACTAAGTATTGTCCGGAATTAGTGGATATTAAAGAGAAGAAAAAGAAGATTGAAGCTCTGATAAAAAAGGAACATCCGCATGCACAAGATATGCATACTTATATAAGCGATAATTCAGAAAAATATAAGTTGAAATTTGTGCAAGCATATAATGGTAAATGTGCATATTGTGGCGTGTCCATTGATTTGATAAAAAAGAATGAATTTGAAATAGACCATTTCTTGTATGAAAAATTCCCCAAATTTAAAACAAAAAAAGAAGCGGGATATATTGAAAATTTAATTTTAGCGTGTCACGATTGTAATCACAATAAAAGTGACTTTTGGATAAATGAGGATTGCTATAATGCATTATATCCGGACGAAAAGGAAATGCAAAAGACTTTTTTCCGGGATGAGCAATATTATATTTGTATAAGTGATGAATATAAAGATGATAAGTCGATTAATGAATTTTATGATAAGGTTCGATTGGGTACAGAATTACATAGACTTGATTATTTGTTAATGAATATAATTGGTTTGCAAAGAAAGTGTCAAGAGAATAAAGACTTATATGCTGGGTTAGGAAAAATCATGGATGTTATAAGAGAAAAGAGAAATATTATATAGTGGAATTTTTAAAGGTTATGTGTAAAAAGAAAGAAGGTGAACATATGAATTCGGAACAAGAATATTATGTAAGTTTGGTTGAACGATTGCGTCAAATGCCGGAGGAAACCGAATGGTTGGAATACAAGGTAAATAATTGTGAACCGGAATTAATTGGTGAATATATATCAGCACTGAGCAATTCTGCTACTATTTGTAATAAGGAAAAAGCGTATCTATTATGGGGAATAAATGATAAAACACATGAGATTCAAGGAACATCATTTTCACCGAAAAAAGCTAAAAAGGGCAATGAAGAACTTGAAAACTGGTTGGCGGGTGGATTAAAACCTAGGGTGGACTTTAAGTTTATTGAGGTAAGTACGGATAAAGGAACTGTGGTAGTGATGGAAATACCGGCGGCAGTGAATACACCGACCAGTTTCAAAGGAATAGAATTTATTCGTGTTGGTTCGTATAAGAAAAAACTGAAGGATTATCCGGAAAAAGAGCGTAAACTATGGCTTTCCTTTGAACAGAAACCGTTTGAACTGCGAATAGCTATGGAGAATGTTTCTGCATCTAAGGTAACAGAACTATTGGATTGTGCCGCTTATTATACATTGATGAAATTGCCATTACCAAGTAATAGAGATGCTATTATCCACAACATGGTTGATGAGGAATTTATTCGTGAGATGGATAATGGAAATTTTGTAATTACCAACATGGGAGCATTGCTTCTGGCAAAAGATTTAAATGTATTTGCACATTTAAAGAGAAAGGCTATTCGTGTAATCAAGTATAAGGGAAATGGTAAAACAAATGCTATCAGAGAACAGGTATTTACGAAGGGATATGCAATTCAGTTTGATGATATTACAGATTATATTATGACATTGATTCCGCAAGAGGAAGAAATTGATGGTGGAAGAAGGCAGGAACATATTATGTTTCCGCGCAAGGCAATAAGAGAAATGCTCGGAAATATGATTATTCATCAGGATTTGACTGCACATGGTAGCGGACCAGTTATGGAAATTTTCGATACTAAGGTTGAAGCATCAAATCCAGGAAGTTTGTTGGTAGAGGTGAACCGTATTATTGACACGGTTCCACATTCCAGAAATGAATCAATGGCTTCTTTTCTGCGAATAGTGCGAATTTGTGAGGAACGAGGTAGTGGATTTGATCGTATGGAAGAAGGTATGCGTGATTTGACGATTCCGGCACCCAAGGTCGAAACGGGGGATGACTTTACCAGAACAAAACTATATTGGTATGACAATTTGAATGATTGGAAGAAAGACGATAAAATTCGAACCTGTTATCTGTATACTTGTTATTGTTATGTCAATGAAATCGAGGTGGCAAATGCGGTGCTGAGAGAACGATTTGGCGTAGAGGAGAAGAACAAAGCAATTATTTCAAGAATAATAAAAGATACCATAGATGCGGGTTTTATTAAGTTGTCAGATGAAAATGCTGCGCCGAAATTAAGAAGATATATACCTTATTGGGCATAAAATTTTAGTTGATGGGTAGTTGATGGAAAGAAGCTAAGTAAGAATATATTTTCACAAAAGCCAAGAAAATAAGGGGGATACGGGAAATTTTATGTAAAAATTTAGTTGATGGGTAGTTGATAGTATATTAAGATTCGACAAAATTTCTATGACTTAAAAAGGGTTACAGAGTGTAACCTTTTTGTGTCAAAGGAAAATTATGTTTCCTGACAGAATAGAGATTTTATCCAGAGGAACAATTCCTCTGGGACAGACAATGGAAGGATTTTTCGCGGGTGAATCTGTACCGGTAAATCAAAAATTATCAGATATGTTATTGCAACTGCACATAAGTGAGCGTACAGGTCGTGGAGTCCCAAAGATAACAGAGGTTTATGGAAAAGGAACATATGAGTTCAGGGAAAATTCTATTGTTGTGTCGATTCTGTTTACCAGGGTATCAACAGAGGATGAGAACCCAAGATAGGACCCAAGAAGATAGTAAGGGTAAAGGAGGGAAAAAGAAATGATACCAACAAGAGAAGAGGCTATGGAATTCATCCGTGACGGTTTGGCATGTAATCCGGGACCTTGGGGACGGCATTGTTTAACTGCGGCACACTGCGCAGAAAAAATTGCACATGCCTGTGGTGATATGGATTCAGAGAAAGCGTACATATTAGGCTTACTGCATGACATAGGCAGAAAATTCGGCGTGCGGCATCTGGGGCATGTTTCGGACGGATATATTTATATGAAGCAGTCAGGATATGATGAAGTGGCAAAAATTTGTCTGACACATTCCTTTAACAATCATAGGATTGATGATTATATTGGAAAATTTGACGTTTCCGATGAGGAGTTACGGCTCATAAAGACCGAGTTGGACAAGGCGGTATACGATGAATACGACCGCCTGATTCAGTTATGCGATAGTCTGGCAGGGGCAGGAGGTGTTCTTGATGTGGAAGAAAGAATGAAGGATGTAAAGAAAAGATACGGATTTTACCCACAGGCGAAGTGGGATACGAATATTCGGCTGATGCAGCATTTTGAAAAGAAAATGAATCAGAATATTTATATTGTGTGCGAGAAAGATACATTTGTACCGGAGGACATTTAATGGATATTCCTAAAATAGCAATAGCCATTTTATATGGATTGTGATAAAATAATACAAACCAACCACAAAAACGAGGACAACCATGAAAGAACAAAGTGAAGAAAACACAAAAAAAGAAGTTATTGAAAAGAAAACCATCCGTATATTCAGAGGACATCTGTTTATAAAGCTGGTAATTATATTACTGCTGGTGCTGGCGGTGATTGCCGGCATTGCAGGACTTAGAAAGGGCAGTGGACAGCCGGCAGAGTCGGAGAGCAAGACAACGCGGATTGGCTTTGAAAATATCGGGCAGATGGTCACGCAGGCGGCTTACTGTACGGAGATGAATGTCACAAAGGATTCGCGTAAGCTGTTTGGAATGACGATTCCGTTTACACAGAGCGAATACATTTACAGCTATGATGTAGAAGTGAGAGCGGGACTGGATTTTAGTCAAATTGAATGGAGCGTTGACGAAGATAATAGCATAATTCAGGTTCGTCTGCCGCAGGTGCAGATTTTAAGCAGTGAAATCAACACGGATACCTTTAAGGTGTATCATGAGGAAGAAAGCATTTTCACACCAATCAAACTGGCGGATAATAACGATGCCCTGAAAACGCTCATTGAAAATGCAAAGCAGGATGCGGTTGCAAACGGTCTGCTTGAAAATGCGGAGAGCAACACGGAAACGATTCTCAGGGGATTTTTTGCAAATGTCTATGATTTGCAGAAATATAAGATTGAATTTATCAGACAAGAGGCAGAAAAATGACCATTATCACCGGACTGATTTTTGCGCATAAAATTATCGGTCTCAGTATCGGAATGTTGATTGCGGATTTGGGAGTCGGCAGAGTGATTGCGGTATTTCAGCATTTATTTTATGAGAAAATGGAGGCAGTGCGCATTTGAAAGAATTAGAAAACGGAAAGAAAAAACTGCTGATTACAGGAATGATTCTTATTATAATCGCGGTATGTACGGCAGGCATTTTTGCTTACGGCAGGCATAAAAACAATCAGAAAGCGGCGGCAAAAGTACAGGAAGAAAGTGTACAGCGCGCATCACAGGAACAGTCCCTTGCGGCACAAAAAGAGCAGGAACAGGAAGCCCGGAGTATTGCCGAGGCAGAATTGCAGAAGGCACTTTCCGAGGCACAGAGCCGTGATGAATCCATAGCCGCATCCGAAGCAGAATCAAGGGAGCAGGCACAAAAAGAAGCAGAGGAAGCTTCGATTGCACAGGAAAAAGCCGAGCAGGAAGCCCGTGAAGAACAGGAAAGACAGGCACAGGGAGCAGGACTGGCAGAACGGCTTGCAGGCTATGAAACAGTGAGCCGCCCGGCAGGGTCAACCGGAGATATTATCTGTATTGACCCTGGACATCAAAGCCGCGGCAATAACGGAAAGGAGCCGGAAGGGCCGGGTTCACAGACGATGAAGACTAAAGTGGCAGGCGGAACGGGCGGTGTGGTATCGGGCGTGCCGGAATATCAGCTGACCCTGACAATCGGCATGATGTTAAAGACCGAACTACAAAACAGAGGATACACCGTAGTGATGACAAGGGAGTCCAACGATGTTGACATTTCCAATAAAGAGCGCGCAGATATTGCAACGGCGGCGGGAGCAGCGGCAACAATCAGGATTCATGCAGACGGTGTGGACAGTGCTTCCGCTTCCGGGGCTTCGGTACTGGTGCCAGGTTCGTCAAATCCGTATATACCGGAACTGGCAGGCAGTTCCAGTCAGTTAGGAAGCTGTATTATCAATTCGTATTGTGCGGCAACCGGCATGAAAAACCGCGGGGTAGTCGGAAGTGACAATATGACGGGTATCAACTGGAGTACCAATCCGGTTGCCCTGCTGGAACTCGGATTTATGACCAATCCGACAGATGATGCGAATATGCAGGACGATACCTATCAGCAGTTAATGGTGCGCGGCATTGCAGATGGTATTGATGCGTATTTTGGAAGATAATGGAGATTAATGTGAAAAATCACACTGATGTCTGATTTTTCACACAGATATTTGTTAAAAAAAACAAATATTCCTCATGTCAGATGAGAAATCGCCTGCGCGAATTTCTCATCGCCACTTCGCAACAAGTCGCTCAGAAATGGAGAGTATCATGCACAAGGTTCAGGCGAAAGCCATTCTTTCGGCAAAAAACGGAATGAACATTTACCGGGGCTGTCAGCACGGCTGTATTTACTGCGATGCAAGAAGCACCTGCTATCAGATGAATCATGTATTTGAGGATATTGAGGTCAAGGAAAACGCGCCGCAGTTATTAGAAGCAGCATTAAAAAGAAAACGGAAAAAATGTATGATTGGTACCGGGTCAATGAGTGACCCGTATATGCCGCTGGAAATGGAATTAAACCTGACAAGGCAGTGCGCAGAGCTGATTGAACGGTATGGATTCGGGTTGACCGTACTGACAAAGTCCGATAATGTACTGCGGGATTTGGATTTATTTTGCAGAATCAATGCAAAGACAAAGTGTGTCATACAGATGACACTGACGACTATGGACGATGTACTCAGCCGGAAAATAGAACCGGGTGTCTGCACAACCGCGCGGCGGATAGAGGTCTTAAACATTTTAAAAGAGGAAGGCATTCCGACTGTGGTATGGTTGACACCGTTACTGCCGTTTATTAATGACACCGAAGAAAATATTTTCGGCATTTTAGAAGCCTGTCAAAAGGCATCGGTACGCGGCATTATGACATTTCATTCATTTGGAGTAACGTTAAGGGACGGCGACCGGCAGTATTTTTACAGCCAGCTCGATAAAAAATTTCCGGGGCTTCGCAGACAGTATATTGAAGCGTATGGAAATGCCTATGAACTGCCGATTCCGCGTGACAGGGAGATTTTTCCGGTATTCAGGGGAAAATGTGAAGCGGCGGGCATTGAATGGCGGACGAATCAGATATTTGAGTATCTGAACACCTTTGAAGAAAAGGGCTGCGGGCAGCAGATGACGTTGGCAGATTTTATGTGATAATTATTTTTTGCGATGTCAGGGAAAGTTTTGACATTATTTTTTACAGAAACAGAACAGGCGGGCATATCCGGAAGAATTATACTTCCCGGCATACCCGCCTGATTTTATATTTTTTTATTCTGATTTTTCCGTATCAGCATCTTCTTTATCAACAACCTTAATAATATTCTTTTTCCACATAATCCGTGAAGAAATAATGGCAACCGGGAGCATGAATAAAATCAGGAAGCCCACCATGCCAAACAGGGAAGAACCGGTTGTGATACGTACAACGAGGGCAAGCACCGTAATAATGGCAATAACAGGAACAACGCCCATAACACCGTTTTTTACAACCTTTTTACCGGAGCTGGTGCTGGCAAAAAGACCGAGGGTCAGCGAACCAAACAGCGCCGGTATCAGATAGTTGGAAGCTGTTTTTACGGCAGGCAGTTCAAAGACCGGGCTGATCCATGCGCTAAGCAGTGCGGCAAGCGCAAGAATGATAATCGTCATAATCGAACATATCGCAACGGCAACCGAAGAAATGGCTTCGCCTTCCGGGGTATTCGGTTCTTTTTTGGCAAGCTTCATGGCGTTGACGGCACATGGCAGCTTCAGGTTCATAATATTTCCTGTGATAAATGTCAGATAAGAAGAAGCGCCGAGAATCGGTGTGTAGCTGATTGCTTCCGAAAATCCGACCGGAATATAAACCATTAAAATACTGATAGTGCTAAGGTTAATGACTTCACCAATGGAAGGCAGACTGTCATAAAAGGTGAGCACAACAAACGGAATGGCAATCATGTACAACAGGGCAATCAGTGTGCCGATGCGTCCCCATTTGTGCGCCCATGCCTGAAAGGAGTCTGTAATTACAATTTTATTTGAACCTTTTTTCTTCATAAGATATCTCCAATCTGCAAAAATGCTATAAAAACAACTTACACCACAATACGGATGAAATCATGCCGCCAATCATGGAAAATGCCATGATAAAATCATTGAGCCATGCAAGCTTCGGGTTCTTAGAAAGAAGCCCCAGCCCTACGGCAATGACAAGACCGGTCAGCATAACAGCCGCCTGAACGGTGTCGCCGATTAATAAAACCGGAATGTAGACGGCAAAAAGACACAGCATGAAACAGCCGCTTAAAACGTACTTCCAGCCGTTTCCATTTTCTTCGGATTTGCTGACACTCATGGAAAGCTTTTTGCCAAGCGGCAGTAAAATGAAAAAACCGCTTAACATGCCGATACTCATAAGAATCATAACAACACCGAACTGCTGTCCGGTTGCACCCTCCAGCATTTCCGCACTGCTTGAAAATCCGATAGCGGAAGCTACGGAGCTTGAAATCAGCGACTCATAGGAAAGTGAGCCGATAACGGAAAGGCGCCACCAGCTCCAGACTGTTCCGAGTACCGAAATCAGTGCAAACAGCCCGACAACGATAGACAGGCTTGGGACAATGGAAAAGACCAGACTGGATTTGATGACATTTTTTAAATCCTCTTTGGAAATGCCCAGTTCCAGACAGTGTGTGTATGCTTTTTTTAAATAGACCAGTGAAAATCCTACAATGTAGAGCAGTCCGATTATAACCATGGCAAGGAGCAGCGGACTGGTAATAATATCTTTCATGGTAGCCATAAAAACCTCTTTTCTGCCGCGGATGCGGCGCATGTAAATCAGAATAAAATTTAGTTCTTGTGTTCTGTAAGCCAGCGCATTGCCGTATAGGCATAAACGGCGCAGCCTTCGGATAATACCGCTTCGTCAAATTTTACTTTCGGGTGGTGCTGTGGATAGCAGTAGCCCTCCTGCGGTGTGCCTGCCGCCAGTGCAAACATAATGGATGGAACTTCCTGGCTTACATAGGCAAAATCTTCGCTTCCGGTGCTTTTCGGTGCTTTGCCTTCACCGGACATCGCATTAAGTGCAGAAGCCGTAAATGCTTTGGAAGGGCCTAAGAGTTCTTTTAAATAGTCTGCGGTGCAGACGGCAAGGTCCGGGTTGTTGTAAAGACATGGACAGCCGCTTCCGTAAGTAACCGTCGCGGTGGCGCGGAAAGCTGTGGCAATGCCGGAAGCAATTTCAGAAACACGCTGTTTGATAAAAGCGCGCGTAGATTCATCATAGGTGCGAATCGTTCCACTCATATGGGCGGTATCGGGAATGACATTGGCGGCATTTCCGGCATTAACCGTTCCGATTGTTAAAATAGCCTCATCGGAAAGTCCGAGTTCTCTTGCGTGGATTTCCTGAAGACCTGTGATAATGTGGGCGGCAACGGTAACCGGGTCAACACCGTTATTCGGCATAGAACCGTGACAGCCTTTTCCCTGAATATCAATATAGAAGTAATCGGCGGCAGGCGCACTGACACCGCCGTCGCAGGAAATAACCGTACCGGCAGGCAGAGGAAGTCCTGCCATTACATGAATCATCATGGCGGCATCGACATCAGGATTTTTTAAGACACCGGCTTCGATCATATCGTGGGAGCCTTCAAAAATTTCCTCGGCAGGCTGGAACATGAGTTTGACCGTGCCTTCTATTTCATCTTCATGTGCTTTTAAAAGGCGTGCGGCGCCTAACATCATTGTAGTGTGCATATCATGACCGCAGGCGTGCATTTTGCCGTTGGTGGAGGGAAAAGAAACATCGGCTTCTTCCTTCATTGGCAGGGCATCCATATCGCCGCGGATTAAAAAGACCTTACCGTCCTTTTTACCGCCTGCCAGTGCGACAATGCCGGATTTACCGCACATCTGTGGCTCGTAGCCCATGGAAATGAGTTCCTGCTTTACATAATCAACGGTTTCCTGAATATCAAAGCCCGTACCAGGGTGTGTGTGCAGAAATCGTCTTGTCCGGACAAGCTGTTCCTGATAAGAAGCAGCTTCCTGTAAAAGTGCTGTAGTTGTCATAAGGGACCTCCTTTTTCTATAAAAAACTTATTATGAAGCTGGGGTCAAAAATCCCCGGCTATGATGCCTGTGGATTGTTCCACACTGCAATACGGTGTTGTAATATAGTGCCGTAAGTAAAAAAAGGCGAAGATGTCCAAGGGTTTCGTGGCATCTTCGCTACAGAAAATAATATTACCAATCGGGTAATAGTTTGTCAACAAAATAAAAGAAAGTTTTTTATCTGAAAATTTAAAAATGTAAAGCCCGAAAACCCGTTGACGGTTCACCACAAAAAGCGTAAATTGAAAGTGATGAATAATAAAGTAGAGGACCTGTAAAATGTATCTTGCAATATGTGATGATGATATACTGTTGTGTGCCAATTTAAGAAGAAAGCTGGCGGCATTTGATACCGGCGGAAACAAACTGCTTGTGGACGAGTATCATTCAGGGGAAGAATTGTTAAAGGGTGCCTGTCGGTGCAATTATGATGCGGTATTTCTGGATTTATATATGGAAGGCATGTCGGGATTTGATACGGCAAAGGCATTAGCCGAAAGAAAAAGCGAAGCCCGGATTATTTTTCTGACATCGAATGAATCGCTCGTATTTGACAGCTTTGAGTACCAGCCGTTTTATTTCTTAAGAAAAGAAAACTATACGGAAGTTCTGCCAAAGGTTATGGCGAGGCTGAAAACGGTTTTAAATCAGAACGGAACCTTTTTACTGGACGGTAAAAATGAAAAGGAATCCATTGCCGTCAGCAGTATCTGTTATGTGGCAAGTGATAAGCATAACGTTGTTATTTATACCACCAAATACAGTTACGAGGTGCGAAAGACCATGACGGAAACTTTAAAACAGCTTGAACCGTATGATTTTGTCAGAATCCACAAGCAGTATCTTGTAAATTTAAAATATGTGAAAAAGGTCAATATGCGGGACGAAACTGTTTTGTTAATGAATGATACGGTTCTGGACATGAGCAGGCGGTGTAAGGATACGGTGCTGGAGCGTTTCACGCAGTATCAGCGCAACATGAACGGAGCGGTATAGATGAATACAACACTGATTAATGAAAATATGTATCAACTGCTGCTGTCGGCAAAGGACAGCGTGGGGATTCTGCTGTTCCAGATGATTATGCTTGAAATGGCACTGCTGTTTATCCGTACAATCAGAAATGATATACAGCGGCGGCGCACGGGAAATGAAAACGGTTATAAAAAGGACACGTTTTTGGGAAACCGCGGTAACTATATGGTATGTGTGGCGGCGGCATTTCTGGTGCTGACGGCGGCAAATCAGTTGATTGTTGCAAAGGGACTTGCCATATACATGCTGGTGCTTTCAGAGGGCGTTGTACTGGGCGTGCTTACAGGGGTATTGACCGGCGGGAATATCAAAAAAGCGATGGTTACGACCGGTGTTTTGACTGTGGCGGCAGGAATTGCCTGTGTCTTAGGAGAACGGTTTTACAATGGAGCGGAGGACAGTGTGATGTTATCCGCCGCATTTATTGCATTTTTGGAATTTGTGCTGGCAGATGCACTTGTTAAAAGAGAGCTGTATCAGCTTCACCCAAAAGAATTGGGACTGCTGGCGCTCACGATTCTGATATGCGCGGCAGTATCGGCAGGGATGCTGTCGGACAGGGTGCCAGACCGTGGCATGGGAACAATCGTAGTGGCAGGTGTTTTGTTAAATGAAAGCTTTCTGATTGTCTTGTTGTGCCGTATTAAGTCCATGCAGAAAAATGAGCAGGCGGCGGAAAAAGCATTGCAGGAGAGCGCTTACCAGAAACAGTATATGGACAGCGTGGCAGTGCTTGACGAGCATGTCCGCAAAATGCGCCACGATTTAAAAAATCACGTCAACACCCTGAATATGCTTCTTTCCGATGAGGAACACGGTCAGGAGCGGGCAAAGCAGTATCTTTTGGAATATGTCCGTCAGACTGCGGCATTACAGGAATTTGTAAAGACGAAAAACAGCGTGGCGGATGCGGTGTTAAATGCGAAGCTGATGTACTGTAAAGAGCAGGATATTCCGGCGGTGATTTCGGTGGATAAGAATATCCGTGGATTAACCCAGACGGAATTATGCTGTGTACTCGGAAATCTTTTAGACAATGCGATTGAAGCCGAGTTAAAGCTTTCCAAGGCACAGAGAAAGATTGAAATAAAGATTGTCATGATAGAAGAAGTATTGGACATTTTGATAAGAAACCGCATTGCAGAGTCGGTTTTACAGGATGTACAGAAAGTAAAAAATATTGGTACAACCAAGCAGGATGCAGAAAATCACGGCTTTGGCTTGAAAAGTGTCCGGGAAATTGTAAAAAAATACGACGGATTTATGGATCTGTATGAAGACAGTGGCTGTTTCTGCGTGCATATCCGAATATAAAACAGAATATAAAACCGTTCGTGCCATAAAAGTGACCGCTTGTGCCGCCCCCTCTTGTTAGAAGATAACAGGAGGGGGTATATTTGTTTTAAGAAAATGCCAGCGCGTGTCAGTAATTTCAGAGAATCCGGTATCGGTAATTTCAATTTTGCGGGCGGGCATAAAAAAATAAAGGAGAAGGTTATGAAAAGAAAAAAGTGGGAAATGCCGGGGGTTAAGGCAGGGAGCAGGAGAGCCGCTGCAGTCACACTTACGGTACTGCTGGCGGCAGTCTGCGGCGGCTGTGGGAATCAGTATTCGGTGGAAGATGCCGTAAGCCGCGATGAAAAATTTACGCTGGTGGGAGATGCAGGCGAGGCACAGACCAAGGATTTAAGTCAGGCGACAACCACGGCAATGATAGCACATGAAGAACCAACGGCGTATCAGTTTAACGGCAAAAAGGTAAACGTAACAGAGGTTGGAATGGGTGAAACAAAGCTGTATGGCGGCTTTGAAATGACCGTGCTGAATGCGTGGAAGCTCGGTAACACCCTGACCCGGTTAGATGAAATTGAAAACGGCGATGCCACCTTTAAAAACTGGCTGGTTATAAGCCGCGAGTTAAATGAAGACGGCTCATCGTCCAAGAACAATCACCAGTATGTTGCGGTCAAGGTCCGTATGAAAAATGTATCCGGTGGGAATAACAAAAAGCTGGAAATGAGCGGGACACTGGTGAATAAAGATGGTGAGAATTTATTCCAGCGGATTTCGTTTGCGGAAATAATAGGATTTGATAAATGTCCGTATTTAAAACGTCCCGAAGAATTGCATAAGGACGCATACTTTTATAACTTTGCACAGGATGAGGAAATAGAAACCGTAATGGTATACCAGTTGATAAATACACCGGGTGTTTTAAGAGATGTCTATATGTATTCGGGCATTGGCGGAATCGGCGGTACAGACGGTGTCAACTCGATTGCAGACGGCAGTTATATGTTCCGGCTGGATATCGGGGAAGGGAATTAGAAAGCAAAAAGGAGAAACATTGTGAGAGAGCAGTTTCATACAGAATGGGAAAGAGCCGTAAAAAATAAAATGATGTGGATTGCGGTTTTTATAGGCTGTCTGCTTGCCATAGCACAGACGGTATTTGAAGTTTATCCGTATGCCAGAAATCCGCTGATGTTTTACAGAGGCAGTGACGGACAACCGGCAAGCCTTTTTATGTACTGGTTCGGATTAAATTCGGGCAGTCCGTATAAAGTGACTTTTTTAACGATTTTTCCGGTGCTGGCAATGATGCCGCATGCACTGTCGTATCATCTGGACCGGAAAGGCGGTTATATTAAAAATGTGTATACCAGAACGAAAAAAATCAATTATCTGACGGCAAAGTATCTGGCTGTTTTTTTAAGCGGCGGTCTGACGGTGCTGTTTCCGTATCTTGTCAGCCTGCCGGTTACCGCCTGTATGCTTCCGGCATTGACACCAATCCGGAACGGACAGTATCTTTCGGCAACAGAGCTGTTTTCATCGATATTTTATACCAAACCGTTTGCCTACATCGCCATTTATATGGTGATTACATTTTTTTACGGCGGAATTTTTGCGACAACGGCTCTGGCGGCGGCAAGCATTGTAGATAATATATTTCTGCTGGGAATGGTTCCTTTTTTAATATGGTATGGTTTTACAACGGCATCAAATTTTGTGGGAAGAAAGTCGGGAATTACGGTGGATCTCATCTGGCTGCTGGATATGAGCCACGGCGCGATACTGCATAAGGAAACCGTTTTTGTGACCGGAGCGGTTGTCGGCGTGATTACGGCGATTATATATTTTGTAAACGGGGTGAAACAAGATGCATTATAAAAGGAAACAAATTTCAAAAAAGAAAATGATGATCAGAAGCGTGGCAGTGCTTGCGTGTCTTATAACAGCGGCGGTTATGGGATATTTTATCCGGGATATTAACAGGCGTTTTCCAAACCCTTCGGTCTGTGAGCAGTATACAAAGGATTCACCCGCAATGCTTGACGGTCTGGAGATTACACCGCTTTCGACACACATTTATTCTTATGATGAATATCGTGAGCGGTATCCCGATTCGCTCGATGCGGGAGAACATGCTAAGGACTGGAAGGTGATTGTGTATAAGCTGGCATTTCGCAATACGACAGAGAAGGAACTGCGTTTTGAGGCGGATTCATTTTTAGCCGTTGCACAAAACAGCGGATTTCACAACGGTGTGTCACAGGAGAACCGAAAGAGAAATCAGACGATACAGCCCGGAGAGGTGCAGGAGATCGAATTGTCGTGTACTGTAACGGAGATTCTTATCGGGAAAAAGTGGTTTCAAAAATTAGAGGAGGAGACGTACACGCTGGTTTACTGGTGGTATCCGGTACAAAAAGAACTGGTGTTTACCAATGAATAAAAAAGCTTTACAGGGGAATTCAGGGGAAATGTGTCAGCGGAGCGTGTCTAAAAAAATGGGGAAAGGGGAGAAGAAATTTTGAAAAAATTTGTCAACGGCTGGCTGGATACCGGACTTTTGTGGTTTTCGGCAGTGCTTATTCCGGTCTGGCTTATGGTTATTTTTAAAACGGCGATGTCGGAGCCGGACGTGGTGTACTGCATGAGTGATATATACGGCTATGCACATGAAAAGGGATTAATTATTTTTTTATTGTTGTCCCAGCTTTTTATTATCAACCATATTAAATATGAAATGCGTGCGGCGGTGCTGGTGCGTAAAAAAAGCATGAAAAGTTTTTGGATTTCGCTGTGTAAAAAGATTTTTTACAGGCGGGACTGTTTGTACTGTATGTGTTTGTACTGGTAACGGCATACGGCGTGACACATTTCCGGTGGAAATGCAACTGGCGGGAGCTAAACAGCAATGCGTATGCACAAATGCAGCGTCCGGTGGAATTTGAAGTGGCGGCGTGGCAGACGGCAGGCATTTTTCTGATTGTGCTGTTTGCGGAAATTACCGTTATGGCAATGATGATTGTCCTGCTTTGGTGGAAGCTGTCCCAGCCGGTCTACGGTTATGCGGTAATGATGGTGCTGTTTACACTGGAAAAGCAGATGACACCGGCACCGGTCAATATCTTTTTCCTGCGCATGTGTTTTCCTTGTACAAGGCTCTATTATCAGGGAATTCGTGCGGGCGATGAGATACTTTTTCCGCTGTGTTGTGTGGCGACGGCATTTGTACTGGGACTGTTTTTGATGCGAAGAAAAAATATGTTAAAGAAAGAGGCAGATTAATGAAACAGCAGATTAGGGCGGAATTAAAGCAGGGAATTGTCAGGCGGTGGTATCTGTACATTCTGCCGTTTGCGCTGGGAGCGGTCAGCACGGCAGCATTTTTAAACCGGTATGCGCTGTTGGAAGCATGGACAGGAGAGCTGCGGGCAGCATCATTTGGGGACTGCTTCGCTTACATTTTCCGCGGTATGCAGGAGTATATTCCGAATCAGCACCAGCCGTTTGAAGTGCCGGTATTATTTTTACTGATAAATATTCTGCTTGCGGTGCTGATTGGCGGTTATGCGGCCGGAGAGCTGCACGGAACGGGGCTGAATAAGCTGGTGCGCTGTCGAAGAAGGTCCGATTGGTGGATTTGCAAATGTATCTGGAATGTGATAAGTGTCCTTGGATATTATGCGGCATTGATTGCGGGAGCGGTTACGGCGGCGTTTATTGCTTCGGTAAAACCGGGCGGTGCGGCATTTTTTTCAGGGATAGCACCGCACAAAGAGGTGGTTGTAAAACTGCTTTTTTGTGAAAATCCTGACAAACTAAATGAAAAAATGCTCTGCTGTATGGTATTTGTGCTTCCGGTGCTGACTTCCATGGCGGTATCGCTTTTTCAGATGACAATCGAATTTATCCTACAGCCGTGGGTCAGTTTCATGGTGCTTATGACAAACTGCGTATTTTCCGCATTTTTTATGAAAGGGTGCTGGCTGGGGAATTATATGATGCTCTACCGTATGAAACCGGTCAATGCAAACGGTGTGGACTGGCAGACCGGCATTTTGATAAATCTTTTAGTCATAGCCGCAAGCATAACGGCGGGGGTATTTCTTTTTGGCAGATATGACGTACTAAACAAAAACAGCATGAATAAGTAATGACGGTGAATTTTAACCGGGCAAAGGAGTGGGAGAAAAATGAATACAATCGAAATCAAAAATCTGAATAAAAAAATTAAAGGGGCAGAGGTTTTAAAAGATATTAATTTACATCTGGAGGGCGGAAAGGTTTATGGATTAAAGGGAAAGAACGGTTCGGGAAAGACAATGCTTATGCGTGCCGTCTGTGGACTGATTCTGCCGACCGGCGGAAGCATTACCATTAACGGGGAACAGCTTGGAAAGCAGATTTCATTCCCGAGAAGTGTCGGGATTCTGATTGAAAATCCTTCGTTTATTCCGGGGTATACGGGACTTAAAAATCTTTCGGTGCTTGCCGCCATCCAGAAGCGTGTCGGGGAAGATGAAATCAGGGAAACGCTTGAAAAGATTGGCTTAGACCCGGACGATAAGCGCACCTACAGAAAATATTCGCTCGGCATGAAACAGCGGCTCGGCATTGCTGCCGCCGTCATGGAAAATCCGGATATCGTCATCTTGGATGAGCCGATTAATGCCTTAGATGAAAGTGGTGCCAAACAGGTGCGCACGATTCTAAAGGAACAGAAAGAGCGCGGCGCCGTCTGTATCATTGCCTGTCACGATTCCGAGGAATTAAACTTTTTATCCGATGAAATCATCGAAATCGCCGAAGGACGAATTGTGCCGCAGGCGTCACAAAGCTGCCATTAGCGTAGCAGTCTGATTATAGCTTCATAAATCCCGACATCATGCATGCGCCTTTTGCGCCTGCTTCTAAAACACCCGGAAGTCTGTCCGGTGTCATGCCGCCAATGGCATACACGGGCAGACAGGTGTTGTCACAGACTTCTTTTAAAAAGGCAAGTCCGCGTCCGGCAAGTCCTGCCTTACATTCCGTTTCATAAATATTTCCTGCAAATACATAGTCTGCACCAAGCTTTTCAGCAAGGCGGACATCATCTACAGAGTGTACCGAAGTGCCAATCTGTGCAAAATCCGATAAAAGTCCCGCTTTGCGGTATGTTTCAAGCTGTGACAGCGACAGCTGGATATACGGGTGATTTAACCGGTGTGCCGATTCAAGAAAGGAATGTAAAATCAGTTTCTTATTATAATGCGTACAAAGTGTGATACAGTCTTTGGCAAGTGCTTCATAAACTGTTTCTTCTAAATCCTTTTCCCGCAGTACAATGGCGGATACATTTGTTGCCGCGATTATTTCCACCTGCGCTAAAAAGCGGTGATAGGATACACTGCCCGGAATGAAATCCAGGGTGTCGGAATCCGGCGGTAGCAGATGGTGGTTGGTAATGGCGATAAAAGCACTGTAATCAGTCATGGACAGCTCCTTTCGAAAGCGGTTTTTGGGTTCTTTAAAAATACTACGTTGCGTAAAGCTATGGAATATGATACCATAGCAATAATGAGTTCTCAAGTTTGTACGTGAAAAATCGGTTAGAAAGTACAGGATGACAGAAGCCCTGTAACTGCATAGAATGAAAGTGCGGTATAAAATCCGGCATAGAGGGGAGGGAATCTGTCAGGAAAAAGCCGCATTTTCGTCGGATGGTATTTTGAGAATCAAATAAATAACAGCGAAAATGTCTTTAGCGGCAGAATCGCACAGAAATGGAGCAGATATGGAATATACAATATTTCAGTACATTTATTTTTTCTTCCTATATTCATTTATCGGATGGGTATTTGAAGAAGTGCTGGCGGCATTTAAGTACGGCAGATTTGTCAACCGCGGGTTTGTCAACGGACCGCTCTGCATGAAATACGGCTTTTGCATGATTGTGATTTTAACCGATGTCAGTGATTTGATGGATAATCCTTTTTTACAGTTTGTCATGTGTTTTGTGATTATCACGGTCATTCAGTATGTGGCGGCGGCACTTGTACGCAAAATCACAGGACACCGCCTTTGGGACTATTCGGGACATAAGTGGAATTTAAACGGCTATGTAAGTGTCCGGACATCACTGTTCTGGTCGGTGACTGCCATGCTTTGTATCTGGCTGGTGCATCCGTTTTTATACATTTTATATGAACTGCTTCCGTTGCGGGTGCTGAAGGTGCTTGAAGTGGTACTGCTGGTTTTGTTTGCGGTGGACGTTTTAGTGACGGCGGCGACCATGCTCAAGTGGAAAATACAGGGCAATGTTTATGATACGGTGGCGGCAGGACTTGAAAAGACCAAACAGAGTATCGGGGAAAAACTCATTTTCATGATTCAGAAAAGAATGTACCGCGCTTTTCCGGAAATGGAACATCAGGAAAAGTCCGAAGCAGACGGTTTTGGAAAGCCGGTAAACAGAGTGTTTGCAAAGGGCTTGTGCTTTGATAAGCTGTTTTGGATATTCTTTATCAGTGCGCTGGTCGGGGACTGGATTGAAACGGTGTTTGTGTGGGCGACTTCCGGGGTGCTTATGAGCCGAAGCAGTCTTTTATACGGAACATTCAGCATTGTGTGGGGACTTGGCGGCGCGATTGCGACAGGTCTTTTGTATTCCCTGCAGAAAAGAAATGACCGTTATATTTTTATCGCAGGATTTTTCATGGGTGGTGTGTATGAATACAGCTGCAGCGTGTTTACGGAAGTGGTGTTTGGAACGACGTTCTGGGATTACAGCCATATGCCGTTTAATATCAACGGGCGGATTAATCTGCTGTTCTGCTTTTTCTGGGGTGTGCTTGCCATTGTGTGGTTAAAGCTTTTGTACCCGGCAGTCAGCAGGGTGATTGAAAAGATTCCGCCGGTAGCGGGAAAAGTACTTACGTATATTTTAGTATTTGCAATGGCGCTGGATATGCTGATTTCGTCCGTGGCATTAATGCGCTATGTAGACAGAAAGCAGCAGGCCGGCGCGGATACGGCAGTGGAGCAGTTTTTGGACCACACCTATCCGGACAGTTTTATTGAGTGGGTATATCCGAATATGAAAATAACGGATTAAAGAAATGGAGGAAGTGTATGTTAGAAGTAAAGGGGCTGAAAAAGACATTTAAAATGTCGAAAAAGCAGCAGAAAATCGAAAAGACAAAAGAAAAAATCAAAGTGGCGGTAGCAGACGTTTCATTTGATGCGCGTCCGGGAGAAATCCTTGGAATCCTTGGCGCAAACGGCGCCGGAAAAACCACAACGCTCAGAATTTTAGCATCAGTTATTAAGGCTGATGAAGGTCAGGTGTGTTTAGACGGTGCGGACATTACAGGCAACCTTATGGATTACCGCAGACATATCGGATTTTTAACGAGTGAATTAAAGCTTGAGGATTACTTTACACCGAATTATCTGTTTGACTACTTTTCAAAGCTGTACGGTGTCGGGGAAGAACAGGCAGCACAGCGTAAAAAAGAGCTGTTTGAAAAATTCGGTATTGATAAATTTGCAGAGGTTAAGGTTGCCGATATGTCAACCGGTATGAAACAGAAGATTTCACTGGTCATTTCCATTGTACATAACCCGGATATTATTATCTTTGATGAACCGACCAACGGACTCGATGTTATTACGGAACGGATTGTGGTGAACTTCTTAAAGGAGCTGCGCGAACAGGGCAAATGCATTATTATTTCCAGCCACATTTTCAGCCTGATTGAAAAAATTTGTGACCGTGTGGTCATTATTATCCGTGGCAAATCCGTGTGCTGTGATACGCTGGAAAATGTTATGGCGGGACAGCCGTTAGAAGACCGGTTCTTTGAACTGTATGAAAATATGGAGGGTAAGGCAGATGAATAATATTTTTACAATCATGAAAAAGGAACTGTTCCGGTATCTTTCGGATAGGCGTATGCTTCTGACAACGATTCTCCTGCCGGGACTGATGATTTATATTGTGTATTCGATTATGGGGCAGGCGATGTCGAGCCAGTTTGAGGTCAAAGATGATTATAAGACATCGGTATTTATGCTGGATACGCCGCAGAGCTTAAAGCCGGTATTTGACAGCTTGAATCTGGATTACCGGGATGCGGATAAATCTATGGACGAGATGAAAATGCAGGTGGAAAATCAGGACTGTGATTTGATTGTCGTATTTCCGAAGGATTTTGAACAGGCAGTGGCAGCTTACGACAGCATGACGGCACAGACACCGGCACCGCAGGTTGAAATTTATTATAATTCCTCAAAGACCGAATCGGCAAGCGGTTACAGCATGATCACAGAGGTTTTAAACCAGTACGAAAGCAGCATGATTAACAAGTTTGATATTAACGCAAATGCAGACGGCGGGTATGACCTGGCATCGGATAAGGATATTACGGGAAAAATCTTTTCCATGCTGTTCCCAATGCTTCTGATGACGTTTATTTTCAGTGCATGTACGTCCCTCGCACCAGAGTCGATTTCAGGGGAAAAGGAGCGCGGCACGCTTACCACACTGCTTGTAACACCGGTACGCCGCTCTGAAATTGCGATTGGAAAGATTCTTGCCCTTAGTATCCTTGCACTGCTGAGCGGTCTGTCAAGCTTTACGGGAACGGCATTGTCCCTGCCGAAGCTTATGGCAATGAGCGGTGACGACGTAGGAGTGAATGTTAATGTCTATCATGTACAGGACTATGCACTGCTGTTAATGATTGTGCTGTGTTCGGTACTGCTGATTATTTCATTGATTTCAGTCGTATCTGCATATGCAAAAAATGTGAAAGAAGCGGGGACATATGTATCGCCGTTAATGATAATTATAATGATTGTGTCAATCAGTACGATGTTTGGAAACGGAACGCCGCAGGAAAATTACTGGTATCTGATTCCGATTTACAACAGCGTGCAGTGCATGAGCAGTGTCTTTTTATTCTCGGTCAATGCCGTGCATGTAATGATTACCTTTGTATCCAATCTGGTTTATGCGGGAATTTTCGTATGGGTACTGACAAGAATGTTTAACAGCGAAAAGATTATGTTTTCTAAGTAAAAATAAAATGCAGGAAAACGCAAGGAGGTTGTAAAGCTTTGCGTTTTCCTGCATTTTTTATAATTTTTTATAAGTTTAGCTGTTCCGGCTTAAAGTGGGCGGGACCAGCGGCCGGAAGCGCCACACGGAAGCACCAGTCCGTTAGAGGATACCGGAAGTCCGACCTCCTGTGAATCAACCTGTCCGTCAAATGCCTTTAATTCCGTAGAAAGCATATAGGAAAGCACAGCAGGCTGTAAGCCGGTGGTGTAAGAGTTAATCAGGAAAAACAGCGGGTCATCGGATAACAGCTGTGCGCACAGTTGAATCAGCGGATAAACGGATTCTTCAATTTTCCAGATTTCACCCTTCGGACCTCTGCCGTAGGATGGCGGGTCCATGATAATACCGTCGTAGTGGTTGCCGCGGCGGATTTCACGCTGGACAAATTTAACGCAGTCATCGACAATCCAGCGGATTGGCTTGTCAATCAGTCCGGAGGATGTCGCATTTTCCTTTGCCCATGCAACAATGCCTTTGGAAGCGTCAACATGGGTGACATGTGCACCGGCAGCAGCTGCGGCAAGGGTTGCACCGCCGGTATAGGCAAAGAGATTTAATACCTTTACCGGCTTATCCGGATTTTTCTTTACCTTTTCGGAAATCAGATGTCCAAACCAGTCCCAGTTGGTTGCCTGTTCCGGGAAAATACCGGTGTGCTTAAAGCTGAACGGCTTTAAATTAAACGTCAGCGGCTGTTTAAAGGACGGGCTTTCATACTGAATCTGCCATTGCTGCGGCAGGTCAAAGAACTCCCATTCACCGCCGCCCTTACTGCTGCGGTGGTAATGTCCGTTCATTTTACGCCAGCCTTTTTCTTTTTTTGGTGTGTTCCAGATAACCTGCGGGTCGGGTCTTACAAGCAGGTAAGCTCCCCAGCGTTCCAGCTTTTCGCCTTCGGAAGTATCAATGACTTCGTAATCTTTCCAGTTATTTGCAATAAACATATATAAAACCTTTCTTTCCTGATGTATATGGGCTGAAGTCCGGCAAGCATTTATGCAGACCCGGACGGATTTTTGCCGTCTGCCATAGACATCATAAATAATCGCTTATGAATGTTTATTTATCATATCATAAAGGTTTGATGGTGACAATCCCACGATATGTGAATATGGGGCAGAATTTTGGGAGTGCGTAGTGCAAATTGATTTAGGGCAATCAGAATTTGGAGCTGTTGTGCGGATATCAGTTTATATAATAGGTAGAAACATCTCAAATCCATGCGGAAAAGTTGCAAAATAACGGGGTAATCAGTATAATAACATCATATTTGCAGAAAAAATGACAAAAGGGAATAAAAGTACACCCCGGAACGGAGGGAAAATGTTTCAGAATTACAAAACGAAAACCTTGAAAAAAGATATTTTATCAGGAATTATTGTAGCCCTGGTATCAATTCCGATTTCAATGGGATATGCGCAGGTTGCCGGACTGCCGGTTGTATATGGCTTATACGGCTCACTGCTCCCGATTCTTGTATTCAGTCTGATTACTTCATCGCCGCAGTTTGTATTTGGTGTCGATGCAACACCGGCGGCACTGGTCGGTGCGACACTGGCTTCACTTGGCATTGTAACAGGCTCAGAAGAAGCAATCAGGCTGGTGCCGGTCATTACGCTGGTGACTGCCGGGTGGCTTCTGCTGTTTTACATCGTGCGCGCAGGCAAGCTGGTGAGTTACATCTCAACGCCGGTTATGGGCGGATTTATTTCCGGTATCGGCTGTACGATTATTTTAATGCAGGTGGCAAAGCTGTTTGGCGGTTCGGCAGGCACGGGAGAACTTTTTGTCCTGATTGCCCATATCTTAAACCAGCTGCAATATTTTAACCTGTTATCGGCGGTGCTTGGCATTGGTACGATTGTGATTATTTTAACAGCAAAAAAATATGTCCCGAAGTTTCCAATGTCGGTGGTATTAATGGCAGTGGGAGCTGCACTGACTGCCGTTTTCCATATTGACCGGTATGGGGTGAAGCTTCTGCCGCAGGTATCGGCGGGACTTCCAAAACTGGCATTTCCCGATGTCAGTGTGCTGGGTGAAAATACAGGGGATATTCTTTTGCTGTCTTTTACCGTGGCACTTGTTATTGTGGCACAGACATTACTTGCCAGCAGTAATTATGCGTTAAAATACAATTATAAAATCAACAACAATCGCGAGGTGCTTGCCTATGCGGCGGGCAATTTCGCCGGAGCGCTGGTGGGATGCTGCCCGATTAACGGCAGTGTGTCAAGAACCGGCATCGGCGACCAGTTTGGTGCACGCTCGCAGGTGATGTCTTTATCGGCAGCATTTACAATGGTACTGGTACTGCTGTTTGGCACAGGGCTGTTACAGTATCTTCCGGTTCCGGTGCTGACCGGTATTGTTATCTGTGCGCTGATTGGCATTCTGGAATTCGGACTTGCAAAGAAGCTTTGGAAGACGAATAAGCAGGAATTCTTAATATTTATGGCAGCGTTTTTTGGTGTTCTGATTTTTGGAACGATTTACGGTGTTATTATTGGCGTGATTTTATCGTTTATTGCAGTAATTATCCGCGCAGTAGTGCCACCGAAAGGATTTCTTGGCATGATTCCGGGACAGGAGGGCTTTTATGCATTGAAAAGAAACCGCAATGCCCACCCGGTACAGCATACGGTAATTTACCGTTTTTCGGGCAATCTGTTTTTTGCCAATATTGACACATTCCAGAATGATATTGAAAATGCGATAAAAGAAGATACCAAACAGGTGATTGTCGATGCGAGCGGAATCGGAAGCATTGATATCACAGCCGCAGACCGCCTTGTTATTTTAAACAGAAATCTGCGTGCGAAGGGAATCCGCTTTTATCTGACAGAGCATGTAGGTGCGGTCAACGACCAGTTAAGGGCTTTTGGAGCGGGGAGTCTGGTAGAGGAAGGTGTTGCAAGAAGAACCATTTCACTTGCACTGCGTGATGCGGGTGTGGATAAGCCGTATCCGCTGGAGAATGAAAACGGACTGAATATGAAATATGCCTTTGTGGAGGCGCAGGAGCGGCTCGCGGAATTTGAATGGGCATTTGGGAATGATGCGGAAGAAAAAATGGAACAGATTGCGATAGAGATTGCCCGGCAGATTACAGCTGCAAATGAACATAGTGCAGAGGCACTTAAAAAAGCAGAAAATCACGTATCATGGGGCCGTATCGGTTTGTATGACGAAGAAGAGCTGCTTGACCGTCTGGAAATGCATTTGTCTGAAATGGCACAGAACAACCCTGAAAATGAAAGTGAGATTGAAGAGCAGATTGAACAGCGAAGAAGCATTGTTGAATTTAAATTACAGCATATCAATCCCGAAGCACTCCGTATGCTCAAGCAGCACCGCCACGAACTGGCAATGCAGTTTAAAGAACGCAATCCGAAAGCCTACGCGCATATGCTGGAACGCAGAAAAGAGCATATCCGCAGGCTGACCAAGACCAATCCCGAACTGGCGGCAAAGCTGCGGGAATTATACGGTGAGAATGGAGAAGAATCATGAACATATTAAATGTAGAAAAAGTAAGCAAAACCTATGGAGAAAAACAATTGTTTGACGAGGTGACACTTGGTGTCAACAAAGGCGACAAAATCGGTGTTATCGGTGTCAACGGCACAGGGAAATCTACATTTTTAAAAATTATTGCGGGACTGGAGGAAGCCGATGCCGGACAGGTTGTAAAGGGCAAGGGTGTAACGGTCGCTTATTTGGAGCAGAAGGCGCAGTTTCCGGAAAAGGATACGATTCTTGGCTACGTCCTGCGTGGCAAACAGCACAGCAGTGAGGCAGAAGCGAAGACAATTCTTACAAAGCTTGGCATTACGGAATTTGATAAAGATATTCATACGCTTTCCGGCGGGCAGAAAAAAAGAGTTGCGCTGGCAAAGACACTTGTAGAACCGGCGGAGGTACTGATATTAGACGAGCCGACCAACCATTTGGATAATGAAATGGTCATCTGGCTGGAAGATTATATCCGCCAGTTTAAGGGCGAGCTGCTGATGGTAACGCATGACCGTTATTTTCTTGACAATGTTACCAACCGGATTGTGGAACTTGACCGCACGCATTTATACAGCTACGATACGAATTATTCGGGTTTTCTGGAGTTAAAGACCCAGCGTGAGCAGATGGAAATGGCGACCGAAGAAAAGCGGCAGAATATTCTGCGTCGTGAGCTGGAATGGATCCGCAGGGGCTGTCAGGCGCGTTCCACCAAACAGCAGGCAAGAATTGACCGTTATGAGGATATGAAGGAAGCGTCCAGACAGGCACGTGCCAGCTTTGAAAAACAGGCAATGGAGATGAACTCGGTCACATCGCGCCTCGGCAAAAAGACGATTGAACTGGAAAATATCACAAAAGCCTATGACGGCATTACGTATATCCGTGATTTTTCATACATATTTTTAAGAGATGACCGTATCGGTATCATAGGTAGAAACGGCTGTGGAAAATCGACACTGATGAAGATTATCACAGGACAGATTCAGCCGGACTCCGGCACGGTTTCAATCGGTGAAACGGTAAAAATCGGGTATTTCATGCAGGAGAATGAACCGCTGGACGAAAAAATGACGGTGCTTGAATATGTAAGAAGCATCGGCGAATATGTGACAACGGCAACCGGCAAGGCGACAGCGTCCCAGATGTGCGAGCGTTTTTTATTTACGCCGAAAATGCAGTGGACACCGATAGAAAAGTTATCCGGTGGTGAAAAGAGAAGACTCTATCTGCTCAGTGTCTTAATGAGTGCGCCGAATGTACTGATATTAGATGAACCGACCAACGATCTGGATATTGAAACGCTGGAAATACTCGAAGACTACTTAGACGGCTTTGCAGGCATTGTCATTACCGTATCGCATGACCGTTATTTTCTGGACAGAATTGTGGATCGTATTTTCGCATTTGAGGAAAATGGTATCCTGCACCAGTACGAAGGCGGATTTAGCGACTATTACGAAAAGTCCGGAGGTATGCAGACAAAACAGGCTAAGATTGCGGAAAAGCCGAAGGGTAAAAAAGAATACAATAAGGACCGCGAGAAAAAACTCCGCTTTTCTTATAAGGAACAAAAAGAATACGAAGTGATCGATGAAGAAATCGCCGCGCTGGAACAAAAAATTGCTAAGCTGGATAGCGAAATAGAAATGGCTGCAACACAGTACAGCCGTTTAACGGAGCTGACACAGGAAAAGAGTAAACTGGAAGAACAGCTGGAGTTTAAGATGAATCGCTGGGTGGAATTAAATGAACTGGCGGAGCTGATTGAACAGCAGAAACAAAAATAAAATGATGCAGTAAAATACCATCAGACAAATTTTGACAAAAATACCTCCATATGATAGACTCAAATATGTATAATTTATAAAAAAATTATAACGAAAAAATAAACTACGGAGGGAAAGAAATGTTTTGTAAATTTTGTGGGAAAGAGCTTCAGGACGGAGAAGTATGTGGATGCGCAGGCAGCCAGCAGGCAGCCGCAGCACAGGCAGCAACGGATCAGATGAGCGGTCAGGTTAATGCCGGTCAGGCAGATGCAGCGGGTGCACAGGGGACGCAGTTTAATACGGCACAGATGCAGCAGAAGGCAAACGAGTATATGCAGCAGGGTATGGAAGCGGCAGGAAATGCATGGAAGAACCTGCTTGGCATCTTTAAGTCACCGGCACAGGAAGGTCGTGCTTATGTGGCAGAGTCTGATATGACAGTGTCACTGATTCTGATTGTGTTACAGGCAGTCATTGCCGGCTTGTTCGGATTAATCTGCACCACCAGAATCAATGCAGCTTTTTCAGGGATTACTTCATATTTTTCATCGAATAAGTATCAGGTATCCAATGCAAAGGGATTTTTTGTTACATTGATTTTTTCAGTTGTTTTATCAGCAGTGTTTGCGTTGATTTTCTTTGCAGCAGGCAAGATTGTAAAGGCAGATATTGATTACAAAAAGGCGCTTGCAATTACAAGTGTAAGAAGTGCTGCAGTGATTCCATTTATGCTTGCAGGCTGTGTTCTGTTATTTGTTAATCCGGGCATCGCATTTGCAGTATTCTATCTTGGCAATATTTTGGCAATCTGCTTTGTATATGCTGCAATGACAGGAATCTGTGAAGAAAATAAGCTTTCTTATATGATTGCAGTAAGCGTAATCGTATTTGCGGTTGTGGCAGTCGTTATCATGAGCAAAGCTGTGGGACTGTATGTACCGTCAGGTATTAAAAGCTTATCAAGCCTGAGCAGCCTGATGAGTATGTTTTACTAATCCGGAAAGAAATATAAAACGGATTTCTTCTATATATAATAGGTAGAAATTTGAAAAAATGACAACAGGGTGATTGTTCTTAAAAAAGAACAATTATCCTGTTGATTTTATTAGTATAGTCGTGTATACTAGCAATTGCTGTGACATTGATAGCTGTGAAGCGTGAGGTTGCTGCGATACAATCGCAGGTTTTCCGTGGAGCGAATGTCAAATAATTCTGGCGACAAGTCACTGTACAATATCATCTGTAAATGAATAAGATGACCCGTAGGTTCACAATGTCCTAAGAGATACTGTGATACGCGTGGGAGTGTGTACAGTCACCGCTTGTCGTACTTAAATCTAGAAAGTGCGAAGGAGGCGACTTTTTTTATGGCAAATCAGGTAATTAGAATTACACTGAAGGCTTATGATCATCAGTTAATCGATCAGTCAGCAAAGAAAATCATTGAAACTGCTAAGAAAACAGGAGCACAGGTAAGTGGTCCGGTACCTCTTCCAACAAAGAAGGAAGTTGTTACAATTCTTAGAGCTGTTCACAAGTACAAGGATTCAAGAGAACAGTTCGAGCAGAGAACACACAAGAGACTGATTGATGTATTATCTCCATCTCAGAAGACTGTAGATGCTTTATCTAAGTTAGAGATGCCGGCTGGTGTGTTTATCAACTTAAAGGTAATGAACTAATCATTACAGACATTTTTCATTATTAGAGCAATAATCCTAAGGGTTTAATATAGAAGCAACTTATGCAACGTATTCATTTAAGGAATACAACATGCAGCACAGTGGTGCGGGTTCCACTTATATTGGCTGTTCTAGGATGACAGGATGCGCTGTGCGTGCGTTATAAATCGGGCATAGAAGCCGGAAGAAATTCAAAGAATTTCTTTCAGATGAATATGCTCGGAACGAGCATATTCATCTTGTCCGCTGTAGATTAAACAGGAGGAAAATCAATGAAGAAGGCAATTTTAGCTACAAAAGTCGGAATGACTCAAATCTTCAACGAAGACGGTGTTTTAACACCTGTAACTGTTCTTCAGGCTGGTCCTTGTGTTGTAACACAAGTAAAGACAGTAGAAAACGACGGTTACGATGCAGTTCAGGTTGGTTTTGCTGACATTAGAGAAAAGTTAGTAAACAAGCCTGTTAAAGGACATTTTGATAAGGCAGAGGTTCCTTACAAGAGATTCTTAAGAGAGTTCAAGTTTGAAAATGCTTCAGAATACTCAGTAAAGGATGAAATCAAAGCTGATATCTTCGCAGCAGGCGATAAGGTAGATGCAACTGCTATTTCAAAGGGTAAAGGTTTCCAGGGCGCAATCAAGAGATTAGGCCAGTCAAGAGGACCTATGGCTCATGGTTCTAAGTTCCACAGACATCAGGGTTCAAACGGATCAGCAACAACACCTGGTAGAGTATTCAAGGGAAAAGGAATGCCTGGACATATGGGTTCTAAGAGAATCACAATCCAGAATCTTGAAGTAGTAAGAGTTGATGTTGAAAACAACGTAATCTTAGTTAAGGGTGCAGTACCTGGACCTAAGAAATCATTAGTAACACTGAAAGAAACAGTAAAGGCTGCAAAGTAGTTTTTGCTAAGGAAGGAGGACCACACAGATGGCAAACGTATCTGTTTACAATATTGAAGGCAAGGAAGTTGGCTCAATCGAATTAAACGATGCAGTATTTGGTGTTGAAGTAAATGAACATCTTGTACACATGGCAGTAGTTAACCAGCTTGCAAATAATCGTCAGGGAACACAGAGCGCAAAGACACGTTCAGAAGTTTCTGGTGGCGGAAGAAAACCTTGGAGACAGAAGGGAACTGGTCATGCAAGACAGGGTTCTACAAGATCTCCACAGTGGACAGGCGGCGGCGTCGTATTCGCACCAAAGCCAAGAGATTATTCATTCAAGATGAATAAGAAGGAAAAGAGAGCAGCTCTCTGCTCAGCATTATCATCAAAGGTTGCTGAAAGCCAGATCATCGTTCTGGATGAGTTCAAGCTTGATGAAATCAAGACAAAGAAATTTGTTGAAGTTATGAATAACTTAAAGGCATCTAAGGCTTTAGTTGTTCTTGAAGGTGAAAATAAGAATGTTGTTCTTTCAGGAAGAAACATTCCGACAGTAAAGGTTACAGCTACAAACGAAATCAACACATACGATGTATTAAAGTATGAAACATTAGTTGTAACAAAGGCTGCTGTAGAAAAACTCGAGGAGGTATATGCATAATGGCAAACGTACAGTATTTTGATGTAATCCTCAAGCCGGTTATTACAGAAAAGTCAATGGCAGATATGGCTGAAAAGAAATATACATTCCTTGTACATCCGGAAGCTAACAAGTCTATGGTTAAAGAGGCTGTTGAAAAGATGTTTGAAGGAACAAAGGTTGCTAGAGTTAACACAATGAACAGCATTGGCAAGAAAAAGAGAAGAGGCAGAACAGTAGGTACTACTGCGAAGACTAAGAAGGCCATTGTATGGTTAACAGAAGACAGCAAAGATATTGAGATTTTTGAAGGTCTCTAAAATAAAGCAGCGTTAAACGTGTAGAAAACAATATTACACACTCGAAAGGAGAGAATATAATGGGAATTAAATCATATAACCCATATACACCTTCCAGAAGAAATATGACTGGCTCAGATTTCTCTGAAATTACAAAGTCAACTCCTGAGAAGTCATTACTTGCTTCTAAGAAGAAGACTGCTGGTCGTAACAATCAGGGTAAGATCACAGTAAGACACCACGGTGGTGGAAATAGACAGAAGTACAGACTTATCGACTTCAAGAGAAATAAGGAAGGCATTCCTGCAAAGGTTATCGGTATCGAATACGATCCGAACAGAACAGCAAATATCGCATTAATCTGCTACGCAGATGGTGAAAAAGCATATATCCTTGCACCACAGGGATTAACAGACGGCATGACAGTTATGAACGGTGCTGAAGCTGAAATCAGAGTTGGTAACTGCTTACCGCTTTCAGCTATTCCTGTTGGTACTCAGGTTCACAATATTGAATTATACCCTGGTAAGGGCGGACAGATGGTTCGTTCTGCCGGAAACTCAGCTCAGTTAATGGCTAAGGAAGGAAAGTATGCAACATTAAGACTTCCTTCTGGCGAAATGAGAATGGTTCCTATCGTATGCCGCGCAACAATCGGTGTTGTAGGTAACGGTGACCACAACCTCATCAATCTTGGTAAAGCCGGACGTAAGAGACATATGGGTATCAGACCTACAGTTCGTGGTTCTGTCATGAACCCGAATGACCATCCACACGGTGGTGGTGAAGGTCGTGCACCGGTTGGTCGTCCAAGCCCGATGACTCCTTGGGGTAAGCCTGCTATGGGACTTAAGACTCGTAAGAAGAAGAAACAGTCTAACAAGCTTATCATAAGAAGAAGAGACGGTAAGGCAATTAAGTAATTGAATTTTAACAAGATTATTAAGGAGGTTTGAACCTATGGCTCGTTCACTTAAAAAAGGACCATTCGCTGATGAAAGCTTACTTAAAAAGGTAGATGCGATGAACGCTTCTAACGATAAGCAGGTTATTAAGACATGGTCACGCCGTTCAACAATTTTTCCATCATTTGTTGGACATACAATCGCAGTTCATGACGGAAGAAAGCATGTGCCTGTATATGTTACAGAGGACATGGTAGGCCATAAGCTCGGTGAGTTCGTTGCAACAAGAACATACAGAGGACATGGCAAAGACGAGAAGAAGAGTAGATAATTCAATATTTGAAAGGAGGTTTTAATCCATGGCAAAAGGACATAGATCCCAGATAAAGAGAGAGAGAAATGCTGTTAAGGATACAAGACCAAGCGCAAAGTTATCTTACGCTAGAGTATCAGTTCAGAAAGCGTGTTTTGTATTAGATGCGATCAGAGGAAAGAGCGTTGAAGAAGCACTCGCTATCGTAATGTACAATCCAAGATATGCTTCATCATTATTAGAGAAGTTAATCAAATCAGCAGCAGCAAATGCTGAAAACAATAATGGTATGGACCCAAGTAAGTTATACATTGAAGAGTGCTATGCAAACAAAGGACCTACAATGAAGAGAATCCACCCAAGAGCACAGGGTAGAGCTTACAGAATCGAAAAGAGAATGAGCCATATCACAGTAATTCTGAATGAGAGATAATTCGAGGTATCAATGTGTGTTATGTGCTTTGCCGCATAACATACACCCTCGGGTAAAACAGAAAGGAGATTTACATGGGACAGAAAGTTAATCCTCATGGTTTGAGAGTCGGCGTTATCAAAGACTGGGACTCAAAATGGTATGCAGAAGACAACTTCGCAGATAACCTTGTAGAAGATTATAACATCAGAAAATTCCTCAAGAACAAGTTATATGCAGCAGGAATTTCAAAAATTGAAATAGAGAGAGCTTCAGACAGAGTTAAGATTATCATCCACACAGCTAAACCGGGCGTTGTTATCGGTAAGGGTGGTGCTGAAATCGAAGCACTTAAGAAGCAGGTTGAAAAGCTTACATCTGCTAAGAGATTAAGCATCGACATCAAGGAAGTAAAAAGACCGGATAAAGACGCACAGCTTGTTGCAGAAAATATTGCACAGCAGCTGGAAAACCGTATCTCTTTCAGAAGAGCTATGAAGTCCTGCATGGGCAGAACAATGAAGCAGGGTGCTAAGGGTATTAAGACATCTTGTTCAGGTCGTCTCGGCGGTGCTGATATGGCTCGTACAGAGTTCTATAGCGAAGGTACAATTCCTCTTCAGACACTCCGTGCAGATATCGATTATGGTTTTGCAGAAGCTAACACAACTTATGGTAAAGTTGGTGTTAAGGTATGGATCTATGAAGGTGAGGTACTTCCAACAAAGACAAACAAGGAAGGGAGCGATAAGTAATGTTACTACCTAAGAGAGT
>ERZ791765.42-NODE-42-length-178991-cov-16.919027_pt1 | contig 178991 bp, 166 predicted proteins | sample MGYA00509949_ERZ791765 | MGnify/ENA primary metagenome ERZ791765 (study PRJEB30046, sample SAMN00791980) | human gut metagenome | study: EMG produced TPA metagenomics assembly of the A metagenome-wide association study of gut microbiota in type 2...
ATATATCGGCATTTACCAACTTATGAAAAGATAATCAGAAATTTAGTAAGTTTTTATTGTAAAAAATCAATGATGAGCTACCTACACAGCCTTACTCCACTACCTCTCTATGAACGCACACTCTTCCGCCATCCGGACACTTCGCATCGAATTGCCTTGCCTGAACAGCACCATAATCCAATTCCGTCCCATTCTGCAGTGCGAACACATAGGGATAAAGGATATTCCAAAGCTCATGGCATATCGGCGGGCAATTCTATCCTTTTGCTCAAAACGGGCAGGCTTTCTCCCGCCGAATCAATTGCGGAGAACAACTTGACAGCCTCCGCTTTCCGCCTTACAGTATAAGAAAAAGTCACCCAAAACACATCAATTATGAAAGAAAAAGGAATTATTCATTATGGAAATGCGTGTAGAAAAAATACTGGAGCAGCTCAAAGCAGCCTGCACCAATATCTTATCCGCGAATTTAACCGGGATCTATCTTCATGGTTCGCTGGCGTTAGGCTGTTTCAACTGGGATAAGAGCGATATTGACTTTATCGTCGTGACGCGGACGGCGCCGACACAGATGGAAAAAGAAAAACTGATCAAAGACTTGTTAAAAATCGACCGGATCAGCCCTCCAAAGGGCCTGGAAATGAGTATCGTACTTGAAAAATACTGCCGTAATTTCACTTACCCAACCCAGTTTGAGCTTCACTTTTCTAACGCGCACAAGCAATCGTGCTGTGATGATGTAAGCGGATACTGCGCCCGCATGAACGGTACCGATCAGGATCTGGCCGCGCATTTCACCATAATCAGGAAGGCCGGCATCACCCTTTACGGAGAAGCGGCGGATACGCTCTTTGGAGATGTCCCTAAAGCAGATTACCTGGACAGCCTGAAAAGTGACGTTAAAAACGCGGTGGAAGAGATTGGGGAAAATCCGGTTTACCTCATCCTGAATCTTTGCCGTGTATGCGCCTATAGCAAAGAGGGGGCCATCCTCTCCAAACAGCAGGGGGCGCACTGGGGACTGAAAAATCTTCCGTCCAGGTACGCTTCCCTCATTCGCAGTGCCGAAGATAGCTATAGCAATGCGGAAGAAAGCTATGGCAGTGCAGAGCCATTTTCAGCCGATGGAGGAATCGAACTGCTCGAGGATTTCGCCAGATCCATGGTCACTGAGATATTCGGTCAGTGACCACAGATCCAGTTACTGTACCGCAGAACTCTCCTCTAGTACAGCGTTGCATAAATTAACTGAGTAATAGTGCTTGATATCTGCGTCAGGTGTGTGCCTGCGTCCGTCTGTTGTTATAAAGAAACATCACCACCGCCATCGCGCAGATCATCACATACCCCAGCACGCTGAACCGGTCCGGTACCTGGCCGAATATAACAAAGCCCAGTACGGCGGAAAAGATGATCTGGGAATAATCGTAGACCGAGATCTCCCTGGCCGGGGCATGACAGTACGCCGCGGTGATCGCAAACTGGCCACCCGCCGCCGCAAGGCCTGCCAGCAGCAGAAATCCCAGCTGTGCCCACGTCATCCCATGGAACCGCACCAGAAGGTAGGGAAGCGTCACCAGACAGGAGAATCCGGAGAAGAAACAGACGATAAACGGCCCCTTCTCCCCACGGATCCCCAGCGACCGCACAAAGGTATAGGCGGCTCCCGCACTCATGCCTCCCAGCAGTCCGATCAGAGCCGGTACAAGCTCCATGTTGAGAGGAGACGGCTTGATGATAAAGAGGCTTCCGGCAAATGCGCCCGCCACGATGACTGCCTGAGCCGGCTTTACCTTTTCCTTTAAAATCAGAAAGCTGAACAGAATCGCAAAAAACGGCGACATCTTATTAAGCATGGAGGCGTCTGCCAGCACCAGATGATCCACCGCATAAAAATTACAGAGAATTCCGATGGTACCGAACGTGGAACGCAGAATCAGCTGCCACAGATTCTCCTTCTTACCGGAAAAGCCCACGTGATCCCGTTTCATCAGAATGAGTGCAAAGAAAAATGCCACCAGATTCCGGAAAAAGCTTTTCTGAATGGACGGCAGATCTCCCGACAGCCTGACAAACAGATTCATCAGCGCGAAGCAGAACGCCGAGCATACGATAAACACAATTCCTTTATAACGCGATTTCATGGCCTGCTGCTCCTATTCATTGGAAAGCCAGAAATTAAGCTTATCGTCGCTGTACTCCAGCTTGTAACGCAGTTTTCCAAAGAATTCCTCCAAAGCAGCATACAGCTCCTCGTACTGGCCGTCACATCCGCACTCACTCAAAGGCTCAATCCAACAGGACTGTTTTCCGCACGCATCCCGCAGATGAATCCTGAAATTTAAGCACTTTTCCTTCAAAAACGCATCACAGTCCACTACCTCACGAAGCGATATCACATTTTTCATTGTTTTACTTCCTTTCTCTCCTAAAATAATTCAACCGCCTTATAAAAACGCTGCCGCATTTTATAAAACGGTTGAACTTCTTCCCACATTATGACTCCTGATTCTTATACTTCTCCGCCTGTGCGGCAATCAGTTCCATATCATCAAAATAGTTGATCTTCATGGCTCTTTTCACGCCGGCCAGCGTATCCGCCGCCACACGCTCCGCCTTCTCGCTGCCTTCCTTTAAGATCTGATAGACATAAGGAATGTTGGCCTCGTACTCTTTTCTTCTGGCACGGATCGGGGCCAGCTCCTCCTGAAGAACGCTGTTTAAGAACTTCTTCACCTTTACGTCGCCCAGTCCGCCGCGTTTGTAGTGATCCTTCAGTTCATCCAGATTCTTGTAATCCGGAAGATACTTCTCAAACGCATCTGCCTTACAGAAAGCATCCAGATACGTAAAGACCGTATTGCCCTCGATCTGTCCCGGATCGGAAACCTGAATGTGGTTCGGATCGGTGTACATGCTCATGACCTTCTTCTTCACATCGGCCTCGGTATCGGATAAATAGATGCAGTTGCCCAGAGACTTGCTCATCTTCGCCTTTCCGTCGGTTCCCGGAAGTCTTAAGCAGGCCTGGTTGTCAGGAAGCAGAATCTCCGGCTCCACCAGAGCGTCCCCATAGACAGAGTTAAACTTTCTGACGATCTCTCTCGTCTGTTCGATCATCGGCTCCTGGTCCTCGCCTACCGGCACGGTAGTCGCTTTAAATGCCGTGATATCCGCCGCCTGGCTGATGGGATACGTAAAAAAGCCTACCGGGATGCTGGCTTCAAAATTCCTCATGGCGATCTCCGACTTCACAGTCGGGTTTCTCTGAAGCCTGGCAACGGTAACCAGATTCATATAATAAAAGGACAGCTCCGTCAGTTCCGGAATCTGTGACTGGATAAACAGAGTCGATTTTGCAGGGTCAAGGCCGCAGGACAGATAATCCAGAGCCACCTCAATAATATTCTGACGCACCTTCTCCGGGTTGTCCGCATTATCAGTCAAAGCCTGCGCGTCGGCGATCATGATAAATATCTCATCAAACTCACCGGAATTCTGCAGCTCCACCCTGCGTTTTAAGGAGCCCACATAATGGCCGATATGAAGTTTACCCGTTGGCCGGTCCCCCGTCAAAATAATCTTTTTCATGTTGTAATACCTCCAATGTATTTAGCTTTCCCCATTATAGCACAACATGTCTGTCTGTTGCAAGTTTAAATGCCCCTGCGGTTATCTTCGCAGAGGCACGAAAAACGTAACCTATAAATGAATCCTTCTCCGGTATTCCGCCGGCGACTCGCCATAATACTTCTTATAGCTTTTGCTGAAATAATCGTAATCGCTGTATCCTAAGTTCTCGCAGATCTCAGCCGCCTGGCTTCCCGCCGCCAAAAGCTCCTTCGCCCGCTTCATTCTGCAGTCCAGCAGATAATCCTTAAAATTATGGCCGGTCTTATCCTTGAATAGAATGCTGATATAGGATAGGGACACGCCCCAGCTCTCCGACAGCGCCTTCAAGGACACGCCGCCCGGGTTATCCCTTATCTGGCTTAAGATATCTCCCAGCAGCGCATCCGACTGCTTCTCATGAAAACACGATATCTCCTGCTGCCTGTCGAACTGCTCTTCCTTTCTGATCTGTATCATTACGCGGTTAATCAGCTCCAGCAGCTCATCCTGGGCGACCGGCTTCGTCACATACCCGCTGGCTCCAAGGGAAATGGCCTTTTTCGCATAGGCAAAATCCTCATATCCGCTGATAAATATGATCTTGGAGGCGGCGGAATGCTCCCGGATCTTATCGCTCAGCTCCAGCCCATCCATACCAGGCATACGGATATCAGTCAGAACGATATCGGGAAACCGCCTTGCATCCGTTATCATACTCCAGGCATCCTCCCCGTCACAGGCCGTGTCGATTTCCGTAATGCCCGGTACCTCGGACAAGAGATACAGAATACCGTCACGAATAAATTTTTCATCCTCTACAATCATCAGATACATCGTCCAAACCTTCCAATCCGATCAGGGGAATGACGACACTGGAAATCACGCCGCCTCCCATTCTCTCTTCCACAGTCACATGATACTTCTTTCCGTAAAGCATGGTGAGCCGTTCATTGATATTCTGCAGCCCATATCCGCCGTGGTGATATCGGGCGCCTTCTCTCTGCTTCCCGCACAGCCCCACGCCGTCGTCTTCCACCGTGATCACGATGTCATTTTCCCGGCGGACAAAGGAAATGATGATCGTTCCCGGCCCCCGTTTCGGCTCGATCCCGTGAAGGATGGCGTTTTCCACCAGCGGCTGTACGATCAGCTTCGGGCAGATGCACGGCTTCAATTCCTCGTCCACATGAATCTCAAAATCAATTTCCGCCTTCTTATACTGTTCAATGGTGACATAGCTCTGTATGTGGCGAACCTCGTCACCCACTGTGTAAAGCTCCTTCCCATGGTTTAAGCTCAGCTTAAAAAAGTCGGAAAGTGACTTCACAATCTTACAGATATCCTGATTGGATGAGCGGTATGACATCCAGTTAATCATATCGAGGGTATTGTACAGGAAATGAGGATTGATCTGCGCCTCGAGGGCTCTTAGGCCCGCCTCCTTCTCCTTGATGCGGGCCTCATATACCTCGTGAGTCAGACGCTCGATGTTATTGCTCATGGAATTAAATTCATTTCCCAGCATCCCGATCTCATCCGCCGCGTCATCCGTCACCCTGACGCTTAGGTTTCCCTGGCTGAAGATCTTCATGCTCTCCGCGATGTTCTGTACCGGTTCCGCCACGGTCCTGGTGATCAAAAGCGACAGGCAGATAATGATGCCAATGCTCACCAGACAGATAACGGCAGCCAGAATCCCGATTCCGGCAAATGACCGGACCAGTTCATGGTAATCCTTAAAAATGGCAATCTCCCATCCGGTACCGGCCATATTCTGGAAAAGCACCTGATACCTGCCCGATTCCAGCTTCCAGTCTGCCTTCCACATATCCTCGGAATCCCGGTAGCCCGATACCCGGAATCCAGCCTCATTTAAATCTCCATCCGCAATATCGGCAATACTCCCATTTCCCGCTCCGGAACAGATCAGACCGCCCTCCTCATCGTAAACGGCGATAACCGCATCGGTCTGCACCGTCTTCATCTCTTCCTTCAGCTCATCCGTCCCCACATAGAGAAGCACCCATCCTGTGGTCCTTCCATTGAAATAATTAATAATCTGCCTGGAGAAAACGATAATCTCTTCCCCCTCCTGCTCCGTTCCGTGCCACAGATGCAGCCGGTCCGGACTCTCCTTCGCCCGGGCTCTCGCCTCGCCGGAGAGCGCCGTGTAGCGGTCGTCGAAAATCCCTGTAACGAACTCCCCGTTCCTGTCCAGGATTTCCGCGCGCACACCGCCCTTAATCTGGCTTAATTCGGCCAGCAGCTTGCCCTGCAGATCTCTCGTCAGAGCAGTCCGGTCGAGAAGGCTGATATCCATATTCAGCTTGCGCACGCTCTTGACCACATCAGCGTCAGAGGCAAACGCATTGATTCTCTCCTCCTTGGCTCCGGTCACGATTCCGATCCGGTACTGGATCGTCCCCAGCGCCTGTATGGACTGTTCCTCGTAATTGTCCATAATCGTATGGTAAAGCCTGACGCCCATGATGACCCCCAGCACCGCCATCGGCAAAAGTGAAACGATCACAAAACCGATAAACAGCCTTCTCTTTAAGCCAATTCTTCTGAGAAGCGCGGGAATTCGCTTTCTCCTATCCCCCAAGCACGATCCCTCCCTTTTCTTACGTATCAGAGGCCAGGAACTTTTTGTCTCTGTCCTTCACAAACCAGTAGACGTCAAAGCCTTCCTGCCATTCTTCCTCCGTCCTGCACAGGTACTCTTTCAGCTTCCGGTATTCCTCCGAAACCCGATCCTCTGCTCCCAGTCTCCTGTATTTTAGCATACTTATGTACATTTCGGCAGCCCTGCCGGAATATAACAGATATTTCCATGCCATCCGGTCCTGTATCTTCTCATCCCCAAAATTCTTCTCAAAAAGAGGCCGGTAAGTTCTGATTAAATCGGCCGCCGCTTTCAGCTTTTCCACAGCCTCCGCGCATACTCCCGGATCATCGTTCTCCGGCTGCTCCATATACGACAGTGCAGAGAGCTCTTTACAGTAGGAAAGTACCACCTCCGCCTGATCACCGTAGACCATGCGGAAATACTTCCGCGCCAGCATTTCAAAGGTACAGCTCCTGTTCCAGAGCGTTTCAGCCATCACATACATTCCAAAGCCCGTAGGTGCAAATACCCTGGTCTGCTGGCAGCTCACATACCCGTCAAAGCCCGCCTCTTCCAGGTTCACCAGGTCCTTCCACAGAATTTCCGCCGATCCGTAATCCCCCCAGTCCCGGAACTGATTCCACATATAATGATAATCATACAGAAAGCTGTCCCCCCGAAAAAACTGCTTCCAGGCGCTGCAGTAATGCATATTTTCCCCCGCATTTACCGGAAATCTGCACTGATTCCGTTTATAAGGCGGAATCAGCGGCGTCTCTTCCACCGGAAGCGGCGTCCGGTAGGACCGGGTAATCGGCGCAAACATGAACACAAATCGCTCCGGATTTAGAAGCTTCGCGCTGACAGGCGGCCACAACAGATCATAATATGCCAGAAATACTACCTTTACGGGACTGCCTTCCTTTGAAAGCACCTCATCCACCTGATTTAAAATCTCAATATACCAGTCGGAAGGCCGTTTCGCGGCGCACGCCCCGCATTCACAGCTATTGTTTCCGTCATCGGCAAGCCACACATGGACCATGTCCAGCCGAGGGTTCCCGTGAATGTAATGAAGGATCTCCCGAACCAGCAATTCTCTCACCAGCGGGTTGGAGCAGCACAGGCTGGTGTTCAGGGGAACGCCATGAAACAGCCCCCTCTTCCCGTCTATCATCGCCAGATACTCCCTGCGCTCCTCCGGCACCTTCTCCTCCGCCATAGGATCCCATCCCGTACCGGGCAGCTCCGCCGCTCCCGTCGTAAAGCCGTGGCCTCCCGCCTGCCAGATCAGCCCCAGCTTCTTTATATGGGGCACGAGAATTTCTTTCACAAATGCGTCCACCTCTTCTTCCGAGGGAACCGGTTCCTTCTCGTAATATGGATTATTGGTATGGAGGTACCACGTCTTGAAAAACTCATAGGGAATCTTAAACTGTGTGAAATACGTGTTAAAGCCCGCCTTCGGAAGCCAGGTCACAAAGCGCATAATATTTTCAAATGACACGGCGCCTTCTATACAGATTCCGCGGTACCGGCTGGAAGCCTCCTCCCTGATATTTACCGTGTGGGGCCCCACCGATGCCGGAATCCGTTCCCCCTCCCGGTCCGGCCTCAGAAATGCAAAGCCCAGCTCTTTTAAATACCGGTAGGCCCCCAGCAGCACGCTGCGGTTATTGGACCCCTTTATGGATCCCCCGAGATCCGTTACTGAGATGGCGTAGGCGTCTACATTCCGCCGAACGGAGTGAGGGGGAGTCTCCACTACATTCCGCCGAACGGAGCGAGGGGGAGTCTCCACTACATCCCGCCGAACGGAGCGAGGGGGAGTCTCCGCTGCATTCTGCCGAACGGAGTGTGAGGGACTTTCCGCTGTATCCCGCTGGCTGGAATGAGGAGAACGCTCCAGACACTGCCCTTCCTTTCCCCAAAACTCTTCCGGTGTCACCGCCAGCTCCAGTATCTTTATATACGGGCTGTGCGTCTCCCGCACCGAGGTCCAGGCGGACACGCCGGCCAGGCTTAAGTAACGTTTTAGTTCCTCCGCCGCGTAGAGGATCGTTTCCCGTTCATTGCGGCACAAAATCAGTACACTTTCTCTCATCTGCTCATCCTTTCACGGAACCGGAAGTCAATCCGCCCACCAAATACTTCTGTGCAAATATAATCATGACGAACGCCGGAAGAACCGCGATGGTTGCCGCCGCGCTCATGGAAGCCCAGTCTGTCGTATTCTGCATCATAAACTGCCGGATTCCCACTGACAGTGTCCGCAGATTCTTATCCTGGATAAAAATACTGGCGATCGTATACTCATTCCACACATTCATCAGAGTAAACACTCCCACCGATGCCACTCCAGGCAGAGAAAATGGGAGGATGATCCTCCAATACGCCTGAAAGCGGCTGCAGCCGTCGATCATGGCGGCCTCATCCAGCTCCGTCGGAATATCATCGAAAAACCCTTTCAGGGTCCAGATACCGAACGGCAGATTGATGGCCGTATAGATGAGGATAAGGCTGAAATGGGTATCCACCAGATGAAACCGGCTGAGAGTCACATAAAGCGGAATCATAATCAGCATGGCCGGCAGCATCTGAAGGATAATGAGAAACATTGTATATCCGTCAAAAAGCACGCCGCGGCACCGTGACAGTCCGAAACCGGCCATCGTAGAAAATGCCACACACAGCGCCGTCACGATCAGCGCCACGAAGATCGTGTTGACGAGAGACTGTGCAAAAGAGGTCCTGGTAAGCACATGGATAAAATTATCCAGCGTGGGATGCAGCGTGAACAGCGAGACGGTTGACAGCGTCTCGGACCTCGGTTTTAGCGCGGTTCCAATCATGGACAGAACCGGTAAATTGGCGGCCGCGCAGAAAAAGATCAGAAGCGCATAGATGATCCCCTTTTTATTTTTCATACGTCATCCTTTCCCTTCTGCATTTTCATGTAAACTGCGCAGAAGAACAGAAGAATCACAAGAGTCATCATGGAAATGGCGGATGCATACCCCATCTGTCCCCGGTAGAACGCGGTATTATATGTATAGATCGGAAGCGTAAAGGTCGCCTCCAGCGGCCCGCCCTGCGTCAGAAGATAGATAATATCAAAATTGTTAAAGCCCCAGATGAACATCAGAGTCACGACCACCATGCTCACGTTCCGGATCATCGGCAGTGTAATATAGAAAAATGTCTTGATTCCCGTGGCCCCGTCCATCCTGGCCGATTCGTAGACATCCTCTGGAACGCCCTGGAGCCCGGCCAGCAGCGACATGCACATAAACGGATACGATTTCCACGTTCCCACCACGATGCATGTGATCCGCGCCATCCTCTGATCCGCAAAGAACAGAATCGGCCCATCCGTCAGATGCAGTCTCTGCAGAATCACGTTCACGATTCCCGACTGGTCATTTAAGATCCACAGCCAGTTCGCCGTAGCCACTACGGTCGGTATCGCCCATGGAATCAGAATCAGACCGCGAAACAGCGCTCTTCCCTTAATCTTCTGATTCAGCAGAACGGCCAGAAAGAGTCCCAGCACGTAGCTGGCGGCCACACAGATAAACGCATACTCCAGGGAATACACCAGGGACGGCCCCATGGTCCTGTCCGAAAACAGCTTGATAAAATTGGCAGCGCCCGTAAACCGGACCGTCTGTCCTTTCTTTAAAATATTCGTATTGGTAACACTTAAATAAATGCTGTTAAACAGCGGATAAAAGCTGACCAGCAACAGAATGATCGTCGGCATGACCAGCATTTTAAGACCAAACCTTCTCCGGTTTTTCTCCATCAGCAGTCCCTCCTTTTTTAATGAAGGTCCGGCCTTTTATAAAAGCCGGACCTCTCTGGTCACTACTCTTCTGTTGCGATGTCGATTGCTTCCTGGATCTTTTCTGCCTGAATTCTGGCGATCTCGTCGGTATCCACCTTACCGTTAAGCGCCTCCTGTGCGCTGTAATTCATTGTCTGCTCTCCATTTACCTGAGAGAATCCCGGGAAAATGTTCTCGATCGGCCAGGTACACGGTACTGCGGTCGGCACGATCTTATTTAACACGCCCTGGGCAACCTTGTTGTTAAAGGTCTCACCGCTGAAGAAGGATTTCTTCGCCGGATACGCCCAGCATCCGCCTTCGGTATATAAAGCGCTGCTGTTCTCTGCCCACCATTTTACAAACTTCTTCGCTTCCTCCGGGTGCTTTGTCTGTGAGAATGCCATCAGAGCGTCACTAAAGCTGGAGGTTCTGACCGCGGTTCCGTCCGGTCCCTTAAATGCGCTGTAAACCTCGGTATTTTCCAGAATCTCCGGATAATCAAAGATGGAAGCCGGGAAGCTGGTAAACCAGAACACGGACTTGCCGCTGTAATACAGTTTCTCCGCATCCGCCGATTTATGCCCCAGGACACCATCAGCCACATAGCCTTTTTCCTTGAATGTTTTAAACAGATCGATGGCCGCCTTATATCTGTCATCCGTACTTCCCGGCGTACCGTCCTCCTTCACGATTCCAGCGTCATTGCTCATGGCGAAACACATGAAATAGTGCCACAGTCCCATGTCGGCTCCCGCGAAATCCAGAGGAGTCAGATCCGGGCGAACCTCTTTGATCTTCTCACACGCCGCCAGCAGCTCTTCCCAGGTCTCCGGAACCTTTTCGATTCCGCACTCCTTTAAATAATCGCTGCGGTAAAAGATTCCTCTGTATCCCACCATATAAGGAACTGCGATTTGATCGCCGTCGTAAGTAAATGATTTCATTGTGGCTTCCCCATAGTCATCAATGGTTCCATCCTGTTTCCACTCCGCCACTACGTCATTAAGTTCCAGAGCCTCGCCCATTCTGGCGTACATATCCGGAAGATCCAGAGCCACACTGGCCACGTCCGGCGCCGCATTAGAGCTGACCGCGGTTAAAAACAGCTGGTAATAATTATCCCACGGCTGTACCGTAACCTCGATATTCACGCCCGGATTCTCGCTCTCATACTGTGCAATCAATTTTTCGCAGGTCTCTAAGTAGGCGTCATCGCTACCATAGTTCATCTCCCAGAACTGCAGCGTTATCTCGTCCTTCTGCTCCTCTTTGGCTGTCTGTGCCACGGTCTCTGCTTTTGCGGTAGTCGTCTCCGCCTCTGTTTTCGCTCCGGCCGTGTCTCCTGCTCCGGAAGTGCCGCTGTTCCCCGCACAGCCGCAGAGTCCCGCCATAACGGCCGCCGTCAGCGTCAGAGTAATCCATCTCTTCTTCATTGTAAAACCTCCCTCTCGTTTGTCCTCTTGATCTGTTGCTTGTCCCCTTACCCTGGAGCGTGTTTGAAAATTTCTTATCGTCAGCTGTGCGTCACACTTTGTGGGAGATTTGTTCCCCATGAAGGAAACGTAGCAGGCTACGCTGTCTAAGATGGGGCCAAATATGCCGCGCAGTGGCGCGCAGATGGCGGATATGAATTTTCAAACACGCTCCAGCTTTCATAGCTTCCTTATGTCAAAACTTCTTACTGCCTGATAAGTCTATTATAAGTAAGAGGAGGGACAATCTTCAACGGAGATAATTTTATAAAACCTGTAAATTTTTTACTTTCGCTCGGCTGAAGTCTCCGGCATGGCTGAAGTCTCCGGCATCGCTGAAGTCTCCGGCACGGCTGAAGTCTCCAGCCGGTCCTCCAATAAAGTCTTTGAGACCTTCATGGCATGGATTATCTTTTCGTACCGCCTAAACTGTGCCGTCCCCTTCTCGTATTTCGACTGCGCCTTCTCACATTTACTGATTATAGAAACAATTGGAGGAACCGTTGATTTCAGTTCCTCCATTAAAAAGCCTTCTCCCAGTATTTCGCAATTGTCCAGTGCTTCGTATTTCCCCGTCACTTCGCATTTCCTCGTCTCTTCGCATTTCCTCGTCTCTTCGTATTTCCTAGTCTCTTCGTATTTCCCCGTCTCTTCGCATTTCCTCGTCTCTTCACAACTCACCGCGGACAGTCGCTCCCCCATTCGCAAAAGTTCTGTTTCAACCAGTTCCTTTGAGAGATAAAGCGCCCTAATTCTGTTTTTCAAAAGCGTATGCTGAGAGGTGCCTTCTCTGAATTTAGTCTGTGCATTCTCGCACCTCCCCACAATCGAGGCAATCACAAAAAGCGTCTCTGTCAATTCCTCTTTGCTGAGATGAATCATCCTATTTTTCTCCTGATTTCCGTTTGCTTCCACTGTTTACCAACATTACAGCCGTTCTATAAATTCTTCTCAATTGGAATCCATAGCTGGCACACATACTTATCCGACTGCATATCTCCCGTCGGATAAACCTGAATATCAAGTCCGCTGCAGGGCTGGTATTCGCTGCTAGGGAAGAATTCGGAATAGACCGTATGCTGCATTTTCTGAAAAGCCTCGGGAATAGGACCGACACATTCAAAGACCGCCCAGGTGTGAGCCGGAATCTTCTCCACGCTTAATTCTTCCGCAACCGGTCCTCCATCATACATCATGCCGATCGCATAGACAAATTCGTTCGCTTGCGGAATTTCACTCAGGCAAAGCCCAAGCAGTGCATCTCCAAAGATCCCTTCCTTCGGATTCCGTTCAAACAGCTCAAGCATAGTCTTATCTGTCCAGCACTCTCCCCAAAACTCTGGCAGCTGCCTGTTGCTGGTCTCCAAATCACAGGAGAAATTTTTCTTTTTTACAATAACCTCTAACTCACCCATCTTTTCAATTCTGTACTTCATGGTACTGCCTCCGTCTAAAATAAGTTTTACGGAAAGGCGTGAAAAGGATTTTAACTTTGCTCTGCCCGACTTCGCCTGTACTGGTGTTATCCCATGAAAACGCGAAAATGCTCTTCCAAAACTCTCCGGCGAATCATAGCCATACTTAAGAGCCGCATCAATCACCTTTATATCAGTAGACGCAAGTTCACTGCCGGCAAGTGTGAGCCGCCTCATCCTGATATATTCCCCCAGAGAGTATCCGCACAAAATCCCAAATACCCGCTGAAAATGGTACGGTGAATAATTTGCCTGTGCCGCAATATCCGCCGCCTCCAGGTCTTCTGTCAGATGACTCTCAATATAGTCGAAGGCCTTCTGCAAGCCGCTGATCCAGTTCATCCTCTCATCTCCTTCCGTATAGCCCTATTCTATCCTGTCATCGCAGATTCATCCTGACTTTTTATGCTCCCGGATGTCAGTATACCACGGTCATACACCACCTGCTCGTTGTTGTTCATACACCACGGTTCCTGTCAGGTTCCCATCCTACTTTTCTTCGTAAAACGCCTCAAGAATTTCAGCCAGCTTTTCCGGCGCCTCTACATTCACTTCGTGCCCGCAGCCTTCCAATATCTTTATTCTCGCCCCATGAATCTTCTCTGCCATCATTTCAGACGCCCCTCTGTTTGCCCGGTCCTTCTCCCCGCAAACGATCAGCGTCCTGCAATCCACTTTATCCAAATCTTCTTTGAAATCCAATGCCATCATAGATTTTGTCAACTGAATCAGTTCTCTCTTACCTATCCCCATTTTCTTAAAAATCCCATTCGGCATCAACTGAAATATCATATTCTGCAATCTTAAAAGCCCCTTCGGCATCACGCACTGTCCCCCTATCAAGACCAGTGACTTTACTCTTCCCGGATGCTCCACCACATAATTTAACGCAATCACAGCGCCCAAAGAAAGACCACAAAGCCCAAACTCCGTTTTTATAGACTCACAGTACGCCGAAAAAGCCTTATATACTTTTCTGTATGAAATCTCTGATCCCTCTTTAAATGCAAATACGTTCAGACATTGAATCTCTTCCTGCTCTCTCATGCAGGAAACTGTTTTATTCCAACTATCTGGCCCCTGTCCAAGTCCATGTATAAAAATATACTTCACTCTTTGCTCTCCTCAATCTATTTATTTACTTTTATCGTCTGAGAACTGATTTTTTGCGTAAATCTAATACACTCTGCCATTACTGATGTAGTCCCCTCAACGGTTCATATTTGCAATAATCTTACGATTTTAAATGCACACTGCCAGCGCTGGCGGAAACATCTACAAAACTGAGATGTTCATGGCTGCGGGTGTATTTCAATCCACTCTGATATCGCTGGCGAGGACCTGAATACTACGATGCCATGATTAAGTACCAGCGAATTTCAATCCACTCCGCCATCGCTAGCGGAGACCGAAAAATCCTTTGACTTTGCCGTATGGCTTAACATTTCAATCCACTCCGCCATCGCTAGCGGAGACAACCCACTTATCAAAGTGTATCATGACATCTGGAAATTTCAATCCACTCCGCCATCGCTAGCGGAGACGTCCGGGCATGGACCTGTAAGTACAGTATAAGACGATTTCAATCCACTCCGCCATCGCTAGCGGAGACATCTCCCGTCAGCCCCGGATACCTGGCGGCTGATATTTCAATCCACTCCGCCATCGCTAGCGGAGACTTAAAGGAGGGAGGAAAACGGGGATGGGCATCAATATTTCAATCCACTCCGCCATCGCTAGCGGAGACCGGTTCTACGATTTAAAGGCACGTTGCTATCAGGATTTCAATCCACTCCGCCATCGCTAGCGGAGACAGATTATACAGCTTAAAGGCAAGGCGGCTATACTATTTCAATCCACTCCGCCATCGCTAGCGGAGACCATATCAAATTGCGGAAAAGTACTGCTTTAAAGATATTTCAATCCACTCCGCCATCGCTAGCGGAGACGCCTGGCGGGGCTGATAACATGATTATAGCAGAAGGATTTCAATCCACTCCGCCATCGCTAGCGGAGACCATCTGAGCATTTACACTTGCTATTTCCTGTATGATTTCAATCCACTCCGCCATCGCTAGCGGAGACGGTACAGTCGTGCCGTTCTTTCAGAGCGTAGCGATTTCAATCCACTCCGCCATCGCTAGCGGAGACCCTAAAGGTAGAATTATACTAGCTAAGCTTTTTATTTCAATCCACTCCGCCATCGCTAGCGGAGACTGGCGGAAGAGCGCCGTAGCTTACGGTTTGGATTATTTCAATCCACTCCGCCATCGCTAGCGGAGACATCGCAGATAATAAAATTTTTAACCTGGGTGTAGAATTTCAATCCACTCCGCCATCGCTAGCGGAGACGAGAATCGGGAGAAAGGCTACTGCGGACAGTATACATTTCAATCCACTCCGCCATCGCTAGCGGAGACTCTTTGACCTGCGTATATGCCGTCTATGGTTCAATATTTCAATCCACTCCGCCATCGCTAGCGGAGACGCTCCTCGTTGCCAGTTGGCTTTGTGTCTTTGAGATTTCAATCCACTCCGCCATCGCTAGCGGAGACGCAGTGGGACTTTGTAGTGGCGTTCGATGAGAAAATTTCAATCCACTCCGCCATCGCTAGCGGAGACGGACACTATGATCTTAAAAAATGGAACTATTATTATTTCAATCCACTCCGCCATCGCTAGCGGAGACAATGATAAGACCAAATGGGACAAAATCAGCAAAGATTTCAATCCACTCCGCCATCGCTAGCGGAGACGGAATTGTACCGGAAGCGTATCATAGTGATTGGATTTCAATCCACTCCGCCATCGCTAGCGGAGACCAAGAGTTACCATGTTGCGGTAAAACTGATTAAATTTCAATCCACTCCGCCATCGCTAGCGGAGACAAATTGCGAACTATCTTCTTCGGTATCGTCAAACAATTTCAATCCACTCCGCCATCGCTAGCGGAGACAAGGTATTTAAATCCTCGCCTCCATAGTTGGTCAATTTCAATCCACTCCGCCATCGCTAGCGGAGACTTGAGGCTGTGGAGTCTAAAAAGATCAAGGTGGAATTTCAATCCACTCCGCCATCGCTAGCGGAGACCGGCAGCGGTAACTAATAGAGAGTATTTTTTTGGAATTTCAATCCACTCCGCCATCGCTAGCGGAGACATTGCGGGACATTGCAGAGGTATTAAGTATCACGATTTCAATCCACTCCGCCATCGCTAGCGGAGACCATGAACTCGGTCACGCCCTACTGCACTGGCGTATTTCAATCCACTCCGCCATCGCTAGCGGAGACACAAGACAAAGTATGAGCAGTCAAAAGCAGAATATATTTCAATCCACTCCGCCATCGCTAGCGGAGACGCATGGGAAGCTACCCCGTATAAAAGCATAGCGGATTTCAATCCACTCCGCCATCGCTAGCGGAGACTTCCCAGGATATGGTCAATATCGGTAATATGATGGATTTCAATCCACTCCGCCATCGCTAGCGGAGACGAAGGGCATAAACCGGCATGGAGTGATGTAACCGATTTCAATCCACTCCGCCATCGCTAGCGGAGACGATTATGTGTCAATGTATAGTTTTAATTTTGAGATTTCAATCCACTCCGCCATCGCTAGCGGAGACTTGGAAGATAAATGGGGCGTTGTATCTATTGGCAATTTCAATCCACTCCGCCATCGCTAGCGGAGACGGGAAACCGCGTTATTATTGACAGTGATAATTTATTTCAATCCACTCCGCCATCGCTAGCGGAGACCATTGGTGCGCAAATAATGGAACCGCTAACAATATTTCAATCCACTCCGCCATCGCTAGCGGAGACTGCTCCTCCTTTCTTCAAAATCATGTGACAAAACATTTCAATCCACTCCGCCATCGCTAGCGGAGACGAAGTGGGAAACCAATTCAATGCCTAATTACAGCAATTTCAATCCACTCCGCCATCGCTAGCGGAGACTATGCGGATACATGTGAGCAGAGCGGATACCATATTTCAATCCACTCCGCCATCGCTAGCGGAGACCAATTACTTTCCTGAGCTTCGGTTCATACACATAATTTCAATCCACTCCGCCATCGCTAGCGGAGACCCAACTACTCCTTTTTTCGTACCGCTTACTCTGATTTCAATCCACTCCGCCATCGCTAGCGGAGACGAGCGGTTCTTCCATCGTTCTCATATGCACACGATTTCAATCCACTCCGCCATCGCTAGCGGAGACGGAATTGGAACGTACAAAGCATGTTTCTTTCAGTATTTCAATCCACTCCGCCATCGCTAGCGGAGACGGAAAAACAGATCAAGATTGAGATTGATGTAGAGATTTCAATCCACTCCGCCATCGCTAGCGGAGACTACCTCCAGGCCATGGGCCGAAAACAGTGAACCATTTCAATCCACTCCGCCATCGCTAGCGGAGACCCATTTCGCTTGAATTTGTTGAGGTTTTCCGAATATTTCAATCCACTCCGCCATCGCTAGCGGAGACTTTGATTATCGGTTAGAAAAGGAGTAATACATGGATTTCAATCCACTCCGCCATCGCTAGCGGAGACTACCTGGACAGTGAAGGAAATATAAGCACAAAAATTTCAATCCACTCCGCCATCGCTAGCGGAGACTTTAATCTTCCGAAGCTTTTCACCCTTTTCGGCAATTTCAATCCACTCCGCCATCGCTAGCGGAGACTATTTCGTCTTTGCAAAATACCATCTCGGATAAAATTTCAATCCACTCCGCCATCGCTAGCGGAGACATGCTGCTTCGCCGGTGATTACGGATATCAAGGGATTTCAATCCACTCCGCCATCGCTAGCGGAGACTTCCCGGATTCGCATAGGAAACCGCGATCTTCGATTTCAATCCACTCCGCCATCGCTAGCGGAGACATCGGGAGATACTCCCCAGCCTCAGCGGAGCGTTATTTCAATCCACTCCGCCATCGCTAGCGGAGACTATAGACTGCGATGTCCTTCGCGAATTTGTTCAATTTCAATCCACTCCGCCATCGCTAGCGGAGACCCTTTTCCGCTGTGTATTCGCCGATAATAACGTCATTTCAATCCACTCCGCCATCGCTAGCGGAGACGAAGAGCGCTGTATTAAACCCGCCCTTTCCCGTATTTCAATCCACTCCGCCATCGCTAGCGGAGACAAGGCAAGCCCCCGGTATTCCTCCGCGATCTTGTAATTTCAATCCACTCCGCCATCGCTAGCGGAGACACGAGGCCGACGTCTGCCTGATCGAAGATTCCGCATTTCAATCCACTCCGCCATCGCTAGCGGAGACGGAGGTGAGGCCCTCGGCCTGAGCTTCACCGACGCATTTCAATCCACTCCGCCATCGCTAGCGGAGACTCTTCCCGTCTCCGACAACGTGATCGGATGCGAAATTTCAATCCACTCCGCCATCGCTAGCGGAGACTTCGCATAACCGTCCGCACCAATTACCACGAGGATTTCAATCCACTCCGCCATCGCTAGCGGAGACGTAAAGGGAAGTTGTCCACAATAGTAAGTAACGTATTTCAATCCACTCCGCCATCGCTAGCGGAGACAGCAAACTCGCACATATTACACCATACAATCAGCAATAATCATATGCAATTTGCACACATTTCATCGAATCAACTCATCCAATTCTCCCATTTCCCCTCCATAACCGCAAAATTCTCGGTGCGAACCTCCCAGGGATTTTATGATCACTTCTGGTTCGCACCGTAATTCACAGGCTAGAAAATGAGAGGTTTTTCTACATTTACACCTTTTTCGACACCAAAATGTTCCACCTTCGTGTCATGTTTGTTGCCCAGATAATAAAACCTCAAGCTGTCAACACGAACATCAATCAGGTCCTTCAACGCCGCTTTTAACATCACACACTGGGCGTTATCCACAATACATTCGAATACCGAATTTTGTACCCTGGTACCATAGTTTACGCATTGCTTTGCGACCTTACGCAATCTCGTCTTTCCCGCAGCGGTCTCGGTATTTACATCATAGGTGATCAGCACCAGCATAGAGAAACGCCTCCTACTTCCAGAAAAATGGCGGATACTCGTCCAAATCTCCTCTTAAATATCGTGCCAACAACATTGCCTGTACAAAAGGAATCATCCCCCACTCCACCTTTTCCCCTAAATAAGGATGCGTTATGACTTCCTTTTTTCTGTTTTGCCACTCTGTCAACAACAGCTTCCTGGCCCGGTCTGTCATTAATACAGCGCCGTCTTCCTTCTTTGAGAAATCTTTTCCACTAACCATTTTACGGTTGATCAGACCCAGTACGAAACGATCTGCGAGCACCGGTCGGAGTTCCTCTATCAGATCAAGTGCGAGTGACACCCTTCCTGGCCGGTCCGTATGCATAAATCCCACATAAGGGTCAAGCCCCACCGTTTCCAGCGCAGAAGCCACCATATTAGTTAAGAGAGTATATACAAACGACAGCATCGCATTTACATTATCTAACGGCGGCCGTTTATTTCTCCCCGAGAACTTAAAATCTTTTTTCTGCTGTAAAATCAACTGATTAAATACACGAAAGTAAACACTGGCGGCTTCGCCTTCATACCCCCTAAGCTGAGCCATGTCCGTACATTCCCAAACATAATTTAATGATTGCTGCATAAATGCAGACGCACGCTTCAACGCATCAACATCCACCTGTAAACCATGATCCCTGGTCGCACGCTCCAGAACCCATTTTCCATTATATATCTTTCCCAGGATACAATTCTTTGCTACGCCCAGGCTGAACTCCGCATTTTCGGACGCTTCATACTGCTTCTTTCTTAAAATGACATTTCCTCTGACACCGCCAGTCACTCTTGCCAGAAATTTTCCCTGAGGCGTCATAAAACACAATGAAATATCGCGCATCGCGCAGCCGCCCATCAGTGCAGGACTGATCCCTCTGTATCCAAAACAAACAATTGCCTCGAGATTATGCAGGGGAATACGCCCCAGTTCCTCCTCTTTTTCCAGAATCACCACATTTTCGCCATCCAAAGAGAGATAACTGTCCGGGGAAGTCACATATAATGTATTTAATAATTTTTTCAAAGCGCTTCCTCCTCCGTAATTTTGTCATGCACATATTCCTTAACTGAGGGCGTTTTTCCCAGCTTCGGCATACAGATATCTTTCAAAGAACAGGCGTTGCAGCTCTTTGACCACCTTACCTTTGGAGTATACTGCTTATCAAAAAGCTGATGCATTTCCTGAAAGTACTGCCTTACTTTAGACCTGAGTTCTTCGGTAAACAGGACCTTTTCTCTATGCCGGATCTCGCCATAATAAATGGCGCCTTCTGTAATTTCCGCAGAAAGCATTTCCTCCAAACACATGGCCTGTGCGGTAAGTTGTAAGACATCTACGGGAATATCTTTCGGCTTTCCTCTCTTATACTCAATCGGATAGACTTCAAACAGCCCTCTGTGACCATAGAGAGGAACGCCATCTTCCTTTCTTCGAAACTCCACAATATCACAGGCCCCGGAAATCCCCATCGTTCTGGACTGCACCACTAATCCCCGGCTGATAATCACATCAGATCTCTTCTCGGTGGCCCAAATATCATGAGCGCGCTCATGAAGCAGTTCCCCCTCTGCAGTTCTCTCATTCTCCTGCCACTGCTGCTCAATGTGAATGAGTGCCCATTGTCTCCTACAAAATGCGAAATGCTGGATTCCTGAAAGCATCAGATAATCCTCTTCCTTGTAATCCATCATATTTTCCTTATAACTTCTACAGTTTCCGGAATCTGTTCCTCATGAATGGAAATCGTATAATCGCCGTATTTTCTGGGATAATCCACATCGTCGTGCTTCCTCACTTCTACAGCATCAAACAGCTTATATGCCGGACAGTCGCCCAGTTCTTTGCTGTGTTTAAATACGATCAACTCCCGCACTGCCATCTTACCTCTGGCGGCAGAATGATCGATCTCAAACATATTGATGATTGCTTCCCACAAAAGTTCCAGATCTTCTTCCGAAAAACCGGTAACCTTCCTCGCCAGATTCGCCGATATGTATCCCTCCGTCCGGTACAATGCGTATGGTACAATATTCTTTCGTCCCATTTCCGTGCTCTTACTTTCCGCATCTTTTTCCGTAGTGATTGCAACTCTGGTAATTGTCACTTCCTGACTCACAATCGGATCAATACTTCTGGAAAATCCAAGCTGGACTGGTCCCCGAACCTGTCCACAGTTTAATGCAGCCTTTACAAAGGTCGTCATCACTGCACCAAACGTACGAATATCGAAAAAATTACGACACATGAAATCACGAATCTTACGGTCTACCTCCGGATCTTTTTTCTTTAAATCTTTTATACCCTTATCATCAGTCCCCAGGTAATCATAAGCGGTGCTATCGCTTCTGTTTAACGGAACCTCTTCTTTGATGTATATTTTATACCCCTCGCTGTCCTCCTTCACCGTTTCCACGTAATTGCGTATCTTACGTTTTATACAGACATCCGTCACGATTCCATAACCACTTTCCGGATCAATTCTGGGAAGATTTCCTGCATCAGGGTCACCATTGGGGTTTCCATTTTCCACATCAAACAAGATTACAAACTCATACCTGTTTTTGATAACATCTGCCATCTTACGCTTCCTCCTTTGATTTTTTCTCATATCTCTTCTGAGTCTGATGATAATACCCCAGAATAAATCTGTCCTGAGCATCTAAATTCAGCCGTTTTGGCACTTCCGTTATCTTGCTTTGAAGGGCCCCAAGCATTTTTTCATAATAAATTTCCCTGCCTTTATTGTTCATCTTCCGCAAGTGGCTGTTTTTCAGTTTAAACAGAATTGGAAAGATTGATGAGGGTGTTGCACATGCTGAATTGAAATAGCGGTCTTTTATGGTCGCATTAATCCCCGGATTTGCATCCTCCTGTATGGCTTCCAGCACAGCAAATTCCTGCCCCAGTATGTACGCAACATCATTGCTGTTTTCATTCATTTCCATAGTAATTTCCTCCTCGCTGCAGCCTCTGTTTTTTAACAGATACGCCTTAATTATGGCAGCTCTGCCTCGCGTAATTTTGTAAATGCGGCTGTCACTGTCATCCTGCTCTGACCGTATTCTTCCAAGGACCGCCTGGTGCATGCTTTCCGGGTAATTGCTCCCCGAAATAATCGCCCGATACAGACTTCCCGCCATATTGGGAGCCGGTTTCTTATCCTTAGACTTCTTGTTCACCGTCTCAGACAATAATCTCCATACCCCCAGATACTCCATATGATCACCTGATGGTCTCACAATGCGCAGACGATCGTAATGTTCTTTCACATGGCGCAGAATATTTCCAAAGCTATCCTGATAGAAAAACCGCACAGACAGTCTTGCTGCATTGGGAGACAGGCCCAAAATATAGAATTTCTGATCCAATGAAAGACTTTCCTGAGTACCGTTTTCATCTACTTTCTTACCTGCCGCCAAATTTTTAAAAACACCGTCCACTATCTCCTGATTATCTGCCGTTGGCTCCATCATAAAGGAAAATGTCCGGTTATACACCTCTTCCCCATCTTCCGACCAATAAACAATCGCCGTATCACCAATCATGGTCATATGGTCTCTGTCCGCCAAAAGATAGTTTAGTGCAGTCGTGTACGCATAGGCGGCATAAGTGCTGACCGGCGCATTATAGCTCTGCTCTTTTCCATACGATTCAAAGGCCGGCGCATTAAATGATACCAATGCGGCCCCGCTGGACTGAGCACCCGGTACGCCTTTAATCGTTCCATGAATTCTCGCAATTTCTGCCCGTTTCCCGGTCACGAGGCATGTCCCTTCCACGCCGTCTCCTGGCTTTTGACTGTAAGTTTCCCAGGCTGCTTTAACAGCGGGGTCTTCCTGGGCGAACTCGTCCCCGATAAAGAAAATTAAATTTCCGCCTGCCGTAATCTCTTCCAACCCCTCCGACAGGGCAGTATGTTCCATGGCTTTTTCAGGCTTCCAGGTTTTAAAATACAGAACCACCGCTCTGGCTGCTTTGCCGCCCGTTTCTTTCAGGATTTCCAGATGCTTCTCCTTAGCCGTCTCAAAACACTCCACAGAGCGCTCCGGCTTTCCTTTATTATCGATTCCGAGCAGATAACTGGAATTATCACAAAGAAAATTGGCCGATACGCCGGAGGAACGGGCCACCATCTGCGGAACCTTCCTGATCGTTGGCACTAAAGCGGTCTTCTTCCCCCTTAAGACTGACTCTTTCAAAGGAATGATACGGAGCAGTTCCCCTGCTTCTGAAAGTTCCAAAGCGAAAGAGACCTTTGCCGAACACCAGCCTGGACTGGTTATTTTCCCCTTTCGTTCCAAACTCTCATAGTATGTTACCAAAGACTGCAGGATCATCGTACCACCTCCTGATCCCGGACATCTAAAACTCCATCCTTTAAGACAGCGCGGAAAAATAAAGGCTGTATATCTTCCGGATTGGAATAATCAAAATCGTAGAACATATAGCCCAGTTCCCTTTCCATACCTTTATATTCCGTCGTTACATCGTCGCCCTCGTAGAGTTCAAATTTGGCAGGAAATTCCCGGCAGCCGAAGTATGGCGTATGGTAACACTCTCCCCGTCTCAGCCTTCGCATAATAATGTCTTTAAACTTCCCCGGGTTATCGCAGTCGCTCGCATGATCTGTCATGTCAAAATGTGCTTCGATTACATAATCCACATCCTTAAGAAGAATTGCCGCCCTCTGTACAATTTCCTGACGACAGCTGATCAACAGCGGTTTATTTCCTCCATTCATAACATTTAAAACACTGCTGGCTAAGACCTTGCTTTTCACCTCATTTCGGCGTATGCTGGTAAACTGGATCGGCTTTCTCACATAAATTTTGTCAATCACCCATTTCATACCGGGATGCCAGTAGACCGCCTCCAGCATTCCCCTCGCCGCCGAGGGCGTGATCACATCGTAACTGCATCGTTCTACTTTCATCTCCGGCCGGGAAAAGAGGGCCAAATCCCCCCATACCCGCACCCGTACACCACGGCTCATGTTTTTCCTCCTTCCAATCATCATCTTTCTATAATAATTATAAAAAGACCGCCTCCCCTCTTTCTGCATTCAAAATCAATCCCATTTCATTGGTATACTGCTCCGGGTTTCTCAAACGATAGAATTTTAAATCCAGTGCCTCCAGTTTACCTGCGCCATTTAAATTTTCAAAATCTTTTTCAAATATATGAATGCTATAATGTCCCGCTTCCCGGACAAGCTGACGGGAGTGTTCACCCCAGCGTATTCGCTGTACAATCTCCTGGGCCTTAAGTTCCTGATCGATCAGAATCGTCTTTGTGTTGCCCTCTTCAATTAATGAAAACTCATCTGCAATATCTGCAAATGGAAATAAAAGGGAACGGCCGCCCTTTTCCAGCTGCTCCACAATCCCTTTTACGTCTAACCCCTTTTCCCCTTTATAATAATAGAGACGTTTGAAATATCCTTGAATTGCCTCCAGTGACGCAATGTCCTCATATTTTTCTGCAGTCTGTTCAGCAGCCACAATGGGCTGTTTTAATTCCGGCGGAAGATGGATATCCGCTGATTTCTCCAGGGTAAATACTAAAGTATGGCAGTCATCCTTCCTCCTTTTTCCTTCACGATTACATCTTCCGGCTGCTTGTATAACAGAATCAATTCCTGCCAGCTCCCTGTACACCATTTGAAAATCAAAATCAACTCCTGCTTCAACAAGGCTGGTAGCAATCAGCCTGCACGTTTTTCCCTCTTTCAGACGATCCCTTATCTCCCGAAGCAGCCTCTTTCGATGCTCCGGATACATCAGAGTAGACAAATGATACGTCCCCTCTTCCTTTACCGCCTCGTAAACTTTCTGTACCTGCCGTCTACTGTTTAAAATACACAGCACCTGGGTTTCCTGCTTTAATAAAGCGACTAACTGTTCTTCCGATATTTTCCCTATTTCCTGAATGTCGGTTCTTCTAAAAAACTCATACTGCCCCTTTACATCCGGGCATATTTCTTCGCATTTCATTGTACCCGGGAAAAACGCTTGCAAAGAAGGCTGAGTTGCGGTGCACAGCACAGCGCTGCAGCGATAATTGACAATCAGCTCGGTAATTGCCCGTATACATGGCTGCAAGTATCTCACCGGAAGCATCTGCGCCTCATCAAAAATAATAACGCTGTTGGCAATATTATGGAGTTTTCTGCATTTTGATGTTTTATTTGAAAACAGGGATTCAAAAAATTGAACATTGGTCGTTACGATCACTGGTTTGTCCCAATTTTCCGCAGCCAGTTGGGACCGCCCCAATTCCTCCTCGCTCTCGAATACCACATTACAATGATCCTCCAAAACATTTTCGTACCCCAGAATATTCTTAAATATAGCCGCATTCTGCTCAATAATACTCGTATAAGGAATTACATAAATGACATGCTGCTTGTCATGCCGGATGGCATGATGGAGCGCGAATGCCAGAGAAGAAACGGTCTTGCCTCCGCCAGTAGGCACCGTCAATTGAAAGAGTCCGGACGGCTCCTTTCCCTTTTCCAAACACGCTTTTAAAATTTCCGTTCGTCTCCCGTTAACCGTATTCCTGTCGGTATTCGTAAGCCAGGGCATTATGTAGTCCTGTACACGCTGGAACAGACTGCTCATTGTATCATACGTTCCGCGAGGCACCGGATTTTCAGACATAAAACCTTCCGTATCTAGATAATCAGCATCTACCAGACATGAAAACAGCATACGAATGAAAAACGAGGCAGTAAAACCGAATTCCCCCAAAGGCTGCAGGGGCGGGACCGGAAAATCAGGAATTTCTATTTCTTCTTCGTAAGCATGATAATCTTCCAGCCCCTTTTTCATCCTTCCCATAAAAGTGGCTTCTCCTGCACAATCGGCACAAGTCCCGCCATTCAGCAATCCCGAATGATGGCCGGAAATGCAGTAGGCTGCATAGATATTTTTTCTTTTATATAATTCCTGGGCGCCTGCCGTCGCATGGTCCGTGATGCTTCCTCCATGAAGACGTTCTTGAAACTTTTCCGAATATTTTCCGATATCATGGATCAGGCCACAACCGTACCCCCATTCCTTACACTTGAAAGAAGATGCAAAATCACCGGCAAGATGTGCTGTACCATGACAGTGGGCAGCGATCGTTTGCTCTCGAGTTTGATCTTGGCTTATGTGGGCAAGGAACATGAAATACCTCCTTTTTACACTGATACGACAGCCAGAATATATGACTATATCTACTGTCTTATTTAAGAGTATATATATTTGTGCTACTGAATCAGTGGTGGCCTCGAGGGAAGGTGATTCAAATTGTCAACAATGAGAATTTCAATCCACACCACTGCATCAGTGGTGACGATATCTCCCCATTCAGATGGCGCGGTATCCGGATTTCAATCCACACCACTGCATCAGTGGTGACTTGTAATCCTGCCGGGTATGCGCCCGGCATTCGTAATTTCAATCCACACCACTGCATCAGTGGTGACGACGCCCCGCTGAATAATCGCGGCCTCTACCTCCTATTTCAATCCACACCACTGCATCAGTGGTGACGAGGACATTATCGAGGATCAGGATCTGACTGCAAAATTTCAATCCACACCACTGCATCAGTGGTGACTGCGGTGTTATTGGGGCGGTGCTGGGCGTTGTGGATTTCAATCCACACCACTGCATCAGTGGTGACAGGATTGAGACAGTGAATGATTTAGACGGTGAAGATTTCAATCCACACCACTGCATCAGTGGTGACACTGATGTGGACAGCGAAGCGGATAAACTGGAAATTTCAATCCACACCACTGCATCAGTGGTGACTTCCACCTTTTTCCCTTATGAAGTTGTCCAGGCTATTTCAATCCACACCACTGCATCAGTGGTGACAGAAGAAAGTATCTAACTTTAGAGATATACAAGCATTTCAATCCACACCACTGCATCAGTGGTGACCATTATTAAAAAATGCTTAAAGTTTTGCTTAAAGTATTTCAATCCACACCACTGCATCAGTGGTGACATATACAGCGCGCTGCCAGATACTTTGTAATACATTTCAATCCACACCACTGCATCAGTGGTGACCATACATGGGAAAAGACCAAAGTACTCAATATTCAATTTCAATCCACACCACTGCATCAGTGGTGACACCATGCATATTAATGTTTCCGGTGCTGCCGGAGATTTCAATCCACACCACTGCATCAGTGGTGACTGGCTGACGGACGAGGCCGGTGACAGTGTTCCGATTTCAATCCACACCACTGCATCAGTGGTGACTTATCGCCCGGATCTCCGTTCTGCTCCATCTCCTATTTCAATCCACACCACTGCATCAGTGGTGACCACGGGGCATCTGATCCGTTGTTTTTACTTTGACGATTTCAATCCACACCACTGCATCAGTGGTGACTGATTTTCTTCCATTCGAGAAAGTGTTCAGACCAATTTCAATCCACACCACTGCATCAGTGGTGACTTCCACGCAAGTGTGGAAAAGACGATTATATTCCGATTTCAATCCACACCACTGCATCAGTGGTGACCTATGTTCCTACTCCGCCAGCAGGATCACAAACATTTCAATCCACACCACTGCATCAGTGGTGACAAGCGCTACGACAGCTAAAAGCTGGGCGGTTGGAGATTTCAATCCACACCACTGCATCAGTGGTGACGGAGCCACACGACTGAAAGGAGCAGGATCATGAGATTTCAATCCACACCACTGCATCAGTGGTGACTGATACTTTTTTCATGATGAAGGAAGATACTTTATATTTCAATCCACACCACTGCATCAGTGGTGACACTGATGCGTCTTCAGACAGTTTTACTGCCAGTCCGATTTCAATCCACACCACTGCATCAGTGGTGACGGTCAAAAAGGAGTCCCTTCCAAAAAAAGTAAATAAATTTCAATCCACACCACTGCATCAGTGGTGACCTGGCTTCGGCCCCGCAAGGCCATGGCATCTGGCTTATTTCAATCCACACCACTGCATCAGTGGTGACTTAATAAAACCTTATTATGACTTTCTCGTAAATATTTCAATCCACACCACTGCATCAGTGGTGACCAAAGAGGGGCGGCCATACTCTCGGGGGAACAAATTTCAATCCACACCACTGCATCAGTGGTGACGTTGCTGCTCACCAATTACCATATGCTCAAGAAATTTCAATCCACACCACTGCATCAGTGGTGACGAGGGACCGAGCGATTCAGCGCCGGAACCAGAAGATTTCAATCCACACCACTGCATCAGTGGTGACAAGAATCCTCCTCGTCATAATCCGGGTGCCAGAAATTTCAATCCACACCACTGCATCAGTGGTGACCCAACTACTCCTTTTTTCGTACCGCTTACTCTGATTTCAATCCACACCACTGCATCAGTGGTGACCGGCAGAAATCACCGAGGAAAACTTTGTTTTAGCATTTCAATCCACACCACTGCATCAGTGGTGACAGCGACGGGCTCGAAGAGGCAAAAAACTCATTAATTTCAATCCACACCACTGCATCAGTGGTGACAAGACCTACAACGCGGGACCGGCACCGCCGAATTATTTCAATCCACACCACTGCATCAGTGGTGACAAAAGATTGTGGGATCATAACGATGAACAGGACGAATTTCAATCCACACCACTGCATCAGTGGTGACGAGGTTTCCTCGATAAAAATGCTGGCAAATTCGATATTTCAATCCACACCACTGCATCAGTGGTGACTCTCCGCGTTGTCAATTAACTTGAGAACCGGGGAATTTCAATCCACACCACTGCATCAGTGGTGACACCGACGCACGTTGAAGATTTTATAATGAAAGGAATTTCAATCCACACCACTGCATCAGTGGTGACAGCAAATCTGCACAATTTCAGCAACACAATCTATCACAAACTAACCAAAAATTGTCTATATTTCTATTTTAACACTTTATTTCTAATAAAACAATTAAATTTCATCTCCGATTTCTTCATTTTCAGGTGCGAACCTCCAGGCATTTTCACGATCACTTGACGTTCGCACCCGATAATTTATTAGTTTTTTTAGATTATTCTATATTTCCAAACACCACATCAATTTTTCCGCATCCAAATGTAACATTTCTGCCTATATGTAAGACAGAGGCCGCATTCAGCCATGGAGTGAATACTGATAACTCTCCTTGGAACGTCATAGCTCCCATTAATCCGCTTAAATCCATTTTCATATTTCTTCTGGTTGAATATCTGTCTATATTATTTAAATATACTCCAGACGATACTTCCTGCACCATTTCGGAGAGGTACTGCAATGTTTCGATTTCCGCAAAATCCACATACCCCCCATATCGCTCTGTTAAATCGCTCATCCTTCTCGTTATGTTTCTAATAATTGTTGGAAAATCAACGGTTAATAATAAGCTGCCTTTACGTCGTATTCTCAATGGTGTCAGGAAATGGATTGAACCATACGTACTATTTTTCTGAGCTGTATCTGGCACTAATTGGCTTACTGCATTTTTCCATTCCACCCCACCGTTCTTCCAGATCAGTTGAAGGGTCTGTCCCTGTCGTATCTCTGTCAATTCAAAAAGTTTTCTCTCTGCCCCCATCTTAAACCATCGGGTTTCTGCCAGAATTTTTATCACCGGTTCACAATACTGCACGGCATCTCCCAACAATATAAATTGGAAACGCAGTTCTTCTCCAGCCTTATATACTCCATGGAAGCCCGGCGGTTCAATAATATAAGGATTTATAATATCCTGCTTCGCTCCTCCAAAACTACGATTCTCAAATAAATACTGATATACATCCTTATGAGGCAGTAACGCCCACCCCATAATTCCATGAAGTGTTGACCCCATATAATCTGGCAGCGAAGCTGTTTCATGGCATTTTAGCTGGATCAAAAGAGGCAGATAGATAAGCGAAAAATGAGTCTTATGACGATCAGTCATCGCTTCTCCGTTCTAATGAAATTTTTACAAGACCATGCGGTAAATTATTTTCTCGATCAATATAGATACCTCCATTTAATGGATCCGCATCCCCGTAAACCTTTGATAATAAAAGCCCTTTATAACCACCCAAAAATATAAAAGCAGAGTTTTTTCCTAAGTTTTGAGATTGGTACATCATTTCTTTTATCTTTCCCCTTACCTCTAATAATACACCTTTTGTATTAGTTGTATCGTCGCCCTCCGTACCTATAATGTCATTTTCAATAATTTCTTTCAGCCTCTTATCAAGCTGTAATAATTTTTGTTCTGTATTCGACTTAGCCTTCGATAAAACAAGCTCAGGATCCCCCTTGCAAAAAGCGTCACCAGATAAAGATACATCACGATTCAACATTTCGATTTCCAGTTGCTTAAAAAACTCATCGAATTTAACCTTCTTCTTATTTTCTGCAGCTTCTCCCGTCTCCGAAGCATATTGCACTTTATAAAGCTTTCTCAATTTGATATCCTTATACTTCACTGGCATATCATCTATTCCCAGATCACTTGAGCCAATAGCACCTTTTATGGAAGAGCCTGGTATATAATACTGTGTATGCTCGGGGCTATACTCCTTATAGCATCCATACTGGTAGAACGGATAGATGATACTGATTTTTCTTTCTTCCCCCTCTTTATTAATATCAGCCTGATTAAAATGGATCCCTTCGTAATACCCAGCCTGACCTCTTGGGGAAAGGGCAACTGTTGAATATGTTGTTATTCGACAGCAGTATTTCTCAATATTTTTCGTATGCATCACTTGCATCTCCTTCCATCGGATACAAAAATGAATTTCCAAAAATTATTGTTTTATCGTCTTCAGAATTACAAATGGACCGTCCCACCTCACGAATGGTTTCTCTTACACAAATAACACTGCCAGCCTGAATGAAGCTGATGAATTTTCTTTTATAAGAATTATCCCAGCCTTCTTTTTCGTTATAAGGACGCCGTTCCGATGTAAACAGATGTAAACTGGATTCTCCATAATCAATTTTGTCCGGCAATAACATCCCTAAATTCAAATAACGTTTAACATTATGCTGGTAGAATCGGGACTGAAAAAACACTTCTCCCATATAAAATATATTCATCCCCTGTGACGCGCGTGGCCCCAGAAAAAAAGGTCTCTTATTTTGTCGTGCTAATTGTAAAATCCGAAGAAAATCTGATGCCTCTTTACATTTTTCTATAGCCAGATAAAATTCATAATTCTTTACCAGACTCCCTGATTCCTCCCCAGCTTTCTCAATCTTCACAGCTCTGATCTGCGGAACCGAATATACATTGGGGTCTAAACCTGCTAATCCATAGCTCAGACTGTCTATAGACGCATGTATCTGCTGGGAATCCTGGATCGCTATATATGGATATGCATTTTCTACCTCTTCTCTTTTCTGGACCAGATTCATAAAATGTTCTTTTTCGATATAACGCCGTTTTTTCATTGCTTTGTATACTTTTTTATCTAATCTTCCCCTGCTTATCGCCAGTTCATCCAACAAAAATGTCTGAGGAATTGGCAAATAATTGTCTGGAAGCAAATCAGACAGCGCAAAATAAATCTTTTTTTCCTTTATTTTTGAAACGAAGCCAGAAGCTGTATCATCATTTGTATATTCCGCATACATATAAATCAAAGCACCAAAAAGCTTCTGCGAATCTGGAATCTGAGTAAGTTCCCCTGATAAATCCATCTTCACTCTATATACTTCTATATCTGCCATACTTTATATTCCCCCTAAACGATCTCCGTCTCTATCCTTCCATAACCACGACTTCCTGAATTGCCCAACCGATATATCCCATCGTTAAATTCTAATACCGCACTTTTAATAAATTCTTCAATGCCATCCATTTCCAGGAGTTCCATGCGATACAGCAAAATATTTCCGCAGAAAGCAATCTCTGGTCTGACGGTTTTATAAACACGCGGAAGAGATCTTAAGCCATTATCTACTGCAGAATCCATAATAGCATTTTTAGAATCTATAGAAAAATAGTTTTCCTGTGCCTCCCTTTCTGCTGGAAGAAAATCACCGAAAATTAATTTTGGTGTATCATTAAATCCCATAATACCAAAAATATATTCGACAGAAGCCTTTTCTATCACCACCCTAAAACGTTCAGCCATTCTGTTCAATCGTTCTTCTTCCACATTCTCACTCATTTTTTTAATACGCTTATCATTTTCCTGCCATAGCTTATTCAAATACGCTCTATATGCATCTTCTATTTTTTTAGCCTGCTGATTATCAGCCGCTGCCATATCACGTATAATTCTTTTTAAAACTCCTTTAAAAGAAGATGCTGGAATTACCGGTAACCCCTGATAATTTATCTTTGTTGCCGCATCGATACCTCCAATCTCAAACGTCGATGGTGTATCACCGATAAACAGGTTTGTTTTTGTCGTTATTCTTATATCTATTCTTTCCATGCTTTGTTACTCCTCCGTCCTTTTTATTTTTTGTTGTAGGATATAGAATCTTGTACTTTATTAATTGATCATTAAGAGCATTAAAAATCAACAGCGTATCAATATAATCTTCTTTCCACAAATTTGTTGATTTTGCTATATCTAAAAAACGCTTTTCATCAAAATATAACGATGGAGGCGGCTTGCAGCCAGCCTTACGTGTCTCCACTGACACCTCATATTTTTCCTTAGTTTTTAAAACATTTAACTGAATCAATTTTGCATCCAAATCTGGATCTGCTCCTAAACTTTTCATCTGATGAAGCAATGATTTCGATAAACGCAATGTCTGATATACTTGTACATCTTTTCCTGATTGATTCTTATATTTCGTATCAATCACAAATAAATCCCGCATTTTTTTGATTTGATCAGAATCAACCGCCCCACTTGTTACAGAATTGAAAAGACTCTCCTGATACAGATATCGTAATACTCTGTTAAATACATTTGTTCTAATATTCTTTTTTTGAATGTCAAAGTTGCTCACATCGTAATCAGGGATATGATCCGTCAGATGAAAACGTTCGTCAGAAAAAAGTAGCAGTAATCTTATATACTGTTCGAATTTTTCTTTTACTCTGCCATCTTTATCATAAAATTTTATAACCGAACTTCTCCCTTTTTTTTCTACCACCTGCTTAAGCAACAGATCAATGAGTAATAACTCACCCTCCCCCAATTTTGACTTACTTTCAAAGTAAGACGGTATCAAATGATAAAAAACTGCATTGCTGTATTTCAGTTTATGTTCTCTTACAGCTGGATCTGTGATTTTACTTAATAATCCATACATAAAGTGATGAACTTTAAATCCTTCTGACTCCGCACTTTTTAGAATTTTAAGATCATGAATAAAGTGAGACCACGACTGTGGTTTAGCATCTTTGTCAATACAATCAAAAAACACGTATTGATTCATACAGATCCGAATATGCGGCTGCATGCTTTTCAAGCCTTCAGAATCTGTTATTTTCGCACACTCCAACTGCCTCTGTACACGTTCATAATAATATCGAATCGGTTCTCTATTGATAGTGAACTCAATTCCAATGCTCATTGATATTGTAAATTTTTCCTCATAATCTGCCTCTATTTCTAATTCATCATTTATTTCTCTCAAGATGACTTTACACAAATTAACACCGGTAACGATATAAGAGGCTGGCACCGCAAATAAAATATCATCTCCAGCAATATAAAGCGGATATAATTTAAAATCATCATCTGTTTTCTTAAATGCTTCTGTTGTCGCTGCTAAAGAATCCAAACATATATACTTGGAAAGGATTTCGCTGATTCTTTTATACTGCTCAAAACTGTTTATTCCTTCAAATAATTGCCCCATTCCGTCCAGGTCCGCTTTGATAACAGCAATACGAAAATAACGTTCATTATCTGTCAGTACTTTGGAATAAAGTTTGTTGATAGTTTCTTCAAACATCGGATATTTTTTTTCATCAGTCCATACTCTCTTATCTGCACTGTATTGAGGTTCAAAGATTATTTGCCGATTTTCTCTTATTACTTCATTCAGACAACTCTTACTTTTTAACCGTTTCTTACACTTTCTAATCACCTGCAATTTATCAGTATCAGATGCCACTTCAGTTTCAAAGCACAAATATTTTATAAAAAGTTTACCGTCATATTCCCTATAATAGAACTCAAAGATTTTTCTCAAAGATTCTTTTATTTGTCTTTCCTCTAGATCCGTCGAAAAAATACAGACACCGGAACACTTTAATAGTATCTCCTTCACCATACCTGAAAAGAATCCATCATTTCCTTCTACTCCAATCATCCGAAATAAATCTTCAGATATGATTCTCGAAGAAGATATAATATTTTGCAACGTGCCGCTGTTCATTTGACTCTTTTGCGTATGTTCGCTAATTGTATCAAACAAAAATGTTTGAACCTTGTCTATGGATAGTGTAACAATTCGAACTGCCATTGTTTTCCTCCCTAATCTTTACTAAATAATTTTACATATGCGCGATGGGGAAAAAGCATAGGGTTATTAATCAACATTAAAAGCTGATTCAACTGAAAATTGAAAGTCATAAGTGATATTGGCCTGCTTTCTTTATCCAGTACCTGATACTCATCCATCTTTATTTTTTCCAGCTCAGCTTTGTCAATTCTACTTCTGCTTTTATCTATATGTTCCTCCATATCCGCTTCATTAACTTCATAAAAATTCAATGCTTTAAACCATTCATACAAATTGCTAAACGCTGTATTGGAAAGCACCTTTATGTATGTTTTTTCTAAATTTTTATTTGCAGCCAGCAAAACAAAATCAAAAATTTCTTTTATCTCAGCCGAAATATTCTGATCCAAAGCACACAATATTCTAATGGGTCTCGTTGACAACTGGGTACCTGTAGGACCCTTTGTAATCATATTAGCTAAACGGGCAACGGATTCTTTTGCAGTGCGCAATTTTTTTATTTCAGCTCCCCACTCTTTGACTGAACGTTCATCTATGCTTTGGCTTTTACATTCAACTACTGCCGCAACCGCTTCAATAGGTATAAACTTCAATTTTCCGTATCGAAATATGTACGGTGTATACATTTCATCCATAATTACCAAATCTATTTCTTTGGATATTCCCTCTTCAGAATCAATAATAAAAGCGGATTGCTCAATTACAAACTTCTTAGGCAAAATCTGTCCAAATAACCCTGCCCAAATTTCTTCTCGAAAAGATCCTGTCGTAGGGCCGTGCAATTCATTTCCCATAAAAAGTTGTTTTGAAATCATCCCTTCAAGTGACTGATAATTTTCTCTAATATTTTCTACAACTTTTAACTTTCTATTGTCACTTTCTTTTTCATCCATGATATTCTCCCTTCATCATTTGTATATTTTTCATAATTTAATTATAATACTAATAGTAATATTTTACAAGTATATATTTTTATATATTTACTACTTATTTTATAGAAACTTTGTTTTCTTCCGACTTTTATGATAAACTAATATATGGCGATTTTTCTATTAAAATAGAGAATCGAGGATTGAAATTATAATATTAGCAGTAACAAAAAAGAACAACTGTTATAAAAAAACAATTGTTCTTTTTTGCTGTTAAAAACACACTCCACTACCGTCAACCATTCATTCAACCGAAAACAAACTCTCCGCATAATTCACCGAAGCCATCGCATCCCTGCAATACCGGTCTGCCCCGATCGTCTTTGCATAATCCTCCGTCAGTACGGCGCCTCCCACCATCACCTTTGTTTCGGGCGCCGCTTTCTGCAGCTGCCTTATGGTCTCTTCCATGCTCGGAACCGTAGTCGTCATCAGTGCGCTGAGTCCTACCAGCTTCACTTCCTGCTCTACGGCGGTCTCCACCACCAGCTCCGGAGGCACGTCCTTACCTAAATCAATGACATCATAGCCATAGTTCTCCAGAAGCACCTTGACAATGTTCTTTCCAATGTCATGAATATCGCCCTTGACTGTCGCCAGAATGATCTTCCCCTTCTTTTCCTCTTCCTTGCCTGACTTCGCCAGCTGCTCCTTAATGACTTCAAAAGCTGCTTTAGCCGCTTCCGCACTCATCAAAAGCTGGGGGAGGAAAACCGTGCCCTTCTCAAAACCTTTTCCGACACGGTCTAAAGCCGGAATCATCTCCTCATTTATGATAACAAGAGGCTCTAACGTCTTTAAGAGCTCCGTAACTGCCTGATGTGCACTCTCCTTCAATCCTCTCTCAATGCTCTCTGCAAGAGAGGCAGACATCGCCGTTCCACTTCCATCCGATTTACCGGAACCGCCGCCCTGACGCACGGTCTGGCCCAGTGTGGCCACCTGACCGCTGTAGACGCTGATATATTCGCTGCACTGGGGGTCTAAATCAGCAAGCACCCGGAAGCTGTGATAGGAACGCATCATGGCCTCGGAATTCGGGTTGATAATCGCTGCATTCAGCCCATTCTGCAGCGCCATGGTGAAAAATGCCGCATTGACAATCTCACGCTGGGGAAGGCCGAAGGAAATATTGGAGACACCCAGGATCGTCTTTCCTCCCAGTTCATCCCGCACCCTTCTGACTGTTTCCAGTGTAGTAATCGCCCCTTTGCTGTCTGAGCTGACCGTCATGCAGAGTGCATCGATGATGATATCTTTTTTCTCAATCCCATATTCTGCCGCCTTCGCATAGATCTTTTCCGCCACTCTCAGACGCCCGTCGGCAGTCTCTGGAATTCCGTCTTCGTCAAGCGCCAGCGCAACCACAACGCCGCCATACCGCTTCACCAGAGGAAATACCTCCTCCATCACTTCCTGCTTTCCATTGACGGAGTTAAGTAACGGCTTGCCGTTGTAGGCACGCAGCGCCCGCTCCATGGCCTGGATATTGGAGGTATCGATCTGGAGAGGAAGATCGATGATGCTCTGCAGCTCCCTCACCACTTCCTCCATCATCGCCGCCTCATCGATCTCTGGCAGGCCCACATTCACATCCAGCACGTGTGCTCCGTTATCCTGCTGAGTGACACCCTCGCGCAGAATATACTCCAGATTGTGGTCCCGGAGCGCCTGTTTAAACTTCGATTTTCCCGTCGGATTGATGCGTTCGCCGATAAGCACGGGATTCTGATCGATAACGACCGCCTGCGCATAGGAAGAAATTACGGTATAGTCCTTTTTCTCCGGCATGCGGGCCGGATGGTCCTTACAGAGTTCAATGGTCTTTTTTATATGCTCCGGAGTTGTTCCGCAGCAGCCGCCCACGACACAGGCTCCCATCTCCACGATCTCTCTCATGGTCCTGGCAAACTCATCCGCATCGATATCATAGACCGTCTTTCCGCCTTCGCTCCTCGGAAGTCCGGCGTTTGGATTTACAATGACCGGAACTGAGGCCGCCTTCATGATATCCGCCAGGATTCCCTTCATCTGAACCGGACCCAGACCACAGTTGATTCCCAGAGCGTCCACGCCCAGGCCCTCCAGCAGCGCCACTGTGGATTCCACGGTTCCTCCCGTTAGAAGCTTGCCCCTGCTGTCAAAAATCATCGTAGCGAAGACAGGAAGATCACAGTTTTCCTTAGCAGCCAGAACTGCCGCCTTTACCTCATAGCTGTCGCTCATAGTTTCTATCAAAACAAGATCAGCGCCCTCGCGCGCACCGATTTTAACGACGTCAGAGAACAGCCCGTACGCCTCCTCGAACCCCAAATCACCAAGCGGCTTCAAAAGCTTTCCCGTAGGTCCGATATCAAGAGCGATAAAGCCCTTTTTTCCGGCTTTCCCGACAGCATTCTTCGCATTTTCCATGGCTGCTGTCACAATCCCGTCCAGCCCATATTCACTGGAATCGTTAAATTTCAGCCCGTTGGCTCCAAAGGTATTCGTCTTGATGATGTCGGCTCCCGCCTCCAGATAATCGTAATGCAGCTTTGTCACAATCTCCGGATGAAGGATATTCCACGTCTCCGGCAGTTCTCCGGGCTTCAGTCCATTTGCCTGCAGAAGGCTTCCCGTGCCGCCGTCGAAAAATACGATTCTCTTCCTGATTTCTTCCATTAACTCTGTCATATCCCTTATCCTCTCCTGTACGCGCAGTCTGTTTTCGAACATAATTCACAGCCCCTCACCTCACAGCGGTGAGGCTTCGGGCTCACTCCCATCACCGCGGTCACGGATTTGGAAGGAGTCATCAAAAGGCTGTCTGTAAGCATAATTCCGATCCTCTTGGCCGACTCTAAAACGGAGGTGATATCCCTCTGGCATTCCAGGGGAAAATCTCCGTATCCGGGGCTGAACCTGGGCCGCAGATAGAGCCCTTTTTTCTCAAAGGACTCTTTCAGTGCCGTATTCACCTCGTCACAGTACGATTCAATCATGGCGGTGGCTGCGGCCTGCATGGTCACTGCCTTGCTCATCTGGAGCTTTGTATACTTACGGATCAGGGAATCTGCCTCTGTTCCAAGGGTAGCGGCAAATAAAATGACCTGTTCGCAGTCCTTCAGATTACGGCTGAGACTCCGGCTCTTCGTCCGAAACACCGTAAAATCCAGCTCTTCCTCCGGCAAAGGCACGAAAGGGTATACTCTGTATATGCTTTTCGGCGACGCTGCGGCCTCCAGCTCCTCCACACATTCTTCAATCAGCTTCGAAACCTTTTCATCCGCTTCCTGTCTGCCATATCCCAGATACCTTCGAATCTCTCTCCGGTTAATTTCCATGCATATCACTCCACTTCTCACCAGGACCCGCTTTAAATCCATTACAGAATTTCCGACAGGTTCTCCTTTATTTTTGCCGCCACATCCGGCTTATTCATGGAATACACGTGAATCGCGTCCACTCCATTGGCAATGAGATCGATAATCTGCTCCGTGGCATAGGCGATCCCCGCCTGTTTCATGGCCGCCGGATTATCTCCGAACCGGTCCACAATCGCTTTAAACCGTGACGGCAAATACGTTCCTGAGAGCTGGCAGCTGCGGATGATCTGCTTTACATTCGTCACTGGCATAATTCCCGCCACGACAGGCACCGTAATCCCTTTCTCCCGGATCCGGTACAGATAATTATATAAAATATTATTGTCAAAGAACATCTGGGTAGTCACAAAGTCACATCCGGCTTCCACCTTCTGCTTCAGATAGTCCATATCGATGGTTTTGCTGACCGATTCCACATGGCCCTCCGGATAACAGGCCGCTCCAATGCAGAAATCGCCGCAGGCCTTGATCTCCCGGATCAGCTCCGAGGCAAAACGGTAATCCGATGCCACTGGCCCTTCCTTCGGGATATCACCGCGCAGAGCAAGGACATTCTCAATTCCCGCGGCCTTTAACTCTTCCAGCACCTCGTGCACCTTTTCTCTTGTGGAGGAGACACACGTAAGGTGGGCCAGCGCCGTCACCTGGTACTCATGATGCAGGGTGGAGGCGATGTCCACCGTATACTGGCTCGTACCGCCTCCTGCTCCGTACGTCACACTCATAAAGGCCGGATTCAGCTTTGCAATCTCAGCCGCCGCCTTTTCTACGGACTCGTACTTATCTTCCGTCTTCGGAGGAAACACCTCGAAGGATAACGTGGGCTTTCCCTGCCCCAGTATGTCTTTGATCTTCATATCGTAAATCTCCTGTCTTTCGTAATATCCGCCCTTACTGCCCCATAAAAATCCGGGCGATCGGCGAATCTGCGGGCAGAATCAGCGTATTGCTGTCTCCCTTTAGAGAAGCCCGCGCCGCTTCCAGCGACCTGGTGTAGGAATAAAAATCAGCCTTCTGCGGATCGCGGTACGCCTCCGCCATAATTCTCATGTACTCGGCCTCACCATCCGCCGTAATGGCCGCCGCCTGTGCTTTCGCATCGGAAATGCTGATGGCGATTTCGCGGTCTGTTGTATTTCTGATCTTCTGAGCCTCAGCCTGGCCTTCTGCGGTATAGGTCGCCGCGATCTTGTCGCGCTCTGAAATCATACGCTCATAAACCGCCGCCTTATTATCGGCAGGCAGGTCCAGCCGCTTTGTCTCTACGGCCAGAAGCTGGATTCCGTATTCAGCCATGCTGTCGCCGACGTTTGTCATAATGGCCTGGGACAGTTCTCCAGCCCGGCCGCTGATTACCTCATTCTGGCTCATGCTGCTGATCACATTTTTAACGGAGTTATAAACCACGGTATCGATTCTCCCCTCCGCGTTCGCTACGGAAGAATTCAGCGTCTGCGCAAACTTGAGGGGATCCGTAATGCGCCACAGCACATAGCTGTCGCTTAACATGGTCTTCTTATCCATGGTAATCACGTCAGACGCCGCCAGATCGTACAAGAGGATCTGCTTCGGCAGCGTGTCCGCTGTCTGAATAAATGGAAGCTTCAGTGTAACTCCCGCGGTATCGATGATCCGCTCCACCCGGCCGAACTGCCGGATCAGCTTATACTCATTTTCATTTGTTACTACAACTGAACCTAATAATACTATAATGACGGCCAGTCCTGCAATAGTTCCAGTCACTTTTTTCAATGTTTTTTTCATTCTGCTGCCTCCTCTGCCCCATGATCCGTCAGACTTCCTGTGCTCTGAGTTCCCGATCCGCTCTGCTTCATGCCGCTTTTTCCATCATTTCCTGTACGCTCTCCTGAACTGTTTCCCAGCGAATTCTGTCCCGTCGCGTTATTTCCTGCATCCTGGGACGCTGCAGCTCCCGCTGCGCCTGTAAAGCTGTCTAAGGGCAGGATCGTATCCGTCTTGCCGGTACCGTCGATGATCACCTTCATTCCCGGCAGCACGTCCTCCATAGCCTCATAGAACATACGCTTTCTTGTCACTTCCGGATTTTTGCTGTATTCCTCGTACATGGCATTGAACTTCGCCACCTCCGCGTTAGCCTCGTTGACTCGCTGCACCTTTGAAGACTCTGCCTCCTGCAGAATCTTATCCGTCTGTGCCGTAGCCTCCGGAAGCTTTTCATTACGGTACTTGTTTGCATTGTTGATCGCCGTTTCCTTGCCCTGTTTGGCGGTCTCCACGGCCTTAAACGCCTCCATCACCTCCGCTGTCGGCGGTTCGGAATCCTGGATCGTGACGTTCACCACGGAAAGTCCCACGTCATGCTGTTCCAGCTTATTCATAACCATCTCTTTCACCCTGGACTGTATCTCATTTTTCCCGGTCGTCAGCACCGAATCCACATCGTAGCTTCCGATGACGGTACGGATACAGCTTCTGCTGATATTCTGCAAAATGGTGAAGGGGTCCTGAGACGCATACACGGCCTTCACCGGATCCACCACCTTATACTCCACGAAGAAGTCCACATTTACAAAATTGTAATCACTGGTAATCATCAGAGAGTCCGCTTCCTCCGACTGGTTATCCGAAGGATCGTAACCGATCGCCACACCCTGTATGGTGGTATTCACCTTCTGTACCCGCTGAATAAACGGAATCTTAAAATGCAGCCCGGGCTCCGCAACCGTCTTAGCCGATCCGAGGGTTGTCAGCACCGCCTGCTCCTGTTCCTGAATGTTATAAACAGAGCCAATCCCTATGACAGGAATCGCTATCACCAACACCGCTATCACTCCTGATTTCTTGAGCAGACCTGTTATCTTATTCAACTTTGGTTTCTTGCTGGGATCAAATGTTTCCATATTTTCTCCGCCTTTCTTTCTGTCGTTTTTCTGGTTTCTCTCGTAAAGGGCACGGAAAACGCGGCCGCGTTTCCTTTATGCAGACTATGAAGTCCCATAAAGCAAGCTTTCCTATGTAATAAAAAAAGACCTTTACTGACAGCCATCTGGTTATCAATAAAAGTCTTGCACATTTCATAAGTATGCGGATAAAGGTTCCTTTATCGTTCTGACGCAATCTTATCCAACCCCGGGGCTGGAAGCTACTCCCTCTTACGATTGATGATACTATATCACAATCCGGTTACATTGTCAAGAAAATATCATATGATTCCTGACACCATATCTTCCCAACTCCGAGCCCGCTGACCTACAACTCTGAGCCCAACTCAGGATCATTATACGATGCATAGACATAAAGGGCTTCATCCCCCTCATATCTGTAAATTTCAATGACAAACAGCCCTTCATAGATATAGCTGCTCTGCTCCTGCTTCACAATATCTCTGGCTTCCTCCATAATCTCATCGGCCTTCCGGTCTTCCGCCGCAATTCCACTGCTCTCCTCTGTCGCAGTCAGAAAACGCTCCAGAAAGGTTAGTGAGGCTTCGCTGCTGTAAAATCTGGTCGCATATTCATGAAGTTCATTGGTCGCAGTGTCATAGTTCACATCGATATACTGGTCTGTGTACTCGTCGTCCCGCGTCTCACTCAGGTTATCCTCCAGATAGAGGCTTCTGATGCTTTCAAAATAAGACGTATCGTCGTATAAGTAATTATCTGTATAGAGTTCGTCGGAATCAAGCTTATAGCCAAAGTCAGAACTCTCGACAGCAGCCAGCAGCTGCTCACTCACATAAACGCCATCCGCCGGAAAATGGTAGTAAGCCATACACGGTTCGCCCGCTTCTATCACGTCCTCATCATTCAGCCTCGTAAAGTCGGATTCATAATCATAATTATATGCCTCCGTCGTCTCCGCTGCTCCTTTGAGGTAATCGCTTAAGTAGCCTTCCAAGTTTGTAAAGGCAACCATGGCAATGGTGACAAGGCCGACAGCAGCCATAATCAGAACGGTTTTTCCTGCGTTGCTTTTCTTCCCCTCCGGCTTCATACTTCCGGTTCCTGTCGGACGGCTTCCCGCTCCATAACCGCCTGTGGCTGTACGGTACGCCCCGGAACCTTCTGCAGGATTCCTGTATGATCCGTTTATACTGCCTGTCCCTGGCGTCCGTCCTCCACCGGAAGCAGCTGCGCCCGAAAAAGGTCTCTGAACAGGCTTATTTGTAGCTGTACTGCCTTGAACCGGACCACCTTGAACCGGGCTCCCCTGTGCCGGACGTCCTTGGACCGGGTGGCCTTGAACCGGACGGCCTTGAACCGGACGGCCAGCCGAACTGGCAGGATTACCGCTTTCACCGTGGTGATCCGCCTCCAGATATGGATTATGGAAGCCGCACTCCGTCTCATGCTCCGGATGTCTCTCATTGAGATAGTAATCCACGTTCTGCGTATAGGGATTCCTGATCACCCTTCTGCAGCGCGGACAGTAATTCCCCGCGTTTACAGGTAGGTCACAGACCGGGCACATCTTCTTCATCATCGCACTTTCCCCCTCTTTCTCCGTCGTATTATAAAGCTCACAGCACCTTATCCAAGCACGAGATGAGCCACCGCGATCTCATCGTCCTCGCGGAAGCCCTGCGCGCAGACCAGGATATTGTATACATACTGACTATCCAGCCCTGTCATTTCTGAAATCTTCTCGATATTGTTTCCCTGCAAAGTCAGCTCCATCACACGGTGCACATCCTCCGCCGTCTTCTTTAAGAGCTCGTCGTGATTGGACTGAAGGTTCAGCCCATCTGTCTGCAAATCCTCTTCGGTAATAAAATCTTCCAGGGACAGCTCTTTCTCCTCTTCCCCGCTCTTATAATACTCTTCCGACATCTCCCAGTCTTCACCCTGGTTTTTCTTTTCTTCCGACATAAAGTATCTCCTCCGTTTAAAACAAGGGGTGCTGCAGGTAGTCCTAGCGCTTTGCTAAGGCCATCTGCAGCACCCCCCCATTATTCAATCCTGTGTTGCGACGCGGCGCAGCACAGCATCTTATCTCTTGTTCTTTAAGAAATCCGGAATATTGATCTGAACTTCTCTGTTTACGGTTGGTCTGTAAGGCTGTCCGGCACCCTGGGAAGCACCTGGTGCACCGGCCTGTCCGCCATAATTTGGCTTGTTGTAGTTTGGATTGTATCCCTGGTTTCCATAGTTTGGATTGCCGTAGTTCGGGTTATAATTCGGATTGTAAGCAGGTGCGGTTGCCGCAGCTTCCTGATTCGGGTTAGGATTCTGGTTCTGCGCCGGCTGTGCCGCCGGTTTCTGCGGTCTCGTATAGCCGGTTGCGCTGCCGCCGAAGCTTGTCATGACCTTGCCGACAGGAGTCTCATTCCCCATATCGAGGCCGGTAGCAATAACGGTAATGCTGGCTTCATCCTGAGCCGTCTCGTCATACATGGCGCCAAAGATGATGTTGGCTTCGTCTCCTGCCATCTCCTGAACGTAGCTGGCCGCTTCGTTGGCCTCGATCAGGCTGATATCGCCGGAAATATTGATGATAACGTGGGAGGCACCCTCGATGGTGGTCTCCAGCAGCGGGCTGGATACGGCCTGCTTCACGGCATCGAGAGCCTTCTCGTCGCCCTTCGCCTTGCCGATACCAATATGTGCGATGCCCTTGTCCGTCATGACGGTCTGAACATCGGCGAAATCCAGGTTAATCAGGCCTGGAACGTTGATTAAGTCTGTAATGCCCTGTACTGCCTGCTGAAGGACTTCATCCGCCTTCTTTAATGCATCCGGCATGGTGGTACGCCTGTCCACAATCTCAAGCAGACGGTCGTTAGGAATCACAATTAAGGTATCAACGCTCTCTTTTAAGCGCTCGATACCTGCGATCGCATTCGACATACGTGTCTTTGCCTCAAAGCGGAACGGCTTTGTGACAACACCGACTGTCAGAATCCCCATATCTTTTGCAATCTTGGCAACAACGGGAGCCGCACCGGTTCCTGTTCCGCCGCCCATACCACAGGTAACGAACACCATGTCCGCGCCCTTCATGGCCTGAGCCAGTTCCTCAGAGCTCTCCTCGGCAGCCTTCTCACCGATCTCAGGCTTTGCGCCTGCTCCGAGTCCCTTTGTCAGTTTCTCTCCGATCTGCATAGCCGTAGGGGCCTTGCAAAACTGAAGTGCCTGCTTGTCTGTATTAATTCCGATGAATTCTACACCGGCGATGCTCTCATCAATCATACGGTTTACTGCGTTGTTTCCGGCACCGCCCACACCGATTACCAGAATTCTTGCAGCATTATCCGCCTCATTTATCTTAATCTCTAACAAGATTATATCCTCCTTTAACCATAAACAGCTTACTCTATAGACCTATCTAATATAATATTTGATTTTACCGAAAATATCAACCACTTTTTCAACAAAATTATAAGTTCTGAATGGAAATTTTATTTATTTTTTACAAACCGGTACGATGTGGCCGTCTCAGCCTCGTCATATGTATCGAGATACAGCGTCCCAGAAAGGCCTGTCAGCACGGGAAGCTGATCCTTCAGCTCGGAAATCTTGCCGCTCATCTGGTCGTTGCTTCCGAGATAGACGGTGATGTCCCCCAGGATTAAACTGGCGTTGCCGTGAGTATCGTACTGGATCCTGTCCACCGTAATCTCATGCGTCGACAGCAGCTGCGTCAGATTCAGGATCTCATCGAAGATCCTGGTGTTTTCCACGGGAAGGGGCTGATGCAGGGCGATATGGCCGAACTTCAGTCCTGTTACCCATGGAATTCCCTCCAGCTTATTGCTGGAGCTCTCCACGATGATACCGTCCTTGTCGAAATACATATAACTTCCCATATAGGAGACGTATCCGACCACGCTCTTCTCGTAAACGATGATTTCCACCCTCGTCGGGCTCTGGAATACGATTTTATAGTCTTCTACAAACGGAATCTGTTCATGTTCCTTAAAATGATCCTTGTAAAAGCAGTAAATCGTATTCCGGTCCCACTTATCCTTAAACAGCAGACCGCGCAGTTCATCGGCGGTATACTGTTTATTCCCCGTTACTGTAATCTCTGTAATCCGGATGGACATTAAGATTACCGCCAGTAAGACGATAACCGCCGCCACAATTCCGATTACGATTCTTCGTTTGCTTTTTTCTGGTCTTATCATTCCATTCCTCTAATCACAGCGCCAAGGCTCTTTAAGTCCCGGCAGATATCTTCATAACCCCGCTCGATGTGGCTGCAGTCTGTTATCTGTGTCACACCACGGGAGGCCAGACCCGCGACCACCAGTGCGGCGCCGCCGCGTAAATCCCTGGCCCTCACGACTGCGCCCGTTAAAGGGTACAGCCCGCGGATCTCTGCCCTGTTATCCTCTATTATAATATCTGCGCCAAGTTTCTGCAATTCTTTTACAGTGCCAAATCTTCCCTCAAATACAGTTTCTTCCATACGGCCGGTTCCCTCAGCGGCGGCCATCACTGCCATCATCGGCGACTGTAAATCCGTCGGAAACTGCGGATAAGGACCCGTCACAACCGAATAATCCGCCGGGCGCCCTGTCATGGTCACGGAAATGCGGTCGTCATACCTCCGTATGGCGGCTCCCATCTCCTCCGCACAGCGCAGCACCGCCTCCATATGGGATGGCCGGATTCCCGTCAGGGTCACACAGCCCTCCGCGGCCATGACCGCACAAAGATAAGTGCCGGCCACAATCCTGTCGCCGGTTACGGTAAATATGGAATCATGCAGGCTAAGTACCCCTTCAATGACCAGTTTTGAACTTCCCACCCCGTGGATCCTGGCTCCCATGCCGATTAAAAACAGGCACAGCTCTTCGATCTCAGGCTCTCTGGCGGCGCCGTGAATCACGGTCACGCCATCCGCCAGCACGGCGGCCATGAGGGCGTTCTCGGTCGCTCCCACGCTGGGAAACGGGAAGTAGATGTCGGCTCCCGTCAGCTCATTCGCAGTGACTAAAAGCTCCTCTCCGTCCTCTTCCACCCGGGCCCCCAGCGCGTCAAGCGCCGTCAAATGCAGGTCAATGGGCCTTTCCCCGATAGAGCAGCCGCCGGGAAAACTGGTAACGGCTCTCTTCATCCGTCCTAACAGCGGCCCTGAAACAATGATCGAGGAGCGCATACTCTTCACAAACTCTTTCGGTATTTCCGTCTCTGTAACTACGGATGCATCAATCTTCAGCCGGTTTCCTTCCAAACGGCATTTACAGCCGATACTGTCAAGTATCCCCAGCATACAGAACACATCCTGTATCCTGGGGACATTTTCTATCACTGTCGTGCCTTTATGAAGAATTGCCGCCGCCATCATGGGCAGAACGGCATTCTTGGAACCCTGGATCTTTATCTCACCTTCTAAGGGCGTAAGCCCCTGGACTTCTATGACCGACAATCCGATACCTCCCGTGGCTTCTTATATACTATCCTATGTAAAAAGCGGGAAAAAGGTTATCATTTTTCCAGACATATCTGATTGGAAACGCTCAAAACCATGCCCATTTCCATCATCAGGAACAAAACCGACGTACCTCCATAGCTGATAAAGGGAAGCGTGATTCCGGTGTTGGGAATGGTGTTGGTCACTACGGCGATATTTAAGATAACCTGGATCGCAATGTGCCCCATGACACCTACGACCAGCAGGGCACCGAATAAATCCGGCGCGTTGTCTGCAATCAGCATAAAACGGTAGATCATGAACAAAAAAATCAGGATCACCGACACGGCTCCAAAGAGCCCCAATTCCTCACAGATGATGGAGAAAATCATATCATTCTGCGCCTCGGGTACGAATCCCATCTTCTGGATACTCTCCCCTAAGCCTCTTCCCACCAGTCCTCCGGAACCGATGGCGTATAACCCCTGAAGCACCTGATAGCCGCCGGTGGACGGGTATTTCTCCGGCTCCAGCCAAACGAAGATACGGCTTAACTGATACTCCTTTAACAGACCGATCTTCTCCAGGGCGGTCGCAATGGGACCGGCAAACGCCAGCACCCCCACGCCCGCGAATCCGCAGGCAAAAAACGGCCATTTTTTCTTACATGCCACAAACAGCATGACAAACGCGATTCCTGCAATGATAATACCGGAACTTAAGTTGTTGGCTGCTACTATTCCGGCGATAGGCAGCGTGGTGACAATCACCAGCAGCACGCCTCTCTTTTCGTTGATATTCTTGCCCATCTGCACGATCATGGATGCCAGCATGACGATCAGGGCGATCTTTACAAACTCTGTTGGCTGAATTGAGGCACCGCCCACTCCGAGCCAGCGCTTCTTACCGTTTCTTTCGATACCAAACAGTGCTGTGGCAATCATCAGCACATAGGAAAGGACGTAGGCCAGAACGGCAAATCTTGCGTACCAGTGGTAATCCATCTTGGAGATAATCAGCATGATGACAAATCCGGCCAGTGCAATCTTCGCCTGTCTCATCATAAAATAGGCCGCATCATCATACTTTATCTGGGCAGCGTAGGAGCTGGAACTGTATATCATAACCAGACCGAATACGGTCAAAAATATCACCGTAAACAGCAGGCTGTAATCATAAAAACGGCGCGGTTTGTTTTTCTTCTTGTTAGGCCTGTTTTCCGCCATCTCATTCCTCCTCGCCAAAACTTTAGTGAGCGATAGCCGCATCCTGTTACAGACTGTGCACGCACTCCTTGAAAACATCACCCCGTTCCTCGTAATTGTTAAACATCCCCCAGCTGGCGCAGGCGGGTGACAACAACACGTATTCTCCGGCATTCGCATAGGATGCGCAAACTCTGACCGCCTCCTGCATGTCTTCCGCATACATGACATTGGTAAAGCCGTGTCTTGCGGCACACTCGGCGATTTTCTCTCTCGTCTGGCCTAAAAGGACCATGTATCTCACCTTTTTGCCGAAGGATCTGATCCATTCGTCATACTCGGAATTCTTATCGTAGCCTCCCGCGATTAAGATCGTGGGGCCAGGCATGGCATTAACCGCCTGGATCGCCGCGTCGGGATTCGTTCCCTTGGAATCGTTATAGTACTTCACCCCCGCCTTCTCTGCCACGAACTCGATCCGGTGTTCCACCGCCTTAAAGTCCCTGATCACGCTCTGTATCGTCTCAAGCGGCACTCCCAGCTCCATGGTTATGGCAGCCGCCGCCATGACGTTTTCGTGGTTGTGGCGGCCCAGCAGATTCATGTCATGGATATTTATGATCTCCATGCGCACGCCGTCGTGGTTCCTTACAATCATATCGCCATCCAGGCAGATTCCCTCAGAGAGAAGCTCTCTGCTGCTGAAATAGATGACGCGCGGGGTCACAGTCTCTCCGAATCGCCGCAGAACCGGATCGTCGTAATTGAGGATGCAGGCATCCTCCTTCGTCTGATTCTTTGCAATCCCTTTCTTAACATCTATGTAGCAGTCCATCGTCTTATGGCGATTTAAATGGTCCGGCGTAATATTCAGGATCGCGCTCACGTCGGGTTTAAAATCCGTGATGGTCTCCAGCTGAAAGCTGCTGATCTCCGCGACCGTATAAGACTGGTCTGTCGTGCGGAGCGCGGTGGACGTATACGGTGTTCCGATATTTCCTACTACAAACACCTCTTTATAGTACGCGCTCATGATCTCCCCGACCAGAGAGGTCGTCGTCGTCTTTCCGTTTGTCCCCGTTATGGCTGCCAGCTTTCCCCTGGCATAATGGTATGCAAGCTGGATCTCACTCCAGATCGGGACCTCGCAGGCCTTCAGCACCTCGACAAACGGGGCATCAAGCGGGATACCAGGACTGATAACGCAGAGCTCCACGTCCTTAAGCGCCTCCTTCGTCAGCTCTCCAAGGAGCACTTCAATTGTCTCGTCCTCTTTAAACTGTCCCCGGACCGCCTCCGCGTCAAGCGCCTCATTGCTGTCGTAGAGAATCACTTTGTGTTCTGTATCGAGTGCCATTCTGGAAGCGGCAATTCCACTCTTTCCGCTCCCTGCAACTAATATTTTCTGACTCATAGGTTACTCTCCTTCTTTACAGTCCAAGGTATGCCAGCAGGCAGAGAATCGCCGTCACAATAGAGAAAACGGCAACAACCCTGGTCTCGGACCAGCCGCACATCTCAAAATGGTGATGGATCGGCGCCATCTTAAAGAATCTCTTTCCGCCTGTTTTTCTAAAATACGTAATTTGTATAATATCTGACAGAACTTCCACCAGATAAATAAATCCAATGATCGCGATAAATATGGGCATCTGCATCATGTAGGCGCTGGACGCCACGAAACCGCCGAGCGCCAGGGAACCGGTGTCTCCCATAAACACTCTGGCCGGGTAGACGTTAAACAGCAGGAAGCCCAGGAGGCTGCCTACGACCGCGCCTGTGATCGGGCTGATCCCCGCTCTCTCCCCCAGGGCCACCACGGTTAAGAAGGTGGCCACCAGGATCGTCACGCTGGTGCAGAGTCCATCGAGACCGTCGGTGAAGTTCACACCGTTGTCGGTTCCCAGCACAACAAAGAACAGAAACGGCACGAAGAAGATCCCGAGGTCGATATAGAGGCCATTTTCGAAGCCTCCGGTAAATGGAATCAGCATGCTCGTTCCCACTGCCTTGGAGTTGAGAAGGTAGTATGCAAAGACGCCCGTAATGATAAACTGTCCGATTATCTTCTGTAAAGGCTTAAGCCCTTCGGAGCGTTTCATGACGATCTTAATATAATCATCCAGAAAACCTACGATACCAAAACCAACGGTCATGAACAGAATCGGTATGATCTTCGGATAATCCTTCACGTAGAACAGAGAAGTAATGATAATGCTGGTCAATATGATCAGACCGCCCATAGTGGGAGTGCCCTGCTTTTTCAAATGGCTTTCCGGTCCCTCTTCCCGGACCTGCTGACCAAATTTTAATCTGTGGAGAAATGGTATTACTATAGGGCACAGTATCGCGCTTATGGCAAACGCTATGATAATCGCCAGTATCGTCTCGTTAATCATGTCACACCTCAATATTTTATGTATTCGTACTTTCAGAGCAGCGGTTAATCCCCCTCACTTCGTTCGGCGGAAAGTAACACAGTTAGTAGTATACGTCTTTTTTCCTGAATAATCAACTATAGAATCGAAACGAGGAAACAGTTTTTTCCTCTGTTGCTTCAATTCCCAGATAAGGCAGAATATTCTTAAAAATGTCGGCAATGACAGGCGCCGCGATGGTTCCGCCGTAGTAGATTCCCTGCGGTTCATCGATGGTAATCAGGGCGATTACAGACGGATTATCCGCCGGTGCAAAGCCGATAAAAGACGAAATGTACTTCTTTAAGCTTCTCGGAAGTTTTTCCGAAGTGGCCGTTTTTCCGCCGATGCGGTACCCCTCCAGATACGCCTTTTTTCCGCTGCCCTCGGAGACGACCTTTTCCAGAATATAGCGCATGGTTTCGCTCGTTTCCGCAGAGACGATCCCTTCCTTCACCGGGTAGGTAAAGTTGTGAATCACCTCGCCATCGGCGCTGACGGCTCCCACGCCAAAGTGGGGCGTCACCCGGTTGCCGCCGTTTACGATGGCAGAAGCCGTGGTAATCAGCTGCATGGGGGTAATCTGGAAGGACTGGCCAAAGGAGACCGTGGCCAGCTCCACCAGCCCCATATTCTCTTTCTTATGCATGATGGTGGCGGCCTCGCCGGGCAGATCGATTCCCGTCTTTCCCTTCAGGCCAAACTGTTCAAAATACTTGTAGTAATTATCCACTCCCAGGCGCTGGCCCACATCGATCAGAACCGGGTTGCAGGAGTTCATCATTCCCTGCAGAAATGTCTCGGAACCATGGCCCCCTACCTTGTGACACCGGATCTTTCTGTCCTCCACGATCCGGAAGCCTGGACAGGAGAAATGGTCTTCCAGATTCACCACTCCCGCTTCCAGCCCCGCGGCAGCCGTCACGATCTTAAACGTGGAGCCTGGCTCGTAAGTATCGTTGATGCAGGGATTACGCCACATCTGGTTCAACAGCTCCTGCTTCTCCTTGGCGCTCACATCTCCCGGGTCCTCCGGAAGCGTGAACGGGTCGTTTAGGTTGAATTCCGGAGCGCTTACCATAGCCATGATCTCTCCGTTCTGCGGGTTCATGACAATGATAGAGACCCGCTTCGCGCCTTTCTTCTCCATCACCTGGTACGCAGCCTGCTCACAGTACTTCTGGATATTTACGTCCAGACTCACATGCAGATCCTGCCCGGCGATGGGCTCGATCCGGTCCTCCGCCGCATTTTCAATCTCAATACCTGCCGCGTCAGACATGGTCAGAATCTTCCCGTTCATCCCCTTTAAGTAATCCTCGTACTTGACCTCCAGACCTATGATTCCCTGGTTATCCCCTCCTGTAAATCCCAGCACCTTGGATGCCAGGCTGTCGTAGGGATAGTACCGCTTGTAGTCCTCATCCACCTTCACCCCGGCCAGATGGTACGTCCTGATCTGGTCCCCCAGGGCTTTGTCCACATTGGTCTTAATAATCTCCCTGGAACTGTATTTTTCTACCTTTTTTCTGACAGAATCTTCCTCGATTCCCAGTTCTTTGCTTAAAACTGCCACCACCTGATCCGGTTCCTCTATCTGATTGTGGATGACCGAAATGGTGCAGACGGTCCTGTTGGTGGCGATGACGGTTCCATTGGCATCAACGATATTGCCTCTGGCCGCTTTGATTGTTCTCTCTCTTTCATGCAAGTCCTCCGCCATGGCACTGTAATGGGCGGATCGGAAAATCATAAGAAAAAACAGCCGCCCCATTAGTCCTGTCATGGCAAGAAATAACAGGAAAAACAGGATGGCTATCTTCTCTCTGTGATGTGTTTTATTAGAATTCATACGCTGCTCCACCGTCATCATTGTTACAGTATATGAAATTCCTGCGCTTTTATTCTTCCTTTGTCTCCGTTTCGGAAGCTTCTGTGGACGAGGAGGCGGTCGTCGGGATCCGTGCCGGATTCGTCTGTCCAGGCAGCGCGCCCGGCAGACCGTAGCCTTCCTCCTCGCTCGGACCGATTACCGCTTCTTCCGAAGGATCGAGAGCCTCCGGCGGAATTGTCTCTCCATTTTCCAGTGTACCCACTTCCGTGCTCTCTTCTGTTCCTTCTTCCGTGGAACCCTCTGTGGAGCTGCTGATCCCTTCCTCTGAAGGCAGTTCTGCCTGTCCGCCTTCCGGAAGTGACGGCGTGATATCTGTATCCGGGAATATATTTAAATAAGGAAGAATCTCAGTCATAATCTTCTGGAAGATTTTGCTTGCATACGTACTGTGAGCCTGTTCCTCTACGTGCGGCTCGTCCACTACCACATATACGAGAACCTGTGGATTATCGGCGGGCGCATAGCCGCAGAAGGATACGACGTAGTTTTTCTTGTCACGTCCGACCTTCTCGGCCGTTCCTGTTTTACCCGCGATTTTATAACCCTCTACCTTAGCGGCAGATCCGGTACCGCCCTGGGCGTTTACCGTCTTATAGAGCGCTTCGTTGATAAACTTCGTGGTAGATTCCGAAACAGTCTCGCGGACCAGAACCGGATCCATCTTCTTCACAATAGATCCCTGCTCGTTTAAGATCTGTTTCACCACATGGGGCTCGTAGTAGGAGCCGCCGTTTATGACGGAGCAGTACGCCGCCGCCATCTGGATCATGGAACAGTTAAAGTTCTGACCAAAGGCATTGGTTGCGAGGGAAGCCGGATCGGCTGTCTCCGCGTTGTACATAAGCGTCTTGTTGTCCGCCTCGCCAGGAAGATCGATTCCGGTTTTGGAACCGAAGCCAAACTGCTGCTGGTATTTATAGAATTTCTGTTTTCCTACTTTCTGGGCAATGTGCATCATAACGACGTTGCACGATTTCATAAGGCCCTGCTCCACCGTCAGATCGCCGTGACCGTACCGGTTTACACAGCTGATCGGCCATCCGCCGATCTCCAGCTTTCCGTTACACGTATACGTCTCATTACCGGTGATGGAGCCTTCCTCCAGGCCCGCCGCCACGGTGAATATCTTGGCGGTAGAACCAGGCTCGAAGCCGTCGCTGATGCAGAAATTACGCCATGTCTGATTCCACGCCACCTGTTTTCCGAAGGACATGATCTCATCATTGGAATAGTGGGCGTATACGTTGGCCTCCGTCAGAGGCTCCGCGTCCTTATTCTTTCTGTGGTAGTCGTCTATGGCTTCCTGAATGCCCAGTTGCTTCACCACATCATCGGTGTACTCCGGGCGGAGCTGCCTCGGATTGTTTAAATCAAAGGTCTTATCATTGGCCATGGCCAGGACCTCGCCATTATTGGGATCCATGACGATGACGCCCACCCGCTTGCTTCCGACCTCCTGCTCCCACTCCGTGATATATTTCTCAACGATCTTCTGAACGTTTGTATCGATGGTGGATACGACCGTATTGCCGTTGGATGCCGGCTTGATCACACGCTCCAGGTTGGAGTCGTCATTTAAATAGCCATACTCCCTGCCGTTGGTTCCCATCAGCGTGGAGTTATAATACTGCTCAATGCCGCCGCTTCCATCCATGCCGTCGTCTCTGGCAAAGCCGATCACATTGCAGCCCACGGAGTTATACGGGTAAATTCTCTTATACTCATCCTCGAACCAGATGCCGCGGATGCCCTTTCCGTCTCCAGTCTTCTTAAACTCTTCCCGTTTTTCTTCCTTATAATTCTCGAAGTTTTCTTTCTGGTCGTAAGTCAGCTGCTTGGCGTAACGGATATAGTACTTGTCCTTTTTCTCGTTGATCAGATTCATCATCTCCGTCCGGTCATAACCGAAACAGTCTACCAGAGCGTTCACAGAGGCCTCTAAGTAGGCGTTGGAATCCGACATAATCTGCTTGGGATCCAGGATCAGATTATACACTTTCTCACTCGTCGCCAGATACGTTCCGTTGCGGTCCAGAATATCGCCCCGCCGGAATGGTATGGTACGGCTGTCGTACTCCTGCTGCGACAGCACAATCTGATTAAAATCGTCCTTTTTATTGGTCATTAAATCGTACAGGACCATAACCAATGCAAACAAAGCCAGCGTAACTACCAGGACGGTAATCGCCAGCTTTTCCTGCATGTATCTTGGAAATATCTTGGTTTTTCTATTTTTCTGCCTGTTAGTGTTTCGGGATGTCTTCATTCTGCCTTACATACTCACTTTCCGTCTTATCATACTGAAGAATCTGATTCTTATTAGCGTAGACCATGCCAAGTTCCTCTGTAGCAACCTTGTACACATGATCCAAATCAACGGAAGTATTAATATTCGTCTGCAGGGCATCGTTTTCAGTCTTTAACGTTTCCAGCTCCGACTCCAGGCTCTCGATCGTATGAATTCTCGTCGTGATGGAAGACTGAAGATGGAGATAATTTACACATAAATAGAGCGTACAGACTGCTGCGATGGTCAGCATAATAACATAAGGCAAATCCATCTGTAAGGCTTTTTCACGATTCCGTCTGACTTTATGGTTCACTGCCGGACGGCGTACTTCATCTGGTGAACGTCTTACCGGTACGCGCTCAGGTTCCAGCTTACGGACAGTATTCCCCTGTACGTAGGCAGCACTACGGTAAGAATGCACATTCTTTCTAGCAGCCATGCTCTTTTCCTCCCTTTTTAAATCCGCTCAAATACTCGAAGTTTCGAACTCTTCGATCTCTTGTTCCCTTCAATCTCTTCTTCTGACGGTACAACAGGTTTTCTGGTGATTACCCGGCCTTTACTGACTTTGCCACAGACACAGACTGGAAAATCCGGCGGACAGGTACAGGGATTCTCATTATTGCGGAAGCGAATCTTTACGATCCGGTCTTCCAGCGAATGAAAGGTGATGACAGCCAGCCTTCCACCCGGTTTCAATAAGTCGATCATCGTATCAATAGAATTATTTAAGACCTCCAGCTCCTGATTCAGCTCAATCCGAATCGCCTGGAACGTCTTCTTGGAAGGATGGCCGCCCACTGCACGAACTTTCGCAGGAACTGCTTCCTTAATAATCTCTGTCAATTCTCCTGTTGTCTCAATCCGTTTTGTCTCTCTGGCCCTCACGATATGCTTTGCGATATTCTTTGCGAACTTGTCCTCTCCGTAGTCACGGATAATTCTGTATAAATCAAACTCGCTGTACGTATTCACAATATCGGCGGCCGTCTGTGTGTTTCTCTGATCCATCCTCATATCCAGCGGAGCGTCGTCCTCCCGGTAGGTAAATCCCCGTTCCGGTGTGTCCAGCTGATAGGAGGATACTCCAAGGTCCAGATAAATACCGTCTGCCTTTTCGATTCCTAAATCCTTTAGTACCGATTGTATCTCTTCGTAATTGCTTCTCACGATCGTAACTCTGTCTTCATAGTCACGAAGCCGTTCCGATGCCGCCGCTATGGCGTCTGCATCCTGGTCAATTCCGATTAATCTTCCGTATTCCCCGAGGCGTCTGCATACTTCCAGAGCATGTCCGCCGCCCCCAAGCGTTCCATCCACATAAATTCCATCTGGTTTTACATTCAGGCTGTCAATGGTTTCGTAAAGCAGCACTGACTTGTGTTCAAACATCATATTCCAAGTCCTTCCATATTCTCAGCGATTTCTTCCATATCATCGTATGTATTGGCTGCTGTCCACGCATCCTTGCTCCAGATTTCAATGCGGCTTCCTACACCCACAAGCACTGCATCTTTTTCGATGCCTGCGAATTCACGGAGCACAGCCGGAAGAAGAATTCTTCCCTGTTTGTCCACTTCACAGGAAGATGCACCTGCCAGAAAGAATCTGTTAAACTTTCTGGCGTTTGTGTTGGTCAGCGGCAGGCTTTTCAATTTTTCTTCGAGGGCTTTCCATTCTTCGTTATCATACACAAATAAACAGCCATCCAAGCCCTTCGTCACGACGAACTCTTCACCAAGCTGTTCTCTGAACTTCGATGGGACGATCAAGCGCCCTTTTGCATCGACTGTATGATTGTATTCGCCCATGAACATACTAATCACCTGCTTGTACGTCAGAGAGAGAGTTTACACCACTCTTCCTCCATTCTCTACCACTTTGTACCACTTTCCACCACTTGTAGATTAATTTTAGTACATTTGTAAGGAAATAGCAAGGAAATTTTCTAAAAAAGAATAAAAAAATAAGGCGGCAACGAATGATTTCGTTACCGCCTCCAGATATGCCGTGTCCCTAATACCCGGCTACTATATATTGTTCTATCAGTTGATCCAGCTCTACACTTCTCTTATAAACAGTGCTGCTGTCCTGCTCGGTGTCTATACTTCTGTTTAATTTATCTCTTGCCTCTTCAATCTTGTAGATCAACTCTTCTTTTGAAATCATATCAGTCTTCTCCTTTGCTCTTTAATCGTATCTGTCTGTGTTTCCAGATGAGCACCAAAGCTGATATCACTACTAATACCAATGACAATGCCTGAGATACTGCAATTCCTGTGTTAAAGAATATAAGCTGGTCCGTCCTGAGCCCTTCGATCCAGACTCTCCCCAGACCATATCCCAGCAGGTAAATAAGAAGCATTTCCCCATTAAACTTCTTACGTTTGCGATACCATAGCATGAATACTAACACGCCTAAATTCCAGACTGATTCATAGAGAAAGGTCGGATGCACCTGTATATACTCGACACCGTCCTTCACAATCAGGTGGTTTAATAGGTCCTGAGATATCATGCTCTCGTTGACCAGCGCTCTTCTGATTCTCATGGCAAAAAGGCTGTCCGTGTATCCGCCAAACGCCTCACAGTTAAAGAAGTTTCCCCATCTTCCTATAATCTGTCCGGTTATCAGTCCAAGGCAGCCGCTGTCAGCCATTGAAAAGAAAGAAAGCTTTTTCTTCCTTGTATAAACAGTCAGCGTTATGACCGCAGCAATCACGCCGCCGTATATGGCCAGTCCGCCTGCCCTTAAGTTTAAAATTGAAATCAGGTTGTCCCTGTAATTCTCCCAGTCAAAAATGACATAATAGATACGAGCTCCTATAATAGAAAAGATAATTCCATACAGAGCAAAATCCAGATAAATATCCGGGTCCTGTCCCCTCCTTTTCGCGTCGCTCGTCGCAACCCAGAGACCAGCCAGTATTCCAATTCCTATGATAATCCCGTAAAACGCTATGCGGAATCCAAATATCGAGATACTGTTCTGCAAATGGTCAATCGTAATACCCAAATGCACAAAACTAATATCTGCCGTATTTGCCATTGTTTTCTCCTTTCATGTTTTCTTTATTTTACCCCGTGATATGCCAAAAATCAAACATATTCGCCCGACATATTCGACCATAATTCGACAAAAACAGGCGCGAGTTCAGTTTGACTCTTTTATTTTTATGGATAATATGCTATTCTATATTAGTTGCAGGAAAAAATCAACCTTAAAAATGTTTAATAAAATAGAGGAAGGTAATGAATTATGAAATTAGGTATTGTCGGACTGCCGAATGTGGGTAAAAGCACATTATTCAACTCTCTTACAAAGGCCGGCGCAGAATCGGCCAACTATCCGTTCTGTACGATTGATCCAAATGTAGGCGTGGTTCCCGTGCCGGATGTACGTCTCGGAAAGCTGGCTGCGCTCTATGACTCAGCAAAGATCACGCCCGCAGTCATTGAATTCGTGGACATCGCAGGGCTCGTGAAAGGCGCTTCCAAGGGTGAAGGTCTTGGTAACCAGTTCCTTTCCAACATCAGAGAAGTGGACGCCATCGTACACGTTGTCCGCTGCTTCGAGGACGGCAATGTCATCCATGTGGATGGCAGCGTGAATCCTTTAAGAGATATTGAAACCATCGATTTAGAGCTTATCTTCTCCGATTTAGAGATTCTGGAGAGACGAATCTCCAAGACGGCAAAGAGTGCCTTTAACGACAAATCTCTCGCAAAAGAGCTGGAGATCTTAAAAGCAGTGAAGGCTCACTTAGAGGATGGCAAGCTGGCCCGCAGCATGGAGTTTGAAGATGACGATGCTCAGGAATTCGTTTCCTCCTTAAATCTTCTCACCTACAAGCCGGTGATCTTCGCCGCCAACGTAAGCGAAGACGACTTGGCCGACGACGGCGCTTCTAATGAATACGTAAAGGAAGTCCGCAGCTTCGCCGCAGAAAACGGCAGCGAAGTCTTCGTCATCTGTGCCCAGATCGAGCAGGAGATCGCCGAACTGGAGGAAGACGAGCGCAAGATGTTCTTAGAGGACTTAGGCCTCACGGAATCCGGTCTCGAAAAACTGATCGCCGCCAGCTACCACCTCTTAGGCCTCATCAGCTATTTAACAGCAGGCCCCACAGAGACGAGAGCCTGGACCATCAAGGTAGGAACCAAGGCGCCTCAGGCCGCCGGCAAGATCCACTCCGACTTCGAGCGCGGCTTCATCAAGGCCGAGGTTGTAAACTACCAGGATCTTCTCGACTGCGGTACCTATACGGCCGCCAAAGAAAAAGGCCTTGTCAGAATGGAAGGAAAAGAATACGTCGTAAAAGACGGGGACGTTGTCCTGTTCCGTTTCAACGTATAAGCTCCACTCGTTTCATACCGCAGACCGCGGTTCCCGGTATAAAGGCCGGAAAATAATAGCGGGAAATCTTTAGAAAGCTGAAGATTTCCCGCTATTATTTTTCCCCAACATGGATTTGACAGATCACCCCCCATCGCTTAAAATAAAGGAAAGCATTGCCTGACACCAGAGCAGGCTGCAAAAGAAAAGGAGGCTGTCCACACAGATGAAACGATGCATTGCAGCGGCCGGAATAGCAGAGGGACACCAAAACACCAGATCCATAAAGGAGGAATCACAATGTCTATTCCGGCACAAACCATATATCCAAGAACAGGAGACCGGCAGACCGTCTATTTAAACGCGGTCGTCAAAGATCCCAATATTTCCGTCGGTGCCTATACAATGTACAACGATTTCGTGAACGACCCGGTCGATTTCGAAAAGAACAGCGTACTCTACCATTACCCGATCAACAGAGACCGCCTGGTCATCGGAAAATTCTGTTCCATTGCCTGCGGAGCCAGATTTATATTTACAAGTGCGAACCACACGATGACGTCCCTGTCCACGTATCCGTTCCCCTTATTCTTCGAGGAATGGGGCACTCCCATCTCGGAAGTCGCAGAATCATGGGACAACAAGGGCGATATCGTCATTGGAAATGATGTCTGGATTGGTTACGAGGCTGTCATCATGTCCGGCGTCAAAATCGGCGACGGAGCGATCATCGGAGCGAGAGCCGTCGTAACAAAAGACGTGGAACCCTATACCATCGCAGGCGGAATCCCGGCAAAGCCAATCAGGAAGCGTTACAGCCAGGACATCATCACCCAGCTGGAGGCGGTCCGCTGGTGGGATTTACCTCACGACCAGCTTAAACAGCTCATCCCGGCAATCCGCGGCGGCAGTCCTGAAGCCCTGCTCCGCGCCTGCCACGCCCTGAACCAATAAAATAACCATTTCACCTATCCGGTTTTTGCCAGGCAAAAGCCGGATACTTTTAATAAGGAGAACATTATGCAAACCTTCCCTGCAGAAATCCTCAAAGACACCGCCGGCAGACTCACTTATCTGCCCCTGCCGTTCTCTGCCAGAGAGATTTTCCATCAGCCCAAAGGCACCATTTACGTACAGGGAACCATAAACGGAATCCCTTACCGGAGCAGGCTCCTCTCCCGCGGCAGCGGCTGTTACATTATGCTTATCGACAAAGTCCTGCAAAAATCCCTCGGTTTTTGCGGCCCTCCCCTGCCTGTCTCTGTCACAATGTCCCTCGACGCCCCGGCCCAGCCCTCCGGCAGCCCGGCCGCTCCCAGCCCTTCACTTTCTCCATGCGCCATGGACACCATCACTGCAGTTAAAACCCGTACAAGCGTACGTCATTATACGGATGCTCCCATAACCCCTGATGCCCTTAACACACTCCTGTACGCCGGAATGTGCGCGCCCAGCGCAAAAAACAAAAGGCCCTGGCACTTCCTTCTCCTGGAAGACCGGAACCTCCTCACCGAACTCTCCGCTGCCAATCCCAACGCCCGCATGCTGGCCGGAGCTGCCTGTGGAATCGTCGTCTGCGGCGACCATAATATAGAAGGAACTAACGATTTCCTCTGTGAAGCCTGTGCCGCCGCCACCCAGAACATTCTTCTCTGCGCCCACAGCCTGGCCCTTGGCGCAGTCTGGTGCGGAGTTCTCCCCCACTCCCCATGGCAAAAGCTGCTGACACAGACCCTAAACCTCCCACCCAAGGTATCCCCCATCATCGTCATAGCCCTTGGTCACCCTGCGCCCTCAGCCACCTCACCCGAAAAAGCCGCTCCCTGGGATCCAGCCAAACTCCACCGCGCCACCTGGTAATCCCCCCTCGCCATTTACTCCAGCAGCGTATACCCCATTAAGCTCTCATCAACCTCCTTCGCTGCTTCTCTCCCTTCCCGGATCGCCCAGACCACCAGCGACTGGCCTCTCCGCATATCTCCCGCGGTAAACACGTGCCGGGCGTTCGTCTTATACGTTCCGGCCTCAGTCTCCACATTGGTCCCTGCGTTCAGCTTCACGCCGAAGGCATCCGCCACATAGCTCTGACTCCCTAAAAATCCGGCGGCAATCAGTACCAGATCGGCTGTGACCTCCTTCTCGCTTCCGGCCACTGGTTCCATCGTGATCCGGCCCGTCTTTTCATCCTTTTTCGGCTCCAGTGACAGGAGCACGGCTTTCGCCACTCTGCCATTCTTATCCTTAACGAACTCCTTCACTGTCGCCTGGTACACTCTCGGATCGGTGCCAAACACGGCGATGGCCTCCTCCTGGCCGTAATCCGTCTTCGCAACACGGGGCCATTCCGGCCAGCTGTTGTCGGGCGTCCTCTTTTCCGGAAGCTTCGGCATCATTTCCAGCTGAAGAACCGATGCACAGCCATGGCGGATGGCGGTTCCCACACAGTCATTTCCCGTATCGCCGCCTCCGATGACGATCACGTGCTTTCCTTTGGCCGACAGGTACGACTGATCCTTTAAGTTGGAATTCAGCAGGCTCTTCGTGGTGGATTTAAGGAAATCCACTGCAAAATAAATTCCCTCCGAATCTCTTCCCGGCACCTGAATGTCGCGGGGATTGGATGCGCCGCAGGCCAGTATCACGCGGTCAAAATCCTTTAAGATGTCCTTTGCCTTGTGGTTCTTCCCCACATCGGCTCCCGTGACAAAAGAGATTCCTTCCTCTTTCATTACATCCACCTTGCGGTCGATCACCCATTTTTCCAGCTTCATATTGGGGATACCGTACATCAGCAGGCCTCCGACGCGGTCTTCCCGCTCGAATACCGTCACGCTGTGGCCCCGCTTATTTAACTGGTCTGCGGCCGCTAAACCGGCCGGGCCGGAGCCGATGACTGCCACCCGTTTCCCGGTTCTGATCTTCGGCGGGTTCGGGCCGGCAATCCCCGTCTCATACGCCCGCCGTATTATGGCTCCCTCATTTTCCTTGATGGCGACCGGAGTTCCGTTTAATCCGCAGGTACAGGCCGCCTCACATGGCGCGGGGCATACCCGGGAGGTGAACTCCGGAAAACTGTTGGTCTTTTTTAAGCGGTTATAGGCCTGATCCCATGTTCCCGTATAGACCAGATCGTTCCACTCCGGGATCAGATTGTTTAAGGGGCATCCGGAAACCATTCCCTTGATCATCATTCCCGACTGGCAGAACGGCACGCCGCAGTCCATACAGCGGGCCCCCTGGCATTTCTGTTCCTTTTCCGAGAGCGGAAGGTGGAATTCGTCATAATGCTTAATCCGGCTTTTGGGATCTGCCGCCCTTCCTGTCTCTCTGTCATACTCTAAAAATCCTGTTGGCTTTCCCATTCTTTTCCTCCTCTCGGCTCACTTCTTCGTATTCGCATAAAACGCTTCAATCTGTGCCTGTTCGCTGCTCAAGCCTTTCTCCTCCATCTGGACGATGGTGTTCATCATACGGCGGTAATCGTGAGGCATAATCTTCTTGAATTTCGGCAGATACTCACCAAAGTTGTCGAGAATCTCTTTTCCTCTTTCCGAATTGGTGTAAGCCACATGTTCCTTTATCATTTCCTTCAGCTCCAGAACATCGTATTTATTCGTCACTTCCTCAAAAGAAACCATCTCTTTATTCAGTCTCTTATACAAATCCCGTTTCTCATCCAGAACATAGGCGATTCCGCCGCTCATGCCCGCTGCAAAATTCTTTCCAGTCGGTCCCAGCAGGACGACACGGCCTCCGGTCATATACTCACATCCGTGGTCTCCCACGCCTTCCACCACTGCGGTAGCGCCGGAATTTCTCACACAGAACCGTTCACCGGCCACGCCGCAGATAAACGCCTTTCCACTGGTCGCCCCGTAAAGGGCCACATTGCCGATAATGATGTTTTCTTCGGCTTTAAAGGTCACGCCCTTCGGCGGATAGACCACCAGCTTTCCTCCGGACAAGCCCTTGCCGAAGTAATCATTGCTGTCTCCCACCAGCTCCAGCGTAAGCCCTTTCGGGATAAATGCGCCAAAGCTCTGGCCGCCGCTTCCCGTACAATTTACGGTATACGTATCCTCCGGAAGTCCCTCCGGGTACAGCCTCGTGATCTCGGATCCGAATATGGTTCCCAGCGCACGGTCCGTGTTGGAAACATCGATCTGAATGCTCTTCTTCTGCCCATTCACCAGTGCCGGTCTCAATTTCTTCAGCAGGATCTTTTCATCGATAGTCTTTCCCAGTTCGAAGTCGTAGACCGATTTGTGGTTATAGCCGGCCAGCTTTTTATCGGCATACGGATTGCCAAGAATGGCTGAGAGATCCACCTTATCCGCCCTTTTCGAAGAAATATGCTCCTTCTTTTTCAGCAGATCGGTACGTCCCACCAGTTCATCCACCGTGCGGACTCCAAGCTTCGCCATATACTCCCGCAGCTCCTGCGCAATGAAATACATGAAATTGACCACGTATTCCGGTTTCCCCTTAAAACGCTTCCGAAGCTCCGGATTCTGCGTCGCAATTCCCACCGGGCACGTATCCAGATTGCAGACCCGCATCATCACGCATCCCATGGTTACAAGGGGAGCCGTCGCAAATCCGAACTCCTCCGCCCCCAGCATACAGGCAATCGCCACATCACGGCCTGTCATCAGCTTGCCGTCAGTCTCCAGGATCACCTTGTCGCGGAGGCCGTTCATAATCAGGGTCTGGTGTGCTTCCGCCACCCCCAGTTCCCATGGAAGCCCTGCATTGTAAATGGAATTTCTCGGTGCCGCCCCCGTTCCGCCGTCAAAGGAGGAGATCAGGATCACCTGTGCTCCCGCCTTGGCGACGCCTGCCGCGACGGTGCCGACTCCAGCCTCAGATACCAGCTTCACCGAGATTCTGGCCTCCGTGTTGGAATTTTTCAAGTCGTAGATCAGCTGTGCCAGGTCCTCGATGGAGTAGATATCATGGTGAGGCGGCGGTGATATCAGGCCAACACCCGTTGTGGAATGCCGCGTCTTTGCCACCCACGGATATACCTTGCCTCCGGGAAGCTGGCCGCCCTCTCCGGGCTTCGCTCCCTGGGCCATCTTGATCTGTATCTCTTTGGCGCTCACCAGATAGCGCGAGGTAACGCCGAACCGCCCGGAGGCCACCTGCTTGATTGCGGAGCACCGGTTCAGCCCGTCGGCTCCTGGAGTCAGACGCTCCAGACTCTCTCCGCCCTCACCGCTGTTGGATTTGCCGTGAATCCGGTTCATGGCGACAGCCAGCGTCTCATGAGCTTCCCCGGAGATGGAGCCGTAGGACATGGCCCCGGTCTTAAACCGTTTCACAATGGATTCCACGCTTTCCACCTCGTCGATGGAAACCGCCTTCCGCTTCGTATAATCGAAGTCAATCAGGCTCCTTAAATTCACCATCTGGCCTTCTTCATTCAGCGCATGTGTATACTGCTTAAACGTCTCATAGCTTCCCGTTCTGGCCGCCTCCTGAAGCAGGTGGATGGTCAGCGGATTATAGAGATGTTCTTCCTGTCCAGCCCTGGCCTTGTGGCTTCCGACGCTCTCCAGCGTTAAATCCACATCGAGACCGAGGGGATCGAAGGCCATGGAGTGAAGCGTATCCACATCATTTGCAATATCGTCCAGCGTAATGCCTCCGATCCGGCTCACCGTATCGGTAAAATACTTTTCCACCACGCTCTTTGAAATGCCGATGGCCTCAAAGATCTGTGCTCCCTGGTACGACTGGATCGTGGAAATGCCCATCTTGGAGGCAATCTTAACGATTCCATGGAGCACCGCGCTGTTATAGTCTTCCACCGCTGCGTAATAGTCCTTATCAAGCATCCCGCTTTCGATCAGCGCCCGGATGGATTCCTGCGCCAGATATGGGTTGACCGCGCAGGCTCCATATCCCAGCAGCGCAGCGAAATGGTGTACCTCTCTGGGTTCTCCGCTCTCCAGGATCAGAGCCACTGAGGTGCGCTTCTTCGTCTTCACCAGATGCTGCTGCAGGGCAGATACCGCCAGAAGCGAAGGAATCGGCACATGGTTCTCGTCGATATCACGGTCGGAAAGAATGATGATATTCGCCCCGTCCCGGTGCGCCCGGTCCACCTCCAGAAACAGCCTGTCGATTGCCTTTTCCAGAGAAGTATTCTTATAATATGTGATCGGAATGACCTCCACCTGGAACCCGGGCCTCTTCATGTATTTGATCTTCATCAAGTCCGTACACGTTAAAATCGGATTGTTGACCTTTAAAATCTTGCAGTTCTCCGCTGTTTCCTCCAGAATATTTCCCTCTTCACCGACATACACGGCGGTAGAAGTCACGATCTCCTCTCTGATGGCGTCGATCGGCGGATTTGTCACCTGTGCAAACATCTGCTTAAAGTAATTAAACAATGGCTGATGCTTTCTGCTTAAGACCGCCAGCGGACTGTCGGCTCCCATAGCGGATACCGTCTCAGCCCCGTTTAAGGCCATGGGAAGAATCATCGTCTTGTATTCCTCATAGGTGTAGCCGTAGGCTTTCTGGAGCCTGGAACGCTGCTCCGCGCTCATGTCCGCGACCCCCTTATTGGGAATCGGTAAATCTTTCAGTTCGATTAAGTTGGAATCCAGCCATTCGCCGTAGGGCTGTCTCGACGCATACATTTCCTTTAGCTCACTGTCTGACACAAGGCAGCCCTTTACCGTGTCGATCAGGAGCATTTTCCCGGGACGGAGGCGCTCCTTTCTCACCACATGATTCTGCTCTGTGTCGATGGCTCCCACCTCGGAAGCCAGGATCATCTGATCGTCATCCGTGATGTAGTATCTGGAAGGCCGCAGCCCATTTCTGTCTAAAACCGCGCCGACGAGGTCGCCGTCGGAAAATACGATGGAGGCCGGACCGTCCCACGGTTCCATCATAGTCGCGTAGTAGCTGTAAAAATCCTTGATCTCCTGAGGCATGGATTTATCATGGGCCCATGGAGCCGGGATCGTCACCATGACGGCCAGAGGGAGTTCCATACCGCTCATCACCATAAATTCCAGGGCATTGTCCAGCATGGCCGAATCGGAGCCTTCCTGATTGATGATCGGGAGCACCTTGTGCATATCGTACTTAAAATACTTCGATTCCATGGTTTCTTCCCGTGCCATCATCTTATCCACATTGCCGCGGATGGTGTTGATCTCTCCGTTGTGGACGATAAGACGGTTGGGATGCGCCCTCATCCAGCTTGGATTCGTGTTGGTGCTGAACCGGGAGTGTACCACGGCGATGGCCGACTCGTAGTCCTTATCCTGTAAGTCAGGGAAAAATCTGCGCAGCTCCTTCACCAGAAACATTCCCTTGTATACAATCGTACGGCTGCTCAGCGATACCACGTATGTATTGTCGTTGCTCTGCTCAAATACGCGGCGTGACACGTAAAGCTTCCGGTCAAAATCCAGTCCCTTTTCCGTGTCGGCCGGCTTCTTCACGAAGCCCTGGGCGATACAGGGCATACAGTCCACCGCCCTCTCGCCGATCAGCTCCGGGTGCGTCTCCACATCTCTCCAGCCTAAAAATTCCAGACCCTCCTTCTTTACGATGATTTCAAACATCTTCTTCGCCTGGTTTCTGGCAAGCTCATCCTGGGGAAAGAAGAACATGCCGACTCCATATTCTCTCTCGCCTCCAATCTCGATACCGAGAGATTTCGTCACCTTCTTAAAGAATTTATGTGATATCTGGAGCATGATGCCGACTCCGTCGCCCGTCTTTCCCTCCGCGTCCTTACCGGCGCGGTGCTCCAGATTCTCGACGATATGAAGGGCCTGCTCCACCGTCTTATGGCTCTTTACGCCTTTCATGTTGGCAACTGCTCCGATTCCGCAATTGTCATGCTCAAACCTGGAATCATATAATTCCGGCGTTTTCCTTGCTGTGGGGGATTTTGAATTTTTAACCATAATTTCATTCCTTTCTGGCTGTACTCTTTTATCAGGGGTGCAAAGCGACAGCAGGTTTCCGTTGAAGCACAGAGCAGCGGAAGCGGTAAAAGACCAGGACTCCTTCCTTTTCCTATAAAATAAAAAAACACAGACCCGCGGCTTTCTATGCTCGTCGTCGGGCCTGTGTTCCATATTTTATGATACTGTCTTATTACCATGGCATCTCCGGCTTCTGCCAGCCTCTGCCTGTGCTTCAACTTTTTTTAGATAATACTACATCTGTTTCCATTTGTAAACCCCTTTTTTCACAGGAATTGTCAGTTTATTTGACAATTTATGTGTATGGGCCTTTTATTTTTCTAATTTTTGTTCTTAATCTTGTATTCACCTAACAATTCAGCGGTATTTTTGCATGAAATTGATCTTCATCCAGTATTTCTCAATTTTCTGAAATCACGTCGCCTTAAGCCAGGGTCACATCGTGATAAATCCGCTCGATCGTTTCCTCCAGGCTCATTTCCGCCGTCAATGCGTTTTCAGAAATATTTTTCAGGTAATCTTTCTCTCTCCACCAGTCACGCATGTCGTTTTCCCCAAATTCTTCCCTGTTGCTCTTCGTCTGATGGCGTAACAGGGTAACCTCAAAAGGCAGGTCATAGTAGTAGGCAAAAACCGCGTCTCCAAACAGCGTCTTTGCAGAATCGAACAACGGCTCATACCACTGGGAATTTAAGATTCCCTCCAGAATCGTTATCTCACAGTGATCCCGGCCATATTCCACGAGCTCCTGCATAAGCGGCAGAGCCAGCATATTCTTTTCGCCCTTTACATGAAGAATTTCCCGGCGGACCATATCCTGGGAAATAAGCATGCTGTGATCTCCAAACCTGCGCTGCAGCGCTCTGGCCACAGTCGTTTTTCCGCTTCCCGAATTGCCTCTGATTATGATTAATTTTGCCATGTATCTTCCCCTATCCCTCGTCAGAACTATAACATAAATTGGCGGAAAAGAATCGCTTCCTTTCCGCCAGCTTCTGCATATCATTCACTTATTGAAACTTGTCCATTACATCTCGCCGAGTCCGCTTTCGATCGCTTCGCTCATGCTCTTCATAGCCTCTTCTTCATCTTCACCGTCACAGATTAAGTTGATCTCTGTACCGCACTTGATGCCTGCTGCCATAACATTTAATACGCTCTTTGCAACAATTCTCTTCTCACCGCACTCGATGATGATGTCGCATTTAAACTTCATGGCTGTCTGGGAAAGAACTCCCGCTGGTCTTAAATGAAGTCCGGATGGGTTTACAACAGTAAGTGTTTTTGTTAACATAATATTTTCTCCTTTATCCTCTAATCTATATACTCCTTATCGTTAATTTTATTACAATTCCCATTAGGTGTCAAGTTGTTTCAGTCCACGTTTGCCATCTTTACTGAGCCTGGCCTGCCTCCTTAGAATAGACGCATCCGCAGTAATCCTGCCGGTATAGGCCGTACTCCTCCGACAGCTGCACAGACCGCTTATAGCCGTCTTTTTTCTTAAAATCGGATGGAAGATACGCCACGCGGTACTCCCTGGCCAGCTTCTCTCCGATCTCATTCAGTTTCTCTGCATTTTTTAAGGGGCTGATGGTAAGCGTCGTCGTGAAATAATCATAGCGGCCGGCAGATGCGACCTTGGCGGCTTCCCGGAGCCGTAAATCAAAACATTTGAAGCAGCGTTCTCCGCCCTCGGGAACCTTCTCGAGTCCTTTGGCAATCCGGAAGAATTCGTCCGGTTCGTAGGGGCCGGTACGAAAGAGCACGGGATGTGCAAGCTTCATCTCAGAGATCAGCTTCTCCTGCTCCTTCACCCGCTTCATATACTCCTGAAGCGGATAGATATTCGGGTTATAATAGTACAGCGTAATCTCAAAGTATTTTGATAAGTATTCCAGAACGTAGCTGCTGCAGGGAGCACAGCAGCTGTGAAGCAGCAGTCTCGGCACCTTCCCCTGTTTCTCAAAGTCTTCCAGTATGGTGTCCAGCTCTTTCTGATAATTTCTGTGGTTCATCCTCTTTTTCTCCTTCTCTGATTCACAGGCAAAGACCGATGCTCCGCTGAAGCGGAACCCGCCGCCGTCTAAAATCTCCGTATGTATTGCCGTCCTGCATCTACATTTGCAAAGCACAAAAAGGCGTGAGCACTCTCATGCCACGCCTCCTTTCTGCTTCTTACAAGAAGTCTCTGATTCGTTTGCTCCGCACCGGGTTTCTGAGCTTTCTGAGTGCTTTCGCCTCGATCTGCCGGATGCGTTCACGTGTTACATTAAATTCTTTACCCACTTCTTCCAGTGTGCGCGGATGTCCATCCTCAAGGCCGAAGCGCAGTACGATAACCTGACGCTCCCTCTCCTTTAAATCACCGAGCAATGCGTCGATATGCTCACGGAGCATTACGGACTCCACGTTTCCTTCCGGAGTCACCACATTGTTGTCAGCGACAAAATCGCCTAAGTTAGAGTCATCCTCTTCACCGATCGGGGTCTCCAAAGAAGCTGGTTCCCTGGCAATCTGCATGATCTCCATTACCTTGTCCTCAGACATGTCGAGCGCGTCTGCGAGCTCAGTGACGGAGGGCTCATAGCCCAGTTCCAGCGTCAGCTTTCTCTGCATTTTTGACATTTTATTGATGGTTTCGACCATATGCACCGGAACACGGATTGTCCTTGCCTGATCGGCAAGCGCCCTTGTTACGGACTGGCGAATCCACCACGTAGCATATGTACTTAACTTATAACCTTTTGTATAATCGAACTTCTCAACGCCCTTAATAAGACCTAAATTTCCTTCCTGAACAAGGTCTAAAAAGCTCATACCGCGGCCGGTATACCGTTTTGCGATGCTGACAACCAGTCTTAAGTTCGCTTCAATCAAGCGTTCCTTCGCATCTTCATCACCATCGGCTTTTCTCTTTGCAAGACGCAGTTCCTCGTCCGCGCTTAAAAGCGGAACGGTACCGATCTCTTTTAAATACATGCGGACAGGATCCTCTGTACCTATTCCCTCCAGCAAGTCAATGGCATCGAGGTCGATATCCTCCTCGTCCGCCCCTTTAATAAAGCTGTCATCCAGATCATCGTCGAGCAGCAGAGCATCATCTGACAGGAGCACATCATCAGCCAGTATCGAGTCGTCAATTACCGGGATCACGTCAACGCCGCGATTCTCCAGGTACGAATAGATCTGATCCATCTGCTCCGGGGTCAGTGATTCCCCCATAAAGAAGTTGTTAATCTCCGTTACGTCCAAAGCATTATGCTTTGATTTTCCCAGTTCCACGAGCTTCCCCAGCTTCTCTAAAAAATTATCTTTTTCCACTTAATAACGTCCTTTCGCTAAGAAGTATACATAAAAGTCCACACAACTTTTCATTATATACTACCGGATTACATATTTCAACATTTTTCTGCGTTAAATTGCAGATTTATTGTTTTTTGGAAGGATTTCTCATAATCCGGATCTGTTTTTGCAGATTTATGATCTGAGTCTCCATGCGTGTACCTCCGAATTCCCCATCCAGAACCCAGTCCACCGGTTCTTCCGGAATCACCGTGAGCGCCTTCGTCCTGAACTTATGAACGTACTCGTTAGGCTCTTCCTTCAAGAACATATAGTTGACAATGTTGCTTAGATCCAGAGGCGTTCTCGGCGTCCTGATTAAGAGCACCTCAAATTCTCCGTCATTTAAAGCCACATTCTGCGTGACCAGGCCCTTGAAGCCTCCCACGCTGATGGTATTCGTCACCATTCCAAAGATAAATTCCCCTTCCAGCGTAATCTCCTCGCTCTCCACACGCAGGCGGTAGGACTTGATGGAAGTCAGGCTCTTCACACTCTCCAGCATATAAGCCTGATGGCCCAGCATATTCTTCTTATCCTGGGGCGTTAAGTAGGACACTTCCGTAAATGCGCCAAAGGCCGCGATATAAACGAAATTCCTGTCCCCGCAGAAGCTTCCGATATCGACAGGATACGCTTCCCCCTCCACCGCCAAATGCGCCGCGGCGATCATGTTCTTCGGGATTTTTAAGCTGGAGGCAAAATCGTTGGTGGAACCGGCGGGAATATATCCCAGATCCGGAATCCGGTCCAGCAGCATCATACCGCTTATGGTCTCGTTCAAGGTCCCGTCGCCGCCGCTGCAGACGATTAAGTCAGCGTCATTGCCTCTTGCCGCGGCAACCTCCATGGCATCCTTAGGCCGCTGGGTCACATGAACCGAAACTTCATACCCGGCTTTCGTGAAGATATCCAGAATATCCATCAACCGGTTTCTGATCTGAGCCTTTCCGGAACGTGGATTAAAGATAAACAGCATTTTTCTCATTATTCTCACCTTATCATCATAGTATACGCCTTAAATGCACTTGGCAGTGAATATGTCTCCCTGATCTCTTCCGGAGTCACCCAGAGGTAGTCTCCGGCCGGTTTTTCCTGCAGTTCCACGGCAAATCCCCTCATACGCCACTCCACATGGCTGAAGATATGCTTCGCCTCCGGAAGCCGGCGGACCGCTGCCAGCGGAACACGGTACATCTGCGCAAGCACCTCATCTTCCAGCCATCCTTCCACGCCCGGAAGCTCATAGAGGGAGGCCAGAAGGCCGCTGCTATCCCGTTTGCGGATCGCCGTGCGCCCCTCCCACTCCAGAATAAGGACCGTCTTCTCCTCGATCCTTCTGGATTTTTTCGGTGTTTTTACAGGAATCTCCTTTGTAAGACCGTCACGCCTTGCCACGCACACAGAAGCCATGGGACATTCCCCGCAAAGCGGCTCCCCGTTGGGGACACAGACGATGGCCCCAATCTCAATGAGCGCCTGATTATAGCTTCCGGCCCCCTCCTGGGGCATGACGCCGAGAAGCAGCTCCTCCATCTGTTTTTTGACCGACTGCTTCAAAATGTCTTCTCTGCTCCCCGTCACACGGGATATCACCCGTAAAACGTTGCCATCCACGGCGGGAACGGGAATTCCATAAGCAATGGAGGCGATAGCGCCTGCCGTATAGGATCCAATCCCCGGAAGTGTCTTAAGATCTTCCCAGGAAGCCGGAATGACTCCTCCGTACTGCTCCATAACGACACCCGCCGCTTTTTTTAAATTTCTGGCCCGATTGTAATAGCCCAGCCCTTCCCACAGCTTAAAGAGCCTGTCCTCTGGCACTGCCGCCAGCGCCGCCGTATCGGGAAGCGCCGCCATAAACCGCTCAAAATACGGCTTCACAGCCTCTACTCTCGTCTGCTGCAGCATAATCTCAGAAATCCATACGCGGTATGGCTCAGGATTTTCCCGCCACGGAAGAACTCTCGCATGGTTCTTGTACCAGGAAAGCAACGGCTTCTCCATGGCCTTCAGCCGCTCTTCCTTCGAAAACTCGTCCTTCTTCGGCTCCAGCGTCTGCAGTTGATCGTAAAAAGAATAATTATTCATACTTATACATATCCATAAATTCCCCGGACAGATACCTCTCCGGAGACCACACGGACCACCTTTCCATCGGCCTTCTCAACGATCAGCTCGCCTTTCTCATCAATGCCCAGCGCTTTGCCCGTATAGGCGCCCGCGGGATCCAGGACCTTCACTTCCCTGCCGAGATTTGCCATATGTTCATTATATACATCCATGAGGCCGGCTAAACTGCCGCATGACTTAAACTTTTCATAGTATCCCTCGTATGCCTTCATCACAGCGGCAATCAGCCTGCTGCGCCGCACCGGGCCTCCGGTCAGGATACGCAGGGAGGTGGCTGCCTCCCCCACTTCCTCCGGGAACTCGGTCATATTGGCATTGATGCCGATTCCGGTAACCACGTAGTGGATTCCTTCCAGCTCGGCACTCATCTCTGTCAAAATACCGCAGAGCTTCTTTCCTTCCGCCACGATATCATTGGGCCATTTGATGACCGTTTCAAGCCCGGTCGTCTCCTTAATGCCGTCATAGACGGCGAGAGCCGCCACCAGCGTCAGCATGGAGGCCGATGACGGAAGGATGTCCGGCCTTAAGATCAGGCTCATGAAAATGCCCGTCCCGGAAGGAGATACCCACATCCGGCCCCGCCGGCCCCGCCCTGCGTTCTGAAAGTCCGTGACCACCAGGGTCCCGTCCGGGGCGCCTTCCTCCGCCAGCTTTCTGGCGCGAATATTGGTGGAATCAGTCTCCTCATAGTATACGATCTTCTTGATAAATCCGCCTTCCATGCTGCTCATAAGCTCGGCTTCCGTGATCACATCATCGCTGCTTAAGAGACGGTACCCCTTATTGCGTACCGCCTCGATCTGAAATCCTTCTTCCTTCAGCTGGCCGATGGCCTTCCACACGGCCGTCCGTGACACGCCGAACCGGTCGCACAGCTCCTGTCCGGATACGAATCCGGCCTCTTCTTTTATAGCTTTCAAAATCTCTGTCTTCACCGCTCTCACCCCCACCAGATGCTGACCGCACTGATCACAGCGAGGGCAAGCAGCACAATTCCAAACAGGAGAACCAGAATCCCCGAGGCCTTTTTCTTCTTTTCGCGGCCGCTCATGCGGATCTTAAAGACCGCATTCATGATATTGAGCGATGCCGCCAGGAGAAAAATGACCGGAAACAGCAGCATATGGTCCTCCGGGTTCAAAAATGAGATGACCGCCAGCGCGACGATCAGGATTCCTATGATAATATGGGCCGCATCCAGCATCATGGACAAGTTTCTCGGGTTTCTGCTTCGTTCCTGTATATACATGTTCTATTCTCCTAACGTCGCCACCATCACAGCCTTGATGGTGTGCATTCTGTTCTCTGCTTCGTCAAAGACCACGGAGGCCTCTGAGTCGAACACATCTTCCGTCACCTCGTTGCCCTTTACGGCCGGGAGGCAGTGCATGAAGATGGTGGTATCCTTTTCCGTCTTCTCCATCAGCGCAGCGTTCACCTGGTAAGGCTTTAAAAGCGCCACACGCTCGGCCGCCTTATCTTCCTCGCCCATGGAGCACCATACGTCGGTATAGATCGTATCCGCGCCCTTTACATCATCCACGTTCTCGGTCAGAGTGACGGTACTTCCGCTTTCCTTCGCATAGCCCTGGCACAGCGTGACCAGCTCGTCCTTCGGCCATAAGCACTTCGGTGCCAGAATCGTAAAGTTGACGCCCATCTTGCTCATACCGATCATCAGGCTGTTGGCCATATTATTGCGTCCATCGCCTGCATAGACAAAGCTCAGCCCTTTTAAGCAGCCAAAATGTTCCTTCATGGTAAGTAAGTCCGCCAGAATCTGGGTCGGGTGGTAATCGTCCGTCAGACCGTTCCACACCGGCACACCAGCGTATTTTGCCAGATCTTCCACTGTTTTATGTTTAAATCCACGGAATTCGATTCCGTCAAAGATTCTGCCCAGCACGCGGGCCGTGTCCTCGACACTCTCCTTGTGTCCCAGCTGAATGTCATCCTTGCCTAAGTACTCGGGATGAGCCCCTTCATCCACCGCGGCCACGACGAAAGAACACCTGGTACGCGTGGATGGTTTTTCAAATATAAGGGCGATATTCTTCCCTTTCAGAGAACTTCCGGTCTCGCCTTTTTTCTTCTTAGCCTTTAAATCCGCGGCAAGATCCAGCAGATATCCGATTTCCTCCGGTGTATAGTCCTTTAATGTAATAAAACTTCTTCCTTTTAAATTCATAATGCTTCCTCCACTTCTCTTTTTGTATTTTTATACACCATTATAGTATATTATGCATAAACATGCAATCTTTTTTTCTGTCATTCGACATTTGGTGTACGAAGCGCCCTTTTCTTCCTATTACATTACTATAATGGAATCCGGCTGTCAAGAGAGTGCAGCTTCATCATTATTTTTCCGATCAGGCGGTCCACCGTATAAATCTGAAAACGGTTGATCTTCAGCCGCTTCGCCAAATCCTCCAGAATCGCGATATATAAATCCCTGTAGTTCCAGTCGTCTTTCAGTTTAAACTCCACAGCCATCCTTGGAAACAGGGTCTCCGTAAACATCCGGTAACCATTCAGGCTCTCCCGGGTCTCCTGATCCAGATCTTCTTCGACATAAATCTTTAAAAGTTCCAGTTCCGACATCATCTTATCAAAGTAGTACGGCTCGGAACCTGGTGCATCAATATAATATATACGCCCGGCAAGTCCATATAAGAACCTTTTCGCGTCATAATACCCCAAAGTCATGTTTTTTCTGCTCTGTTTCTTGTCGAATTCCAGAATTCCGCCCAGATCCTGGCGGGGAGCGATGTGATACACGTTGGCTCCATCCGGGATCTTTGTCACCTTTTCGCTGTCAAAGCCCCAGCCATAGATGCGGATCACGATGATATCCTCATAGCCCTTATCCAGCAAAACGCCCAGGGGAACGTTATTGAAGCCGCCGCCGTCCCGGTACCGCTTACCTCCCAGCTTTTCGTTCTTAAACGCCAGAAAATAGGCGCTGGCCAGCAGCATATCCTTCACCGATCCCTCTTCACCGCTCTTGACATCCACTGCCAGCTCCTTGTGCTCCGACACGGAATACGTCACAGCAAAGAGTTCCCGATCTGACTCCCTGATGCGGGATTCATCTCCCACCACCTCGGCAATCAGATTCTTTAAGGGCGTCACATCGAAGCCGCCATCCTTGATGAACTGGAACCCGCTGTTTAGAATCTCCTGCATGTTAAGCGCCTTGAAATCCTTCTTTTTCAGCGCCTTTATGGTCTCGTCACTGACATCCATCACCCGGGAATATTCGATGTTCTTCCAGATATCTTCTGCTTTCTCCAAATCGTCCATGCAGATCAGCGCGCCGTTCAGTGAACCGACCGAAGCGCCTGCGATGCCCTTAATTCGGACGCCCGCCTCCCGAAGCGCCTTCCACGCCCCGATCTGGTAGGCTCCCTTGGCACCTCCGCCCTCTAAAACGATACCGTATTCCTTTGTCAAATCCAGTTTGAGTTCCATACACGCCTCCTGCCTGCAATCGCCAGATCAAATGCCGCGCCGGATCGCGGCTGCTTCACTTATTTGAATGAGAAAAACGCAGCATGAGAGCTTATGCCCCCTGCTGCGAATTCTCTAATTACCTTTCACATTCCTATTTAGGATCCTTCGGGATCTCAGTGATGGAGGATACAAGGCCCGCCAGCCCCTGAATCTCGGATGGAATAATAATCTTTGTTGCTTTGCCGTCGGCTACTGCCTTAAGAGCCTCTAAGCTCTTGATCGTCAGAACCGCCTGATCGGCTCCCGCTTCCCGGATCATGCGGATACCGTCTGCATTCGCCTGCTGAACCTTTAAGATAGCCTCAGCCTGACCTTCTGCCTCGCGGATTCTCTTTTCCTTCTCGGCCTCTGCATGAAGGATCGCCGCCTGTTTCTCAGCCTCCGCATCGAGAATCGCGGATTCCTTCTTACCTTCTGCAACCAGAATGGTGGATTTCTTCTCACCTTCCGCACGAAGGATTGACTCACGGCGCTCACGCTCTGCCTTCATCTGCTTCTCCATGGCATCCTGAATCGCTGCCGGAGGCATAATGTTCTTAAGCTCTACACGGTTGACCTTGATGCCCCATGGGTCGGTGGCAATGTCGAGAGATTCTCTCATCTTCGCGTTGATCGTCTCTCTGGAGGTCAGTGTCTGGTCGAGTTCCAGATCACCGATGATGTTACGGAGAGTGGTTGCCGTTAAGTTCTCAATCGCCATCAGCGGATTCTCAACCCCGTATGCGTAAAGCTTCGGGTCTGTAATCTGGAAGAAGACAACCGTATCGATTCTCATGGTAACGTTATCCTTTGTGATAACCGGCTGCGGCGGGAAATCTGCCACCTGCTCTTTTAAGTTCACACGTTTGGCCACACGGTCAAGAATCGGCATCTTGATATGAACACCGACTGACCAGGTTCCCAGATAGGCTCCCAGACGTTCTACAACCAGCGCCTGCGCCTGCGGTACAATCTTAATACATGATGCCAGTATTGCCAGAATGATTATTAATACTATAATGACTGCAAAAAAACCTATTGCTCCATTCATACTACGCTTCCTCCTGAGTCTCGCTTACAATTAGTTTTACGCCTCTGATGTCTTTTACTTCCACGAGTGTGCCGGCCGGATAAATCTTTCCGTCGTCTTCGGCTCTCGCCGTCCATTCCTGTCCGTTCAGTACCGCCGCACCGGTTCCCTCGGTGTTATTCACCTCGGAGGTAACCTTCGCGTGCTTTCCAATCAGACTTTCCGAGTTGGTTTTCACGGTGTTATGATTCACGTACTTTAAGGCAAACGGCCTCGTAAAGAACAACAGTATAAATGATACGATTACAAATGCAGCAAGCTGAACCTGTACGCTGACACCCAAAAGTGCCAGTACAAATGCAACGAGTGCGCCCCCTGCGAACCAAATGGTCGTCAGGGCCATAGTTGCGGCTTCAATCCCAAGTAATACTACAAAGGCTATGAGCCAGTAGATAGCTGCCATCTTATCAATCCCCTTCCTGAGCCAGTAATAGGCAAAGCTGCCAAGCATATCTTTCATTTGCACTAATCATACTATATTTTCAGACATTTCTCAACATTTACCGTCTAAAAATGCCTTACAATTTTCTGACGGGCCGCATTTTCTAATTTCTTCGCTGCCTTGCCGCCTCAAACATGAGCACGGAGGCCGCTACTGCCGCGTTAAGGGATTCCACTTTTCCCATCATGGGAATCTTGACATACGTGTCTGCCATAGCCGCTGTCTCGTCGCTTAAACCGTTGGCTTCATTGCCAATTAAAAACCCTGTATCAACAGTATAATCTTCTTTCTCATAATTATTCCTGCCTGATAAATGGGCGGCGTAAAGGCGGACACCGCGTTTTTTTATTTTGACCAGCGTCTCCGGTAAACCGGCGGTATAGACAAAGGGCACACGGCACACGGACCCCATGGTGGAACGGATTACTTTGGGATTATAGATGTCGGCTGTGGTGTCGTTCATGACCACCCCGGTAATGCCCGCTCCCTCTCCGGCGCGCAGGATGGTTCCTAAATTCCCCGGATCCTGAATGGTGTCGAGAATCATAAGGAGCGCCGGACCCGGCCGGTCTAAAATATCATCGATCGTGTATGCATACTGCTTTACCAGGGCCAGGACACCCTGAGGCGTGGCCGTATCGGACATGGTCTTAAACACATCGTCCGCCACCTCCTCATAATTCATAGAACCGATCACCTTCCGGCCCTCCGGATTCTTTAAGAAGCTTTCCGACACGAACAGGCTGTCGATCCGATCCCTGGGAATCTCTTTGAACATGCGGAGGCCTTCCGCCACAAACAGTCCGGACTCTTTCCTCGCCTTCGCCTTCTTCGTCAGATTCATGATCTGTTTTACTTTTCCGTTGGCGCTGCTGGTAATCATGACAGTCCCTCCAGTTCTTCCAGCCACAGTCGGCTGCTGGCATCGCTGGGCATACGTAAGTCTCCCCGCGGCGAAACCGCGACGGAGCCCACCTTCGGGCCATCCGGCAGGCAGGAACGTTTAAACTGCTGGCTGAAGAATCTCCGGTAAAATACTTTCAGCCACTTTAAGATCGTTTCGCCGTTATACTCTCCGCCAAAGGCCGCCTTCGCCAGACGGTACACCTTGGCCGGACGGTAACCGTACCGCAGAATCTGATACAGGAAGAAATCGTGAAGCTCATAGGGTCCTACCAGATCTTCCGTCTTCTGGGCGATCTCGCCCTCCTTCGGCGGCAGAAGCTCCGGGCTCACCGGTGTATCCAGCACGTCTAAAAGGACCGTTTTCAATTCTTCTTCCCCACACGTGTCGGCATAATAGCGCACCAGATGGCGCACCAGCGTCTTCGGTACCGACGCATTGACCCCGTACATGGACATGTGGTCGCCGTTGTAGGTGGCCCATCCGAGCGCCAGCTCCGACATATCGCCGGTGCCGACCACCATGCCGTTTAACCGGTTCGCCAGATCCATGAGAATCTGGGTCCGCTCCCGGGCCTGGGCATTTTCATAGGTTACATTATGGTTGTCGATGTCATGACCGATGTCACGAAAATGAATCGTAACCGCTTCCTTTATGTCGATTTCTGTCAGCTCGGCTCCCAGCTTCTTCGTCATCAGGCAGGCGTTCTGATACGTTCTGTCCGTGGTTCCGAAGCACGGCATGGTCACAGCATGAATCTGATTTCTCGGGATTTTCAGCATGTCAAAGGCGCGCACCGTCACCAGCAGAGCCAGCGTGGAATCGAGGCCGCCGGAAATGCCGAGAACCGCATGGCTGCATCCGGTATGGGAGAGGCGCTTCTTTAAGCCCATGGCCTGAATGGACAAAATCTCCTCGCAGCGTCTGTTTCTCTGCCCTTCATCCGTCGGAACAAACGGCATCGGATCGATGGGGCGTTCCAGGTCATACTCCTCTTCCTTTATATGAAATCCAACGGTAAAATATGCGCTGTCATCACGAACCGGATACGTGGAAAGGCGTCTTCTCTCATTGTTCAGACGTTCCAGATCCAGATCCGCGAATATCGTATCGTTTGCAAACCGTTTCGACTCCGCCAGGCATGTTCCGTTTTCAGTAATTAAATTCTGTCCTCCGAACACCAGGTCCTGGGTGGACTCGCCGTCTCCCGCATTGGCATAGACATAGCCGCAGACGAGGCTGGCGGAATGGCCGGTGATCAGGCTTCTGCGGTAGATATCCTTTCCTGTGGTCTCGTCGCTGGCTGAACAGTTGACGATCACGGTCGCTCCTGCCGCCGTATGGCGAATCGAAGGCGGACACGGTACCCAGGCATCCTCGCAGATTTCCGCGGCTACGATCAATCCCGGCATCTCCTCACAGGCAAACAGGATATTCGTCCCCATGGGGAAACGCTGTCCCTCCCAGCTTACCATCACCGGAATCTCATTGCCCGGCTCGAAATAACGGCGCTCGTAGAATTCCGCATAATTAGGAAGATTCGTCTTCGGCACCACGCCCAGGATTCTGCCGTTCTGAACCGCCACGGCTGCATTATAGAGCTTTCCGCCCCTCTCCCACGGCATTCCGATGAACGCCAGTAAGTCGGAGCCTTCCGTCTCCTTTAAAATCTCTTTCAGTTCTCTTCTCGCACCAGACAGCAACGCGTCCTGACCGAATAAGTCTCCGCATGTATATGCGGTAAGCGACAGCTCCGGGAATACCATGAGCTTCGCCTTTCTCTCTATACCCGCCCTGATAAGAGCGCAGATTTCTGTCCTGTTAAACTGAGGATCAGCCACTTTTACATCCGGAGTCGCTGCTGCCACCCGGATAAATCCGTGTTTCATATCGTCTATTCTCCTTTCGGAATCCATTTAGCCTTTGCGCTGTAGACGCAGTCCATCAGCATCGTCGTCATCCAGGTGATTGGATAGCACCACATGACAGCCTCAAAACTCGGAAAAAATGGAACCAGTAAATTAATATATATCATGCGCAGGATACACATGTTTCCAACGCCGATCAACATGGTAATCATGGTTCTTCCGCTTCCCCGGATACTTCCCATCAGGATATTGTGGATCGCAATGGACCAGTAAAACGGAAGCAGGATGGCCATGGTAGTATGCCCGAAGGAGATAACCGCCTCATCCGGTGAGAAGATGCGGAGAATCTTGTCCGCATTTAAATAAAGGATGACCGAGATAAAGGCCGTATAAATCAGGCTGATGGCAATTCCCTGAAACATCCCATCCTTGACACGTTTTGCCTTTTTCGCGCCGATATTCTGGCCTGTGAAGGTGGTCGAAGCCATGCAGAAGCTCTGTAGCGGCAGCATGGCGAAGCCATCCACCTTGCTGTAGGCGCCGTAGCCCGCCATGGCGGCCGCTCCGAAGCCATTGATGTTCGCCTGGACGATAACATTGGACAGGGATATGATGCTCTGCTGAATTCCGCTCGGTATGCCCAGCTTTAAAATCCGCTTCATCATGCGCCGGTCGATCCTGATCTCGGAAGGAACCAGACGGTAGCTGTCCTCCGTTTTCATCAGCGTCCGCACCGTAAGCACAGAAGAAACCGCCTGCGCGATCACGGTGGCATAACCGACTCCGGCCGTCCCCATATGGAATACTACCACAAAAACCATGTCCAGAATGATGTTTACCACAGAGGATACACAGAGATAATAGAGAGGCCGCCTGGAGTCTCCCACCGCCCTCAGAACTCCGGCGCCCATGTTGTATACCAGATTGAACAGGGAACCGCAGAAGAAGATGCGCAGGTAGGCGACAGAATTGGGCATAACCTCTTCGGGCGTGCCCATCCATTTCAGGATCAGCGGGGACAGAAGCACGCCCAGCACGATCAGCAGCGTGCCGCCGATCAGACTCAGCGCCATGCAGGTATGCACCGCCCAGTGTAGCTTCTGATCGTCCTTCGCCCCGTAATATTGGGAGATAATCACTCCCGCGCCGGTGGCGATTCCCATAAACATGCCGATGATCAGATTGATCAGGGAGTTGCTGGAACCAACCGCAGCCAGTGCCTCGCTGCCGATGAAGTTTCCAACCACGATGGAATCCACGGTATTATACAGCTGCTGAAAAAGATTGCCTACCAAAAGCGGCATGGAAAACGCCAAAAGCTGCTTCCAGATTACGCCTTCCGTCATGATCACCTGTTTTGTCTTCTGTTTCTGTCCCACCCCTACGACCTCCCCAAAACCTTTCTGTCAATTTTTTTCAATGAAAATAGTATACACCCAAACATACAATCTAACAAGTCCCAGAGCGTGTTTGAAAACTGCGCTGACATTCATCCGTATATTTTCTTCATTTCTGCAGATAATATTACCGATAAAATGATTAAGGAGGTATCCATCTATGTTAGTAAACGGAAAAAACGAATGTATCCAGTGTACCATCAACAACTGCACCCACCATGCAAAGAGTGAGAACTACTGTACTCTTGAGACCATCAAGGTAGGAACTCATGAGGCGAACCCGACCATGAAGGAATGTACAGACTGCGAGTCTTTTGTAAACAAGGCTTAAATATCTGCGCATAAATGAAGAAAATACGCGAAGCCATTCCCCGGCTTCGCGTATTTTTTTGGCTATAGTGGTTTTGTGTGGGAGGTACGCGGAATTTTGCGTGGGGTATCAAGGAAACGGAAGCGGAGGTGACAGGGAGGGAACCGCTCAGGGATTCCGAGGGGGTGGGACTAAGGGAAAACAGCCCCCTCCGCAGGGGTCCCGGGCAATTCGACCGAACGCCTGATGCGTTCGCTCTCAGTGCCCGCAAAATCGCGTCCTGAAAACGCGATTTCGCCCCTGCTCCGGGGACTGTTTTCCCTAAGTCCCACCGACCTCTGCATCATTCGCTATTCCCTCCCTGTCACCCCCGCTTCCGTTTCCGGCCAGGCTGTGAAAAAGTCCGCTGGGTACTGGCTACACAAGGGAAGAGAGAGAGCTGGCTCTGTTTTATGGAACTGGCTATAAAAGCAGGCGGTAAGAGGCCGTCAGCGCCCCCGGCTCTGTCTGGCAACAGACCGGATTAAACACTGACTGCAAATAAGACTGCAATGCGTTTGATCCCTGAAATTTCACAAAACATCAGAGGCCAACACAGTTTATACATACAGAAGGAAACATTATGATATGCGAGATCATGTATATGCCTTGGCTCTGGCAGGGACTGGGGAATCAATCCTGTTTACAATGACACTCCTGTCCATCAGTAAGAACCTGTGGTTTCTCGCAAAAGATGAGGATAACGTATAACGATAAAAGAAAAATTTAAACAGGCGGCCGACAAAACCTGCAAAAAATATTACGAAACGCCGCCTTAAGATAAAACTGTCGTTTATTGACCAAGATATAATCCCAGATTCTTTCCACCTGTTTTTATGGCCGGTTCAATGATGTCTTTCCACCCCTTATGGAGCCAAGACACAGCGGACTTTTTTCACAGCCTGGCCGGAAAAGGGAGAGCGGGCGGCAGGGAGGGAAAGGTGAATGATGGAGAGGTCGGTGGGACTTAGGGTGAACAGCCGCCGGAGCAGGGGCAAAATCGCGTTTTCAGGACGCGATTTTGCGGGCACTGAGAGCGAACGCATCAGGCGTTCGGTCGAATTGCCCGGGACCCCTGCGGAGGGGGCTGTTCGCCCTTAGTCCCACCCCCTCGGAATCCCTGAACCTTTCCCTCCCTGCCGCCTGCTCTCCCTTTTCCTCAATCCCTATGCAAAAGTCCGCGTACCCTCATCCCCTAACCGCATTCTTCAGTATTGCCTCCAATTTTTCGTCCGTCACATCGATATGATAGAAAAGCTGGTAGAAATTCTTCACTTCTTCCCGAATATCCGACGTATAGATCTCCGGATATACGAGACTGCCAAGCCACTCGATGCCGATCATACGGTTTACAGAGGGCGGGCTGCTCATAAAGCTGTATGGTGCAGTGGGAATTTTGAAGATTTTCCCGTTTTTCACGGCATCCAGCTCCTGCCACATGGGATCCGCAGTAAGCGTATCATAGAGCTTCTGGGAATCTACGATGATCAAATCCGGGTTCCAGAGCAGTACCTGTTCGAAGGAGACTTCGCTTCCGCCTCCGCTGGATACCGCTTCCACATCGGCCGCGTTGACCGCTCCAATCCGATCGATCACGTCGGCGTGGATGGAGCCTTTGGCATTGGTGTGAAGGCCGTCGTCACCAAGCCCGAAATACACACTCTTTCTGTCTGCGTCAGCGATGGCCGCCGCATTCTGATCCGCCTTCCCGATCTCTGCCCGGCAGTAATCCGCCAGTTTTCCGGCCTGCTCCTTCTCACCGGTGATATCTCCCAGCATCTCGTAGGCGTCTGCCATGGTGGGTAGCGTCGCTTCCACAAAGATAACCGGAATATTCAACTGCTCCTGAAGAGCATCCATGTCCTCTTTCACCGTCTTCTTCGCCTCTCCTATGTCAATGATGACATCCGGCGCTTCCGCAATCAGAGCTTCCATGTTAAGACTTGCGTTCTTTCCGTAGAACTGTCCGAATTTTGGCAGTCCCCAGTACTTTTCATCGATATACTGCTTCGCCTCATCGGAGAAATCAGCCGCCAGACCGGCCAGCTTATCCGGGCTCACCGTGTAGAGCACGATCTGGGCCAGGGGACCGGAGGGCGCGATCTTCGTGATTTCCGAAGGGATCTCCACCTCTCTCCCGGCTGAGTCCGTGATGATTCTCGTTCCTTCCGCCTGCGCAGCCTTGTCTCCGGCCGCAGAATCTGCCTTATCCGTCTCCTGTGAAGCCGCCGCTGTCGTGTCAGCTGTCGCCGCGGCAGTGGTCTCCACCGCAGTCTGCTGTGCCTCTCCGGCATTTCCGGATCCTTTGGCACATCCGCCGAGTCCCATCATCATGACTGCAGCGAGTGACAGGCCCAGCCATATGTTTTTTCTTTTCTTCATGATATTGCCTCCCTTATGTTTTTAATTCTGATATCCTGCTCTCACGGGTATACCGGAGCGCACTACTGCCCGGTGGCTGCCGTGGCGGATGTAGCGTTCGGTCTTCGCCATGTCCGTAATCAGCGTTCCGGCCAGTTCCTTCACGCCAAATTCAAACAGCACCGGCGCCATCGGGACGCTGGGTCCCACCAGAATCACCCTGGCATTGCCGGACAGTTCCAAAAGTCTTGGAAGCGTCTTATTCACCAGAGTGAACCCTGTTATGTAGATGTATTCCATTTCCGGCAAAATGTATTCGCAGGCCGTATCCGAATAGTCGCCCTCCCGCGGTTCCCTCTCCAGAACAAAGAGTTCTCCTGCCTTTTCCAGATAGCGCTCCGCATAATGGAAATGGCCGATAGTCGCCACTTTTTTTCCCGCAAACGCGTCTCCCGGCGCCGCAAACGTATCGCAGCTTTCCAGGATTTTTACGCCCTCATACGCAGCGATTCCATCCATCAGCACGGCCTCCCGGTTATAATAGGCGTTAATGGCCGCCGCACCGATTCCGGCCTCCAGAAAGTTCCAGGAGGAAATCAGAGACGCCGCCTGTCTCCAGGTCATGCCCCGTTCCCACTCCTCTTCCTCCAGGATGCGCGGCCGGCTCTCCAGCCTCTGGTTGGCGGCCGCCCCCGCCGCTCCTCCGGCTCTCACCATGGTACAGCTCGTTCCCACAATTATTTCATCCACCGGAACATCGTCCGGTATCGGCTCTATCAGCCTTTCATACAGTTCCCACATCATTTATTCCCCCTTCACCCGATCGGGCATGCACAGCTTTCTCCCCGTGTCTCCCGCGTCAAACAAACGAACCGGTATGCCGTACATGGTCTCCAGAAGCGATTCTGTCAGCACCTCCTCCGGCTTTCCAAATGCCTTTATCACCCCGTCTGAAAGCACCGCAGCCTGATCGGCATAGAGAAACGCCTGATCCGGGCTGTGGGTAGACTGTACGATTAAATATCCCTCCCCGGCAAGCCGCTTTAACTCCTCCATGACTCTGGCCTGATTGCCGTAGTCCAGATTTGCACACGGCTCATCCATAATGAGGATTCCCGCCTGCTGTGCGATCGCCCTGGCTATCAGCACCAGCTGCTGTTCCCCTCCGCTTAAATGCGCGTAAGAGCGCTCCGCCATCGCCTCGATCCTCATGGTCTTAAGCGCATCAAATGCCGCCTCCCTCTGTTCCCTGCCAGGGCTCTTTAATCCCTGAAGCGACGATGTGGTTCCCATCATCACCATGTCCAGAACCGAAAAGGCAAACGCCTGATCGTGATTCTGGGGGATATAGGCAATCTTTCTGGCCAGCTCTTTCTCTTTAAGCGTTCGGAGGTCCACCCCATCGGCCATGATTTTCCCGTGGTACCCCTTTAAGAGGCCCAGAATACACCGGAACAGCGTGCTCTTACCGGCACCGTTTTTTCCCAGCATACAGACGAGATTTCCCGTTTCCACGGAAAAATCCACGCCCTTCAGGACGGGAAAGCACCGGTAGCCGAAGGTCAGATTTTCTACGATCAGCCCCATATTCTACCACCTCTCAAAGTTTATTTCCTTCCCTCAGAATCAACCAGAGGAAAAACGGCGCTCCCACAAATGCGGTGAGAATTCCGATGGGTATCTCACTGGTCGCCAGAAGCCTGGCGAAGTTATCGACCACCAGCAAAAAGCTTGCGCCCAAAAGCAAAGAGGCTGGAAGCATCTTCCTGTAGTCGCTTCCCACCAGCATCCGGGCAAAGTGAGGTATTACCAGCCCCACCCAGCCGATCAGACCGCTGACCGACACGGCCGCCGATGTGATAAGCGTCGCACAGAGCACCACGGCAAGCCGGACCGCACTGGTGTTGACACCGATACAGCGCGCTTCTTCCTCACCCAGTGTCAGCACATTGATCTTCCAGCGCAGCAGGTAAATGGGGATGATCCCGCCGATGATCCACGGCGCCGCAAATGCTAAATCCTTAGGCCGGATCGAGGCCAGGCTTCCCATGAGCCAGTATGTGATCACCGGCAGCGTATTGTTGGGGTCCGCCACAAGTTTTAAAAATGACACAGCCGCCGTAAACAGGGAGCTGATCATCATTCCGGCCAGCACCAGGCCCAGCGTCTGGTTGTATTTCACGCGGCTGCTGATCAGGCAGACCGCCCCCACAGCCGACAGTCCCAGAACAAACGCCAGAAACGATACTCCCTGGTAGGAGAATGAGAGGAACAGCCCCAGGGCGGCTCCAAATCCGGCGCCTGACGACGCTCCCAGCACATCCGGCGAGACCATGGGATTCTTAAATATTCCCTGATAGGCTGCTCCCGCCGCCGCCAGTCCTGCTCCGATCAGCGCCGCCATTAATACCCGGGGAAGGCGGACGTTGAAAAGAACCGTCTCTACCTGCGAAGGCCAGTCCGGTGTAACCGGAATGACTCTCGACGCCAGCACCCGAATCAGCGTCCACGGTTCAATCGGATATCTCCCCAGCATGAAGGAACCGAAAAAGCAGACTGCAAACAGAACCACCATTGCGGTGAGCCGCACTCGCACCCGATGTTTATATGCCATCACTTTTCACTCCCTTTCTCTGTTGTTCCGGAAAGCCGCAGGTCTATGATCCGCCTGATTTCCATTTTCTCCGCTTCGCCTCCGTCAAAGGCCAGAATCCGGCAGCCGAAGCGCTGCTCCATCTGTGCCTCCAGCCACTCCCTGTCCGGGGCTGCATTGGCAGGAAGCGGAATTCTCGTACCCATAGAGGCCAGATTTCCCGAATGCTTCAGCACTCCGACACATAAGGCCTGACTCCCGAGCAGCCGTTCCAGCCGCTCCATGAATGGCTTTACCTTCAGTTCCACGCCGCCGATCTCATCGATATAGCAGAAACGGTACCGTTCCGGATGTTCCAGCAGGCGGTTCAGTATCTCCGCTCCCAGCGTCTCAAACACTTCCGGATATTTTCTCCATCCCTCCGGTGTTCGCTCAATGAAAATGCCCTCTAGGCCAGGCTCATAGGCCCTCGTCACGGAAGGTATTTCTTCCATGTTCTCCACCGGCAGGAGGCGAAATCCCGCAGTCTCACCGTCTCCGTCTGTCAGGCGCTGGGTCAAAAATCCCCCCGCGCCCTTCCAGTAAGGCTCCAGGCAGGACAGGAGACACGTCGTCTTCCCGGCCCCGGACCGTCCCTTTAAAAAGAGATGGCGCTCTGTCATTTCGTCCGGCCCTCTCTCCTGGCTCTGACCATAATCAGTTCGCCCGCCACGCTGATGGCGATTTCCGCGGGAGTCTCCGCCAGAATCGCCAGTCCGATCGGGCTGTAGAACCGCTCGATATCCTGGTCGGTGAAGCCCTCTGCCTTCAGTTTTCCGGCAAGCGTCATCAGCTTCTGGCGGCTTCCCATCACTCCGATATAGTGGGCCGGCGTCTTAAGAACCTGTTTCTGAACGTCGTAGTCACACTGATGGCCTCTCGTCATGATCACAACGTAATCCTGCTCACGGATTGTCACCTTATCAAAGACACTGGTAAAATCACCGACTATGGTATTCACCGCATCCGGAAACAGTCTGCTGTTGGCAAATTCAGGGCGGTCATCATAAACCACGCATTTGAATCCCACATGGGCAATCACCGGAACCAGCTCCTGCGCCACATGGCCGCCGCCGAACACGTATACCGTACCGGCTCTCTGAAGCGGCTCGCTGTAATACTTTCTGCCGCTTACGGAGGTCTGCACCGCCTTTGCCTGTGTCAGCGGTTCTATATCGCCCTCCACGGTGATTCCGGCAAATCCGCGGCTTTCCGAATAGATCCCCACTGCCCAGGCCGTCTCGTCTGTAATATCGGTGATGATCCAGCTGTCCTCATCCCGCTCACATGCCTGGATGCCTTCCTCACAGATGGCAAGAAATGCCTGGTTGTCCGGGCTTACATACTGGAAATAGACCACTACGTCTCCGCCGCAGATCATTCCCAGATCCGCCACCTGGCCTTTTACCAGTTTAAAGCCCTTGCTGAAGGAGCTTTTACTCTCCAGCACATCGAGAGCCATGCGTCCCGCCTGATATTCTACCGCGCCGCCGCCAATGGTTCCCATGGTTGTCCCGTCTTTTCTGACGATCATCCTGGCTCCCGCGCCCCTCGGCGTGGAACCGGAACCGGCGATCACCGTCACCAGCACCAGGTCGTCTCCCTGCTCCAGAATCTGCTTCATCTCTTCGAATAACTGTTTCATCCCCATTACCTCTCATCTCCAAAATATTTTTCAAACAATCGTGAAGCATGGCTGTTCATCTCCTGCTCCATCTGCAAAAAACGGTTTAAAAAGTCCTTCGTCTTCGGAGTCAGCTGTGAAAAGCCGCCCTCCGCTCCGCCTGACTGGGTGATTAATAGCGGATAGCCAAGCTCCCGCTCCGCGGTCTTCATGATCTTCCATCCCTTACTGTAGGACATGTGCATCTGTTTGCACGCCGTCTGCATGGACCCGGTATGGTCGATCAGTGACAGAAACTGGGCGATTCCCGGTCCAAAAAAGACTTCGTCGCATTCCAGGTAGAGTGACATACGGCTGTGAAGCGGCAGCTTGCCATGATTTCCGCTCATGGCCATGGCACAGTCTTCGTCCGTCTCCACGGCCTGAATAATCCCTCTGTCATCCACCGGAATCTCCTCCAGCACCACATCCGCTTCCGGCTCCCGCAGAAAACTGCGCAGCCCGTACTCTCCCTGGTAGTTCAGGATCTTCGGGATCCAGTCCGCCGCTATCATCACCGGATGGCCTCTTCTGCCCTCATATACGGGACAGCACAGAGGCGCCTCACTTTCCATAATCTTTTCGATGGTCTCCGACAGCAGCAGCGGAACCTTTGTCGGCATGACCAGCACACGGTCACACAGATCCTCGATGTAGTTTAATCCCATGCAGATACTGTCGAACAGCTGAGTCGTCGCATACTCCGCATTTCTTAAGCATACCACGCGCATCTTGGAAATATGCTTCTCCAGCTCCTCTCCTCTGTCTCCCGTAATCACCACTACCGGCTCCACACCGGCTCTCTGAAGCGTAATGATAATCCGCTTCACTGCAGTCGTGTCTCCGACCGGAAGCATGGGCTGGAAGCTGGTAGTCGAGCTTTTGTGCCCCGCAGCAAGTATAACTGCTCCTGTAGTCATTGATTTCCTCCTCTCTCGAGCGTTATTTATAAAAAAACAGTACGATAGGTAAAGTGTATCATATCATGCGGGGGATGTAAAGGGAATACATGGAAATAAGGGGAGAACGCCCCAGTGATGGAGGAGAGGCGGAGGGAGATGGAGAAGGGGCAGCAGGCTCTTGTTTCCTCGGCGGCAGGAACTAAAGCCGGAAGGCAGGAAAAAAGGACGGCCCCTCCTCCATCACTGGGGCCGGGTACTGGCTCCATAAGTAAAAAACATGAGATAAATAGAACGGGATTCGCTCTAGAAACGGCTATTCTGATTAGAATATCAGTTCATAGTCTATATAGTCACCTGCAAATGGTGTATCTTTATTTTCTCTTACTAATGTTTTCTTAAATCCCACACTTTCATAATTTTTTTGAGCGGGTATTAGTATACCATTCGTTGTTACAACAGCTTTTTGGGTCCCGCTCTTTTTAATTCTTGCAATTGCTTCCCGCAATTGCTCTTTCCCATAACCGCAGCCTTTATGTTCACTTAAAATGCAGTTATGGCCTATGATCACATAGTCCGGATTGTTCCTCGGATCCCATGAAATGTGACCGATTGCTTTCCCATTCAAGACAGTTATGAATCCGCATTTGTCTGCAATATCTAAATTAGAATAAAAAAAGCAGTCATACTCTTTCCACATTTCTTCCCAATATTTTTTAAAACTATCATGGAAAGAATATGCACTGCTTAGTTGGCTGTATAATGTTCCTTTTGGAAAATCACTGATTTTCTTATACTCAATCATAAATAATACTCCCTTTTCGTATCCTGCAAAACACTACTTTTTCTCTACTGGTATCCGAATTTCACAGAAGCGATCCGGACTGCTGTTCTCCAGGGCCCAGCCCCATGTCCTATAAGCCCAGCAGCGAACACGCCAGCTGGAAATAAATAATCAAACTCACCGCATCCACAATCGTCGTAATCAGCGGAGCCGCCATGATGGCCGGATCCATATGGAACACTTTTGCCGCAATCGGGAGCACGCATCCGATGGTCTTGGCAATAACGACGGTTACCATCAGGCTCAGTACAACGGTCAGACACAGCATTTCTTTGCCCGGATAAAGAATTACGAGGCGAACGTAATTGACGAAGCCCAGAATGGCTCCGACGATAATTCCCACCCGAAGCTCTTTCCAGAGCACTTTAAATAAGTCGCCCGGCTCAATCTCACCTACCGCCATACCACGGATAATCATGGTGCTGCTCTGGCTTCCTGCGTTGCCGCCGGTGTCGGTCAGCATGGGAATAAAGGTTACCAGAAGCGGGATCACCGCGAAAGCGGCCTCGTACTTTGCCAGGATTCCGCCGGTTATCATGCTGCTGATCATCAGAATCAACAGCCAGGCAATCCTGTTTTTGGCCAGCTGGAAGACTCCTGTCTTTAAATACGGCTTTTCACTGGGAAGCATGGCCGCCATCTTTTCGAAGTCCTCGGTTGCCTCCTGTTCCATGACATCAACCACGTCATCCACCGTCACAATACCGACGAGGCGTTCTTCATGATCTACCACCGGAAGGCTCAAAAGGTCGTATTTCTGGAAGCTGTCCGCCACTTCCTCCTGATCTTCGGTGGTAAAAGCCTTAATAACATGGGTATCCATGATATTTCCGATTATTTCCTCGTAGGGATTCATCAGTAAGTCCTTTACCGTGACAACCCCTTCCAGTCTCCGCTTCGCATCCATGACATAGCAGGTGTAAATAGTCTCTTTATCCACCCCGTTTTTCCGGATATAGGCAAACGCCTGCTCCACGGTCATGGACTGCTTAAGCCCTACATACTCTGCCGTCATGATACTGCCGGCGCTGTTTTCCGGATAGTTTAAAAACTGGTTGATCAGTTTTCTCGTGTCGGGCCTGGCATTTTTAAGCACACGTTTTACCACATTGGCCGGAAGCTCCTCCAGCATATCAACCGCATCGTCCACGAACAGATCATCCACAATGGTCCCCAGTTCATAGTCCGTGATACTGTTGATAATATGCTCCTGCTTATCCACCTCCAGGCACGCAAATACGTCCGAGGCCAGCTCCTTGGGCAGCATCCGGAAGACTACCACCGTCTTCTCTGAATCCAGTTCCTCGATAAAGGTGGCGATATCCACCTCGTTCATCTCTGTCAATATGTCTTTTAATTTACGGAACTGACGGGTAAACAGCAGGTCCATCAGTTCTTCCATGTTAAAATTCTCCTGCATTTTTCTTCTCCTTCCATACGAACCTTATTTTTCAAGTGTGGTTTACCGTGGAAGCAGCACGCAAAAATAGCCATCCCTGAGGGACCGACCCCCAGGAAATGGCTATCATAAGCGCAAAAGACTATTCTTTAACGGCAGTGAAGACAGAGCAGTTCCGAAGTCATCGACTCTGCCCACACTACCACTCGCTTATGATAATTGTCTGCTTCCATCTTCTGACTTCGACCTTCCACTCTGGTTCACTTCCCTTCATCATTTATTTTAATTTCTTGTTTCAATCCACGCTCAATAATTTCACAGAGTACGACTACATCTTATAGATGCGCGGCTTGACTTCATGTCAGTGGGGGATACCGATTTCTCTCCACCCGCCACTGCCGTTAAGCTTGTTCTTGGCGTTTCATCCCTCCACTTATAGAGGCGGGGGAATTCTCGCTTGTTTTGTTAAATCCTCATCTAGCATAACAGCTATTCGAATAAAAAGCAACCCCAAAATATACCCTACTGCTTGGAGAGCACGGACCAGAATTCTTCCATATATCTGGATGCAGTTGAAGCATCCACTTCCAGCTTCTCGATCAGTTTTTTACGGGTGCTATCATAGGTAAGTCCTACTTCCTGGCATGCGGAAATCAGAGCGCTCGCGCCTTTTTCGATCCCTTTTTTAATTCCTTTTTCCATACCCATTTCCATTCCCTTTTCAATTCCATCGTTTACCAGCATTTGACCCAATGGTGTCATGAACAGCGCCTCCTTTACCTGATTTAGATCGTCTTTTGACAGAAACTTGTTGGCAAGGGTATAAAGGACTGCCTGCATCCTTACCATGTCTGACTCTGATAGCGTGCCGGATTCTGTGATCAGGCGGTTCGCCAGTATAATCCGCTCTTTCTGATCTGTGTTCCCGGACATCAGAGTGGCGAGCAGCAACGGGACAAGATCTGCCCGATTCGGTTTTACTCCCTGCTTCTGCTTTTTGAACAGCCCGGCAAACAGTTCATCTGAGTCTCTGTCCTTTAACCGGACCGGTATGATCCGGTATGTATTATACCCTGTGTTTAACTCGAATCGAATCTCCTTTACCGTCGATGAGCAGATCACATACGTCGTGATATCAGCACGACGGATAAATGAAGTGACCGCTTCATAGCTGCGGAAGCGCCGCAGATCCTCCTCCCTGATTCCATCGCTCTCAAACTCCAGATGAATCCAGCTCCGGTCAGGCTTGATGAAGTTAAAATCTTCATATAACTGCTTTGCCTCCAGGTGGACAAACTCTGTCGGCCCCATGGTTACCGGTTCCTCCGTAATTCCCAGGTATGACAGTAATTCATCCTTGAAAAACTGCATGGCACTCTTTAATACCAGGTCTTCCGCCGGGAAATTGGCTGGTATCTCCGTTTTGCGGTATGCATCGTTCTCATTGCTCATATAGCCTCCGTTTCCAGCTATATAAGAACCTATCTCCATTATAATGTTTATTCGTAAAACAGACAATAGCCCTGCTTATTTTTTCAGTATTACTTACATGTGTTTTTTTGTAAAATGGGAATTCTTAAGTCCGACCGGACAGAGAATGCCTGATGAAAATGGCAGAAAGGAATACGGAAAGAAACCGGATTCTGGTGGCGATAGCTTCTTATACTGCTGTCATCCGTTTATGACAGCAGTATAACACAGGATCATTTATCCAGGCAAGCGCTTTTTTCTCCTGTGGCGGAGAGACTAGTGTCACCGGACTTAAATGCGTACTGCATAGTGCATGATATCTGCGTCAGGTGTGCGTCCGCGAAGCGACGGCGTAGTGGACCCTACGACTAGCTTCGCGGGCGTGCGCCTGGCGTAGATAGCGGGCGCTATGCAGTATGTATTTAGGTCCGGCGGCACTAGTACTGCATTGCGCAATGCAGTACTAGTTACCGGGTTTATATATGTGATAGTACTGTTCCCTTGTCCTGTCCAGTACGTCATCATGACAATATTCTGTCCGCAGCGCTCTGCTCCCCAGTTGTTCCATCTGTTTACAGAGAAAACTGGTTTGTGATTGAAGAAAGCAAAAACTACGCTAAAAAAGAAAAGTTATTCACAATTCCTTTTTAACGTAGCGATTGTTTTCCTTCCTTACTGACCGCCCGGCCCGACTGCTTCGAAACCGCCCGGTGCCGCACCCGGCTGCACTACAGGGGCCTGGCCGGAGGTGACGTCCTCCGTGCTGGAGGGCGCCTCGCCGGGTCTCGCCTCATGGGTGATCCCCGGCCCAATCTCCTGGGACGGCGGTATGCTCTGTTCCTCATACGGAAGCGCTTCTGCCCGGTCTGCCGCCTCATCGAACTGCTGCTTCAAAGCATCATACTGCTCCGTGCCGGCCAGCAGATCCAGCATCGACTGTCCCTGGCTGATCATCTCCTGCGTCGCCTCATCCCGGTAAGTCAGGCCATTTAATTCACCGATCAGAGCCGTAAGCCCTGCGGCTGCCTGTTCCTGGCCCTGTGCCGCAGCGTCTCTGGATGCCTGCTCGGCGGCAGCCCTGGCGTTTTCTTCCTTCATCTTCTGTTCCTCATCCCACTTCTTGGAGTTGGACCTCGCATTCTGCTCTGCCACGGAAGAAAACAAATCCTGTTTCCCGGTCTCCAGGCTGGTTTTCTCGCCTCTGGAGTCCACATTGTAGTAGGCCACCGTTGACGGCATGACCCAGTCCTCAGCCGGAAGGCCCTCATTGCACTGCTTCATAAAATCATACCAGATCTTACCGGCATACGTCTTGCCATATACTCCCGGCATGGCTTTCGGTGTATCGTAACCGACCCAGACAGCGGTGGTATAGTACTTGGTATAGCCGCAGAACCAGGTGTCCTTACTGCTGTTGGTCGTTCCCGTCTTCCCTGCTGCCGGTATCGAGAGTCCCAGACCGTATCCGGTACCGTATGGCTGGTTTAAAGTACCTTTTAAGACATCAGTGACCATATACGCCGTATCCTCAGTGAAAATACGTTCCTCCGGCTGGTTTTCCTGATAGAGGTCGCCTTCGTACTGACTGTCAATGCCGGTGATACACGTATTGTTGCTGTACATGCCGCCATTGGCCAGAACGGAGTACCCCCTTGCCATGTCCACGACACGGGCGCCTTCGGTAAAGCCGCCGATACTCATGCTGGTATTCCAGTTATCCAGATAGCTGAGTCCCACAAAATGCATCTTATCGAGATAGCTTGTTCCGTAATCCACACCGATATCCGCCAGCACCTGCCAGGCGACCGTGTTTAAGCTCCGGTTAAGAGCCTCCCTCACGGAGACTTCTCCGTAATATTTATTACCGCTGTTCTTCGGCCCCTTGTCAAATAAGTGGTCGTTTACGATTCTCGACGGGTAGTAATAACCGGTTTCAAAAGCAGGCGCATAGTCAATCAGCGGCTTAATCGTCGAGCCGGGCTGACGTCTGCTTAAAAATCCTCTGTTGTACTCATCATCGGTTCCCCGTCCGCCGGAAATCGCCACCACGTAGCCAGTCCGGTTGTCGATGCAGACAGCGGCTCCCTGAAGCGCGTATTTCCCATTGTCCGAGACGTCGGTGAACTTCGCCAGCGTCTCATCGATACCTGCCTGAAGCTGCGTCTGAAGCGTACTGTCAAGGCTTGTATGAATCTCAAACCCGCCGTTGCGGATCAAATCGCTCTTCTCCTGGTATGCTTCCTGATAGCGCTCCTTATAATCGTTGTAAGCGGTCTCATCGGCAAAGGTGTATTCGAACTCGAAGCCGTCGTTCTTCATCAGCTCCTGAGCCGCACAGTGGACCGCATAGCTGGACTGGTAAGTCTCCTTCGTCCCTTCCTCGGTTACCTTGGCTACCGTAAGCGGCTGTGCCTTCGCTTCCTCGCACTCTGCCTCCGTGAGCATACCGTTTTTTTGCATGTTGTCAATGATTTTATTTCTCTTTTCCAGGGCTGCCTCCGGGTGGGCCACTGGATTATAGCGTGACGGATTGTTGCTGATTCCTGCAAGGGTGGCCGCTTCCCAGACGGTTAAATCCTTTGCCTCTTTGTTAAAATAGTAGAGGCTGGCCTTGGCCACTCCGTAACAGCGGTTTGCATAGAAATTAGTATTGCAGTAAAACTCCAGGATATCGGCTTTAGAATACTTTTCCTCCATCTGAGGTGCCGCAAATATCTCCGTAATCTTTCTTATAAATGATTTTTCCTGCGTTAAATACGTATTCTTAATGACCTGCTGCGTAATGGTGCTGCCGCCCTGGGTAATCTCTCCCTTATTCTTAACCAGAGCCACACCCGCCCTCGCAAGGCCGATAAAATCCACACCGTGATGCTTATAAAAACGCTTGTCCTCCTGGGCAATATACGCATTCTGCAGATTCTCGCTGATTTCTGTAATCGGTACATACTCATAATGTCCTGTGTTGATAATTCCGATCACCTGTCCCGATGAATCGTAGATCCTGGTATCCGATGGTTGCGAAAAATCTTCTCTCTTCGATTGTGCCACAATCTGATCCGCCCGTTCCTTACAGGCCGAAATCTCATCCCCGAACTTCAGATATACGATACCGCCGGCTCCCAGCCCCAGAATCATCAGAATTAAAAAAATTGAGAATATCACTTTCATAGGCCTAAAAAAAACGGCCCATGCACTTTTTCTTTTTCTGCGTTTCTTCTTCATGAAATACCTCCTGTCGCCACGTGGGAACAGTATACCACGGAAAAAAGCTTCCGTCAAAGATTCTCGATTTGGATAAAAAATTTTATAATTTTCCTGTTGACAAATATAATTTCTCATGCTACTATATATGAGGTTCGCTTGACGAGCTAAAACACAAAACGCTGATGTGGCACAGGTGGTAGCGCACCTCATTGGTAGTGAGGAGGTCACGGGTCCGAGTCCCGTCATCAGCTGGTTAAAACCCTTGAATATTCAAGGGTTTTTTTCTATTTATCTTTTCTTTCCATCTGCCGGAAATGGCACTGCACTCCCCTTTTTAAGTAAAGTAAATAAGCGTTTTTTGGCAGGCAGCGAATTGAGACTGCCTTTTTTTCTCCAACAGCTCCGCCCTATTATATAGTTAGCTTAGGGTGGGGCGTACTTTAAGGAGGATTTTATATGCATAAGATTAACGATGATGATGATGTGAAGAGAGAACAAAAGGTATTAAACCTTATAGAAATGCTGTGCCGCCTGGCCAGCCTTGAGGGATATACTATTACGAAGCTTTCACTTAAAGAGAATGTGACCGGCCGCACAATAAAATAAAACAAGCTAAGTAATGATGGATAAAATAATATAATACAAGATAAGGTATAATAAAAGCAGGGAGATCCGTAAAGACCATCGCCTGTAATACCACAGTAACCCGATACAATATCATGCGCTCCATCTCTCTCGCCATTCATCGCTCTCCCCATTACTCACTAAAATTTCCGAGAGAGATTCATTCTGCATTGCAGCATACCATTCGCGAAATGCATACCGGCTCTTGCATACGCGCTATCCACTGCTGAATTATCTATTCGCTGTAAGAGAAATAATATCCGAAACAGATCTTTCAGGTTTAAAACAGACAGATCATACTTTTTCATAATTATAAGGCGGCCTGTACAGACCGCCTCTATCATTTTTATCCATATGTTTCTATTATTCTCTTCTTTACGCATTTCTTAAAATATCCCTTAAAGCATTCCTTAAATCCATCACAAGAAAATGACTAAATCTTTTAAAACAGTCCCGAATATCAAAACCTGCTCTTTTCAAAACCTATTTTTTATACTCTTCGTACCCTTCATAGCCACATTCATTTTCTTTACGTCCACATTTCTTACAGCCATCATGGAAGCCGCTCCAGTAAAATTCTCTTAATACTTTTTCGAACCATTCACAGTTTTTGCCCTGATCCTGCTCGTGTTCATGTTCGCATTCACATTCATATTCACGCCTGGGCTCATATTCACACTCCGGTTTGCACTCATATCTGGGCTTGCACTCGCACTCACGTTTTGGTTCGCATTCCCGTCTGCATTCGCACTCGCGTTTTGGTTCGCATTCCCGTCTGCATTCACATTCCCGTTTTGCCTCACATTCATGTCTGCAGCCGCATTCACGCTTAGGCTCACATTTTTCATAACATCTGCACCTGCAGCTGCATCTGCATTTAAAAGAATCACAGCTCATAATCATTTATCTCCTTATATATTGCACTACACAATATTATATGGGACAAGTAAGAATAGTGTGAATCGATGGATTTATGCACAGCGCAGCCACCGCAGCTGATCATGGGCCATCATGTACCTGCATCACTGTCCTCCCCCTTTTCCCAGTATATTCCAGCCGTATCACACTAAAAACGTTGTATAGTTATTATAAATAAATATTCTGTACATTCCGTACACAAGAATTAAAACAGCCACTGGCGTTTTAATAAAAAAAACAAAAGGGGGGATTTTTTATGATTTGTCCACATTGTAATGCCGCTATCTCCGACGACAGCGCCTTCTGTTCTGCCTGTGGAAAACGTCTCGAACCAGCGGAGGAGCAGGTGCTGCCTGCGGATTCCGCTGTTTGTCCGGGCTGCGGCTCCGTCAATTCCAGCGGCGCCAACTTCTGTACCAACTGCCGCGCACCGCTGTCCGAAACCGCTCTGGAACAGGTAAAGACCCAGAATGACTTACAGCTGCAGCAGGCTCAGGTAAAGATGCAGGCCATGGCCCTGCAGGCGCAGCAGGAACAGTTAAAAATCCAGCAGCAGCAATACGATTCCATGGCGAAATGCCCCAGATGCGGCTCCACTTCGCTGTCAGGCAATAAGAAGGGCTTCGGTATCGGAAAAGCGGTTGTGGGCGCTGCGCTTGTAGGTCCGCTGGGTTTGGTAGCCGGTAATCTGGGCGCCAAAAAAGTTCAGGTCACCTGCTTAAACTGCGGCAAAAAATTTAAAATGTAGGGAGGAAATGAAAATGTTTTGTCGAAAATGTGGGACAGAATTTGATGGGAAATTCTGTCCAAACTGTGGGGAACCGACGGAAACAATACCGGAAACGCCGGCTCACCAAACAAGTATTAACGGAGTACCGGTGGACAATTCCCCCGTCTCCGTGCCGGTAAAAGAACCATTTTATTCCAAGATCTGGTTTATTGTGCTGATGCTGCTGTTCTGCTGTTTTCCAATCGGCCTCTTTCTGATGTGGAAATACAAAAAATTCAATAAACCGGCCAGAGTCATTATTACTCTTTTCTATGTAATCGTTTTTATTTTCGGACTCTCTAATGCCGGTTCGCAGACTTCAACCCCCGTACCGCCGGCCGCGGAAATATCCATGAGTGAACCAGCCGGTACAGAAGAAAAGAACACAGGCCCTGCAGAGAACGGAGAAACCTCCGAACCGGCGAAAACCAGGTATAAAGCCAGCACCTACAAAGTAGGAAGCGACATTCCCGCAGGGGAATACGTCGTGTACTGCGACTCCTTCATGGGATACATAGAGACCGCAAAGGACAGCAGCGGAACCCTTGACTCCATCATTGCCAACGATAATATTTCCACCAATTCCATCGTCACCATCTCCGATGGACAGTATTTTAAGATGACCGGGTGCTATGCCGTTCCGATCGAAGAGGCAGGCAGTCCGGATACCAGCAGTGACGGTATGTTTAAGGTCGGCGTACATATTCCGGCAGGAGAGTATAAAATTGAGGTAGATGAGGATTCCGTTATGGGATTTGGCTATGTCGAGATATCCAAGGACAGTTACCACGTGCTCGACTCGATTATCTCAAATGATAATTTTGAAGGTTCGAAATATATCACCGTGAGCGACGGGCAGTACTTAAAGCTCACCGGATGCAGAATTGTTCCATAACGTCTCCATTTCAAACGCAGAGTGCCGGAAACAGACCATTTCCGGCACTCTTCCTTTCTTCATCTGCGATCATTTTATCAACACAATACCGGCATCTTCTTCCCTGCTGCCGTCCTCACCCTCATAAATCATGATTACCCTGCATTTCCCCTTCTCCACATCACTTTTCTTTCCATAAAGCATCAGAATCACCCGGTTGGAAGGAACATCGTAATTCAGTTTCCTGTGCAGTCTTAAGATATTTTCTCCAGATATGTAAAGTGCTGGTCCGACGGTGTGGCTGACTGCCAGAATCGTCGTCTCCCTGCTGCCGGGAGAGCTGAAACTGTACTGTGCTAATATCTCATAATGTGGTATCATTCTGTATAGTGTCACCATCAGAATAACCGCGACTGCAAAACAGGAACATCTCTTCATTCGGTTCTTCCTTTCTTTTGTATATCTTCTTATACCTGTATTTTAATACATCTGTATAAATATATCTACTAAAATATATCTATTTAAATACATCTTATCTTCTTAGATATATTTACATATAATATCACTATACGGAAGGAGGCATTTTATGGGGCATATTAATATCAAGCTGGCTGATTTAATCTTCGAAAAAGGCAAAAGCAAAAACAAAGTCTGTTATCACTGTGAAGTCCAGCGGACTCAGCTGAACAATTACTGCAACAACAAGGTCTCCCGCGTCGACCTGGCCCTGATGGCAAGAGTCTGCGAATATCTGGACTGTGATATCAGTGCAATTCTGGAGTATGTGAGCGATGAGGAAGATTTAAACGCCGAAGAGACCAAAGCATCCGAGGCCGCGGAAGAAAAGAAAAAGGACTAGCCGCTCAAACGGACGGCTGGTCCTTCTATTTCTTTTTCCGTTTTACCTTTGTCTATTATTTTTCCAGTTCATCGAAGCTGGCCCGGAGCGTGTCACAGGACTCGCCCAGACGCTTCTTTTCCTCTTCGTTCAAATCCAGCGGAAGCACGCGGAAAATGCCGTTCTTGTTGATAATACAGGGAACGCCGGCATATACGTCGTTCTGCCCATACTCTCCGCGCAGCATGGCGGATACGGTCAGCACACTGTTTTCATCTCCCAGAATCGCTCTCGTGATCCTGGACAGTGCCATACCGATTCCATAGTATGTGGCGCTCTTCGCCTCAATAATCTGGTATGCAGCCCCGCGCACGTCCTCCTCAATCCGTTTTAATTCTTCCCCGCAGATGACCTCCATCCCGCCTTCCCCCTGTTCACCACAAAGGGAAAGGATGGGCTTCGTGGCGATCATCGCCTGACTCCACGGAACAAATTCGCTGTCTCCGTGCTCTCCCATCACATAGGCATGGACATTACGCGGATCCACGGAAAGGGATTCTCCCAAAAGGTAACGCAGTCTGGCGGTATCCAGGGCGGTTCCGCTGCCCAGCACTCTCCGCGGATTGAAGCCGGAAAGCGAGTACGTGATCCGGGTCATGATATCCACCGGATTTGTCGCCACCAAGAATATTCCGTTGAATCCCGACTCCGTAATCGGGTCTACAATCGATTTAAATACCGCTGCGTTCCGTTTTAACAGGTTTAGCCTGCTCTCCCCCGGCTTCTGTGCCACACCGGCGCAGATGACGGCGATATCCGCGTCTGACGTATCCTTATATTCCCCGGCGTAAATCTTCATATTGGACGCAGAAAAGGCAAGTCCATGGTTTAAATCCATCGCCTCGCCTTCTGCCCTTTTTCTGTTGATGTCAATCAGAACCAGTTCATTACAGATATTCTGATTCAGCATGGAATATGCATAGCTCATACCCACCATACCGGTGCCGATGAGCGCCACTTTTCTCTTATCCGTTCTCATAATCAGTTCACTCTCCTGTCTTGTCTTACGGATAGTATAACTGGTTATGGGAAAAATATGCTTTATCCTTAACCCTGACGTTCGATTTTTTTCGCCATCAGCTCACCATTGCTGCTGTAGATCACGGCGCTTTCTTTTGTAATCATCCCCTTCTTATAGAGGTTTAAAAGGCTGGTGTCCATGGATACCATTCCTTCCGACTGTCCTGTGGCGATCACGCTGTCGATCTGGTGCGTCTTGGACTCGCGGATCATGTTCCGGATTGCATTGTTGAAAAACATAATCTCAAAGGCCGGATAAACGCCGCCATCCACCGTGGGAATCAGCTGCTGGGATACAACCGCCTGCATGACCATGGAGATCTGCATCCGGATCTGCTGCTGCTGATTCGGCGGGAAATTATCGATGATACGGTCTATGGTATTGGCCGCCCCGACCGTATGAAGCGTAGAGATGACGAGATGGCCCGTCTCCGCCGCCGTCATGGCGATCTGGATCGTCTCATAATCACGCATCTCACCTACCAGAATGACATCCGGCGCCTGACGAAGGGCTGCCCGGAGTCCGGAGACATAGCTGTCCGTGTCCGTCACGATCTCTCTCTGGGTTACCACGCTCTTCTTATGACGGTGCAGATACTCGATCGGGTCCTCCAGCGTAATGACGTGGGCGTTTCTCGTATGATTGATCTTGTCAATGATACACGCCAGCGTCGTGCTCTTACCGCTGCCGGCCGGTCCCGTGACCAGGACGAAGCCCTTGGTCAGCTGGGCGATATCGATGATATTCTGTGGTATGTGAAGCGTCTCATAATCGGGCAGATCGAACGTAACCACCCGGATAACGGCGGCTAACGATCCCCTCTGCCGGAACACACTGGAGCGGAATCTCGACACACCGGGAAGGGCGAAGGAGAAATCGTCGTCTCCATGCTCTCTCACCTTCTCCATACTGCGGTTCCCCGCCAGTTCATAAAGTTCTGTGATCAGCGTCTCCATCTGAGCCGGAAACAGCTTCTCCTCATTCTGGCAGACAATTCTGCTGCCCAGCTTATAAGAGAACGGCATGCCGGGTACCAGAAAAATATCCGACGCATTCTGTTCCACAGCCGAACTCAACAAATCAATTACCTTCATACCTGCAAATCTCCCTGTCTTTCTTTCCCGCCGGAATCCGCAAACGGACTATTTCTGTTCTGTATCAACCGTTCCGCCCCATACCGGCATGGAGTCATCTATTTCGTAATCTTCCGTCTGAATCACGTTCCATTTCGTCACACGCACCGAGCCTTCCCCCTCCAAATCCGGTTCCAGCTCAATATGAAGTGCCTGCGCGCGTTCCATGGCCACTTCCGTCACCGCCGCGCCGTCTCTGTAATATTCTCCCAGCGCTTTCTCAAGCAGCGCAAGGCGCTCCTCATGCCCTGAGGCATTGGCACAGGCCGTCTTCACTTCCCCCGCCACCATGCGGTAGAATGCCTCGCCTTCCGTATCAGCCCTGTAATACTCCGTAACTGCGTCCGCGTTTCTGTTTGCAAGGCTTAAATCACTCTTTGCGGAGGTCAGGGACAGCATACCGAACGTGACGAGACACATAACGATAAAAATCAGTATCAGAGAAGAACTTCCAATATTCGCCTTAAATCCGCTCTCCTGCTTAGCCATCTGTTTCCTCCTGTCACCCCTGCTCTCTCTCGTGGCGGCTTACAGAGAGCGTGTAGACGCTGTTTTTCTCACGGCTGACGGTTATCTCCGCCGAGCTCTCCGCTTCGTCCGCCGAAAGCACTGCTGTGTAGATCTTTCCACTCGCGCTTCCGTCTCCGCCGCCCTCCGGAGTATCTTCCGCAAGGTTTCCATTTTTATCAAATTCCATCACGTACCGGTTCCCGGCGGCTTCATCACCATCTGTTTTAAAGGCATCATCGCCGTCTGCTCCAGAGGCGTCGTCCTGTGTAGAGACACTGGCGCCGAAACGCTGTTTCAGCCCCTCCGGTCCCTCCAGCTTCCATACCTCGGCCACGCTCTGGGCAATCAGTACCGACTGGTTCAAATCTGCGGCGTCCCGGCTCATCCGGTCCCCTTTCACGAAGACCAGGATGCAGACGCTGGAGCAGAGAATGAAGAAGAAGACCACTATGATCATCTCCATCATAAATATACCCGAATGCTGTTTCCTGCTCATCCTTTCATCCTCCGCTTCTTAAAGACAGCCAGATCCGGCCGCCTCCATCGCCACTGGTTGAGACGGAAAGCAGTTCCCCGTCCATGGACATGGCCACTTCGTCGCACTCCAGAATCTCATAGCCGTCATTTACGCCCAGACCGCTCTCCGTATCGGTGAACAGCTCCCAAAGCTTTCCATCCCTATAGTAGATATAAGTCACGTATTCAGAACCGTTTATCTCCTGCTTCAACTGAAGGACTGTGATTCCATCCATCTCGGTCAGTCCCACCATTCCGTCCTCGTCGCCCTGCCTTACCTTGTTGGCAATATAGCTCAGAGCCACATCGCCGCGGTAGGTCGACTCCGTCCTGGCATTGATATTCTCGTAGACCTTTCCTCCGATCAAAACCGCAAACAGCGCACAGAGCACAAATACGAGGAACAGAAGCATGGTAAACAACGTATTCACCAGCTGTCCCTTATGATCATTTCTGCGGCCCATCCGCGCACCTCCCAGCTATTATTCGTGAAGATTGACCGTAATATCCGGCATGAAGTTGGACGCGAATCCGCTGTAAAACACATCATACTTATCCCGGTCAATCAAAATTCCGTAATTTTCCTCCAGATAATCCACACTGGGCGGATATCTGCCTTCAATGGCGTAGCACTGCACGGAAGCTCTCCGTATGGCATCCCGCAGCGTATCCGCACCTCTCGCATCGGCCTTTTTTGAAAAGGACATGATTCCTGTTACAAAAAGCGCCAGCACGCACAGAAATACCAGTACGGACAGGACGTAGCCATAGATTTCCTTCCCTGTCTGTTTCCATCTTTTCATCGGCTCACCTCTTATCCAATGGCTGAAAGCACACCGACTAACGGCAGCATGACAGAGAGGAGAATCAGACCGACAGCCACTGCGAGAACGGCTACCATCGTCGGTTCAAGCCGGTTCACCATGTTGTCCAGTGCCGTATCCGCTTCCTCTTCGCAGCTTCTGGATATCTCCTCCATCACCTCATCGAGTCGGCCGCTTCTGACGCCCACCTTGATCATCTGAATATGGAATCCGCCGAACAGACCGGTGTTCTTCATGGCGCTGTAATAATCGGTTCCTGTCTCCAGTTCCTCTCCGCAGGCCTTGATCTTTTCCTCTACCGCAGGATTTTCCACCAGTTCGGCTGCCAGCTCCATGCCCTTTTCCAGCTCCAGACCGCTGTGAAGCGTCAGCGCCAGTACAGAAGTAAATCTGCGGTTCGCCACCGCCAGCGCGATCCGGCTCTTTCGCTTAAACCGGTCCATCATGCGCTGAGCCGCCTGTATCTTTTTGCCGCCTCTTCCCATGAGCCAGATAACGAAAGCCGCCGCGGCCAGAAGAACCCCTGCAATAAGAGCCACTCCGCTGAATATGCCCCCCAGTCTCGTCGCCGCTATGGATACAGGGCTGAGACGCGCTCCCAGCTGCTCATAAACACTTTCAAAAATAGGCATTACCTTCGTAAACAGGACGAACAGGACAACCAAAAGCATAAAAATCATGATGACCGGATACGTCACCGCGTTTTTGATGCTTTTCATCAGAATGTATTCTTTTTCATAGTACTCTGAAAGAGACGCCATCATCTGATCCAGGGTTCCTGTTTCCTCGCCCAGCTTCGCCATCCGGATCACGTAAGACGGATAACTTCCCACCTGCTCCAGAACGACAGAAAACGGGCTTCCCAGCTCCACTTCCTCAGACATATGTAACAGAATCTTTTTCTCCTCTTCATCTGCCGCATCCTCCGCCATAACAGACAATCCCTCATCAAGAGGGATTGCCGCGCGAAGCAGAAGAGATATCTGAAGACAGAAAGCCGAAAGCTCCCGGGCGGAATAATGTTTTTTCAATTCCTTCGCCATGTATCGCTTCTCCTTTATAATATGAAATTTTAATAAGAGTATTTTGCTTTATAATTCGAGCTGTTCTTGATATACTCTTCAATCGCCGGATCTCCCTTGCCGGAGGAGGCGAATGTCGGGTCCATCAGTTTCCAGTCTTGGCCGTCAAAGTAGATGATATTGTCCACCCAGCCCTGGCCCTCGATATAAACATTAATCCATGCGTGATACAGACTGCCCGTATATCCCACCACCAGCTTGGTCGGAATATTCTGGGAACGCAGCATCGCCGTCATAACCGCGGCGTAATCAAAACAGATTCCCTTTTTCTGAGACAGGATAGAATCGCAGTTCGGAAGATATCCGGACTGAACGGAGTTGGCTTTTGCCGTATCATATGTAATGTTGGTGACCACATAATTGTAAACGGACGAGACAACATCCAGCGCATCCGCAGAAGACGCGGCCACCTCTGCGCCCTTCTTTACTACGCTGCTGTCCGCAGTGAAATTCACATACTGATTTGGATATAAGAACGGTGCAAACTGGTCCGCAAGAGATACGGACAGATCCTGGCTGAACTTCACCGCATACTGGTTGCCCTGTACCTGTTCCAGCACTCTCACCGTATAGCTGCCGTTGCCTTCCGACATCGGGAACACCTCATAGGCAGATCTGGCATTTAAATCATACGTATACGTCTCTCCGCCGCTTTTGATCACCTGAACCTTGATCTTGGAGGAGCCTCCCGTATACTGCACCATCACATAGCCCTGGGACAGATTGGACGCATCCAGTGTCACAGAGTTATTGCTGTAAGTCGTCGTACCGGAAGCCTGCGGCGTTCTCACGTTGCTCCCCGCCGGCTTTGAATACAGCGGAACCGCTTCCTCTTCGACAGTCACGACAGCCAGGCTCTCCGGTTCTTCAGCCATCGCAGCTGTACTCTCTGCGGCAATCGTCTGCGATTCAGCCACAGATGCCTTCTGGCTCTGGCAGCCGCTCACCGACACCATAAGCGCCGTGCAGGCGGTCAGAACCACAATTCTATTCTTCTTCATCTTTCCTCATCTCCATCTCACATCGAAACAGGCCCTGGTGCCGGGCGGCACTAGCCCAGACGCTGTCTGACGATCTCGTAAGCGAGCACACCCGCGGCCACGGAAGCGTTCAGTGAGTCGATATTGCCCTTCATGGGGATCGATGCAACCATGTCACATTTTTCCCTGACGAGTCTTCCCACGCCGTCTCCTTCGCCGCCGATCACCAGACCGACAGGCCCTTTTAAATTCAGCCGGTACATCAGTTCGCCGTTCATATCCGCACAGACGAACCAAAGTCCCTTTTCCTTCAATTCTTCAATCGTGGCCGCCAGGTTTGTCACCTTCGCCACCGGTGTATAGTTGAGGGCTCCCGCCGAGGTCTTTGCCACTACCGCTGTAAGGCCGGAAGCGCGCCGTTTTGGAATAATCACTCCATGGGCTCCTGCTAAGTTAGCCGTACGGATGATCGCGCCCAGATTATGGGGATCCTCAATTCCATCCAGCAGGAAAATAAACGGTGGTTCCCCTTTTTCCTCAGCCGCCTTCAAAATATCCTCTACTTCAGCATATTCATAAGCCGCAGCATGTGCGATCACTCCCTGGTGATGGCCTTCCTCCGACATCTGATTCAAACGTTCCCTGGAAACGAAATTCACAATCGTATCCTGCTTCTTCGCCTCTCTGATAATGGACTGGATAGGACCGTCCTTTACGCCATCCTGCACATAAAGCTTATCGATGGTCTTTCCCGCGCGGTATGCCTCCAGCACGGCGTTTCTTCCTTCTATTGTAAATTCTTCCGTCATTCCAGTTCTCCTATTTTCTCAAATCCGTGGCTGATCAGTGTGACCAGCCGCTCCAGACGGCCCGTCAGGTAGAGGTAGCCGCAAAGCGCCTCAAAGCCCGTCGCCGTTCTGTAGTCCACCACGGTCGCATGCTTCGCCGTCGTCACCGACTTGGCGTTTCGTCCGCGTTTGTAGACCGCCGTCTCTTCTTCTGTAAGCTCTTCCAAAATGAGCCGTATCATCTCTGCCTGAGTGCCTGCATTGACCAGCGACGCACTCTTCTTATGCATCTTGTTCACCTGAATGCTTCCATGATTGATCACCATGGTGCGGACAATCAGTTCATAGACGGCATCTCCGATATAGGCCAGCGCCAGCGGAGAATACGTCCTCGGATCCATCTCCTTCAGCCTCAGCGCCTCATTGCAAAAGGTCTGGAATCCGACCTCTTCTCTTACGCCCTCTTCCATTTTACACCTTCTCTGGTGTCTTCCAGAACGATTCCCTTTAAAAGAAGCTTTCCGCGAATCTCATCGGCCAGCGCGAAATTCTTATCCTTTCTCGCCTGCTGTCTCGCCGCGATCATCTCTTCGATCTCAGAATCCAGTATCTCTTCCTTTTTCTCGGTGACGATGCCCAGCACGCCGCACAGCTTTTCGATGGTCTCTTTCAAATATACTACGTAAGCCCTGGAACTGTCTGGCCCTGCTGTGGAATTGCTCAGCTTGACGAGTTCAAAGACAGCAGAAATACCATCTGCGGTGTTAAAATCGTCATCCATGGCTGCCTCATACTTTGCAACCAGCTCGTCAACAGCTTCCCGGCTCTCGCCTTCTTTAAACGAATCGCCTGCCGCGCTGCTCTCCAGATCCTTAAGCTTTTGGACCGCAGTCAGAATTCGCTCTAAACCATTCTTGGAAGACTCCATCAGCTCCGCGCTGAAATTCAGCGGGCTTCTGTAGTGAGCGCTCAGCATAAAGAAACGAAGTATCGATAAATCATACTTCTCGCTGATCTCCCTGACAGTGAAGAAATTGCCCAGGGATTTCGACATCTTCCTGTTATCAATATTTAAAAATGCATTGTGCATCCAGTATTTTGCAAACTCTTTGCCGTTAGCCGACTCACTCTGAGCAATCTCATTCTCATGATGCGGGAAGACAAGGTCCTCTCCGCCTGCATGGATATCGATCTGATCGCCCAAATACTTCTTGGACATGACGGAACACTCGATATGCCAGCCAGGACGTCCCTCGCACCATGGAGACTCCCAGTAAGGTTCCCCTTCTTTTTTGGGCTTCCAGAGAACGAAATCCGTCGGATCCTCTTTGCCTTCCTCTCCCGTCACCTTGATCTCACGGAAGCCGGACTGCAGATCCTCGATATTCTTATGGGACAGCTTTCCATAGCCGTCAAATGATTTTGTACGGAAATAAACGGTTCCGTCGGCCGCCACGTAAGCATGGCCGCTCTCGATCAGACTGCCGATCATATCCAGCATCCCGCAGATTTCCTCTGTAGCGAGCGGATTCTTCGTGGCCGGCTTCACGTTCAACCCTTCCATGTCCTTCTTGCATTCTTCTATATAACGCTTGGAAATGGTATCGGCATCCACGCCCTCTTCAATGGCCTTCTTAATGATCTTATCGTCCACATCGGTAAAGTTGGAAACAAAATTCACCTCGTAGCCCTTGTATTCAAAATACCGTCTGACCGTATCAAACACGATCATCGGCCTCGCATTTCCTATATGAATGAAGTTGTATACCGTTGGCCCGCAGACATACATCTTGACCTTTCCCGGTTCCAGCGGCACAAATTCTTCCTTCTGCCTCGTCAATGTATTAAAAATTTTCATAGTTCCCTCCTGTTTAATTATTTCCCGCAGCAGCCACCACTACAGCCCTGACAGCCGCTGTCCATGATTTTATCATCATAACAGTAATCCCCCACTGTCGTCAATAAGGTAATTGCCTGTGCTGAAATTCCTTCCCCGCTGCCCGTAAAGCCCAGACCTTCCTCGGTCGTTGCCTTTACGCTGACACGGTCTGCCGGTATTCCAAGGGCGGCAGCGATATTCTCTGCCATCTGCGGTCTGTAATCCTTAAGTTTGGGCCTCTGAGCGATGATTGTCGCATCGATGTTCTCGATCACGTACCCCTTCTCTTCCAGAAGCGTTCCGACGCGCTTTAAGAGTTCCACGCTGGATATTCCCTTATAAGCCGGATCCGTATCCGGAAAATGTTCCCCGATATCCCCCAGCGCCGCCGCGCCGAGCAGGGCGTCCATCACCGCGTGAACTAACACGTCCGCGTCAGAATGGCCTAAAAGTCCTTTTTCATAGGGAACCTTTACTCCTCCGAGAATCAAATCCCTTCCGTCCGTCAATTTGTGTACATCGTATCCCTGTCCGATTCTCATATGATATCTTATATCCTTTCTGAAATCTGTATATTATATCTATCCACATTCTGAGTCCATAATACAAAACCCAGAATGATATAGCAGCTATGCTGCCATGTTATCCGGCTGCCCGGATTATAATTTAAAATATTAAACAATCATGCGGACCGCCTTTTTGATACATCGCAGCTGTATGTCATTCTGACAGAAACAGCTCTCTCCATCCACATGAACCGCCATCGGCTTATCCACGTGGACCATAGCCTCCCCGCATGTATAAAACCGGGTTCCCTTATTATGGGACTGCCTTCCAAACATGGAGTTTAAAAGCACCGGTATTAGTTTTCTCTTTTTTCTGTTATTCATTACACAAATGGAAAGTTTTCCATCGTCATAGGTGGCATCCGGCGCAAATTTAAAACCGCCGCCTTCATACGGATGAATATGTGCGGAAATAAAATAGGCATGATTAAACTCCACCTTCTGAACTCCATCCAACAGCAAATAACCCTTAGCGGGCTTTGCAAGCAGGAGTTGTTTGACACCAATCAGAAGATAGGTCAGCTTTCCTATATGAAGCTTATTTAAAATTCCCTTTGTCCTGGAATAAAGAATGTTATGACAAACCGCCGCATCCATGCCAATGCCTGCGCTGACCATAAATCTTCTGCAGGAAATCTCATCTCCTCCATATGTAAGCACTCCGTAATCCAGCTGCTTATGGTACTTTGGAGACAGAATCTTCTTCAGACAGCGTCCCGGTTTTCTCGGCAATTTCAAGCTTCTTGCTAAATCATTGCCTGAACCGGCAGGAATATAACCTAAGGTAACGGGGCTGCAGAAAGAAAGACCATCCAGAATCTCGTTGACAGTGCCATCCCCGCCGACTGCAACGATCACGTGCGGTTCCCTGCACCCTTCTGTCAGCTTTCTGGCAAAAACCTTCGCATCTCCCGGCTTCTCAGTTATATACGCCTGATACTGGGCGTTCTCACGCTCCAGAATCCTTTCCAGTTTTTTCCATACGTTCTTCCCCCGCCCGCACCGCGCGTTTGGGTTTATGATAAAATAGTACATGGAATCCCTCCACCATTTGCTAATCTTAAGTATATCATAAATCATATAAAATGAATAATAAAATTTTCTTAAAAATATTTCCAAAAAAGTGTTGACAATTTACACAATTCATATTATACTAGCAAAGCAGTCGGGAACACAGAAACAAAAAGTTCCGAGACAAGCATGGGATCTTAGCTCAGCTGGGAGAGCATCTGCCTTACAAGCAGAGGGTCACAGGTTCGAGCCCTGTAGGTCCCACTGATAAATAAACTACTTATTTATCAAACAATTTCATATGGCGGAATAGCTCAGTTGGCTAGAGCACACGGTTCATACCCGTGGTGTCGAGAGTTCAAATCTCCCTTCCGCTACTCTTTCAAAGCTCTGAAACCTGCATGCTTGCTAGTGTTTCGGGGCTTTTTTAGTTTTAAAATTTTGTTTACGTTTGAGGGAGGAATTATTATGGAAATTATAAACTATTTTGATGTAGATGATAAAATATTTTGGAAAGAAGAAATTGGCAAAAGTGATTGGGGAGCTGGACAATACTTATATAGATTATTGAACAACAATCAATTACTGGATCTGTGTGGAAACTCAACAAAAGTTCTTATGCTTGTAGAAGGAAAAACACTTATTTCATTTTGTACTTTAGCAGAACAGGATGATGTAAGGGATACTTCATTAACTCCGTGGATTGGATTTGTATATACTTTTCCCGAATTTAGAGGGCATAGATATCTGGGAAAACTATTGGAGTATGCTAAAAACGTTGCAGCTAGTGAAGGGGCAACGCATATATATATTTCTACAAATCATATAGGATTATATGAAAAGTATGGCTATTCTTTCTATAAACTCATGAAGGACGATGAGAACCAAGACTCTAGAGTATATAAAATAAATCTGTAAATGTTATTTGAGATCTGAACTGGCAAGCGTGTGAAGAAATCTCTGTAAAAGCAGATCTTCTAAGATAATGTTAGGAGCGGAAGGGCTTTCTATAGTTTTCCGCTCTTGGCTTATATATATCGTACTTTTTCATTCTGGTATCAATTCAATGAATTTCTTATATAACGCGGCATTTTTACTATTCAGCTTGTCACCGTGATGAGTGATATATCCTTCACTTAGTTCAGCATACTCTTCTTTAGTTATTTTCCCTGAGAGATAATATTTTATTTGCTGCAGTAGTTGTTCTTCCATCGCTTCTCCCCCTTGATTTAAATTATATTATACAGGCTATTATTAAATAAAAATAGGGAATAGCTGAGTTTAGTACTCTTCTATTCCCTATTTTTTTCGATATCCATCTTGAGTCAGTTATTAATGTTTCCACGGCGATTTCTATTTCCGAATACTTGTTAAATTATTTCTGTTACACGTTCCCGTTCTATTTCCTGTAACCACATTTCGGACAAACTCCATTTTCATCTAATGCAATACCACATAATGGACAACGATCCTTGGTCATTTGGGGGTTAAATTCCTCAGATGCCGCATTCACTCCGCTTGTAAAGGTTATTTTCACAATGTTTAATTTGTCCTTCAACAGATCATAAACAATTTTAATCATGCCCTCAACTGTCATGGTCTCTTTTGTCACAACTAGACGGCACTCCGGATACGCGGTTGCAAGTTCTGTCTTGAAAGCAGGGCCTTTCATGATATTGGTAGGAGCTCCGTCTTTAATGCCCTGGGCCTCATATACCCCTAGAAGAGCCGGAAGCAATGGGTCATCTTCGCGTAAAATCGTTGCATGGTCAAAGTTTTTCAAAACGTCCCATGCTGTTTTCTGAATCTCATTACAGGGGAATACCATGTTGACACCAGTATTAATGGTGTCCTCAACCTCCAGCGTCAATATGCCAGTGTGTCCATGCAGATACTGAGCTTCACCCTTAAAACCATAAAATCTGTGTGCATACTGTAAATCCAACTTCGTGATACTTCTCATATAAAACCTCCTTGTCATTTGTAATTACGCGTCTTTTAAATAATGATAACTAATACTATTATTAATTATAAACACTAAATCAAAATAAGTCAAGCATTATTAGTATATAATTGATTTTAATTTATTTTACTTGTTACTTTTCATGAAATAGGGAACAGGGTCCAATCCTATAAACCACAATGCCTGAGATAATTATTTAATTCATTTTCCTTTTTCCGTAATAAATAACGATCCGGCGCTCACTTGCCTTGCTGAGATCGGTTCTGTCAAGGCTTTTCAAAATACCGATGCCCTTGCAAAGTATTGAGGCATTGTCCTGAGTATGAACGCTTCTATCAAAAGAAATATGCTGAAACAAGAAACCATCAGCTTAAGCGAGCACTCGCGTTGACTTTCCGTAAATTTATACATCTGCTCTATGGTCTGCTGGACAAGAGCCAACTCTACTCTTCGGAAAAGAGCAGGTAATCCCTATTGCATTTCTTGCTTATGAAACTCGTTGTAGGTCACAGTTTTATTAAAGTTACCCTTTATTACGGTATATCCTCAGTTTCAGATCTCAATATCATAAAATAAAGGAAATGCAGTATCGCCAGCCAAAAGCGATTCTGCACTTCCTTCTTCATAGTCTGTTATCTTCATAGTCTGTTATCTTCATAGTCTGTTCTATTGGTTAAACCCGTAATCGTTACTCACTGTCACTCTTTGTCTGACTATAATCTTCTGTCACACAAGTCATCCCGGTCTCTTCAAATCCACGGATTGTGGAATCCAGGCTCAAATGACCGCCACCGGTCGTAAGGCGGTCACTGATAATTCCCATATCAGCCAGGTCCTTGCTGCTGGCCGTATCCATATTAAAGCCAAGACGGATCAGCAGGTGTTCTTCATCCTTGACTTCTGCCTTTACAAATACACCGGGAAGTGTCCCAAAGGTATCCGCAAAGGCCGTTAAATACTCTTCCGTGAGTTCCTCCGGTTCGGCGTCTACCACGCTTTCTTCCAGCATTGCCTTGATCTCATCACCACTGGAAACAATGTCGTACTGCTCTCCCTCGTCGGTGCATCTGGTCATGGACAGATTCATGTATTCGGAAAAACCGCCGCTGACAACGCTGAATAATTCCCCAGTTTGGGTACTGATCGTTTTTTTCTTATTAATAAGAGTAACGGTTACGACAAACTCTTCGTCGACTGCTTCCCCGCTTTTTAAGCCGGCCATCAGCCATGTGGGGACATCATAGAAGCTGTCGCCGCCATTTTTAACCTGCTCTGCGATTGCTTCGGCCATGCTGTCGGAAATGCCGGAAACAATGTTATTCGTCTGAATATGTACCTTCACATGGCCCCATTTTTCTTCCCCTTCCACGGCTTCGGCCGTATAAGTAAAATTCTTTGTCAATGCATACGCTTCCTGATACACTTTATCCATTGCGGTCGCATTTTCTGCCGTTACCGCGGCAAGCATCGGATGAAATTTACTATCCTCATCAAGATACGGCTTCATGCTCTCATAATCTCCCTGCTGATATGCATTCAGCACCGTAGTTACCACATCCACATCCGAAATCTGTTTTTTTCCGCCTATGGCGCTGCATCCGCTGCCAAGCAGGCAGATCGCCGTAACGGCAGCCAGTATTGTTATTCTTTTCTTCATTCTCATCTGTATTCCTCCTGAATTAACTGAAATATTTGCCCTGTATTTCCAGGGTCTCCTGTCGAATCCTCCGACGGTTTTTGAATCATGATCAATCTTTGTCTTTACGTTTTTTTATTTGCCATACCTCTTCCATCTTTCCTCTGAATTTAATTTTAGTAATCATATCATAGAAATCATTTTTCCGAATCCATTATGTAATGGATAGGCTCCGGAAATGTAATGAAACGTTTTTACCGTCAAAAGAATCCATCCCGAGCCGGGATTACACTTAATAGGAAGAAAAATATACAGCCTGGGGAAATTCTCCCCATCCATTCATTCGACATTTATTTACATTTTTTTCCATTTCTGCTATAATCCATTATGGAGGGTTGCACAAATGGTAAACAATAAAATATTAATGTATATGAAGCTAAAGGATATTAATAAAACACAGTTATCCGCTTTAACAGGTATCCCAGCTACCACTCTTAATCGTATTATCAACGGAACTGTCATCAATGTAAAAACCGCTTACATGGAGACCATCGCGAAGGCACTGGGAACGACGATCTACAATCTATTTGATTTACCAGAACTGAACCAACCTCTCATTACTGCATTGAGACCCGAAGAAGCAGGAACCGTAGTTGAAAAGCTGTTATCTGAAGAAGAGTCGCTGCTGCTCTACTGGTTCCAAAACTCATCTCAGGATTCCCGCGCCTCGATCTTAATGAAGGCTAGAAATGAATATTACGTAACGCAGAGGGAAATCAACGAAAAGCTGTCGGTCGGCAAACCTTTTGTGGCTGAAACAGAGGATTACAATCAAATTGAATTCAATTTTAAGCATCCGAATTAGCCGGGTGCTTTTATTTGCTGCATATCCCGACCCGCCAAAACTCGCCTGTTCAGCCTATGATGGCCTAAAAAAACTGTATGCTGTCATTCGGAGTATACAAAAAAGGCGGGAAAGGTATTTTCTACCTTCCCGCCTCATGATAGACAGTATGGATCTGTCCGATTACTCAATCACTGTTATACTATATTTCCCGGTAATACGCGTCGGCATATACATTCTGATCCGTCGGCTCCGATGGCTGCGGCCCCATCACCTGATCCCGCAGAACCCAGTAAAGTTCCACAAATGTCATCTCATAGTACGGATTCACAAAGATACCGCCAATACAGCAAACCAGCATTCCCAGCAAATACCAGCCGATAAAGGATAATTCCAGCACAAATGTATCAAACTTATTGCCAGCCATCATCTCTTTGCTGAGCCGGAACGCCTCGTGCCATTCCATCTCCGGATTATCCGCCAGCAGATAGGGTATCATGTAATATTCATAGTGCTTATAGATACCGGGGATTACAAGCAAAAGCGTCCACAGACTTTCAAAAAGTCCCCTCAAAAACATGGTCTTCACAACATTCAGATAGTGGCCTCCGCCAAACGCGAAGAAAATACGTCCGACTCCGGCCGACTGCTGCATAATGGCGCTGTCCATAAAGTAGCGCAGCTTACCGACCGCTACGAGGTTGCTTACAAATATGCCGATCACAATGGCAATAGCCATTACAACGAGAATAACCCCTAAAACTATCAGGAAAATTGTCATGCTGTGCTCATCCCATACGCCGCTGCCCGAGTAGGAATTCCGGCTCGACCGGCTGCCTGCGCTGATACTGCCGCCTCCGCCGGAGCTTCCCGCTCCCAGTATTCCCGCAATGAAACAAACCAGAACACCGTACCAGTAAAACGGCTTCATATCCTGCTTTGCCCTGTCCTTTAACTCTGCTCTTGTCCACATACTCCATTCCTCCTCTGATCGCTGTCACTTTCTTCCAGATACCACTATCCTATCATACTTTTTAAGGAATTACTATTTCTGATTCTTTACGATTCTCTGAACGGACTTCGTCCGGCACATGGGGAACCATATGCTGGAAACTGCAAATCGCGCCCGATTGCTCAGGCAGAATACTCCCCATTGTACTCATCATATCCGGTAACCGCAGCAAAATCGATATGATACGGGAAGTAGACATTTCGGCATTGCGGCAGACTGTCCTCCAGAAAACAGAGGATATCCTCCGTCATATTTTTCGAAAAATACTTTTCATTTAACACTCCGCTCATAACAGCATCATCGCCGATATACTGTACAAGCAAAAAACCGTAACTCGGTTCTGCAATCACCAAATCATGGAGAGAACCGCCAAAGTCTTCATTTTTGCTGTCATAGAAACGGATCATACAAGAGCTTTCGGCCGGAAAAAATTCTGCGTCAAAAGAATGTCCGCAGCTCTCAAACTTCTTTTTCATTTGAGCCTCCTTATTCTGTGATTGATTAAACACTTCTGGATTCTATTATAGCCTATACATGAGAATCAGCCAATCACAAATTGCCGTCTCTGCTTTCAGAGTCCGCAAACCATGCAGATTGCCCCAATGTCACGCTGCAATGGAAATATATTAGTCAATGCAACCGAAAGTTGACCGTCAGGCAGTTACAGCAACCGGGCCTTATGTGATAGACTAAAATGGTTGAGGAGGTAATAACAAATGCGTTTAAGACGACGAATCCTAAGAATTATACTATTTCTGCTGGCAGTACCTGTAATCCTCTGCGGGGCCTTATATGGCTTTCATAAAATCAGTCTATGGGCCGAAAGCAGAAAATATCCGCCTGTCGGAAAAATGGTGGAAGTAAATGGCCACCAGATGCATGTGTATGGCGAAGGCGATGGCAATGAAACACTTGTATTTCTGTCCGGCTCGGGAACTGCTGCCCCTGCTCTGGATTTTAAGGCGCTCTACAGCAGATTAAGCGATCAGTACCACATCGTAGTCGTGGAAAGAGCCGGTTATGGGTTCAGCGAGACCGCTGACGTTCCCAGAGATATCGATACCGTGCTGGAGGAGACACGCTCGGCCCTGACGCTGTCCGGGGAAAATGGTCCCTATATTCTGTTTCCTCACTCTTTGTCCGGCATCGAAGCGCTCTATTGGGGACAGAAATATCCCGATGAGGTAAAAGCCATCATCGGCCTTGATGCCGCAGTGCCCACCCTTTATCTTTCCTGGGGAAAGCAATTGCTGGAGGACACCGCCGATCATATAAAACTGCTTTCGTTCTTTTACCGGTCCGGTCTGGTGCGGCTTCAGCCTGAAATCTACAATACGGACCCGGCCATGACTATGGATGTCTTATCTGATGAAGAAAAGGCAATGTACAGAGCGGTTGTTATGCGCAGCTTTATGACCGGCAGCATGGCTGACGAGGCCAGATCCTGTTATGATAATGCCGTAAACGTTGACAGTCTGGGTAAACCCGTAAAAATCCCTGTTTACTATTTCATTTCCGATGGTTCCCAGGTAGCTTCCGGCTGGCGGGATACTGTAACAGATTATCTTTCTTCCTTTGAGAATGCCCACTATATGTTTTTAGACTGCGGCCACTACGTTCACGACGAAATGCCGGATGTGATCGCAGGAGAAAGTATAAATTTTATGAAATCTCTTACAAAATAAGGGGAACACACCTTCAATATGACAGGCTTCTCTACTCACCGCCCTCACTTTTTGTATCCATTTCGTTCATTGTATGTTAAAATCGTTTTAATCAGTTTAATACCTGTCTTATCCGGTAATATGCTGGAATAAAAGTGAAAGGTGGGTCTCCGTATGTTTGAAGCTTATTTAAGCGAACAATTGGTTAGCGTCATTGCAGCTCGAAGTGAAGGCACTCATATCACCCTATTTTTCGTAGATGTAAACGCATCCCCCTATTCCGTCCCGTATATCACAAGTTAGGTCTCCATGATATAGATATGGAGCAGACGGTTAATAGCCTTAGGTTTACACCAATGTAATGGAAAAGATAATGTTGCCTTTGTTTCGCGAAGGCATGTAATTTCCAATAAGGAGATCTTATGAAATCACAACTTACCTACCATTGCCACATGAAAGAATGGGAATTATTGAAACGCTTCTCATCTTCGCAGACAGCACGTATGGACTCCTGGTACATAATCTGCCGTTACCACAATAAAAATGCAATTCCCGGAATCAGAACGATAAAAACTATAGAAAACGGAATCTATCGGTTTCACTGCACATTTCGCGTAGACTGCTCCGACTCTCTGCTTGAATTAACCTATATAAGGGACAGGTTTTTAACGTTCATTCACGCGCTTATCCTTATAATCCTGGCCGGTATTTCATGTATTGGCATCTTCAGTTTTACGCTTCCCAGCTTTTTTGGCGGGCTATGCGGTCTAGCGGTTTGTGTCCTGCTGATTTTTCTTCAGAAGCAGTTGAAAAAGCAGGCTTTCTCTAATATGGATAAATATATACAGACGTTTATTTTATCTGAGAAATCCTGACTTACCTTCCAGTGGCTTATCCTGCCCTTTATGCATGCTGCTGATGCTCTAATGTACCTGTATTCCCCACCGCTACCGCGCTGACGCACCGGTTCTTTTTGTCGGCTGCGTGCTGCCTCCCCTGCAAAATCATAGGTAAAAAACAACTATACAAATTCGTTCTATATCAAATACAGCAATACTCCGATAGAATACTCTTGAAAGGAGATGATAGAATTGAAATACGAAAACGGCAGAGATATCTTTCCCGAACGGCTATTAAAGCAAATACAGAAGTACGTATCCGGCAAGCTGGTCTATATCCCATCGAGTGACAAAAAACGTGCATGGGGCGAGACGTCGGGATATAAACAGTATCTCATAGAACGCAATCGTGACATCAAGTCAAAATTTAATGCGGGCGCCAGCGTTGAACAATTAGCTGATGAATACTATCTTTCCTGTGAATCTATCAAGAAGATTATTTATTCCAAAAAGGAGGTATTCACTATGGAATACGAATGTACACTGTCGTCAGCGCAGAGTTTCGCAAAGAATGGCAAGCTTGAAGAGTGGGTTCATACCTATCTGTTATCAGACGGCCATAACAAGGATTTTTCAGACGGCTTGAAGCTTTTCGACAGATATTTTCTTGGACCTGTCAAAATGCCCTTATCGCTCTTGACCCGCTGCTGCGGCCCTGAAGAAAACATGAAATGGCGGATTAATGAGGAATGGTTTGAGAAGCATGTAAACGAGCTATCGGAGGTTCTTAAGAAAGAAACGGATATGCCCCCATTAATCGTCCACTACCTGATCGAGGACGGCAAAACCGAGGGGGAATTCGAGTTAAATGACGGCAATCATCGACTGGAAGCCTATTCCCGCCTTGGAATCGAAGAATACTACGTAATTATCTGGATTACAGAGAAAAATGAGTATGATTTATTTCTGTCTGCATACTCCCAGTATTTTAAATGACACCGGGAAACACTTCATAAACGGAAAAGCCAGGGAACAGCTGAGTGCAATCCCTCTCCGGTCCCCTGATCTTTTACCTTTTAAAGGCGGCAGTTTCAAAATCTCCTGCCGCCTTTCCGCCGGTTTCTCAGCCGCGCAGTGCTCCCTTTTCGTCTGTCTCCAGCGTAATCTTCCCGGTAGCCATTGCCCCGGTTCCATCAAAATAGTATGCGCTGTTATCGACCACCTGAAGGCCTGTAACCATGGCATTGTCCTCGCCTAAATAATACCATTTCTCTTTACTCAGCACCCACTGACTGCGGTAGGCATATCCCGATTCATTGAACCAGTACCATTTACCGTCGATCTTTTCCCAGTCATTTTTCGTATAGCTTCCGTCGTCATGGCGGTACCAGCGGCCGTACACATCTTCAATCCAGCCTGTCTTTGCCTTTCCCGTAACCCAGGTTTTCATAAATTCAGCAGGGTCTTTGTACAGCCGTTTGATCCCCTCCGTGGAGCTGCCCCAATCGGCCAGCTGAAAATGCGGCTTGTCCACGATCGATTTCCAGTTTCCGCCCCATATGAGGCCCAGCGACACACCTACCGCGCCGGCTTTTTCGAAAAAGCCGCCGGACTCGTTATAGGCTCCCTGCCCGTCATTTCGATAGATGTCAAAGGCGGTTCCCCACTGATGAAACGAGCTGTAAGAGCTTCCCGGCGCATTGGTCACTATACTGCCCGGTTTTGTGCGGCCCTGTGCGTAAAGCGCATCCTGCTCCGCTCTGGTGCGCAGCGTCTCGCCTATTTTAACTGCCAGTCCCTGTTTTCTGCACTCTTCCACCATATTGGCGGCCAATACCTGCAGACGGGGATGGCACAATGTGATATCTTTCATCTGATTATCTCCTTTCCTCATGTTTCCGGCCGAAGGGAGGCTGACGTCTTCCACTGCTGAAAGCCGCCCCTTCCATGCGTAAACATAAGCGTTTCTAAGATATCATATGACAGTTCGTGGACAGTCGTGCCCCGGCTCACGTTAGCGGTCTTCTCATACAAGTCTGTAACGGGGCCGCTCCTCTCCGAAAAGCCAGTATCTCAGCCAGTCATCCAGAACAATCCCGGCAAGGCTGATCCAGAGCCATAAGAAGGAAAACTGCGGGCAGATCTGCCCAAGGATGTTACCGGGCAGTCCGCTGTAATCCCAGATATTCCACCCCAGCCAGATGTTGACGATACACCCCGTAATCAATTCAAAATATGTAATGATCGCCGCCCCCAGAAGCATCTGCTTCCACAGGAGCAGCGTCCACGGAAGCAGTTCATTGATCAAACCAAGGCAGATAAAACAGACGCCGCCCAGTATGAACATGGTCCAGTGACTCCAGCCACGCTGTAAAATCTCTATGATATTATATAGAAGGCCCCCTGTTACAAACAGGAGCAGATATTTGCCCGTCTGTTTCACCAGCATCCCCCTCCGCTTCAGACTCTTTGTAAAGGATATGCTTATTTCTGCCGTAAATTGCTATAGAAATTTCAGTTCCTGCTGATCGTATTCCTGTTTCGTCTCCAGCAGCACCGGGGTCTGTTTCAGCATTCCACTGAACTTTGTGTCATCCAGTACCCAGTCTTTCATCTGATCCGGCTCGACGATGAGCGGCATCCGGTCATGGGTGCTGACCATCGACTGGTTGGCTTCCGTCGTTAAAACCGTAAATCTCTTTTCGTCTCCAAATACATTGTAAAAACCGGCCAGGAAGATCACCGGAGCGTCCTCGCGGTAAAATGTCACTTTCTCTTTTTTCCGGTTCCACTCATAAAACCAGGTACAGGGAATGATGATTCTCCGATGCAGAATGCTCTCGCGAAACATCTTCTTTTCCAGCACCGTTTCAGACCTTGCGTTAAAGATCACGCCCTTCCCCTGAAAATTAGGAAAGCCCCAGTGCTGCCATTCCAGCTTCATTTCCCGGTCTCCCGCCACCAGAACCGGCGCCTCATCTGTGGGATGAATATCCTTTCTCAGCCGCTCCAGACGAAGCTTGTCATTGACTGTTTCCACTAATTTTTCGATCTCCCGCGCCGTCTCGTCATCCACATAATATCGTCCGCACATATGATTCTCCCGTCCTTTTGCCCTGTTTTTACTGGTAGTATTCCATGTTTTCCTTAAAAATACACTTCGAGGCCGCCGATCGGGCAGCCACACAGGCTTGCTGCTTCATACGTGCTCTGATCCTCCAAACTATCACGTATTTTCCCGAAACAGCTCACGTCGATTCCTGTTAATATATAAGTATGCTTTATATTCTATCAATTTTAATGCCTTCCTGCATCTCTGTCAAATGCAATGTCATATCGCGCCCGATGTTTAGATATCCCATAAAGAAAAGGCCCCGGCCGCTTTTAACAGCTCCGGAACCTTTTCTCACTACTCTTTATTTATGAAACAGCGACGTAATCATATTCCAGATCCGCGTAAAGATACTGGCGATGCGGTGGAACACATTTCCCTCCGGGTGGTAGCTCTCATCCACCTCTGCAGTGGTGCTCTTATCCTTTTCCTTGATTTCACCGGTGCGCAGAATGATCTGCACGGTGCGCGGAGACGGGTTCTTCTCCGATGTCAGGGATACCGGCTTTGCGTCCATATCGATATTCAAAATGGTGGTATCCTTTGTCGTATACTCATCCCATTTATCGTCGATCAGCGTTTTGATTGTATCCTTTGCATTTTTAAGCACGTCTGTCTGGTCCAGTCCGTCTCCCATTCCATCCAGGGTTCCTGCCAGACCGTTTAGTGTCTTCTGGGTGCTGGCGTTTAAGGAATCGCCCACCGTTTTCATCTGGTTTTCAAAGGAGGTGCAGAACACGGTCAGGGATTTTAAGCTCCTGGCGGCGGCGTCTGTCATTTTCCCCAGATCCCTCAGAGTATCCAGCGTATCCTCGTGATAGTAGTTGACCGTCTTGGTCAGGCTGTCTGCATCGGAAATGATATCGTCCAGCGTGTTGCACATACTGGCTGCCAGATGGGACATATCCGCCGTATTCTGCAGCAATCCCACCGCATTTCCCTTCTGGGAGGCGGCTGCCTGCAAAAGGACCTCTGTCTGTCCGATCATGGTCTGTATATCCGTAATCAGTCCGGTGTTTCCCGCAGTGCCATGGAAGCCTTCGACGATCGCGCCAACCGCAGCGGCGATATTACCCGTGTTTGGCTGGGATGCAGTAGCGGTCTCATATAGTGCCTGGGACGCATATCTCATGAGCGCATCGATCTCATCGGTGGCCATGCCAACCTCATTTCTTAAATAGGAAGCGACCTCATCCTCATCTCCCAGATTCACGCCTGCGCTCTCCATCTCGCCGATTAAATCTTCCAGGCTGTCCTCACTGAAATATTCCGCTTTTTTACCGCTCAGCCCGCCGGTCGATGCGACCAGTCCGGCAAGTGCAGGCGCCAGCGCACTCACACCGCCATCCAGCTTTGCCTGCGACTGTTTGAAGGTCTCTAAATCTGCCTTTGTCTTTTCCATCAGCTGCAGAAATGCCTGTGCTCCCAAATCCACCTGGGGACTGTTTAACATGGAACTGATTCCCCGTAAATCATCTCTTAAATCCCGCATGGTGGCCTTCATGTCCTCCAGATCCGGCGACAGATCGTCGAGATGGCCGGTCAGCTCATTTACATGGGAATTCATTGTATCGAGGAATTTTTCTGCCTCCTTCATATGCCCGGAAAATGGTTCAAACTGCTGGGACAATTCATTTAGGCCAGCCAGAGCCTCGTCAGCGTCGGCGTATACCTTACCCTTGGAGTCTGCGAAAAGCTGGCGGCTGTGATCGAGTCCGCGCAGGCCGTCGGCCGTATCTTCCACACTCTTCTGCATGCCGTCGAATGTATCAAATAGTGTGTCCAGGCTGTCGCTGATGGCATCCGCGGAGTCCTCGAGGGTCGTCTTCGCCTCGCGCAAATCCCCCACCTTATCGAGCTGGGCTGCGGTCAGCGGAACAATAGTAAACACGACACCGCTGAAAGAGAAATCATTCGTTCCAATGCGGATAGAGTAGTGCTGCTCTTCTCCCGGAAGCGCGAAAAATATAACCGCGTTTAAATTTCCCATCGATTGGACCTGAGCGCCTTCCGCTTCCAGACTCAGGTTTTTATCCATATCCACAACGGTTCCAGCCATGAGAACCATGTTATTGCGGTAATAATCCGATACCTGCTTATTCGGTGTCAGATCCACATTTACTTCCACCAGGCCGGCCGCGCCGTAAAGCTCTTCCGCTTTCTTCTCCAGTCCGTTTAAGCGGTAGCTCACCTGGATATTCCAGGGGAGTTCTTCCCTGGTGGTATCCGTGCCGCCTTCAAAATAAAAGCGATCCTCCGAATTTTCCAGGTTGAAAGTAAGCTTACCCTCCGAGTCCGTCACCGGTTCGGCGTGATCTGTCATGTTGGTAATTCTGTTGTACGTGCCGTAATCGACAATCTGGCTGCTTCCATTCGTGGTGTAGCTCTTTACGACACTGCTCTCTTTTATCTCCCCATAGGGGTCCATGGTGATATAAAGCGTCTCATCGCAGACCGGGGTGTCTGCCGCCGCTCCCGCCTCCATAGTCGGGCCGCATGCAAGCACTGCTGCTAAAACAAACGCTGAAATCCGTTTACTCTTCCTCATGGCTGTCATCTCCCTTTTCCTTCTGATCTGACTCTCCGTTCTGCGCTGGAGTTATGTTTTCCTCTGGACTGCCTTTTCCTGCCGCGGGAGCCGGACGCTCTGCTGGTGTCAGGTTCTTCTCCGGCACCTCACTCTTCTTCGACGCCACATTCCTCGCCCCCGTCAGATTTTTAGCCGCCGCCAGACGTTTCCGCCTTCTCTCTTTCCGTGCATCCGCTTTCTCCTGCTGCCGCTTGATCTGCTTATCAAATGCGGACAGGAGGGCCGGAAGCAGGGACAGTACCAGTGTCACGCTCAAAAATGCCCCGCGCCCTACCAGACGCCCTACCTGGGAGATCGCCTGTATGGACGAAGTAAAGTACAAAAGATAGCCAACCACCATCAGAATACCGCCCGATGTCATGATGGACAGCGTGCTCTTGTTGACAGCGGCGACCGCAGCCTCCCGGCGGCCTTTTTCCTTACGAAATGCCAGATAGTTGTTTGTCATCAGAATCGAGTAATCGATGGTGGCCCCCAGCTGCAGGCAGCTGACGATAATGTAGCCGATATAGATCATGCTGTCCCCCATCACGTAGGGCAGCGTCATATTCAAATAGATGGCAACTTCGATGGGTACGATCACGAGGATCGGAACCAGGATCGACCGGAAGGTAATGAATACTACCAGCGCCACACCGGCCAGAGACAGCAGAGATACATTATTATAATCTTCCGTCAGAATATCCCTGATATCGATGGTTGTAGGTGTCATTCCAATTACGTAGGAATGATCGGGATAATACTTATGTACGACCTCCTCCAGTCTGGCACTGCACTCGAATGCATAGTCACTCTCCTGCAGCGTATCCATGGAGATCAGCATTCTGGCGTAATCCTCATTGCGAAGCTGGCTGGTTAAATCCTCGGGAAGAAAGCTTTCCGGAATTCCGTTCGGCATGGTGCCCGACATGGAAATCACATAGTTGACGAAATCCAGATTCTCCAGTTCCTTCGCCAGTTCTTTTTCCGTCACACTGGAACCGTTCGGCACGATACAGATTGTCATATTGGACTTTTTAAACAGGCTGTTAATCTCCTGCGTGTCCTCATAGACCCGCGTTCCCGGCCCCGCGCCGATGGCGTCGTCGCCGTACAGGAACTTATTCATACTCTGGCCGAAATAACAGGGAACCGCTAACAGGGCCGCTAACAGGAACACCGGAACCCGGATCTTGTACATGGCCCGTGCAAATCCATCAAATGAGGCAATAAGCGGCTTATGCGCCGTCTTCACGATCTTGTCGTCAAACCGGAGAATAAGCGTCGGCATCAGCAGAAGTACGGTAAGAAGGCTGCATATAATGCCCTTTGCCAGGACGAATCCGACGTCCTTACCAATGGTAAAACGCATAAATGCAATGACGATGAATCCCACGATCGTCGTCGCTCCGCTGGCGAGAATGGAACTGCAGGATTCCCTGATCGCCTCCACCATGGCCTCATGGATCTCCATGCCCCTGTTTTTCAGGGCCGTAAAGGTATGCAGCAGGAAAATGGAGTAGTCCATCGACACCGCCAGCTGCAGAATAGCCGCCGTGGAGAAGGTAAAGAAGGATATCGTTCCGAAGACGATGTTCGATCCCATATTCAAAACGATCGCCACGATCATTACGAAGATAAAGAGGAACGGCTCCATCCACGACGTGGTCGTCAGTGTCAGGATCAGCCATATGATAACGATTGACATGGCAATCGCCATGGTGATCTCCCTCGTGATCGAGGCCTCACGCTCCTTGCTGGACACTGCGCTTCCGGCAAAACAGCCCCGGTCCTTTCCAACGATCCGGTAGATCTCTTCGATGGCCGCATTGGTGCGCGGTTCTCCGTCTTTATCTTCAAAGACGATGTCCATCAGGGCATTCCCATCTTTATAGTAATCATCGATTGCCAGCAGATCGACACCGATGAACTCCGTCATGCTTTCATTAAGGAACGGCGCTCCCATATAGACGTCGGTCGAGACGTCGGAGCCCAGTACCAGATCCACCCCATCGACCGCGGATATTTCTTCCCGGATGCGTTTCGCCTCCTGTAAAGATACGTCCTTAACCATGATCCGCGCCATGCCGGGATAGCCAAACTCCGCTTCCATCACATCCAGCGCCTGTTTGGTCGGTGCAAAATCCGGCAGATATTTGCTCAGATCATAATTCACCCCTACAAACGGGAAACAAATGGCACAGAGAATCGTGGTTACCAGGAAAACCTTCTCAATGATCTTCCCGTGATACACAATAAACCGAATCACCTGATTGAAAATATCGCTGTTTCTTTTCATTATTGCCCACCTTTTGATTATTGTACAATCATTGACTTTTGAACACATGTGTATTATAATTCACTTGTCGGTATATTTCAATAAGCAACGATTCGCTGCTTTGTACGTTAAACATCACTTATTTGTATTTGTGTTTAATATCAATCGAAACTGATAAATTTTGTTTTTAAACAGGATTGTGAGGAGAAGAATATGGAATCACAGAAAGAGGACCGGAGAATCCGCAGGACCCAGAAAATGTTAAAAGACAGCCTGATTGAGCTGATGACCGAGAGAGATTTTAAAAATATTTCCGTCAAGGACATCACGGAACGGGCGGATCTAAACAGGGGAACCTTCTACAATCATTACACCGATACTTACGATCTGCTGCAGAAGATGGAATCCGACGTACTGGCTGATTTTCAGGATATGATTGATAATTTCCTGTGCAGTCCAAAGAACGGATCGCTGATGCCCATCCTGCTGCCTGTTATACAATATATTGAAGAAAACGTAAAAATTGCCAGAATTCTGTTTGAAAACAGTGCATCCAGTGATTTCGTCAACCGCTTCCACCAGCTCATTTCTGACAACGGAACCGCTGTTTTCAAGAAACAGTATCCCGGAATCGACGATGTGACGCTCTCCTATTTCATCGAGTTCATCACCTTCGGCCTGACCGGAGTTCTGCGCTGCTGGATCAACAACGGCATGAAAGAATCCAAAGAAATGATCGCGGAAATCGCAGATAAATCCGCCGTACAGGTGGCGCAGAATCTCTGGGGGCATTAGAGTGAGTTAAGACGGGGTAAAGAAAAATTCACCCTTACACGAATAAAAAATCATCAGAAAAAGGAGACACACATGGATAATACTCCTGTCATTGAAACCGAACGCCTGCGGCTGCGCCGATTTACAGAGCGTGACGCCGAAGCGCTGTTCACCATACTCAGCGATCCCGAAGTCAATCAGTTTCTGCCCATGTTCCCGCTGACATCGCTGGAGGAGGCCGGGCAGTATCTCAAAGAACACTATTTAAGTACTTACGAGCAGCCCAGCGGTTACCACTACGCGGTCTGCCTCAAAACAGATGATATCCCCATCGGATATATCAACGTCAGCGATGACGACAGCCACGACCTGGGATACGGTCTGAAAAAAGAGTTCTGGAAGATGGGAATCATGACCGAAGCCAGCCGGGCGCTGATCCGGAAACTAACAACCACAGATTTACCCTACATTACCGCCACTCATGACCGTGAGAATCCGGGAAGCGGCCGGGTCATGGAGAAGATCGGCATGATCTATCAGTACTCTTATGAGGAGCAGTGGCAGCCCAAAGATATTCTGGTGATATTTCGGATGTATCAGCTTAATTTTGACGGAGACCAGGACCGCATCTACAAAAAATACTGGAACAAGTATCCGGTCCACTTCATCGAGAAGCTGGAAGACGGTCGCATGCCTTAGACATTGACAGTCAATCAGAAGGAATACCGGGTTATCCGCCTCCTGGGTAAGGGAAAAGGCGGCTACTCCTATCTAGTATAACGTATTGTAAGTCCTTGTGCATAGAGTGCCTGATATTCGCAGGCACAGTTCTGGTGTGGATAGCGCGTGCTATATGCACAAGGACTTATGATACGTTATACGACGATCTGGTTCTTTGCGATCAGGTGAAGCCGGCTTATTTCCGCCAGATCGAGGATATGTGCGGCAGGCTCTACCCGGCAAACACGAGTATCGATTACTTTCCTGCCAATTTTGTGGTTCAGAACGACGCATTGTATTATATTGATTATGAGTGCAACGATTATATGGAAGAATGGAATTTTGAAAACTGGGGCATCCGTTACTGGAGCCGGACTAGGGAATTTCTGGAATACGAACAGAGTCAAATATCACGCCGCAGGAATAAACAGAGGTGAATTTCCGCCCGCCTGCGGCGAGACCTTGGGAGGTTGCATTTTGTACGTTGTGCCGTACATCTGTATCATAACGAAACAGCAGGCGAACGACGATCGATATCGTCGCTCCCTGCTGTTTTTTATCCTTTAAATTGCTGCATCAAGCCCGCTTTACAAGACGCCGCTCATCAGTTCTTCAATATTTTTCATATCATGTTTATCCACTTCCCTCGGCTCATAACCGGTATGAAAAATCTTTTGCCCCTTCACTGAGATGCACGGTATCTCTCTTCCGTCTAAAACGGCACAGCCAAAATAATCGGCCTCAAACTCATACCATCCGCCTTCTAAGCCGGCCTGTTTTGCGGTTCCGTCTTCCTTTAAGACGAACGGGTGTATATCGATATAGCTCAATTGGGGGTGGTACAGCTCTATACGGACAGGGCTCCAGTCTGTTACTACTTCATACCCTTTTTCTTCCAGCTTCTGCTGTAATTTCTCGGTATATGCGGCATCGAAATCGATGTCCACATCCCTGTGTTCTCTCGTCTGCCTTCCAACAAGCGCATCCACACCCCAGCCGCCATCCAGCCAGTAACGGATTCCCAGCTGTTCTATCATTTCAAGCACTTCAAATAAATCTTCCTGCGTTACAGTTTCCTTTTTTGCCATCCGGCACCTCGCTTTTCATTTTCATTTTCTATTCATTCTATCGGTCTGCATCTCAAATGCCCTCCTGCCCTCTCTCTTACTGATACTCCCATTCCGTCTCTTTCAGCAGCGCTTCATACCTAAAACAATCCGGATGGTGGTCATTGATAATGCCGCAGGCCTGCAGATGAGAAAATACCGTGATGGACCCCATATACTTAAAGCCCCGCTTTTTCAAATCTGCGCTCACCTGATCCGATAATTCGTTCCTCGCTTCCGCCTCGCCCTCCTGGTGCCTGCGGTAAACGTACGTCTTATAATCCGTAAAGCCCCAAAGATACCGGTCGAAGCTGCCAAACTCCTCCTCCACCTTCATAAATTGTCTGGCATTGTGTATGACTGCCATGATTTTTCTTCTGGAACGGATCATGCCGGGGACGAGAAGGATTTCAGCGATCTCCTCCTCACCAAACTCTGCAATCCGCTTAAAGTCATAGTCACAGAAGCATTTTCTGAATATTTCCCTCTTCTGTATCATCATGTTCCAGTTAAGCCCACACTGCATGACCTCCATAAGCATAAACTCAAAGTGCTTTCCGTCGTCATGAGACGGTACGCCCCATTCGCTGTCATGATACTGGATCATCGGTTCATTGATCAGGCACCAGCCGCATCTTGTCTCCTGTTCCATCTGTCTTATCCCCCATTTTTCTCCGTCTTAAGCCGGAACGATCTTCCCTCGTATACCCGAACCGGATTTCCACGCTCCAGTCTGGCATGTTCCATCCAGGCCAGATTCTTTTCTCTTCGTCCGCTTTCCATGTTCATTTCCGCCAGAATTTCGCACAGGCGGTTCAATGCAATCTGTTTATTCATATGCTGGCTCCGGGCCTCCGTGGATACCACTGCGGTTCCTGTGGGAATGTGGATGGCACGGACACCAGTCTCCACCTTATTCACATTCTGGCCGCCTTTTCCGCCGCTTCGAAAGGTCTCAAAACGGACCAGTTTCTCCTCTGTCACCCGCGGCACCGCCTCTAAAATACTCACATCCACATACCAGTTCTTCCGTTTATGCTCCGGACGGTACGGGCTCCTGCAAATCCACAGTACACTGCCCTCCAGGCCGGTAAAATCGTGTTCTGTCTCAAACACAATCGAGGAAAATCCCTCCCGTTTCTTTCCCTGTGTGAAGGAAATCAGCCGGATATCGGGAGCCTCCTTCTTTAATTCCTCATAGAACAGGCCTGCCGCCAGTTCACATTCTGCCGGCCCCTGGCCGGAACTTATCTGTATTCTCATGCGCAGCCCCCTAACCCTTAAATGTGATAAGCGGCCGCAGCGTCGCAACAACAGTAATCAGTCCGTAATCCTCAAGGGAAGTGATCACCTGCTCCACATTTTTATAGGCCTCCGGCGCCTCGGCAAACAGTAAATTGGTATCATGGCAGACTACACGGCTCTTAAGCTTTGTGCTTCTGATGGAATCCCTGTCGTATTTCTGGTCAATCCTGCTCCTGCAGATACTTCTGGCCCATTTTCTGCCTGCGCCATGGGACACAGAGTCCAGGGAAACGGACGTGTCCGCAGCCGGTACACATACATAGGTCAGACTTCCCCTGGATCCCGGAATAACCACGGCTCCCTGCTTCGTCGATACACTTCCCTTCCGGTGAAGCCAGCTATCCTCCGTCCGTTCCAGATAGTTATGACAGCTCTCCAAAAGCGGGGTTACCTCCCTCTCCACACCCAGCCAGGCCAGCAGCTTTTTCGCAGTCACTATGCGATTCCTCCCGGCCCACAGAATCGCCGAGTCGTGTTCCTTCAAATAGTCCTCCGCCTCCTTCGAGCCTTCCGCCAGCCCTTCCGGCGAATAATACCGGTTTAAAATCTCCTGCCCATATCCCCGGGAACCGCTGTGGATCAGTAACATAAGGCACCCATGAAGCAGTCCCAGGCGATTGGCCTCCTCTTCTCTGTAAACGTGTTCCAGACACTGAAACTCTGCAAAATGGTTTCCTGTGCCGATGGTTCCCAAATCCCTGATGGGGCAAACTTCTTCATAAGGGTTATCGCACGGAATATCGCTCAGCTCCCGAACCTGGTTAAGCCTCGATTCCCATTTATCCATACGGAATTTCTTCTGCTTCACTCCTGTGGAAAACAGACTCATCCCGCATCCGATATCGTTGCCGATTAAATGGGGATAGAACCGCTCCCTGCTTAACACCGCCATTCCTACAGGAGTCTTTCCCGGATGCAGATCCGGCAGCCCTACCGTCTTCACCACTCCCGGCAGATTCGCGACTCCATGAAGCTGGTCGATCGCCGCCTGTTCAATCCAGTTTTTACCGTTGCTGATCAATATGCAATTTTCTCTTTCCAAATCATAATCTCCTTTATGAGCCGACAGGGCCATACGTCCCATTTCCCCGGAATCCCGAAAAATGGTACAAAAAAAACACGACAACAAGCCGTGCGCAGCAAAATAAAGCTATTATACGCCAGTCCCTGTCTATTCTATCGTTATCTTGTTTTCACCCTTTTCATTTCGTTTGCCAACATAACAACCACTCCTTTGCTCATAAAGGACTGTACGCCCTCTTTATTCTATGGATACTATAAAACGGATTTCTAAAAATGTCAATGACTATTTCCTTAACTTTCTGACTTGCGTTATAGTTCGCAGCCCTGTCGGCCTCTGCTTCCCGGTCTGTCCCGGCTTATTTTCCGCACAGGAAATCCCGCACCGGCATTCCTGAGCCGTCTATGTGCGGGATCTGCGCGTCTTCGTCATTTATTCTTTACCAATTCTTTAATCTCCGGTATCATCTTTCCACTTTCCTTTAGCCTTCTGATACGTTCTATCCGTTCCACAGTTTCGACCCGCCGATAGCGCCTTGTGAGATTCTCTTCCTCCTGCTCAAAAGGAAGCATGCCCTCTTCTGTATAATACTTCAGTGTACTGTAGCGGCAGCCGGTAAGCCTGGACAGTTCTCCGATCGACACATACTCAGAGCTGCTGATCTTTTCCATGCTTCTCTGTCTTGACATTCCATCACCTACCTGTAAACCGGAACCAGATTTGCCCCCTGAACCGGTATTTTGTAATAGACCCTTGTCATTGGGAAAACCCGGTAATAATAGTTATCTACCTTTAAGAGCGTCTCTGAGCCATTTTTGACTTCTTCTACATAGTGGCCCTTTTCGGAGAGATAGGTCATCATTGCCAGACGCCTGCCCGCCACGTTCGTTCCAAGAACAACGAAATCGATAAAAACGGCCTGTCTTCTGTCCAAAAATGGAAATAAGAGATTGACTCCCTCCATATACGGGTTTTTAAAGATATTCTTTTTCGCACTCAGCAGCTGCTGCGACAGTTTTTCCGTCCACCGGTAAATGTCTGAATCCCAGACCACTCTGACAACCGGATCCTGCTCTGCCAGTTCGATCATACGGGCAGACAGTCTCTCCTGCTCCTGAACGGAAAATATATCATGGATACATCCGCTCTCGCGTAACAGCCACACCAGACATACACATTCCAGGGTCACCGCGCCGTCCTCCAGGACTTCAGCACGGACGCCTTCAACGATACGCTGGTATTCCGTTCCGTCGCTGCGGTAGGTTCTGAGGTCCATATTCATGCTGCTATAGTTAATATCGCACGCCAGAATATCCGGTATCTCATCGAGGACGCCCTTGGCCTTCAATACTTCCGCCATCTCAGTCTCCAGACCGTGGGCTTCCTTCCTGCCGATGCCGCGAATCTCTTTAAATTCTGCCTCCAGTTCCTCTTTTACAGCCTCTAAATCCAGATGATCCGATAATATAAGCCTCTCCAGAATCTTTGCAGCCGCAATTCCGCGGCAGACCGCACTCTTGGCTGTGGTTATATGTATGGAATCCTGGCCATCCAGACCAACCAGGGCGTATTGTTGTGATAATGTATACTCATTCATAGGATATCTCCTTTCGGCTTACGCCAATTGATGTTTGTCTGCTGTGCTTGTTGATTGATTTTTGATGGTTGATACCTGCTGCTTACTACTGATTATTTATTGCTTATTACTTATCGCTTATTGCTTATTGCTTATTACTTATTACTTATTACTTATTACTTATTACTTAGGTTATACCACTATACTCTCACAATTTCAATGCATGCTGTTTTATATTTTTCTTACAAATCTGTCAATTACCCATGTCTAATGCCCGATGAAGCGGGGCAGGCCCAGGCACGGGCTTGTAACTCAACTACACGTAGTACGACATGTTATTCATGTCTCCTACCTCAAACGCTGGCTACAATAGGCTGATTGACGGCAGCCCGCCTGCTTCGGTTCTGCCTAACAGGCCTCTGCGAACAGAGTGTTAAATCCTTTACGGTAGATGTTTATGGCTCCGGTACGGTCATCATTACTTCGGTAACCGCATACAGTACAGCAGAATTCATGCCTCTTTCTGTTACGGTTAGCCTTTGTCGTATTACCACAGACCGGACAGCTCTGGCTGGTGTACTTCGGGTCTGCCGCAAGTACTTCTGACTGTGACAGCGCGGCTTTGTATTCCAGCATCTCACGGAACTGATCGAATGCCCAGGAGACCATGACGTACCGGGATTTTAAACGGACGTGTTCTGTGGCAGTGCGTATCCCGGTTAAATTTTCTATAATAAAAAGCGTTCCGGCTCCATACTGTGAGATAAGTGCCTTCGTAACCGCATGGTTTACCGCGGTTACGTAACGGGTTTCTTTCTCACGGAGCTTTTTCAGCTTCCGCTTTGCTGATTTTGTCCCACATGCCTGCAGGCGTTTTCGCAGGGCAAGTGCTTTCGCGCGCTTTTCCTTGACTGCGCGGCCGGAAAAGAACCTGGTGTTCCCTTCCTCATCAAAGGAAACTGCCAAATGGTTCACACCCAGATCAATTCCAACGATATGGTTTAAGATGTTCATACTTTCTACTTCCAGGGTGACCGGAATATGCAGATAATATTTCCTGTTTTTCCGAATCAGTTTAGCAGTGCCAAAGTGTCCGCCGGAACGAAACCAGTGTTCCATCCCTTTTAATTCAAAGGGGATATGCAGCCTGCCGGAAAGGGTATTTAAGCTAATGGACTGACCCGATATGGAGTAATCCCGGTTCCAGACAAGATCATACTCGAAGTTTCGAAAAGATGCTTTCGAAAAGGGGTGTCCATTGCTTTTCATGGATTTATATTTTGCAAGGACGGTCTTAAATACACTCTGTGTCATCTGAGAGCGGAGTCCAAACTGCTGCCTGACCGGATAGTATAAGACATGGTTTAATTCGAGATAGCGGATGCCTTCCTGTCCAAAAACGAATGCGGAGACAAAGTTCAGCACATCCCGGATAACGGACAGTGTCTTATTCAAAATAATCATCTGTTCTGATGTAGGGTATAGTTTGACTTTAGCAGTAATAGTAATAGATTTCATAGATTTTATACCTCATAATAGATTTATGGACCGAGTACATTTTACCACACATAGAAGTAAAAAAGCAAACAAATGTTTGAAAAACTAAAAAACAAAAAGGAGAAGGGGCTCGCGAAAGAGTCAGGACGGGCACAATTCCTCTCATGTCTAAAGACACGAGTCTCCATGTGCAGTTTATGAACTTGATCCACGATACAGTAAAAGCCGTCTTGCCTAATCGCTTTTGCGTAAAATCTTCGCTCTCCTTTCACGCAAAAAAGCCGCGATATGGGAACCAACTCTTCCATATCACGGCCTGCTGCTCATTTCCTATTGCTGCTCTTGCTGCTATTTCTTTTAATACCACTTACTCTTAATCTGCTTATATATTCCCTCTGCATCTAATTCATACTTATGAATCAGCTCCGCAGCCGGGCCGGACTCGCCGAATACGTCACGTACGCCGATCTTAAAGACCGGTACCGGAGCATTCTCGGACAGGGCGTCGCAGACAGCGCTTCCAAGTCCGCCTATGATGGAGTGCTCTTCCACAGTCACCACGCGTCCAGTTTTCTTCGCGGATTTAACGATAAGCTCTTCGTCCAGAGGCTTAATGGTATGAATATTGATCACTTCGGCGTCAATTCCGTCTACGGCCAGAAGCTTTGCAGCTTCCAGTGCGTGGCCAACTTCCAGACCGGTAGCCACGATGGTCAAGTCGCTGCCTTCTTTTAAGACTACGCCCTTTCCGATCTTAAATTCATACTCCGGATTATCATTGATCACCGGCACAGCCAGACGGCCGAACCTCATATAAACCGGGCCCTCATACTCGGCCGCGGCCTTGACGGCGGCTCTCGCTTCCACGTCATCAGCCGGGCAGATCACTACCATGCCGGGGATCGTTCTCATCAGAGCGATGTCCTCGTTGCACTGATGTGTCGCGCCGTCCTCACCGACGGAGATTCCTGCATGAGTCGCACCAATCTTTACATTTAAATGCGGGTATCCGATGGAGTTTCTAACCTGTTCGAACGCTCTGCCGGCTGCGAACATGGCGAAGGTGCTCGCAAATGGAACCATGCCTGTTGCAGCAAGGCCGGCGGCAATGCCCATCATGTTGCATTCCGCAATACCACAGTCGATATGGCGTTCCGGAAATACCTTCTTGAAAACTCCCGTCTTTGTCGCGGCTGCCAGATCGGCATCCAGGACCACGATTTTGTCATTAAGCTTTCCCAGCTCCGCAAGAGCGCTGCCATAGCTTTCTCTCGTAGCGATCTTCTTTACGGATTGTTCTTTCATCTCTGGCATAACGCTTCACCTGCTTTCTCCAAATCTGCCATTGCCACCTGATACTGCTCGTCGTTTGGAGCGGCACCATGCCAGGCTACAGCTCCTTCCATGAAGGAAACTCCCTTGCCCTTTAAGGTTTTTGCGATAATGGCGGTCGGCATTCCCTTTGTATTTCTTGCCTCTGCAAATGCCTGCTCGATCTGGGCGAAGTCATGGCCGTCGATGCAGATTACATGGAAATTAAATGCCTCAAATTTCTTGTCAATTGGATAGGGGGAGCAAACCTCATCCACCGGGCCGTCGATCTGAAGTCCGTTGTTATCCACAATTACGACCAGATTATCCAGCTTTCTGTGACCTGCGAACATCGCAGCTTCCCAGACCTGGCCTTCCTCGATCTCCCCGTCGCCAAGGAGTGTATAAACACGGTAATCTTTCTTCTGCAGTTTCGCAGAGAGTGCCATACCGACCGCAGCAGAGATTCCCTGTCCCAGAGAACCGCTGGACATATCCACGCCTGGAATATGCTTTCTGTCCGGATGTCCCTGTAAATAGGAACCGGTATGACGCAGTGTCTTCAAATCCTCTACCGGAAAGAATCCACGGTGTGCCAGTGTGGAGTAGTATCCGGGCGCCACATGGCCCTTCGATAATACAAAACGGTCACGGTCGTCCTTTAAAGGCTGTTCCGGATCGATGTTCATTTCTTTATAATAGAGCCAGGTAAATAAGTCCGCTGCCGACAGTGATCCGCCCGGATGGCCGGACTTTGCGCTGTGAACCGCCGTCACGATGCCTTTTCGTATCTCATTGGCTGTTTTTTCTAGTTCCAGATAGTCGCTCAATCCCGTGTCCTCCTCTTACTCTCCGAATACTGCCTTATAATCAGCCTGGAATTTTGCGATTCCCTGATCTGTCAGCGGATGCTTTGTCATCTGCTCAATTACGCTGTAAGGAACGGTGGCGATATCGGCTCCGGCAAGGGCACAGTCAATGACATGGATCGGATTGCGGACACTTGCTGCGATGATCTCGGTTGTGATTCCCGCCACGTTGAACATTTCTGCAATGGTTTCAATTAAATCGATGCCTGGCATGGAAATATCATCGAGACGTCCTAAGAATGGAGATACATAGGACGCACCGGCTCTGGCTGCCAGCAGTGCCTGGTTCGCGCTGAATACGAGCGTTACGTTTGTCTTAATGCCTTCCGCGGTCAGCACCTTAACGGCCTTTAAGCCTTCTACTGTCATCGGAATTTTAACTACCATGTTCGGATGGATCGCAGCAATCTCACGTCCCTCTTTAATCATGCCTTCTGCGTCTGTCGTGGTAGCCTTCACTTCGCCGCTGATCGGTCCGTCTACGATGGAAGCGATCTCTCTGATAACCTCGTTAAAGTCTCTTCCTTCTTTTGCAATCAGAGATGGGTTTGTGGTTACTCCACAGATAACTCCCATATCATTTGCCTTTCTGATATCCTCCACTTTCGCTGTGTCAACAAAAAATTTCATCGCTGTTCTCCTCTTCTTTTTTTATTTTTGAATTAATTTCTTCCTTCGGTTTATGTATTAATTCAATTAATTAATATTTCTAGTTAAACAATACCACATTTTAGGAAAATGTCAACAGAAAAATAGAAAAAAACGGCGATTTTGATTTTACTCAAAACCGCCGTCTCTGATAACAGCTCTTTCAGTCCGTGATCCTTTCATGTTCCCTGGTGATCTGCGCGATCGGGCACTTCTGCAGCCCATGCTGTGTACAGTAAAGATATAAATACCCGCCCTTCCTTACCATCGGCAGTCGGAATTCCGGGTTCTGCTCCGGATACAGCCGGTTTAAATAGATACGGTCATGGTAGACAAGGGCAGCAAAAGAAATATAATGATCCTTGCGCATATCATGATTCACGGTCACATAATACTCCAAGTCAATTTCCCTCAGGACAGCCTTATGTTCCTCCGAGCACGAAACCGGAATTAACGGTTTTAACTTTCTCCCGCAGCAGGAAATCGACGCGGTTCCCGTGCTTACAAGAATATTGCCGCAGGTGGGACATACATAGAAGAGTGTTTTTTCCAGCTTGCCCACATCCGGACGGTTGGGACTCAATTCTCCCTGAATCAGTTTTAATATGTCGGCACCCAGCACCGTGGACAGATCATCCCACAGCGATACATCCGGACAGCCCAGACCACGCTCCCACTTGGAGACAGTCTTGTTGCTGATTCCTAAAAGGTCTGCGACCTGCTGCTGCGTCATTCCTTTTTCTTTTCGGAACTGCATAATCAAGCGGCCTACTTTTGCACAATCCATTGTATTTCCTCCATGCCATAAATACTGCATATAAATACTTCCCATATCGCACCTTATTGCAAAACACCGCCCGTCACCAGCACACCAGCCACTCATTCCGTGGATAGTCATGGAGAACTTTGGCGCCGTCCGCCGTCATAAATATCTGGTCCTCGATTCGGATTCCGAATTTTCCGGGCAGGTAGATGCCCGGTTCCACGGAGAACGCGAGTCCGGGCTCGATCACACTTTTATCACCGGAAGCAGCGCACGGTTCCTCGTGGGTATCGATTCCGATCCCGTGCCCTGTCCTGTGGGTGAAATACTTCCCGTAGCCGGCTTCAGCGATCACACGTCTCGCCGCGTTGTCAACATCCTCCATCCGTCCGCCCAGGACGGCCGCACCCTGTCCGGCCTCCAGCGCCGCCAGCACGATTCCATACACGGCCTCGAACTCCCGTCTCTTATCGTTCTCTCCGCAGAAATAAAAGGTTCTCGACATATCTGAACAGTATCCCCTGTATTTGCCTCCGAAATCCACCAGAAGACACGCATCTGCTGAAATGATGCCATCTTTTCCCGTATAATGAGGCACCGCCGCATGGGCTCCCGCACAGACAAGGGCTCCTGCCTCTGATATCCCCCGCTGCTCCATCTCCCTGCAAAGGGCATCGGCAAACGCTCCCTCCGTTTTACCAATCCAGCCGCTGCCGGCCTTCATAACCGCCTTTAACGCTTCCGTGCATCTGCTGCAGGCTTCCTCCATGAGGCTCTGTTCCTGTTCATTTTTATATCGTCTCATCCGGCCCAGGATCTCACGATGGAGGACAAAGCGTGTTCGGGCAAATGCTTCCTGCAGCGGAACCAGGAATCCAGCCGGCATTGATGCGCCGATACCTATTTTCCCGTAAGGAAGCCTCTTTTTCTCCAACTGCTCCAGAAGTAAGGAGACCGCATTTTCGCCGTCCTTCCACGTAACCACTTCTGTTTCCGGAATGCCCCATCCGGCCACCTCCTGTCCGTATACGTCGTTGACAAACAGGAAGTCTCTCCCTTCCGCCGGCACCACGTAAACATTCAGACGCTCATCCGACATCATGCATTTTCCCAGCAGATAAACCATATCTGAGGATGGCGTTATGAGGAGCAGGTCAACGCCCTGCTCCTTCATGGCCTCTTTTACTCTCTCATTTACAGATTTCTTCAATTGCCTCCAGCTCCTCCTTTGAAAATTCTGTCCTGTCGATTATTTTTATATTCTCCACAATCTGCTCCGGCCTCGAAGCACCGATTAACACGCTCGTCACGTCACCGTCTCTTAATACCCAGGACAGTGCCATCTGGGCAAGCTTTTGCCCCCTTCCTTCCGCTATTTCATGAAGAGCACGGATCTGGGACAACCGCTTTTCAGTCAGCGCACTCTCCTTTAAGAAACGTCCGTCTCGTCTGATCCGGCTGTCCTCAGGGATTCCATGAAGATACTTCTCAGTCAGCATCCCCTGGGCCAGAGGGCTGAATGCGATAATGCCGCAGCCGTGAGTTTTTGCATACGTCTTTAATCCGTCTGTCTCGATGTGGCGGTCGAATATATTGTAGCTGCTCTGATTGATGATAAACGGACACTTTAAATCTGCCAGTATCGCCATTGCCTCTTTCGTATGCTCCTGATCGTAATTGGAAATGCCCGCATACAGAGCTTTTCCGCTCCTGACGATCTGATCCAGAGCCATCATGGTTTCCACGAGAGGCGTATCCGGGTCCATGCGGTGATGGTAGAAAATATCCACATAGTCCAGCTTCATCCGTTTCAGGCTGGCATCCAGGCTGGAGATCAGGTATTTTCTGCTTCCTCCATCCCCATACGGCCCCGGCCACATATCGTACCCGGCTTTTGTGCTGATTACCAGCTCATCCCGGTATGGATGCAGCTCCTGCTCCATGATTCTGCCGAAATTTTCTTCCGCGCTTCCATACACGGGACCGTAATTATTGGCCAGATCAAAATGGGTAATTCCATGGTCAAATGCAGTGTAACACATTGCCTTCATATTGTCAAAATTATCCCTGCTTCCAAAATTATGCCACAATCCCAGTGATACGGCCGGCAGCTTAAGCCCGCTGCTCCCGCAGTGAAAATACTTCATCTGTCCGTAACGATTTTCGTTTGCCTGATACATCAGATACACCTCCTTGCTGTTTCCAGCACCCATTTGATATGTTCCGGATCGATATCGTCCGGCAGGCTGCAGTCCGGCCCCAATATAAAACCTTTTCTGCCGCCCAGCGCGATGATCCGTCTTGTCTCTTCCTCTATCGCCTCTTTGTCCCCCTTGTAGAGCACTCCGCATCTGCGGTTGTCAAAACCGCCCCACGCCGCTCTTCCTCCGAAGAATTCCCGGATCTGCACCGGATCCAGATGGTCTACATACATGGCCCAGCTGACTAAAGCCGACTCATAATCCTTCCATACCTCCATCCGGTTGGTGGTTCCCGCCTCATCCGCGTCCCAGCCACAGCAGTGGAGAATCGTATAATGCCCGGGCGTATTGGCCTGCGCCAGCACTTTTTTGTCGCTTGGCGTTACCCAGCTGCGGTACTCATCATAGGTGAATCTGGTGATCTCTGCGTTCTGAACACTATAGAATACGCCGTCGCATCCGGCCTCCTCCAGTAATCCCTCCACCAGGCTGCAGACATCCTCCGCTATGATATCACAGGCGTAGCGGACCGCATCCGGATCTTCTCTCATGCATTCCATCATTTTATCCCAGCCCACCTCCAGCCGCAGATAAGACAACGGACAGAACATGGTGTAAAAAATACAGCATTCTCCCTTTAATTCCCTGACAATGGCTTTCGCCCGCTCGACCTGCTCCCGTATAAAGGGGTGATCCTTTCCGATCGGCTTCATCTCGTAAAGCTGCCTGGCGCTCTCCAGGTTTATAAGCGTCTTTTCCGGCCAGCCAAAATATCCGTCACAGGATATTTTTAAGAAGTCCAGATCCATATCCCTGTAAAATTTGATCTGCTCTCTGATAAAAATCTCTCCATGGCTCTGTTCCGGCGGGAAATGCCGCCAGAAACAGCCCGGAACATAGTCCACTTCCTCGTTATTCAGTGCCGCTAATACACGTTCTCTCTTATTCATCACAATTCCTCCTGATTATCCCCGAATCAATGCGTGGGATTTTCTTTAATCCAGTGCAAGCAGGGTGGCAATATAAATGACAACAGCCTCCAAAAGCTGGGAAAAGTCCAGAGACTCGTCAGGCTGGTGACAGTCGCCCGATGCGCCCGGTCTTTTCGGATCCTGATAAATTCTCTTCTTTTCCAATGACATGCCATACGATACGGCGTTCGGCAGTTTTCTGGCATAGGTTCCCCCGCTCATGGTAAACGGCCTGCTGTCCTTTCCTGTTACCGCGCGGTAAGCGCTCATCACCGTTTTCACCGTATCGCTCTCCGGGTCCAGATAATAGGGCTTCTCATCCTTTTTTATGACAGCCTTACAGCCGTAAAGACTGGCCAGACGCACCAGCCGCTCTCCAATCTCTGCCCCCGCAGACCCGGTAATCGGATAACGGTGATCCGACTGCATCCATACGTACTTTTTCGATCCGTCCTCTTGATACCGCGCTATGTTCAGCGCTCCGCAAAGTGCTCCGGAAAGCTCATCCTCACATGCGATTCCAGCACCTTTACCATGGAAATCACCGTTCATCCTGCACAGAAACTGAAACAGCCTTCTGTCTTCTTCCTGAAAGAATTCCAGATCCTGCAGCGCTTCCGTCAGGACATACAGCGCATGGACGCTTCCTTCCGGAAATCCGACATGGCCCCCAATTCCAAGCGCCTCCACCTTCAGACTCTCCGGTTCTTCCTCCACGGTGATCCCATTCTTTCCCACATGCTGCAGGGCCTCCATAAGCCCGGGAACCTTTTTGAGCCGGATGTGTGCTTCTCCCGGAATGGAATTCACACTGCTGCCGGCGGACAGCCCCAGTATCAGGCTGTCCGGCTCCAGCTGTTTTTCATAAGTAAGATTTAAAATCCCCTTTTCCCCATGTCCCAGCGGAAAGGCACAGTCTGCCACCAGCTGAAAGCCGTCCATCTTGTAATGGCTCATAAAGTACTCCATATCCTCCATGCCCCGCTCTTCGCTGCAGCCTGTAAAGAGTACAAAATTATGACGGAGTCCCAGGCGCTCCTCTTCTTCCTTCAGATACCGCAGCGCGTACAGTGCGCCGGCGGCCGGTCCCTTATTGTCCTGGATTCCTCTTCCGATCAGAAAACCGTCTTTCTCGCTCATCTCATAGGCCGGGAAGGTCCAGCCGTCTCCCGCCGCCACTACGTCCAGATGGTTCCAGACAGAGATCGCATTTTCCCCATAGACGTAAGGGCGCAGTCCCATGCCGGCAAAGTGGTATTCATAATTGGTCGCTGTAAGGCCGTATGAGGCAGCGATCGCCATCATTTCCTCCAATACCTTTTTGCATTCCTTCCCATACGGTTTCTCACCGCTGTCCGGTTCGGAGACACTTGGGACAGCCACCAGCCGTCTTAAATCTTCTTTTAATTCCTCTTTATGGCCGTATACCCATTCTCTGATCTTCTCTAATTCCTGTTGATTGAACTTACCCTCCATCGCTCCGCTCCTTAACATGTCTTCTTCGCTACCCCTTCAGTCCAGCCGTGGACACGCCTTCCACAAATGTTTTCTGCGCGACGGCAAACAGGATCAGACAGGGAAGAATCGCCACGACCGACATGGCCATGATCTGATCCCAGGCATTCTTTCCGGCACTGTCCAGCATCAGCCGGAGCCCCAGGGAAATCGGAAACTTCTTCGTACTGTTGATGTATATAAGGGGATTGAAATAATCATTCCAGCTCCATAGTGACTGGAAAATCACGCAGGATACCAGCGCCGGCTTTGCCAGCGGCACGATTAAATAGATCAGGATTCGCAAAGAACCGCAGCCATCCAGCTTTGCCGACTCATCCAGTTCCGTTGGAATTCCCCGTATAAACTGCAGTACCATATAGATTAAAAATGCCGAGCTTCCCAGGGCAGCGGGTACGATAAAAGGCAGGTAGGTATTGAGCCAGCCCATCTTATTGAAAATAAGATATTTGGGAATCATGGTCACAGTACCGGGAAGCATCAGGGTCGACAGCATCATGGCGAACAAAAATCCCTTGAATGGGAAATCAAATCTGGCAAATCCATACCCTACCAAAGTGCTGGATATGACGGTCAGCAGCACGCTGGGGACCACCAGCAGGAACGTATTTTTCATAAAATGTCCCATGCTGTATACGCCTCCGCCCGATTTCCAGCCCTCGATATAGGCATTCAGACTTATATGGGTAGGCAGAAGAGCGGAAGAGCCGAAGATTTCAGCATTCGTTTTAAATGTGGCAAAGAACATCCATACCAGCGGATAAATGAGGACGATTCCCACGGTTATAAGAAACAGATACATCACGCCCCGCCTTATTTTCTTTTTCATCTGGCGCCACCTCCATCGTTGTAAAATACCCATAAGTTGGATGATTTGAAAATCACCAGGGTAACTGTGATCATAATCACAAACAGAATCCATGACAAGGCGCAGGCATACCCCATTTTGTAATACTTAAAGGCTTCATCATACACCTTCAAAATATAAAGATATGTGGACTTCATGGGGCCGCCGTTAGTGATGACAAACGCTCCCGTAAACTCCTGAAATGCGGAGACCAGCTGCATAACCAGATTAAAAAGGATCGTAGGGGTAATCAGGGGGATCGTGACAGACCAGAAGCACCTGACGCTGCCTGCTCCGTCCACTCTGGCCGATTCATAAAGCTCGGCAGGCACATTTTTAAGGGCGGATAAGAATACCACCATAGAAGACCCGAACTGCCAGACTGCCAGCAGACTAAGCGTAAACAGTGCGATCCTGGGGTTACTGAGCCAGCCCACCGGTTTGATGCCGAACCAGGAAAGCATGGTATTGATGGTACCGTTTCCTGAGAACAGGAAGCGCCACAGTACAGCGATTGCCACACTGCCTCCCAGGATCGACGGCAGATAATATACCGTACGGAAGATGCCGATTCCCTTTACCCGCAGATTCAGCAGCATGGCGATAAACAGAGCAAACGCCAGCTTTAGCGGAACCGCTATGGCAACGTAAATGAGTGTAATCTTTAGAGAATGCCAGATTTCTCTGTCCTTCTTAAAAATAGTTATAAAGTTCTCCAATCCGACCCAATTGGGATTCCCCACCATGGCATAATCCGTGAAGGAATAATATAGTGATGCCAGAAACGGATAGAGCTGAAGCGCCAGAAAGCCTATGAGCCATGGCGATATGTAAATAAGCCCCTCAATACGGCTTAAGCTTTTTATTTTTTTGCCCATTGCAATTCTCCTTTCGCCGGTAAAGCCGCTGCCGCACGGTTTGCGTTCTTCCGTGCGGCAGCTTCTTCTTTACTTTTTAATTCTCTGCAGAACCTCTTCCAGAGCAGTAAAAGTCGACTCTACCGCTTCTTCCGGAGTCGCCATCCCATAAGCAACCTTGGAGAATTCGTCGGTAAGGGTATCTCTTAGCTCACTGTTTTGCGACGGACCGTTGTCCCTGGCCTGGACATTGCCGTAAGCTTCATCCAGAGCATCAATAACCGGCTGTCTCAGCACTCCATTTTCCACAGCTGCTTTTTGCTGGGCCTCCGTGGTCGGGACTGCACGGACAGACCCGAGAATCTTAGCCGCTTCCGGATCATTAAGCTGCCAGTTTAAATACGTCAGCGCAGTATCCGGTACCTTAGAAGAATTGCTCAATCCGACCAGATAGGTGGGACGAATCTGGGAAGACCCCTGCTTTGCCCCTTCGCCTATGGTTGGCCAGAGGATCATAGTCGCCTCATCCTTTCCCTCCAGCAAATCATCGACCTTGGTAAACTCACTGTTCCACACCAGGCAGGCAATCTCCTCCCCATTGATCCACTTGGGATTAGGTGTGGAAGAACCGTAATAGAGATCCGCCTCCCCCATAGGCTCGAAAACACCCGATTCATAGGCCTGTTTGATAAGATTATACACATACAGTAAATCTTCTTTGGTAAATGCAATCGTAAAGTCATCATTGATCACCTGACCGCCGGTCCGCTGCTTTATCATCGCCAGCAAAGCATTCAGCACATGTCCATGGTCTGCGGAAAAGAAATAGGCGTCAGGATCCTTCTCATGAAGCTCTTTTCCCAGTTCAATGATCTCTTCCCATGTCAGCTGATGATCTATCTTTAATCCGTATTTTTCAGCAGCCACCGTATTCAGCAGCATACCGGAACACTGAACCCCCATGGGAACAGCCAGCAGCTTCCCGTCAAAAACACAGTACTGGTCCAGGAGTTCTTTACCGATGCTGCTGTAATCCAGAATATCCTGCTGGTAAAGGTCTGTAAAGTAATCTCCTCTGCCGACCCACTCCATCATCCAGGGCGCATCGATATGGAATAAATCCGCCACCGTGCCGCCGGCTAACTGGGTAACTACCTTCTCCTGGTATCCGTCAAAGGCGGAATACTCCGGCTCGATCGTAACCTCCGGATGGAGCTCCTTATAAGCTGCCTGAAGATTCGTATAGGCCTCATGGGTAGCGCTGCCTCCCCACCACTCATACCGGAAAGACACCTCCTGCCCTGCTGCGTCCGTGTTTTCAGCCGACCCTTTCTCTGTGGCTGGCGCTGCCGTATCCCCCGTTGCCGCCGTCGTCGTCGTATCTGCGGCCTTTTCCGGCTGTGCCGCGCTGCATCCGGTAAGCATCACCATTCCGGCTGTCAGACATAACGCTGTAACCCGTTTCCCCCATCGTTTCATTCCTTTTCCTCCTTTTCATTAGCGTTTCATCTTGGAAATGTTCATAAGAAAAGTATAAATAAATCTCTTTTTTTATACAACCTGTCCAAGTCGAGATAACTACATCATCGATTGACTAATTTAAAGAGAACGTATCATTCTTTGCTGTTTCTACCTCATTTCTTGACATTGGTATCACCAGCATAACCACAGTTCCTTCGCCCTTTCTGCTGGTAATCTTCATCTGGCAGCTTTCTCCATATGCAAGCTGCAGCCTTTTATTCGTATTGAATATTCCGATATGGCTGTCACCCAGCCTGCCCTCTTCCAGCCCTTTTCGCAGACGGGTAAGCTTTTCTTTCTCTATACCAGCTCCATTGTCCACCACATGAATATGCAGTTTTTCCCCCTTCACAAATATCTTTATCCGTATTCTGCCTGTTCCGCCCTCTTTTTCCCTGATCCCATGATTCACAGCATTCTCTAAAAGCGGCTGAAGGACAAACTTTACGACGGGAATTGCAAGCACCTCCTCTTCATAGCTCCATTCCACCAGAAATAATTCGCCATACCGCTCCTTTAAGATCTTGATATAGCATTCCGTTACGTGAATCTCCTGCTCCAGGGTGGCCTGCTCTCTTTCATCCAGCGAATAAACCAGAATCTCGGACAGATCTTCCAGCATATCATTGGCCGCCGTGCGCTTTCCCGTCTGTTCCATGATCTTCCAGTTGACGGTTTCCAGCGTATTATACAGAAAATGAGGATTCATCTGTGACTGCATCGCCAGCAGCTCCGTAGCGCGGAGCTTGTATTTCCGCTCCGATAACTGGACCCTTAAGAAATCCTGCTCGATGAAATTCTGTATCATCTGTCTGGTGATGTATGCGAAATAGTCAGAGGACTCTTTTACTTCATATTCGTGAATATCCTTGCCTTCTCTGGCCGCCTCCATCAGCTCCTGAAGCGTCTCAAAATTACGATAGCTGAGGCGGGTGGCCGCATAAGCCAGAAGAATGCCTAAAAACGTAACCAGCAAAATACATACAAAGGTGTATCTGACAATCAGAAGCGGAAGCCTGTAAAATTCAATCTTGGGAATGGCCGACTGGTAAGACCACTGATACCGTTCTGAATCCATGCTATAGACAACAGAATCCTTTCCATGTGCTTCCTCCAGACTGACAGGGCCTGTCTGAAGGAGGACATCTCCGTTCTGGCTGCAGATAAAGACAGACTGGTTGGAAAATACCTTTGCGGAATCCAGCAGTTCTTTCATATACCGTGCATCCAGATTGAGAATGATCACACCGTCGTAGTCCATCATCTGGTATACGGTAATTAAATCCCGGCCTGTGGTTCCCAACCTGCGGCGTTCACTCCAGGTCTTATCTTTATCCTTATGCACCTGATAGCTTTCAAGCCATCCCTCGTCTATCCCAATTCCCAGCATTCCCCCTCTGTTGTTAGACCGGATAAACCGGTTATAGGGGTTGGGATAATAGATATAAATACTGTCTATGTACTGCCTGGCGTTGACCGGGGCATTGATAAACGTTTCTATGGTAGTTAAATCCTGATGCTCCTGGTAGCCGAGGGACTCTGTATTCAATACGTGATAGCATTTATTGATAATCCCCGGGTTAATATCAAAGGCCAGCATCAGGGAATCCAGTTCGCTTAACATCAGCTCCGTACTGTACAGGGTAGACTGCAGAAGCTTCTGGTTCGTCTGATCCAGCTCGGTTTTTAAATAGGAGTATCCCACAGCCGTTCCCACTCCGCCGACTACCGTGATGGAAAGGAGAACCGGGAGAAGGAATTTGATCAGCATATTGTAAAAGTATTTATGCTTATAAAATCTCTGCCTCATGATTTTTTCCTCCATTCGCCTGACTGCCGGTCTGACTGTCGCGGTACTCTCTGGGACTCATTTGACAGAACAGATGGAACGCGCGGGCAAAGTTTTTTTCATTGGTATATCCGACCATCTCGCTGACCTCTCTGATCCGATAACGGGAGTCCTTGAGAAGCCGCTGGGATTCCTTCATCTTCACCTCCATGACGTAATCGGAGAAGTTCTGTCCGCTTTTTTTCTTATACAGCCTGCTTAAATATTGGGCATTCATATTGACGTAATCCGCGGCATCCTCTAAGCTGGCGGTGCGGACATGGGACTCCACATACTTCTTTACCAGGGAGATCACATCCTTTCCCATATTCTCTTCCCGGAACTCTTCACGCTTCCGCTTTTCATCCAGCTTTTCCCTGACATGCCCGAACACTTCCCTGATATCTCCAAATTTGGTTGGTTTTAAAATATAATCCAGGACCCCGTACTGCAGCCCCTTCTTCGCATACTCAAAATCTCTGTGCGCGCTTAAAAACACACATTCCATGTCATACCCCAGCTCCCGGACCCTTGCGACCAGCTCTATGCCATCCATCACCGGCATGCGGATATCGGATAAAAGCACGTCCACCGTATGATTCTCCAGATATGCAAGAGCAGCCTTTCCATTGGCCGCGCTTCCCTCCACGATGAACCCCATTTGATCCCATGGAATATAATTGCACAGTCCATTCAGGGTTGCCCGTTCATCATCTACGATTAATAAACGATACATTTGATATCATACCTCCTCCAATTTTTCTGTTTCCCCCTACTACACCATCATAAACGTTTCTCAAAAAATTCTCAACCTCAAACTCCCGTGCCTGAGATTCCGGGCAAAACAAAAGAGACCCCGCAGTTTAGGGTCTCTTCTAAACAACAACCGGCTCTTTTACCAGTTCTTTTTTACCAGTTCTTTTATTTCCAGATCTTGACAGCCTTCTCATCCGCCTCCAGGCATTCCTCCCGGAGCAGCTCCAGTTCCTCCGTATGGTCCTCGCATGGGTCTTCATACTTCAGCACCTTAATCACCGACTGCTCAAAGCCTTCCTCCCCATACTCCTTCCACAGCTCCTGCAGATGCCGGTTCGGATGGGAAGAGCCCGATAATCTGGCACAGACGCTGTTGAATGCGGTTCTCGTATCTCCCGATATTCCCAGAAATGATTCGCCGGTAGCCCTGCATTTCAAAGAGATCACGCCCATCTCCGGATGGCGGTTTTTGTATTCCATAATAAGCTGTTTTTTGCGTTCTGTATTCATGTTTATCACCTCGTATTCCATTGTACCCCATAAAGCCTGCGGGGACAATCTACGCTCCGTAGACTTTGCGCCATTCGTCAGACGGGCTCGCAGGCACCCACCTGATTCGTTGCTGGGATAAACTGGCCCGGACTGTCGAAAATCCGGTCGATGGCGACGATTGCCGCTCCCGTCAGGATCGGATCGCCCTGATAGGTGCTGATCGACAGCGTCAGCCCCTCCCACACGTCGGCCAGAATGCCTTCCCGCACGGTTTCACGGATCACAGCCTCCATTCGTTCCGGATCCGGTCTCGCCATATCATCCCCGATGATGATGATATCCGGATTGATGACATTGACAATATTGATAATTCCGATTCCAAGGCTCTCGCAGGCGCGCTGGTAGCAGTCCATACAGAACTGGTCGCCTTCGCGGATCCGCCGTTCCACATCTTCAAAATTACATCCTGCCCGGCCCGCCTGGCCGCCGTATACCGCCTTCACTAATTCCAGGGAAGAGGCATACCGCTCCAGACAGCCTTTATTGCCGCAGGCGCAAGGCTTTCCGTTCCGGTCGATGGTCATGTGACCGATCTCCCCCGAGGTTCCCAGAGCACCCTTATAAATCTTTCCGTCCATCACAATTCCCGCGCCGATTCCCTGACCGGCCGCGATATAGACCAGAATATCATCGCGGTAGGCGTCCTTTAAATCCCACATATGGGCATAGGCGCCGGCGTTGGCATTGTGCTCTAAAAACACGGGGATGTCCAGTTCTCTGTCAAAGAATTTCTTTAAATCGACATCCTTCCAGATATCGGCTCCCGTGATCAGAGCGATTCGGTTTTTCTTCGCTATAAACGGCCCTGGCACAGCCATGCCTGCCGCCAGTATGGTATCTTTTCCGTATTTTTTCATCAGAATGCGCATCTCGGCCGCGATCTGATTCAGAATATCTTCCGCATCCGGCTGCTCTTCCGGTTTAAAATCCACTCGCTTCTTCGTTATCTGCGTCCCTGTCAAATCAAACAGGCCGACGCTGTAATGCTTTCTCGCAAGGCGCACGCCGATGACCCGGTAACGGTCCGGATTAATGGATACGCCGATGGAACGGCGGCCCTTGCTTCCATTCAGAAAGCCCACCTCCGTGACGATTCCCCAGTTTAAGAAATCCTTCATAATATTGGTCACGGTCGCCTGCTTCAGCCCTGTCAGGGAAGCCAGATATGCCCTGGAACACATGCCTTCTCTTCTTAAATTTTTTAAAAGGAGAGAACGGTTCATCTCCTGTGTCACGTCCTGGTTAATTCCCCTGTTTTGGACCATGTTGTCTTACCTCGCACCTCTTGTATGATTGGCCGGACAGTCTCCGGCCGGGGCCAGTTTTGCTTCTAACTGTCCGTAGTACCAGCACTAGTATATCATGGTCCTGCCGGATCCGTCAAATAAGAAAACTCGCTCAAATATTTGATCCCGCCCCCTTTACAGCGGCGTTCCGCTCGCGTATAATATGTCTATTACATTTGTAAGAACAGGGAGGTTATCATGAGCAGGCTGCCGCAGATATCAGAAGCCGAATATGAAGTTATGAAAGTCATCTGGAACAAAGCTCCCATAAGCACCAACGAGGTGACGGACTGCCTTTCAGAGGCTACGGAGTGGAGCCCCAAGACGATCCAGACGCTTCTTAAGCGCCTCGTGCAGAAGGGGGCCATTACATATGAAAAGAAAAGCAGGGTCTTTGTATATACCCCGCTGGTAGCAAAGGAAGACTATTTAAGCCAGGAGAGTGAGCATTTTCTTAATCGGTTCTACAATGGAAATCTGACCTCACTGGTGGCAAATTATATGAAGGACGAACGGATCTCCCAGGAGGAACTGGAAGAGCTTCGCGGCCTCCTATCGCATGGCGGGGAAGGAGAATAGCAGATGGCAGAATCTCTGCTTCTTTATCTGCTGCAAAGCAGTGCCGCCATTGCAGTTTCCGGCGGCATCATTATGTTCATACGAAAAGCGTTTGACCGGTACTTGACAGCGGAAACCCGTTACCGCCTGTGGTTTCTTCTCCTGATCCTTGCGGCCGCGCCGTTCCTGGCTGAAGCATTTCCATGGCTGGGCAGGCTGACTTCCCGCCTTGCCGATCTGCGGACGGCCCCGGCCGAGGATTCGTGGCAGGGCGGGGGCCCGGAGGCTGCCGGTAATATTTTTACAGCCACGGGACTGCTCCATGATTTTTCCGTTTCGGTTAGCCGGGAAATGCCTGGTTATCTGGCATTCGCCCTTCTCTCCCTCTGGATTGGAGGAGCGGTCTTACTTGCAGTCCTCACCATTATTTCCGCGGTCCGGGTCAATTTTTTAAAGAAGACTGCCCTTCCCGTTCGGGATGCAGTCCTGCGGGACATATTTGAGGACTGTAAGAGGCAGCTTGGAATCCGGAGGGACATTCCGCTTCGTTCTTCCTCCCGGCTCCGCTCCCCGGTTACGGCGGGAATTGCCGCGCCTTGTGTGCTGCTGCCGGCGTCCCGGCTCTCCGGACTATCGGAAGACGAGATCCGCTGCATTCTGCTGCACGAGCTTTTGCATTACAAGCATAAGGATATCATGAGCGGCGTTCTTTTCCGCCTCCTCCTGATTTTTTACTGGTTCCATCCTCTGGTCTGGCTGGCCTTAAAGGAGATGGACAGCGACCGGGAAATTGCCTGCGATACAGCGGTATTGGCGCTTCTTGGTGAAAAAGCGTCCTGTGATTATGGAAATGCCCTGCTTCATTTTGCAGCCAGTCTCTCCCATCTGACCTTTGGGCAGACAGCCGGCATCGGCGGCAGCCGCAAAGAGATCAGGAAGCGGATTCTGTACATTGCCTCCTACCGCCGGGAAACCGGCAACAGACGGTTAAAGAGCCGGCTGCTGTATCTTTTAACCGCAGCGCTGGTGATCTGTACCACGCCGTCCGCCTCCGCTCTCGCATTTTCCTCAGACCACTATCGTGCGGCTCTGCCCCAGGCGTCTTTAGAAGATTTGAGCAGCTATTTCGAAGACTTTGACGGCAGCTTCGTCCTGTATGACAGTTCCGAAAACCGTTATCTGATATCCAATGAGGACGACGCCCGCACAAGGATTTCGCCAAACTCCACCTACAAGATCTACAGCGCCCTGATGGCCCTCGACGCGGGTATCATCACTGCGAAGGATTCTGCCATGGCCTGGAACGGAGAAGCCTGTCCCTTCGATTCCTGGAACAGGGACCAGAACCTGAACACCGCCATGACGAACTCCGTCAACTGGTATTTTATGAATCTGGACCGCCAGAGCGGCCTGGACTCGATCAAACAGGAGCTTACTGCCCTCTCCTATGGAAATCTGGACTTTTCAGGAGGCCTCTCCCGGTTCTGGCTGGAATCCTCCTTGAAAATATCTCCTCTGGAACAGGTGAAGCTGCTGGCTGCATTATCCAGCCACACGCTGCCGTACTCGGAGCGTGACATGGAGACCGTTAAGGACGCGCTTTTCCTCTCCTCAGACGGCACATCGTCACTGTACGGAAAAACCGGCACCGGCACAGTCGATGGAAAAAACACCAACGGCTGGTTTATCGGCTTCATAGAATCTGAAAACGGCTCCTGTTCCTTTGCGGTCCATATTAACGGAGACGACGGGGCAACCGGTACAAAGGCGGGAGAGATCGCACTGCGTATCCTGAAAGAGAAGCAGCTTTATGGGTAATAAAAATGTCATCAGACGAAACCACTGCGTTCCCGTCAGATGACATTTTCATTGCCTTAAATTTTGAAAAAAACGGCTTAAAACCGCTTATTCGACCGTAACCTTAAACCGACACTTTTCGGCTCCGCTCAAAACCGTTTCGATTATCTCCACCTCTATGTGCTTTTCCGGCATCATATTTTCCAAAACGTATATCATACTCTGTCTGGAGCACTCGCAGAAGGAAGCGTCTTTTCCTCCCGCCAGTGCTTCCTCACATACGCATTTGGGATAACCCATTTCATAAATATGGCCCTTTTCGATTTCTTTTGCAAAGGAATGCTCTGTATCTCCATATTTCTGACAATATGTATCCATATTGAAGCCGCAGTCCTGAAACCACTGCATCTGAACAGGTAATACGGTATCCTTTACACAGTTTATTGCTTTTGTCCTGTAATCCATGATTCTCTCCTCAAATCGAATTTGTAAAATGCACATATCCACTACAGACAAATACGCGCTATGCCTTCACAATTCTATTATATCCGTGTGTATCTGTCAAATTCAGAGGTACATCATTACAAGGAAATTTCTACCATGGATCCGGTAAGTTCACTACTGCACCGGCGGAATATAAGAATCCAGCACGGCCTTCGCCTTTCTCACCACCAGCCCGCTTCCTCCGGCATTCTTGACATCCTCCACCATACTGACCATGAGTATCGGCGTGCGGTCCGGGCCGTCGGCCGTATAGACTGCAAACCAGCCCAGCTCCGTTCCGGAGGTGTCTCCTTTCGACGCTTTTATCTCGGCCGTTCCCGTCTTGCCTGCCAGCGTAATATCCGCCCGCATAGCGGCGCGGCCTGTTCCGTGCTCCGAGCTGATTACCTTTTTCAGAGCGGTATCGATTGTTTCCGCAATCTCAGGAGTACAGGCACCCTTCAGCCATACTTCCGATGCCGGCTCCTTCCTGTACGCAATGTATGGCTTTATGACATCTCCCCGGTTGGGGAACATGGTATAAAGGGCCGCCAGGTGGATCGGATTCATCAGCACCTGTCCCTGACCGTATCCGCTGTCCGCCAGCTGGATTTCCGTCTCGATCCGTTCCGTGTTGGAATACTGGGACTGGGAGACGGAGATCTCGAAGGGCAGGTCCTGATTGAAGCCCAGGCGGTCGAGCCCGGCCATAAAGTCGTCATACCCGATCTTCAGCGCGGCCTTCGCAAAGTAAATATTATCGGAGTAAATATAGGCATTTTCCAGGTTGACCGGGCTGTAGTCGTGAAGCGTCGTCACCTGATACTTTCCCCAGCTGGCATCCTTCTGCCAGCTAAGTCCCGCGCGGTCTGTGCCAAAGCTTTCGCCCGGCGTCAGCGCTCCCGTGGAAAGCCCGATGACTCCCGTTATCGGCTTAAACGAGGAGCCGGGCGCAAAACGCTGGCGGAAACGGTTAAACATCGGCTTTCTCTCGTCTTCATTTAACGAGGCCCATTTCTCCTCTGACATGCCGAGTATAAAATCATTGTCGTCATACGACGGCGTATTCACCAGTGCCAGCACCTCACCCGTGTAAGGATTCATGGCGACCGTGCAGCTCTTGACGTCTTTGAACGTCTCGTAGATGGTCCTCTGCAGGCTGCTGTCTATGGTCAGCGTGATATTGCTGCCGTCTACCCGCGGTATGGCGGCCAGAACCAGCTTTTCCGCGCCCTCGGAGGTGACGATGGAAATCTTCTCCCCGTTCTGTCCCTTCAGTTCTTTTTCATACAGAGTTTCGATTCCGCTTCTCCCTATGACGCTGTCCGATAAGTATCCCTCGCCCGGATGCTTCTCCAAATCCTCAGCCGTCACATTCTGGACATATCCCACCAGATGGGCCGCCGCCTCTCCCAGCGGATAGGATCTCACCGGTGTATCGGTAATCATCACGCCCGGTATGGCCAGAAGCGCGTCCTGGAGCGCCTTATTCTCCACATTATCCTCTCTTGGACTCGCTGACTGGAGATCAAACTCATCTACCTTTTTCAGCGTCTTAACCGGAACCAGGGAGTCTTCCTTCACCCATTTTGCCGCCAGCTTCTTCTCTATACTCTCCACGGAGACACCAAGAAGCTCAGAAAGCCGCTCCAGATCAGGGCTCGTGCCGGAAGTCTCTCCCTCCGTTCCCGCGGTATAACCGGCCATTTTCCCGGGCACAAGGCCCACCAGAGAAGCGTTCCCTTTTCCGGCAAGCAGGCCGCCGTCCCGGTCCAGAACCTCCCCTCTCACAGACCGGTCGGTGGAGACACGCACTTTATCGGTGCGGCCCAGATTCGGGAAAATAACCTGATCATTCCAGATCATCCGATAGCCGCCCGCCGCCTTTTTCTTCTTCGTTCCCTGGTCCTCAGCCGCCTGCTCCCAAATAAAATCAACCTGGTTCAGGAAATTGATCTCGCCGGCGGAGCTGTTGAGCGAAGTCTGGTAGCTGACCGTCTTCAAACCTTCCGTCCGTTCCTCCACACTCTGGATCTCCACGCGAATATCGGCGGCGCCGATTCCCTCATAGATGTTTTTATTTCTCGCTGTAAAGTCCTCCAGACCGATATTCTTCCGGCTCTGTTCGTTCAGCATTCCATACATCGCCTCGTAGTTACCGGTCCTGATATAATCCGTGTACTCCATCAGGAGCTCTTCCGGGGTCGTCTCCTTCTCCGCCTCCCCTCCTCTCTGAAACCAGAAAATCCCTGTCACAATCACCGCAGCAATCAGGATCCCTGCGGCAATACCACCGATCATCAGTCCACGTTTGCTTTTTCTACGTCTCATAATATGGTTCCTCTCTTTACAGCTTCGTTCTCATACCTTTTCCTGATGATGACATTTCACGCACAAATTCCGTCAAATCTCACATCCGCTCCCGCAGACTTCGCGTCCTGCACCGAGTTTTTATAAATTATTACATATGTAAGATTTAAAGTCAATACATCATTTCTATTGTTAAGAAAAATGTAACATATCTTCTCCTGTATTCTGTCCATTAAGCGGGGTTTTCAATCATTTGGAGATCTGTCAATAAGTCCGCGCTCCTGCCCACACAAAAAATTCAAAAAAACTGCGCCGCCATCACTTGACATATCTCCAAAACCGGCATATAATGAACATTGTTCATTTAAGGAGGTATTCACATGAAAATCAAAAAAAATTATCTACTGCTGCTTGCAGGCATTGTCTGGCTCGCAGCCGGCTTTAATATTCTGCGTATCGGGATCATTTCCTATAAAAGCTATGTGACACTGATCAATCTGGCCCTTTCCGCAGCAGTATTTTTCCTTTTCTGGTTCATGGTGTTTGGCAAACTGGTACGCAGGCACACCGACCGGATTGTACGCTATGAGGAAGAGATGCAGTTCATTCTGAAGTTTTTTGACCGCAAGTCCTTCTGCATCATGGCTTTTATGATGACCTTTGGGATCGGCCTGCGCACCTCCGGCCTCTGCCCGGATATCTTTATCGCAGTCTTTTACTCAGGGCTGGGAACCGCGCTGGTTCTGGCGGGCCTCGCATTTACCGGCAACTATATCACACAGGCGGCCAGGAATCGTTAGTCACTGAACAAACTCCCGCGGCAGCCGCCGGAATTAAGCATAAAAAAGGCTGTACCGTCTCCCGGTTCCCAGGTAAGCGGTACAGCCTTTTTTCTATCTCTTCTTTCGATTATTCCCTTTACTACAGTCTCCCAGACGCTCTTTCAGCAAACGGTCGAATTCCTCTTCCGTCACGCCTTCTTCCCGAAGCCGTCTGCGCCTCTGCTCCCTGCGGAGCGCGCGCTGCTGTTCCTCTTTCTTTCTGGAGTATGACAGATACGCTCCACCGCCGGCAGCGGCGGCAATCACCACCAGTGCGATAATCAGAAAGGGATTGATGGAAAACTTCTTCTTCACGCCCTCTTTCTTGTCATCCGCTTCCGGCTTTGTCTCTTCCTGTGTTGCCGGCTCCGTGACCGGTTCCTGCACTTCTTTCTGCGTCAAATAGGCGCCGCCCACCTTCCGTCCGTCGTATGTATACTGGATAAACGCCACGCTTCTCTCCGGATGCTCGTCCGGAAAATCGGTTGTCAGCGTGTGCTCCGTATCCGCAAATACCGCGCCCTCCGGAAGTGTCACCGTTCCGGACGGATCGATCTTAAGATCCGCCGGCAGATAGCTTTTTCCGGCCACCTCCACGGCTGTCTCGCCTTCGGTATAGGCAGTTTCGTTTTCCGCTACATTAAAATTGGTAAAATGCGCAAATCCATATTCCAGAAGCGCCTTGCTGTCCAGATAATACTGTCCGGGACTCCCCTTCAGAATCACGGAAATCATACGCTTTCCGTCCTTCTCCGCATAGGTAACCAGCGTGTTGCCGGCTTTTAAGAGGTATCCCGTCTTGCCGCCCTTCACCGGCGGATAATAGTACTGGCTTGAAGAGTCATTCGTATTCAGGATCAGCTTATTCTCCGCATAAATCGTCAGGCCATCCGGATTGTTGATCGTAGGCGGAAACGTATGTGTCAGCGCCGCGCTGATTCTGATAATATCCGGCTCTGCAAATGCCGCTCTGGAGATCGCCGCCATGTCTCTGGCCGTCACGTACTGTGTGTCTCCGTTGAGGCCGGAGGGATTATCGAAATGGCTGTCCTTGCATCCCAGCGCCGCGGCCTTGTCGTTCATCATCTTCACGAACGCTTCCTGAGACCCGGCCACATGCTCTGCCAGCGCGTTAGCCGCCTGATTACAGGAATGAACCAGCAAGGAATAGAGGCAGTCCTCCACGGACAGCTTGTCTCCTTCTGCCACATTCAGCTTATTACCGCTGTCGGACTCCACGTTATTGACCGCGCTGCTTGAAAATGTCACCACATCGTCGAGTTTGCTGTGCTCCATCACCAGAAGAGCCGTAAGAAGCTTCGTAATACTGGCCGGCGGGTACGGCGTATCATACGCTTTTCCACCTAAAATGGCGCCGGAATCCATGTCGATGACGACTCCTGCCTCCGCCTGTATATCTGGTCCGGCCGGCCATGCCGGAGCAGCGTAGGCAGTCATGAGAAAACAGTTGCTGATCAGTGTCCAGCAGAGTAATTTCTTCAAAAAACGTTTCATGCTTTGTTCCCCTCAATTATGTATACACGCCCTGTTATTACATTCGTAAGAGCATTTTTTAATTATACACTGGATTATCCGGTGTGTAAACAGACTTCGTAAATTTTAGAATGAACCGGAAAATCCGGGGCCGCAGTACCTTAAGATCCCTCACTTCTCTCCCCCGGCAAAGAAAAATGCCGGAAAGTCAGCCTCTCGGCCATTTCCGGCATTTCAACTTTGTTTCAATCCTCGCTCGATCATTTTACAGAGTGCGGCTATATCTTATAGATGTGCGGCTTCAGTTCCATCCACTTCATGCGCATCTTCATAAGCAAGGCCTGATATTCTTTCTCCTTAGCCAGGTTATGAAGCTCATACGGGTCGGCCTCCAGATCGTAAAGCTCCTCCGCGTCCCCATGATTATCCACATATTTATACTGCTGCCATACGACTGCTTCCGCCCTCCACGGCGCAAGGTGTCCGTAGGTCTCTGCCAGGAGCGCCGTCCTCCAGCCCGGCCTCTGCTCCGTGAACAGCCGGAGTATATCCTCTCCATCCACGGGTGAGCGGAAGGCGCCTCCCGCAGCGCTCACGATAGTAGGAGCCAAATCACAGTTGGTGACCAGCTCCCTGCAGATCCGGTTCTTCGGGAGCACGCCGGGGCAGGCCATCGCAAGCGGAATCCGCAGCACCTCCTCCGGCAAATAAAAGGCCTTGTCAAAATGGCCGCCGTGGCAGGCCAGGGCATCACCGTGATCCGCGGTCCAGATAATCAGCGTATTCTCATCCATCTGAAGCTCCCGCAGCTTCTCAATCACGCTTCCCACAGCCTCGTCAACCATAGTGATCTGGCCGTAGCATCTGGAAAGGAGCATCTGCCACCGGGACCATTCCATGGGATTCGGCCGGATCAGCTCTCTGTCACGGCTCGTTTCCCTTCCCGTATCGAACAGGTAGGATCTCGGCTTTCCGGCCAGATCATCGGAAAAACTTGGGTATTCTTCTATGGATTCCGGCGGATAGAGCGCCGCAAATTCTTCTGTCGGGCAGTACGGCTGGTGCGGTCCCCAGAAATCCACCCGCATCATGAACGGAGCCTCCTCCCGTTTCAGCTCCTCCAGCTGGCGGCAGGCCATATCCGCAACATAGTACGCCTCATGGCACTCTTTCGGTCCCTCCAGGATGCCGGAGAGCGCCTCATTCGTGAGATCCCGCGGGAAATCGTAGAGATCCCCCTCCTTCACATCGTCGATCCAGCCCTTCTCGCACATATTCATTTCCACGCGCATTCTGGCCGGCGGAAGTTCTTTCCGCCTCCGGTACTCTTCGTACTCCGGCTGATGGTATGGATTGGAATAATCCGGGTAGGACACCCCAAGGCATCCCAGATCCGACGGTTTTCCGGCGCAGGCGTGCCATTTTCCAAAGTAATAATTCCGGTATCCGGCTTCCTTAAGGACATCCACATACGTTTCATGGCTGTCCCAGGGCGTTTCAAAGGAATTGTCCGTCTGGCCGTGATGGTGGGGATACAGCCCCGTCATCATCGTTTTTCTGGAAGGCATACTGAGAGGCGAGGAGCAGTAGGCGCGTTCAAAGAACACTCCCTCCGCCTTCAGCCGGTCAAAATACGGCGTCTTCACCCTGGAATGACCGTAAAATGCCTGATGGTCCACTACCATCATTAAAATATTGGGACGCCTGTTCTTCCGAAACTGAAACACCGGCTCCTCATTTTCATCCCACTCCACGGGAAGTGTATAGGCATGCCGATTCTCATCATACAGAGGATCGCCCAAAATCTCGTCATACTGCCTGGCATGGAATACCATAATATCCGTGAGACCGTCCTCAGATTTCACGAAGGAATTGTGCCCGGGGCCGAATATCCCCTTTTCCGCATCGGTCTTCATCACCGGTTCTCTGGATTTTGACCAGTCAGCCGGATCGAGGGGATCTCCTCCTCTCCGTAAGCGCAGCATTCCCATGCAGTAATCGGCTCCCGTCGAGCTGGCCGAATACGTCAGAAACAGCCTGCCGTCTCTCTCTAAGACAGCCGCTCCTTCATTCACCCAGAATCCGCGGCGCTCCCAGTCGTAATCGGGGGCGCTTAAGAGCACCTGCGCCGTCAAAAGCCGGTCCGGCGCCTCCATCTCAGCGATGTATAAATTGGATATCTTTTTGCCGATATTCACCTTCTCCGCCCAGACGCAGTACCATTTTTCCCGGTATGGGAACACCGTCATATCAAGGGAAAAATCCTGAAATGAGAATTTGTCAGGCTCCGGGGTTTCCGCCGCCTTCATCTGTCCCAGTTCCTCCCACTCATCTTCCATCGGGTCTCCCCTGTTTACCAGCACATAAGGGCGGATTTTCCAGATATCATCCTTCTCTCCGGCAGCAAAATAAATGTACCAGGCGCCGGATATATAATGAATCTCAGGCGCCCATATGTGACAGCTCATCGGTCCGCTGTCGTGCCTGACCCAAAGTGTCTTTTCCTCCGCGTATTTTAAACCGGATATGGCCGCGGCTTTTCTCAGTATAATCCTGTCATATTCAGGGACCGACGCGGTAAAGTAATACGTACCATCCTCATGCTTAAAGATGTACGGATCAGCCCTGTTTTCAATCAGCGGAACGTTGTATTCCGTTAATGCATAATGATCTCTGTCCATGTCTGTCCTCTCCGTTTACAGAGTCTCTCCCTGGACAAGGCGGTAGCGCTCATAGGTTTCCATGGCAATTTCCCGGCCTTCCATCTCGTCGTACAGAAGCTCCACTGCCCTTTTCGCCACTTCCTCCACCGAATTATAGATGGTGGACAGGCGCGGAGATAAGTATTCCAGAAGCTCAATATCATCAAAACCCATGATTCCGTAGTCCTTCGGCGCCCGTTTGCCGCGTGCCTTCAAATACTTCATAATATCCATCGCATAGATATCGCCGGAACAGAAAAATGCAGTCCTGCCGCCCCTCTCTTCCAGAATGGAAGCCGCTTCCTCCTCGTACGATTCCGAGCTTATGATCTGCGCCCCCGTGAACCGGCTCCCCATCGCATCCCGAAAGCCCTCCAGACGCTGCTCATGGGTATAGTTGTTCCCTTCCTTAGACTCGCCCAGAGGCGGGCAGACAAACACCACCCGCTCATAGCCGGAATCCAGAATCTTATCCGTCGCTTCCCTTGCCGCCCTCCGCTCATCGATTCCCACAAACGGAATCTCATCCGAAACCTTGTTTCCAATGACGATGAGCGGTGTGTCCAGACTCTTCAGAAACTTATTAAAATGTTCTCCTTTATTTACCGGGGAAAGAATCAGGCCATCCACGTGGTAATCCACCAGCTTTCGGATTAGATCCACCTCTTTTTCCCTGTTCTTTCCATGGAGCGTGATGTTTACACAGTAGCCTCTTGTCTGGGCCTCCGTCTCGATTGCACTTAACATCTGGGCAAAATACTGGTTCTTAACATCAAATACCACGACGCCGATATACATCGTCTTTCCCTTTACCAGTCCTCTTGCCAGAAGATCCGGCCGATATCCCAGTTCTTCCGCTGTCTTCACGATCCTGTCTTTCGTCTCTTTGCTGATCCTTCCCTGATTGTTCAGGGCCCGGATCACGGTCGTTCTCGAAACCTGACAGATTCTCGCTATATCATTCGTCGTAACACCCATTTTGCACCATGCCTCCGGTTTCTTCATTATTCGCGCCGGAATTCTCTCTTCCTGTTCCGGCAGCTGTCACTTAACTTTTATTCGTAACACATTCCATGACAGCCTGTCAAGCATAACCGCAACTTTTCCGTCTTTTATGGCAGCGTCATCCTTTTGTTCCGGTCTCACCGGCTGATGGCCCGGTGAATTCACGGCTTCCGGATCGTCCGATGTAAGAACGCGGTGCTCCAGCACAGCTTCCGCCTCATATCCCTGTAAATCCAGTGACACCTCCATCTCCTCCGAAGGAGAACGGTTGATCATAAATACAACCATCTCCTCTCCGTTCTCCACCGCGGCCATATCCAGAAGCGGGATCTCTTTCTTCTCATATAAAACCGAGTCTGAGGTTACACGGCAGTCCATGACGTGGCCGTGACCGTAGGCGGCAGTATCCGCAAATGGATAATAGATCGGCTGCAGCCACACCCCGCCGCCCTTTTCCGTCATGATCATCGCGCTGACATTGGTCAAAAGGGACTGGCACGCGATCTTGACGCGGTCCGCATGTTTCAGGATTGCCAGAAGCATTCCTCCGAAGAGCAGCGCGTCCTGAAAGCTGTAAACCATCTCGCTGATCGGCATCGCCTGCTGCCAGGGACTCTCGTCGCACTCTCTTACCGTCTCCTTTGACGCCCTGGTCCACACGCCCCATTCATCAAAACTGATAGAAAGCTGTCTGGAAGAGCGTTTTTTCGCTTTGATATAGTCACAGACTGATGTCACTGTCCGGATGTAATCACTCATCTCATCCGCCTGTGCCAGGAAGCTTTCCACAGGCTTTTCATGGCCGTCAAAATACTGATGCAGGGATATGTAATCCACATACTCATACGTCTCATCCAGAGACTGCGCCTCCCATTCCGGGAATGTGGCCATGGTATTTAAGGAGCTTCCGCAGGAAACCAGTTCCACACCGGGATCCAGGATCTTCATGGCCTTGGCGGTCTCTCTCACCAGCCTTCCATATTCAGAAGCGCCCTTGTGGCCCAGCTGCCATTCCCCGTCCATCTCATTGCCGAGACACCAGGTGCGGACCCGGTACGGTTCTTCCCGCCCGTTCCTTTTCCGCTTTTCGCTGTATGTGGTGCCCTCCTTAAAATTACAGTATTCCAGGTAATGCAACGCTTCCCGGATACTGCCGGTTCCCAGATTGACCGCCAGCATCGGTGACACCCCGGCCTTTTCACACCATTTCATAAATTCATCGGTTCCGAACTCATTCGTCTCGACCGCCTTCCAGGCCAGCTCCGGCCTGCGCGGACGCTCCTCCTTCGGGCCAATTCCGTCTTCCCAGTTATAGCAGGAGACGAAATTACCGCCCGGATACCGGATGGTGGTAATGCCGGCGTTTCTAACCGCCTCCAGCACATCCTTTCGGAATCCATCCTCATCAGCCAGCGGATGATCCGGCTCATAGATTCCGGAATAGACCACCCGGCCCATATGTTCCACAAAGCTTCCATAGATCCGGTCGTCAACGGAACCCTTTTTAAACTCTCGATTGATCGTAATTCTGGCTTTCTGCATTGTTTTTTTCTCTCCTCTGTTTCAGCAGCCTGGCAGTGCCAGTACTGCATTGCGTAAGTTTCGGTGAATTATGTGCTTGATATTTGCGTCAGGGGCGCGTCCGTGAAGCGACGGCGTAGTGGACCCTACGTCTAGCTTCGCGGGCGTGGCCCTGGCGTGAATAGCGAGTGCAGAATTCATCGGAGCTTATGCAACGCAGTGCTAGTCCTTCATTCCGCTGGTCGCAACACTGGCAATAAAATATTTCTGGAAAAAGATATAAATGACGAGCAGCGGCAGCACCGACAGAAGTGCACCGGCCAGCTGCGGCCCGTAATAAGTGGTCGCGTGTTCTCCCACAAAAAGGGCAAGTCCTGCGGAGAGCGTCCTCATCCTCGTGCTGCTGGTCATCATTAACGGATACAGCAAATCATTCCAGTTCTGCATCAGATGGAAAATAGCCAGAGTCAGTACCCCCGGTATCACCAGCGGAAACATAATCTTTGCAAATATACCGAATTCGCTCATGCCGTCCACTCTTGCCGCTTCCTCCAGATCCTTCGGAAGAGCCGCGAAGTAGGACCGCATCATAAAGATGCCGAATGCCGAGGTGGCCTTCGGCAGAATCAGTCCGCCGTAGGTATCCAAAAGCCCCAGCAGATTCGATTCCAGAAACAGTGGAATCATCATAACCTGGAACGGTACCATCATGGTAAGCAGCACCAGCATGAACAGGAGATCTTTCCCCTTAAAATCCAGCCGCGCGAACGCATAGCCCGTTAATGAGTCAAACAGCACTGCCAGAATCGTTGAACCGCCTGCAAATATCACGGTATTTTTAATATATGATGCCATAGGGATTGTCTTAAAAATCCTCTGGAAGGACTTCAGTGTATATTTCGTTCCAAAAACAGTCGGCGGATATCCCAGGATCTCCTTTTCCAGTTTAAAGGACCCGACCGCCATCCAGATAAGCGGAAACAGGACAATCACAATCAGGAACACCGTAAATACGATCTTAACCACACTTAAAAGTGTCACACGTCTTCTCTTCTTTTCGTTCATCCCCGGCCTCCTAATTCTGGTTAATAAACATGTTCTTGTACATCGGAAGGGAGACAGCCAGTATCACCACCAGCAGAAGCACAGAAAGGGCGCAGGCGTATCCCAGATTGTAGGGCTGATTAAAACCGGTTTTATAAATATACTGTACCAGCGTCTCGGTCTTAAACTGCGGACCGCCCTGTGTCGTGACGTACACCTGGTCAAACACCTGAAGAGAGCCGATGGTATTGGTAATAAGGCAGAACCCCAGCGTGGGCTTCAAAAGCGGCAGTGTAATCTTAAAGAACTGTGCCGCCTTCCCTGCCCCATCGATCTCCGACGCCTCATAGTAGCTCTGGGAGATCCCCTGGATTCCCACTACCAGAATGGACATGGTGTAGCCGAAATTTTTCCACACCGTCATGGCGATCACGGTCGGCATGGCCGTCTTCGCATTTCGGAAAAAGGTGGCGTTATGAATACCGATCTGTTCCAGTAAGTACGGTATGAATCCGATATTGGTATCTAAAAGAATGGACCAGATAATGCCTACCGCCGCCATGGAGCAGACTACCGGCAGGAAGAAGATGGATCTGGCCGCCTTGTTAAAGAGGCTGGTCTTTACCAGCGCATTGGCCGTCAAAAGTCCGATCACAATCTGAAGAGGCACTTCAAACAGGACGAATATAACCGTGTTCAGCAGTGCGTTCCAGAACCGTGTATCCTGAAATGCCGTGATAAAGTTGTGGGCCCCTGTAAAACTGGTGTCCGCAAAGAAGATATTCATGTCAAACAGACTGATTACGAGACATGCCATCAGCGGAATAATCGCAAATACGAACAGTACCAGGATAGAGGGCAGCATAAATAAATATGCTACCCGATCCGGTTTATTCCAGTATTTTCTGCCGAATGAACGTGAAGGGGACTTTCTGGTTTTTATATTATTCAATGAAATCACCTCTATGTACTGCTGTCTACTCAGAAAGCAGCTTGCTGATGCTCTCCGACGCCTTGCTCAGTTCCTCCTGCGGGTCGTTGCCGGCCACTACATTTTCGATCATGGGGAATAAAATGTCGTTATTGACCTGTTTTACAGATTTAATTCCCGGTGCAAAGGAAAATCCAAACTCAGAGATAGAGGACAGCGCATTGACTGTTGCATCCGCTTTGATGTCTGCATCCTCTGCCAGAGACTTTAAATATGGCGGATATCCGTTGCGCAGGGACCATTCTTTACAAGTCGTGTCTGAATTCCAGTAGGCGATAAAGTCGTAAGCCGCCGCCTTTTCTTCTTCACTGGCCGTGGAGGTGACTCCAAAGCCCTGGACCTCGATGACACCGGCAGCTTCCTTGTCCCCTGCGGGCATTCCCGTAACACCAAAATTGATCTCCGCTTCCTTCAGTCCGCTGATCAGCCATGGACCGCCGCAGTAGATTCCCATCTGTCCGGCAAGCATTAAGTTATCCGTATCGGCTCCTGTAGATCCAACCGGCGCAGCCCCCTGATTGACGAGATTCTGAATATACTGAAGGGTCTTTAAGTTCTCAGGGCTGTCCAGAACAGAACTCTTACCGTCTGCAGAGAAGACGTCACCTCCGTTGGACTTGAACATTGCATCAAAATAGCAGGGTGCGCCGCTGATCGGGAAACCGATTCCATAAAGCTTTCTGGACGGATCAGATATCTTCAGCGCGTACTCGGCCGCCTCTTCCCATGTTGCCGGCGGTGTCTCAGGATCAAGTCCCGCCGCTTCAAACAGGTCTTTATTCCAGTAAAGGAACGTGGAATGAACCTGCATCGGAATCATCATCTGTACCTTCTGGTACTGAAGTGCCTGAAGAGATGCATCACTGAAATTCGAGGCATCCGCTCCGGTCTGCTCGAAGAAATCATCAAGCGGCGTCAAAATTCCATTATCCGTATAAGTTGCCGTATCAAAATTACCTCTGATAATAAGGGCGGGCGCTGTCTTGGAAGCGATGGCTGCCGGAAGTTTTTCCTCTAAGCTGCTGGCCGGCATGATATCCATCTCAATCGTAATTCCTCTGGTATTCTCTTTATTATAGCGGTCCACAATCTCCCTCAGCACATCGCCGTCCGTTCCTGTAAATGCATTCCAGAACTGAATGGTGATCGGGCCTGCGGTTTCCGCCTGCTTATCTGTCTCTCCCTCTGCTAAAGCAGCCTGGGTATCCGAGCCTGCCTGGGTATCGGCGGCCGTTGTCGTCTCTTCTTTTCCTGCCATCGGTGACTTCGTATTGCATCCTGCCAGTGAACACGCCATGACTCCGGCCAGCATCGCAGCAACAAATCTTCTTTTCATATAGAACCTCCTGAAATATGGTTGTTTAACAACTGTAATATATAAATTTTAATGAAAAGAAACCTTTACTTTTTTACTTAAATCATTTAGAATGGTACTGAATAAGGTATCCTGACTGTTTATCCGTATGTTTCGCGGCAGACCGATAAACTCTCAGGGTATTTTTTTGCCCTCTCCTTTCTCTCCCTTCACCGGCATTCGTTAAATTTCCCAAATACGCATTCATTTATTTGGTTATATTTCATTAAATTTATTTCTGCTATTTGTAATCGGGGTTTTTGTATATGCACTTTTTATTTGCGTACACGTGTACTCTATGTCGATCATTATATTCCTTGCACAATTTATTGTCAATACCCTTCTTTGTTTTTTTGCATTTTGTATGATTGGAGTAAACTTATAAATAAAACAGAAACACCGCCGATCCCCCTCGGCAGTTCTCTCCAGTAAAATTGCCAAATCAAAAAAGCTGGCACAGGATTTTCCTCCTATGCCAGCTTTCCATACTATTCGATTGGATTATCAATCAAAGATACCACCTGAAACTCATGAACATGTCCATCTGCGGAAGTCGTATACGCCTTGGAAAAATGAATATGCTTGCCGCCTCCAACCGGTATCGCGGCAGAAGACGTCACGCAGAATTCGTGATAATGGCCGTCATTAGAATCTGTGCGGAACTTTATATTGTGAACATGGCTGCCCATGTAAGGAATCGCCTCATCGGATACCGTCACAAACTGATCAGCAAGATCTAAGGCTATATCAAATTACCGGTTATCGTAGCTGTCATTTTTCTCATCACGAGCCCCGGATACGGACACTGTAACATTCTGGAACTCGATATCCTTCGTGTGATTGATCACCCCAAACTCCCGGCACGCCATCGATACATTCTTAAATACCACATGCTCGATGGGCTGATCCTCAAAGCCTTCCATGTGGAACGCCCGGCTGATGCCGTCATACTCCGGTTCATTCCATGCCGTTACATTCTCAATTGTTATATCACTGACCTTTGTCTTCGGAACGGAAGCCGGAATAGCTTCCAGAAGCTTTTCCCAGTGGGCCGGCAGATCTCCCTCATAGCCCAGGGGAAGCTCGCAGTAACTGTATGCCGGATTCCAGTTTAAGAAGAAATGGAACGGATATTTCACATTAATCATGGAAAGGCCGTCCACCCTTACGTCACGGATATAACCGTGTCTCGCCACAGAGGATTTAATGCGGAAGCCACAGTCCGTTCCGTGGTAACGCAGATTTTTCAGTGTAATGCGGTAGACGCCGCCGGATACTTCGCTGCCGATGGTAACACCGAAGCCCGCCTGAATCTCACAGTTCTGCACCGTAATATCATGGCAGGGGCGGTTCACACGGATGCCATCCGCATCTCTTCCCGACTTGATACAGATGCTGTCGTCGTTGCAGTCTGTGATGCAGTTTTCCACCAGAACATCGTGGCAGGAATCAATATCAATTCCATCAGTGCTGGGACTTTCCGCCCCGCACGATGTGATCTTTACGCCATCCACATGAATGTGGTCACTGTAGCAGATATGGATATTCCAGAAGCCGGATCTCGTTGAGGTAATGTCTCTCAGTGTAATATTGGAGGACTCCATAATGACCACATTTCTGACGCGCATACAATCGTAATCGCAGGCCCATCGGAGCCCTTTCTTATCGTATTCACCGCGCATTCCGCTCTTTCCGTCGTCTCCCCAGTATTTGCGCCACCAGTATTCTCCCTGACCGTCTATGGTACCGTTTCCGCTGATAATTACATCTTTCTGCCCATTGCAATTTAAAATACCTGGATACCAGTCCATCTCAACACCGGCTGCCCTGGTCGGAATCACCGGAATCTGCGATTCATCCGTAGTCCCCGTCAGAACCGCTCCGTCCTCAAAATGGAACTCCATTCCGCTCTTTAAAAACAGCGGTGCCGTCAGATACGTGCCTCTTTCCAGAACCAGAATACCTCCCGCCTGCGACGTTTCATCAATCAGCGTCTGAAGTGCTTTTGTAACCAGATGTTCTCCGGTATTGTCGATATGATATTCCGATGATTGAAATACTTTTCTCATGTGTGTTCCCCTTTCGTGTAAAGCAGCATCTACCCTTTTCTCTGCCTCTCCTGCCAAAACAGGAGGCAGGAGACAGGTATGATTGTCTTTCTTTAACTCTACGACAGGAAGGAAGTTTTGTAAAGTTTTACATAGGCTTAATCAGAATATTTAATGCCAAAAATAAAGCCATTCAGGACAAGATCAGGCTTTAAAAGGCTCTTCTTATCTTGAATGGCATTTCATACGTTATTTCTAATTACCCAATACTCAAAAGGTGTTTTAAAATTATTTACCATCTTTTATAAAGCCCCTCACAAATCCACATGAAATAAAGATCTGCAAATATCTCTTAAAATCGTGTTACTCCTCTTTGCTTTGTACTTAAGCGCAGCAAAGCCCCCTCTTAGTACCACATTATTTTTCACCATCTGATAAAAAAGGACACACGGAACACTAGAACCACTTGCATGGAATGCTCAAAAAAATATCTTTATTCACGCTGAACCCTATTTTTTCATAGAAAGCCTCTGCTGATTCTGTTTGCACCAACCATTCCGAATCTGGAAATTTTTCTCTGCATTTATGGACCAAACCGTTAGAAGCCTGTTTTCTAGTTTACAGGTATTGTTACCTTACTTCCTATCTTCTGACCACTGTAACAGGGATGTATGCTCCATCTCCGGCGGTCTAAATATCCGTTCATAGACCAGCGTCCAATGGATGCATAGATACCCCATCTGATTAGTCAAACTGTATGAGTGCGTACACTCATACACTGCTTGCCACTATTGAATCATCCATATTCGTATCTGTGCCTTATGCTCATCAGCTTTATGTTGTGCCACTTTTTGAATCAATAAATAATCGTGCAACTTCAATGTATCTTTCAAAATTGACCTTACTAAAATCAGTTGTATCAATTTTTATGACTTTTCCACCAACATCAAATTTATCTAGATTATGGCACCATGCATCGAACTCAGTATAGGATGGTTCAAACTCCATTTTATTTACCTGTCCACGCTCAGGTAGTCTTTCACGTTCAATAAAACGTCTGTGTAAGATTTTTGTATCACCTGAAAATTTGAAAACAAGCGATTTGCAGGAGTATTTGTTTATTATTCCTCTTATAATCTTGGACTCGTCTATTCTTTTTACGCCTTCAGGCACAAAATTCCCCTCAATAATAACTGGATATCCAACTTCAAATAATCTTTCTATTGCATACATCATTGCATCAAAAGTAACTGCAGAAAAACGACTACTTTCATTCCTATCATTCACTGATATATTTTCACACAGTGCAATTTTAAATGTATCTTTAATAAAATACGGTATTGTCAATGATTCTGATAATTTTAATGCGAATGTGGATTTTCCAGAAGCAAGATAACCCTCGACAATAATTATTTTATTGTTCATAAATACCTCCAGTATAAATAATCTCCAGCATACCTTATGTGCCTAATGGAGACTCTCCATATAGTCTAATTGTTGCTCAGAACTTTGTCAAACACAGTCTGCTTTCTTATAAATTCACTTTGGCTCTTATTGCTTTTTACAAGTGTTTAGGAAATCAGGGCGGCAATCGGGCGGCATTTTGGCTGATTTATAACAATCTTTATGCCTGAAGCAGTGCGCACAAATGCTGTATTTAGAAGGCTTGGCGGACAATTATGCCTATCCCAAGCATACCGAGAATGACACGAAAATTCACTATTTTTATAATTTATATTTCATATATCCTATCTCACCTATCCAGTCTACTAATCATCCACTATTCGCTACGTCCCGGAAAAGCCGGTACCACGACTGCATCTGCATCTGCACCTGCCGCCGGTGTCTGCTGGGGAACTGCCTGCTGCTGCTGCGCCTCCTCCTGCCCTGCGTTTCCACCTGCAGCATCTCCGGCGCCACTCGTCTGGCCTGCGTTTCCCTGCCCGGCATTTTCCTGTCCAGCACTTCCCTGCCCGGCACTTTCCTCCCCGGCATTTCCCTGTCCAGCACTCTCCTGCGTCTGTCCGCCGGCCGCGCTCTCGTTTGCTCCCGCCTCCGCCGAAGACTCACCGGTTTCTGCCGCGTTCTCGTTCTTTTGAATTACCGATGCCTTTCCGCGGTATGTCGTATTGTGAAGCGGAGTCTCTTCCAAGACATTGCCGTCTTTGGTCACTACGCGGAAGGTCTTCCAGACTCCGCCTTTCTGGCCCTGATCCACAACCTTCTCCGTACCTGCCTGAAGCCCGTCATTGGCCTCATACACCGGAGCCGGTGGTTCTACGTCCCTTACCTTTTCGGAACGCATGGTAACCTTCACGCCATCTTCCAGAATCGGAAGGCCCACTATGGAGATCTTCAGTGTGTTATCCTTCAGAGAGGCACGGACTGCCACCGTTGTCGGCTCTGAATTTACAAACTTAAGGTCCGGTCCGGCATAGCCGTCAAAGCTTACCATGGCATCCTCTCCCGGCTGTATGTAACTCGGAGTAAAGCTGTGGGAATGGCGTTCCGTCGCCGAAAGCCCTGAACTCACAATGGCATTATAAAGCGTGGTAGACACCTGGCACACGCCGCCGCCCGGTTCTTCAATCAGCACGCCGTTCCGGTATGCTCCGGCAGGCTGGTATCCCTTCTCCTTCGTCCTGTTTCCAGTGGCGAGATTAAAGGAAAATTCCTCACCCGGCTTCAGAATCCTGCCGTCGATCGCTTCCACCGCCAGACGAATATTCTCATTCCGGTTTTTGTTGCTTGTCGTCTTCGTCGTAAAGCTTCCGATAACCTGATACTGCTCCTTTGCCTGCGCCGCGCTGCGTTTCGGGGATATCTCCGAAAATTCCGGTTTCACCGCAGCATAATTTCCAGCTTTCACCGCCTCCATCAGGCCCTGTACCAGCGCTTCTTCATTCAGCGTTCTTCCAGTTTTCGCCTCCGAATAGGTATAGACGCCTGTTTCCTTATCAAAGGAGGCCAGCTGGGAATCGGCTGCCGCACGGTTCCATTTCCCGGCAAGCTCCTTAGCCAGCGCACCGAAGGACTCCTCCAGAGAATCCATGTCGAAACTGAATGTTCCTGTTTTCATCTGTCCGTTTCCGTAAATCTCATCCAGAATCCTCCTGACCGCTCCGCCGGTTTCCTCCTCCGCCGTCACGGTCTCATCCTGCCAGATCACAGACAGCCCCTTCGTCTTCTCCAAAAGAAGCTTCTCGGCGTCGCTCCGGCTCTTTCCAGTAATGTCAATCCCCTCGGCGACTGTGCCTTCGTAAGCCGTTACCGTCCCTGCCAGATGTTCCGCCACAGAGGCCGTGCTGCTCTCTTCCACTGCGGATTCCGGCCTTCTGCCGCCGGATCTCCGCCCAACAGCCAGACCTGCCGTTCCAAGAACCGCAGCCAGTAAAATGACCGTTCCACCGTACATCACCAGCCTGGCCTGACGGCGGCGTCTCCTCGATCTGCCTCTCTTCATCTTTATCACTCCATTTCACACACTTTACTGCATTCCGCAGCAAACTGTAACTTTTATCATTTCAGTTTACACTGTAACAATAACAGATACAGTTAATTCTGTCAAGAGTGTTTTCGATAAAGCAGAGACTATCCGGCCCAGCTCCACGCCGTTCTTCCATCTCCCCGTTATTCCCGCTGTTATTCCCTCCGTCATTCTATCCGTCATTCTCCCCGGAGCAGACGGTACAGTTCACGGTAATATTCGGAGTAAATGCTGTCTTTTCTCCATATAAAAGTAAAATCGTGGCTGAGCTCAAAGTCTTCCAGCGCCACGCGTCTCAACCGGCCATCTTCCAGTTCCTTCTTCACAGCGGCCTCATATAAAAATGTGATTCCCCGTCCATCTGCCACCAGGCTCTTGATAGCGCCAATGTTGCTGATCTCCATCAGGTCCTCAAAATCGTGAATCAGAAGGTTCTTGCCTTCCAGATACCGCTCGAACACATATCTGGTTCCGGATCCCGGCTCCCGGATAAAGAACCGTTCCTGCGTCAGATCCTCGATCACCTTTCCCTCGCTGTGAAACTGGTATTCCGGCGAAGCCACGATCACAAATTTCCCTCTGTCGTAAACGAGAAAATCGTATTCCTTTTTTTGAAAAAAGCCCTCCACCACTGCAAATTCGATCTCCCCCTCGTCAAGGCTCCGCAGCAGATCCTGGGTGTCGGCCACCACCATTTTCACAGAAATATCCGGCTGGGCGTCCATAAGCCGCATCAGTGCTTCCGGGAGAACGTACTCTCCCACAGTCATGGTCGCCCCGAACACGAGACGACGCCCGCCGCCATCCGACATCTTGAGCGCCTGCTTTAAATGAAGCTCGTCGTGCTGCATCGTCGTCGCCGCCGACAGAAGCATCTTCCCCGCCTCCGTAAGTCCGATCTTCTTACCGCTGTACTCAAACAGCTTTACCTGATAGTGTTCCTCCAGATAGTGAATATGGTGCGACACAGCAGGCTGTGTTATGTTCAATTCCTCCGCCGCCTTTGTAAAATTCATGCATCTGCATACGGCGAGAAATGTATCCATCCGAAAATCCAGCATCTGAACTTTCCTCCTTTTGTAAAATACGTTCCTTTTCCTATATCATAACATATATTTATCAATAAATAAATATTTAGAATTTTATTTTATGGTTATCCTTCTGTATAATGGTAACAGTTTCCATGGTCAGTCAAATTTTCATGCAGGCAAGCGTTTGACCCGTTGCCCGCTGGAATAAATTTATCCCCATGATCTCATAATGATATCGAACAGGAAAGGAATTTTTAACTATGAAAAAATATACCGCAGGGCTTCTGATCTGTCTCGCCATCTCCATTCCAGCCTGGTTTTTAGGCAGACTCTTTCCGGTAGTGGGCGGCCCCGTCTGTGCCATCTTAATTGGAATGGCTATTGCCCCATTTATAAAGGGAAAGGAGCGTTTCCGCCCCGGAATCGCGTTTACATCAAAGAAAATCCTCCAGTACGCCGTCGTTTTACTCGGCTTCGGCATGAACTTATCCGTGGTTCTGGAAAAGGGAAGGCAGTCTCTCCCCATCATCCTGGCCACCATCACCACATCGATTCTCATCGCGGTTCTGCTCTTCCGGCTCTTGAAGATTCCGACGAAGAGCGCCATCTTAATCGGCGTCGGTTCCTCCATCTGCGGCGGTTCTGCCATAGCCGCAACTGCGCCGGTCATCGAGGCAGACGATGAGGAGATCGCACAGTCCATCTCCGTTATCTTCCTGTTCAACATTGCCGCCGCATTAATTTTCCCCGCGCTCGGCACCGCTTTAGGTCTTTCCAACGAGGGCTTCGGGCTGTTTGCCGGCACCGCCATCAATGATACCTCCTCCGTCACGGCCGCTGCTGCCGCATGGGATGGCATCTACGGAAGCAATACGCTGGAGGCCGCCGCCATTGTTAAGCTAACCAGAACCCTGGCGATTATACCAATCACTCTGTTCCTGGCATTTTACCGCACAAAAAAAGAACAGAGCGGCTCCGGAAATACCTTTCAAATCGCAAAAATATTTCCGTTTTTCGTTCTGTTCTTCCTTCTCGCATCCGTACTGACCACCGTATTTCATCTCCCCGCCACGGTTACGGGACCGTTGAAAGATTTAAGCAAATTCTTCATCATCATGGCCATGGCCGCCATCGGGACCAATACCAACCTGGTCACCCTCGTAAAAACAGGAATGAAACCGATTCTTCTGGGCCTGTGCTGCTGGATCGGGATTTCCCTGGTCAGCCTGTCCATGCAGAGCTTTCTGGGCATCTGGTAAGCGGTTCCTGATTTCTTAAGCAGGCATGAAGGCGATCTTTATGCTGTCGCCTTCCACCGCCTCGCCTTTCGACCTGGTGATCGGAAGCTTCTCGTCTTCCGTGAAGCCGATGGTCTCTCCATCCTTTAAAAGCACATCATCACAGAGTACATAGCTCGCAATATCAAAGAGGAATTCGTGAAGCTCGGCTGGCGCAGCCGCGCTTTCCAACACCTCAATCTCATCCTTCCCAAAAGCAGTCATGCCGTATGTATACCCGTTCATCCCTTTTTCCGTCTGATACAGGCCAAAATAAATCCAGTCTAAAATCGGATACGTCTCTTCTTCCTCTTTCATATCTTCCGCCACAGCGCAGTACATCTCCGGCGCAAACACGGTTCCGCTGGTATAAATTCCCAGCGCATTCTCCTGCTTTAAGCAGGCCGAAGAAATCTTTACGTAAAGCTTGCCGGCTGCAAACGGATCATTTTCCCTTCCCCCGACCACAGCAGCCAGGATATGGGCCCGGTGCTCACTGGCCGCGTCCACAGCGCCTTTCCAGAAATAATTGGACTTGGCGTAATACTCCGCCTCTCCCGCAGGCACGGGTGCCGGCATCAGGCTGATGGCTACCATATAATTATCTGCCTCGAATACGATGGTGTCGTTATCCGTCTCCTCCTCGTCCGGTACGCTGATGTTCCACTCATCCAGCAAATCCTTTTTTAACTTTTCTGCATCCCACACCGGGGAAGACAGAAGCACACTGCCGACAAACGATCCTTTTTCCTTGTTTTCCATCGCGTTCTCCTATAGTATCTTCTTTTTTTTAAAAAACCAAATCTCGACCGCCACAATTACGACGCTCAGGAGAATCATCCCTGCGTAGCCGTATTTCCAGCGAAGCTCCGGCATATTGGCAAAATTCATGCCGTACCAGCCTACCAACAGGCTGAGAGGCAGAAAGATCGTCGTCACCACGGTCAGCCAGCTCATGATCTGATTCTGATTGGAGGCAATCTGAGACTGGTACATCTCCCGAATCTGAAATACATACTCCCGCAGCATCTCCACATGATCGTGAAGGCGGCTGGCCCGGCTGGCGAACATGCCGAAACCGGCGCATTCCCCTTCGGAAAACAGGTGGTTGTCATTGGACTCCAGTTCCTCTCCAAGAGAGATCAGCTGTTCATAGTAGGTGTGCAGTGCAAGCAGTTCCTTTCTGCTCACGATCACCGTTTCATAAAAATTCTTCGGCTGATGATCCAGCAGCTCGTCCTCCATGTCCTCCAGCTTCGCCTCATACTTCTGCAGGAAAAGCACATCGTTGCGGATCAGATAATCCATTAAGAGGATCAGAAACTCCGCGGGAGCGGCAGGCATCCCTTTTTCCTTCGCCCTCTCCGCTCCAGCATGGGCATGGACAGTCCCTTCTTTCGACGCAATGTCCTCCATCCGTGTGATGATCTCAGTCAGCATATCCCCTTCGTCGAGCAGAATCAGCTCACTGTCCGTCACATAGAAGCCGAAGGAAAACTTTTCTCCCAAAAGATTATTCTTGTTGGGAATCATAAAAGTCCCCATCGTGCAGCCGCCGTACGCCTCCGCCTTGCAGTAATGGATATTCTCCATGGAATGCACCAGTACCTTCCGGTGAAGGTACGTCTCCTTCGCCTCCCGGAACTCCTCCAGCGTCATAACCGTAATGCAGGCGTCATCACCCTCTCGTCTCTCTCCGTCGGAAAGTCTGGTCAGCCTTGTACCAAAGCTGTAACGTACCATCGTTATTCCCTCTTTCCTTCCGTATTACTCCTGTCTGATGAAGACGACTTTGTTGTTTGTCTTATTTTCCCGGACCTCTAACTGGCTGATACTCTGCACAAACTTGGAAAATGTGGAGTAGCCGTAATCCTTGACCTTGAAATCCCCATACTTCCTGTGCATGCCGTTGCCCAGAGCGGCCAGCTCAAGGCCGTTCTTTCCGCTGTTTCTCACCAGCTTTATGGCGTAATCATCCAGCTCCTGTTTCCTGGTGCGGTTGTCCTTTATGCGAACCGTCACTACATTATTTGATTTCTTCAGTTCAAAACTATCCATTTCCTCCAGAAATTTCGATAGAGAACTGTAACCATAGCTTCTGACATCGAAATCAGAATATTTTTTTACAAGACGATTCCCGATTTCTCCCAGACCAGTAGCCTTATTCATATCGTCGTTCTCCAGTATAATAGAGGCGATATCCTGTTCGATGACTTCCCGTCCTACCGTTACTCCGCTTACGCTCTCATCATCCTGGTCAAGCAGGATCTCTAAATTAGTAAATACGGTACAGGCTGCACGGAATGATTTCGGCGTTTTATCCTCTCCCATACCGATTACTTCTTTGCCTGACTCTCTGAGTCTGCTGGCCAGCTTCGTAAAATCGCTGTCACTCGAAACAATACAGAATCCATCCACGTTATCGGTATACAGCAAATCCATGGCATCGATAATCAGCGCAGAGTCGGTGGCATTCTTTCCCACGGTATTGGAAAACTGCTGAATCGGTGTAATTGAATTTTCCAGGAGTTCCTGTTTCCACTTTCCCATCTGAGAGCTCGTCCAGTCTCCATATATCCTTTTGTATGTAATGACACCATACTTTGTCATCTCAGCCAGAATATAGCTGATGTACTTTGCTGAAATGTTATCCGAATCGATTAATACTGCAAATTTCTTGTCATTCAATGTTCTGATCTCCTGTTATCCTAGTGATATCTACCATTATATTTTATTCTGGTCCATTATACAATAAGGCAATTGGTTATTCTGGCATATTTTTTGCATCGTATTTTTATCTTCCGGGCAGATACTAGAAGAGAAGATACTTTACAATGCAACATGAAAGGAGTGTTCTTATGAATTTGAATTCAAACAGTTCATGTGGCTGCGGAAAATCCGGCAGTGACAAGAGTACACCTGCCGCCGCTTTAACACTGGCTATCGCGACAGTACCGATGCAGCCCTGGGAGCAGCCATATGAGCCTGCTGCCGCTTTACAGCACGGAACGATCTTCCCTTGTCTCGACTTACCGTTTTATGTGACTGGAGGTGGCAAATAATGGCAGACCGCGAAACGATGTTAAAACAGATTAATGAAATCAGCTTCACAGTCAATGATCTGACCCTGTTCCTTGACACTCATCCTCTTGACGACAACGCTTTAAAGGCATTCAGCGACGCCATGAAGCAGAGAAAACAGCTGATGCAGACGTACGCGGAGAATTTTGAACCGCTGACGGTTGACTGTGTCTGCCCCGATACCAATAACAAATCAGAAACCCATACGAAGTATCCGGGACAGAAGCATTTTACCTGGTCTGACGGTCCGCTTCCGTGGGAAGGAGGTACTGTCTAATGTGGAATTATGAAAAACGGCTTCAGTTTCCAGTAAAAATTTCGACGCCATGCCCGAAGACGGCATCTCTCATCATCACCCAGTTCGGTGGTCCTGATGGAGAGCTGGCTGCTTCCATGAGATATCTTTCCCAACGTTACTCCATGCCATGCAAGGAAGTTGGCGGACTTTTAACGGATATCGGTACGGAGGAGCTGGCCCATCTGGAGATGATCTGCGCTATCGTCTACCAGCTGACGAAAAATTTAACGCCGGAGCAGGTAAAGACTGCTGGCTTTGACGCCTACTACGTCGATCACACCACAGCTCTGTGGCCGACCGCCGCAGCAGGCGTCCCGTTTAATGCCTGTGAGTTCCAGTCCAAAGGCGACGCCATCACCGATTTAACGGAGGACCTGGCAGCCGAGCAGAAGGCCAGAACCACCTACGACAACCTGATCCGTATCATCGACAATCCGGAAGTCAGGGAACCGCTCAAGTTCCTGCGTGAACGTGAAGTGGTTCATTTCCAGAGATTCGGCGAGGCGCTGGAGAAGATTAAGTCCAATCTGGATTCCAAGAATTTCTACTATTTCAATCCGGAATTTGATAAGCAGTTTGTAAAGAAATAAAGACTGCGCAATAACACAGAGCGGCGGGAACGATTCCGCCGCTCAATTGTGTTTTTACAGGATAAATTATGTAACAGTTCAGCCTTCACTTCCAGCTGCCGCTGCCCGGTCCGGCGCTTTCGTTTCCTGGACCTTTCCTGTGACTTTGCAGGGCATTAGCAGTTC